>JGI25614J43888_10000677_pt1 | contig 9544 bp, 15 predicted proteins | sample GraSoi_2013_60cm_FD_43888 | JGI IMG/M metagenome (IMG submission 43888) | reverse complement strand
ATGCCGGCTTGCGACCTTGAATGCAGTGCAGCATTCTGACCTGTAACAAACCGCATTAGTTAACCAAATTTCCGTGTCCGTTTTATCGGGGGAAGTACAGAGTAGTCTCTGCGATTAGAGCCAAATAGAAAAATTTCTGCGGGAGGAATCGCTATTTTTCCGCCATACCGGATTGGATCGTTTTTGTCTAGGTTCACCACGGCCTCAATGTCAACCGAGTTTTACTTCCGCCAAAACGCGGGGTTGCCTTTTACTATTACATACACTTTCATTCTAAAGTATGCACTTTTTTGACCGTACTACAGAATGCTGTATACAATGCGATTACATGTCGACAAACTGCCGCTATTATCCTAATCCCGTTCATCATCCTGGGCGCATCGCGCACCCATTCGCACAAAGTGGAAGCCGACGCCGCCAGGATGCAGGCCGAGACCGCCCGCATGCAGTACGAACTTAACCTGGCCGAGTATTAACGAGCGCCATCATATCAAACCCGCTCCAAGCCCGATTACGGTCAAGCGAGCTTGGAAACGCTAATGGAAGCATTCGTAATCATCTGCGCAAGAAAGTGAGCCTACGCTAATGGAAGCATTCGTGATCATTGCCTGCGTAATCGGACTCTTAGTGCTTGGGAGCTGTATTGAGCGCGGAGGCAGAGCAACCCTTGGTTGCTTGACTAGCGGCGTCTTCGTCCTGGCAATCATAGTTGCCATTCGAGTCCTGATCAATTTAACCCATTCACTGAAGTGAGCCTATCCAAGTGATTCTGCGCCCATTCACGCCTCTGGAGAGATGCTTCCGAACCATTATGGGCATTATCTATTGGACCATCTACAGCATTTATGGCTTGGCATACCTTGCAATCGCACTGGCGATTGCTGCCATCGTATTTCTCCCAGCCCTCGCGGGAATTGCCGCTTGGATCTGGCTCATCTGGGTCGTCGCAACGAACTTGCCAACAATTTGGGAGAGCCTCGTCAGACTATGCCAATGCACATAAACGGACACGCAAATCGGCCACTCAAGGCTAAGAGCGAACAAGCTAGCCGAGGGACATTAAAACGATGATAAAAACAAATGATAAAAACAATGATAGTAACGGCAGTCGCAGCGTTCGCGCTGGCGACTGGAGTGCAAGCTGATGATATCAAGCGAATGCCCGCGTTATGTCGGCAATAAGGAAATGTACCTCTTGGATCGGGTGCGCGAACTCAAGGAAATGATCGAGGCCCAACGAGCAACGATTTGCGCGGCCATATAACCATAGGTTTCTTTGCCATAATTATGTGGCTTGTCTGGATGCTGCAACCAATCGAGGGGACATACAAATTGCAAAAATCACAAGCAGCAACACTGGAACGCATTGAAGCACTTATCAAAGATCTGAGGTACGACGCGCAGCAGCGCGCCCAATGATAAAAACAATGATAGTAACGGCAGTCGCAGCGTTCGCGCTGGCGACTGCAGCGCAAGCGCAAGAGCGTAAGCCTTATGCGTCTTTGCGCGAAGCGATTCAAGAACAGGGCGCTTTGCGAGAAGAGCATGAATTGATGATTAAGCGTGCTGTGTGTGAGTGGCTAAGAAAAGACGAAGAGAAAAATTCCACAGTTACTATTTTTGGTAACGATATCACTATTCGGGCTAATTATGGATTGCGGTGGTCTTGGAAAAATATGGATGCTTTTGCGAAAGGGATCGCCTGTTGGGCTTTGATGATCGATGCCGCAGAAGCAGAAAGGGCACATAAAGACGAGTATTATCGTTATTTCCATGTGATCATTGAAGACTCAGGTGGAATCGCAGGAGAGGCGATTGTCGATCGGGTCAATTATCCAAGCTGGCATGAGCTTGCTGCAGATGGTCAAGCAGCAGAAACGCAAGCACGTGTTACAAAAAATGGAAATAGGCAATGAAAAAAATAATGATAATGGCGCTGGGGCTCGCCTTGTTAGTTCCGATGGCGATGAGCTGACGACGAGAGTGATCGGCTCGACGAGATCAATGGTCAGCTAGATGAAATTGCTGCCGCGCAGCGACAAGCCGAATGGGGCCGATTTCATCATCGCAATGATGATTGTGAGATCACCGGCTGGGGTCGCGGTTTCTGGCCAGATCACGCAAAGCATGGGCACAAGCACTGACTAATGTGGATCGCATCGATACTCGGCTGGTTCAGCGTGGTCCGTGATGCCGAGCGCGCCGGCCATGTCTTGGTCCGGGCGCGAGCCCGAGCTGACATCAACAACCTTTACCGGGCGCACCGGCAGAGCTGCCCGAGCATGACGCCGCCGAGTTCGGATGAGGCCCGCGATTACCGCTACCGGCTCTCAATTAGCCGAGAAGATTGGATCAAGCTGGCAGGGAAGCTGGCCGAAGAGGTCGATTACCCGAACTTCAAAATGGCGGTTCATGAGCGAGCCGACCAAGCCAACAAGCATGCCGCCTACGCGGAGATCTGGTGGATAATGCGGCGGGTACAGATGGAGGAGCCTGAACCGGATCGTCCGCCAAAGCGAAAGAGCAGAAAACGCCCCCGCCCGCTAAAGTGACCCTGGACGCCCATCAAACGCTCCAGGGCAGGCTGCGGCGAGCGGCGTTGTCCCTTTCGGCTTGCTTGGGTATCGATTAACCGCGCAGAAACCTGATTCTCCGATGGGAGAACTGATCCGCGATCTGCGAGCTGCCGCAGCGCCCAACGGCAACGGGCATCATTCCACAACCGGCAACATCTACGGTCGCAACGGCAAAGAGCCGTCACCGCAGCAATTGGTCAGATGGGATGATTAGCTCGCAGCTTTGCCGAATTTTAATGCGACTTTCTGGAAGCCTTGTAAATCTTCACCGGACTTCACGACTAACAGATGCCGTAGCGAAAATCTTGCCATCAAGGCAAAGCCCATCGAGTCCCCGCTGACACACGGGCGGCGCGTTCATCATAAAAAAGCTCGCACCAACGCCGTCTCGAAACTCCTGCGGCAGGCCGTTCCACCAGCTCGGTCTACTATACGTGTTCTCGATATACTCTATTACGAGCCTTACTGCCGCGTTTGCCTTCTCTGCTTGCGGCAGCCGCGCATAGGACGCCGCGAATGCCTCCGCAGGGCCGCCGGAGCCAATCCAGCCGAGAAACAGCACACTTCGGTCATTCAGAACGGTCAGGTTGATCGCGATTGCATTAAGAGGAGTCGCCACAGCGAGAGATTGAAGAGGCTGGCCGAAGAAGTCGAACTCTGGAACGAATGCGCCGCAGGAGACGATGGGCAAGATGCAGTCGAACTCGACTGCATGGAAATTGAATCCAGTATACGATGCGCGATAGGCGGCATCGAATGCAGCTTTGGATCGTGTTGTATCCCGAAGGCCGAGTTCGAATCCACATTTATCGGCATAGAGTCCCTGTTGGATGCGTGCCTGTTCGGCAAAGGGTTGCCCCTTATCGGCCTCCTGGCGGTGAAGCTCGTTAGACCGCAGAGCGCTTTCCTTCAGGAACTTCTCGTAAGCAATGGCCCGGTAGGACAGTAGAAAGGCTACCTCGCGGCTGAACGGTACAATTTTCTGCTCGGCCGGGCTGAACATTGCGTCGTGCGTGCTACAGAAACCGGGAAACGTCGAAGCGTTGCCGATACCGTCCGGCAATGGGACGATTTGGCCATCGTTCCTGGCGATTTCGAAAGCAGCCTTTTTGATCGAAACGACGTGCCCGTTCTCGGCAATTGCCCGGAGGCCGCCTTCCTTCTGGATGGTGTGCGCGTCTGTTGGTCCTCCGCTGCATGTTCCTTTACCGGCGTCCGGGTGGACACAATAGCCTCTTGCCTGCTCTTGGCCGACGGCGTTCAGGAGTTCATTAATGTTGGGGCGGTGCTGCTTGTCGCGGTCTAGGTGACAATGCTTCCATTTTCGACCAGAACGGCACCAGCAAGGGTCGTTTCGCCCCATTTTCTCTTGCGGCGTCAGCGGCGGCGGTATGGATGCTGCAAATGTCATTGGGAATAGGCTAACCCGCCGGCCTGTGCCCGGTTGCTCTCTTTAGAAAGTTCGATGACCTTATCCGCAGCGGGCGGAAGCAGGTGCCTCATTCCTGGGAGCCTTGTGCAAAACGGGAGGGAAATCTTACGGGACCGAACTCAACGCCGGGGAAATAGTTGATGATGTTCGAAGACCGAGGGCCTGCGCAGTGGAGGAACGACATCAACATAAATAGAAACAATACGAGTGAGTACTCCCCAGCCTCAAACGAGAGCAAATTCGGCTGATTGTTTGTAAAGCCGAAGTTCTCTCCCTCATATTTAGCCCGGTTTGTGTGGTATTCTTGCGCATTGGCCGTCAGCAGCCGCCAAAAACCCGCGTAAGAGAAGAAACGGCCAGGAACGATCACCATGTCGGGCTGTTCCAGGTTTGGCCATTTCATCAACTCCGAGTCCAGATTGTCGACGGCTGTCTGGGTCGACGGTGCGTTATAGGCCCAAAGTACGGAAAGGGAGTCTTTCACGCCCGGCACCTTCCCGCTGTTAGTCCAATCTCTTTTGAGCTTCTTGAAGCGGCATGCCTTCTGGCAGGCGTCCTCGATATCGCGTCTCTCCAAGTTAGTTTTCACTTCAATTGTCGCGTAAACAGATTCGACGGCGAAAAGCTTGCTCGTGTTCTGGCGGTAAAAGGGACAGGACCAAAGCTTATCGTAGATGATGAGGTCAGTTTGGTTCGACACTTCGCCGTCGCTCGAAAAGATGAACCCTTGCGCCACCCCGAAGGCTGAAGAAGTCCTCCAGAATTCGCTCTACTACGTTCTCCCGTGACGCGCCTGCGGAGGGCGCGTGCTCAAGATCCCTGGCGATCTGCTCCGACCGCCGCAAAAGATCATCGGATATATCCCGCATGTACTCCGGCAGGTTCATGGTAATGGGTTAGTGTTGAGCTCGATTAACCGTCCAGATCCGGAAATAGTGCCTCTGGCAAATCCGGCTCAGCGACAAACGATGATGAAAGAACAGGCTTGCTGTTCGGCGAAAACAGCGTACGCGATGGGAATCTTTTTTCGAACGCCAGCATATTAATCGCGAATGCCTCCGACTGAGGCACATGAGGCGAAATAGAAATTTTGTCGATCATCGATCTCGCATCTGCTTCGATCATCGCCCCTCGCATTCCGCCGGTTTGTCTTGGATCGACTTTCAACACGAAGCGAACCTCGCGCTCGGGTTGGTAGGCCGAGTCCTTGAACAGATGAGGACGAAGAACATTTTGTGTTAGCACGTTCCAGCCTTCGCCGGGTATTGAATCATTTGTGGGAATGTATCGCACCGGCGACACGATCCCTTCCGCCGCTGCGCCCGCTAGGGCCTTGCGAATCCTTCCAACCGTGCTGAAGACTGCAACGCCTCTGTCGCCATAAATTTTCCACATGAAATTCAGCTGTTCAGTTGACCGGTTCCAACACCACACGCAGCGCCGCTTCGCTAATTCGTTTCTCCAGGCCTGATCCTTAACCGCGAACATGAGGCTGTCGCGCACTGATGCCTCGACGTCGGGCGGTTCCGGGTTTCCAGCCGCGTGGAGTAACCACTCCGAGTGCGAAGTGATGATCGGCTCCATGCTCTCGTTGTATCGGGCACCGCACCTCAGCGGAATTCGTGCCTCGAAATTATCCATCGACTGGAGCAGTTCGAGCGTAGGGATGAAAACCGAATTCTGCAATAGAAGCAGCAGGAACGCCTCGAGTCTCATGTATCGAATAAGCGGCGTGTCGTCCTGGATAGGATCGATTTCATCCGGCCAATTGCGAATCTTGATGCGGTCGGTGCCGCTGGGCGGCGGCTCAGCTGGCAGCAGCGAAGGAGAGTGTGGGATCATTTTTAGGGTGGCCCCGCGATGTTTTTGGGCTTCCTTTGAAGCTGGGCGGCCCGCTTGGGCAAGATGTAGACGCCCATCAACAAGTGCTCGACGACGTCAAGTGCGATATGCAGTTCCGGCTCGGTATTTGCTTTCGCCTCGTGCGCTGCCTCATTGCCGAGGAGCCGGATCTGGTGCAAGATCGCTGCTCCATCTTTGGTGATTAGCCCTTGGGCGACAAGAACGTCGATCCTTTCTTTGAGATCTTTTCCTTTTGCACTCTTCTCGTTGCAGACAGCTTCAATGATGGCTCTCAAACCCACGCCCGCCAAGATTCGAAGTTTATTGCAGATTGCGGAATGGGTTTCCTTGTACACGCGATAGAGACCGTGGGGTAATTCGTAAGCATCCTTCAGTAATGCCCGCCCGGCGATTCTACTCGGGTAGAGATTGATAGTCGGTATTCGCACAAGGCAGCCTCTTTCCTCGTCCCATTCCTCATCCTCGGAAAAAAACGACCTGTGACAGTAGCTAATGGTCCCGCATCCCCGGCATTGAACGGTCAAATATTCGCTTAGGCCATCACCTGCGGGGTTATCCCAATGCTGGTCAATTTCTGCCAGGACGAGATGAAACGTTTCCTTGTCACAAGAGTCGCAAGGTATCTGGAGCTCTTTATTATTTGGTAAAGACAGACGTAGGTCTTCGGACATTTCGAGTGAAGGTCTTTAACCGGCCAGCGCCCGAAGTGCGGGACTTGTTAAAAGTTCATAGGTCATCTGCCGCAGAGCAGGGAGATGTACATCCTTAACGCTCAACTGTTGACCTCCTTGAGACCAGGAAAACGACAAAGCAATCCCTCCCGGCCTTTGTAGACGCTCGTAGTCGGGGTCCAGCGTCAGGTCGACATGGGCAGCCCCGTCCTGATTAGCCGCCCTCTCTAGAAGATCTTGGCGCGTCAGTCTCTGTTTTGGATTAAAGATGAAAATCAATTCGTTCAACCATTGATGGACTGTCCGATGGTTGACATGACGCGAATTCTCGGACTCAGGAGGCGGGGGTTTTGGCGTTGGAAAAAGGGCGATTTGACTGCAAATAAAGTGGTGACCCTCAATCGTGTAGGAGCCATCCAACGGCGCGACGGTTTCGCCTTCTGTCTGGCCCTGCCTAAACACGAAGTCAACGATCCCTGAAAACTGCAATGGCTGCACAGGGAACCTGGGGCAAGTGGAGTTAAGGAGGATCTTCTTTCCGCCAAGCTGAAATACTAGTCCCGCCGACTTTCGAGAGTGTGAAAACAAAACTCGCATGTGCCCGGCCATGCGAATTGCTTCGTCCTTGTATCCATGGTCATACGCTGCGGCGGAGCGTGCCAAAAAGTCGAGTTGCTGCAGGAGCTTTCCCCTCAATCGCGCCACGTTTGTCATCTAACCAATCTTTGAATTTTCCCGACGCTTCGTAGTGCACCCGGAAAATCGGCGCTGGTCTTCCTCGCATGCATCGAGTTCGATGCATGAATGTGGCAGTCTGCGGTGCGCAACGCAACTGTCCGATGTGCCGATTTGTGAACGTTGAGCGCTGGCTCGCACACCGCACGGATTGCATTCGGCGTTCGTGCGCGAGGTAAAACGCTTGGCCGCGGGCGGCAACGGGCAGCATCCCAAAACTGGCAATATCTTCGGCTCGAACGGCCAGTCGGCGTCGCAACTGTTGGTCCGCTGGGACGACTGAGGGCGGCCACCCTCGCCGAACCTTTCGGTAGCGCTTCGGGTAGCACTTTTTCCTGCGGCTTTCGTAAGTGCTTGATAATCTGGGTGGGACGGACGCCAAAGCTTGGATCGAACACTTCCAGCGGATCGGCTTCGGTCATTCCGAGATTCGTATTCAGAAATCGGTAGTAAAAGAGGAAATGATCCTCATCACGCATCGGAGTGATTCGACAGTCTGGAAAAAGACNGGAAAGCGCACTCAACACGAACTCNTGCAGACCAAGGGTTTCCTTCCGAGATAGAGTGTCGAAGTACTCAGCGATTGCTAACTGGCCAAAGGCGGGCACTTTCGTATCGATTACTCGCGTAAAGAAAAGCGTGAGACGCTCTCGGCGGAGTCTTCCCTCTTGCATGGCCGCCTTATATCTTTCATAGCGTTCGGCGCGAACTAATACCCCAAACTGGCCGTACACCGGGTCTCGCCGGCGCAGTTCGAGAGTCTCTCGATGGTATTCCTCCAACTCGTGCCGATAATCGCTGTCAATGCTCCACTGGACTTGTAATTGGTACTCCTCGCCCAGCATTCCAAGGAGAACGCGTAACCGCTCATGCAGATCGTTTAGCTGCCCAACGCTGAATGCTGTCATCTCGCCGGGCTCAATCATGAAGCCTCTGGAAACCGCTGTTCTTTTCGTCGCTCCGTCGCCAAACCAGAGAAGATCATTGAGAAAGAATCCGTTGGGCATGCCGATTCGTGAAATCCGAGTGGCGGGACCATTACCTTTGCGGATCGCGAAACCAGCTATCGATTCGCACGCGCTAAGGAGCTGAGAGATCATTTGAGCGGGAGGAAAGGATGGCGCGGTTGCACCGGCGCGGGTTGAAATGCCGGGCCATTGACATAGGAGATTAGGAGATCTAGGTCGAATCTTGGCGGCTTCTTATTTCGAAACAGGCGGATGTACCCAGTTGTTGCCAGGGTTGGCAATGAAGCGATCGCAAATTCCCAAGGGAGAGGCATCGGACTTCCGGTTTGCAGCAAGATGGTGAGAATGAAAACCGAGACCATCCCGGCGACGATAACTCCCATCCCAAGATTCCCCTCAAAACCAAACGCGTGACCGGTCGACTTCGCTCGGGGGCGGCTGTCGGTGTATATAAGGCTCTCGTCCATCGGAGGATCGGATTGACGTTGGCAGATTAGAAGCCGGCTACGGTCGTGGCAGCGTTACCGCCGAAAATCGAGAACAATGCCTTCATTAAGGCCACCGCGCCTGCGACCCCGATTCCGTAGATAACGGTCATCTTCCAATTCTCATCTCGCCGGGCATTAAGGAAGCCGCCGATGACCATCACGCAGCCGGCGATAAATCCAAAAACCACGATTAGATTCAACCCCTGCTTGAGCGGATCAATGAACACGGACAGCCCATCGGCGTAGGCGGGCGTCGCCATGGTCGAGATAACCAACAGGACGGCAAAGAGTTTCATCCAAGCACGGAGCAGCAGATTCCTTGTTTGATGAGAAAGCGTTTTCATTACAAAACGCTTATATATAGCGTTATGATATACTGCAACAAAAAAATTATGCGTTTGTTATTTTGGATTTCAGTCAGATAAAAGAACGGGATCACCCGCTGGTTTGAGATTTGACGAATACTGGCTACTCTCCCAGCCGTGACTTTGATTGATCCTGTGGCCGTTGCTCTAGCCGAAGACGTGGGCGCCGGCGATCTCACTTCCCGATTTTTTATCCCGGAAACTCACCAGTCGCGGGCACGCATTCTGGCAAAGCAAACTGCGATCGTTGCTGGAACCGGGCCGGCCAAAGCAACTTTTCAACAGGTCGATGGTGATCTTATGGTTGAGGTCACCGTATCGGACGGCGCATCGGTTCATCCCGGCGACACCGTTCTCCTGATTTCGGGACGTACTCGGTCAATTCTAACTGGGGAACGTGTTGCCTTGAATTTTCTGCAGCGACTTTCCGGTATCGCCACATTAAC
>JGI25614J43888_10000665_pt1 | contig 9621 bp, 11 predicted proteins | sample GraSoi_2013_60cm_FD_43888 | JGI IMG/M metagenome (IMG submission 43888) | reverse complement strand
TCGTACTCGCCGGAAACGTCTGCTATCGCAAGAAAGTAAACTTCAGACAAATCCTACCATTTGAGACCCAGTTCGCCTGGTCCAGCTGTTATCGCAATTCTAGGTCACCATCCTCAAAGAGCTCGTGAAAAGAATCTCCGTTTCTATTTTTGGCCCTGGCACTTTCCTGGTAGAACCGACTTCCCAGCCGCTTTCCCAACGCTCTGTAAACCGAAAACTTCCGGTTCTGCCTATTTTGGGAAATTGCGCTGCAATCAAACCCGGAGGTTGTCCCATGGCCTCACCGGGGGTGACACCATCTTCTCGAAGCGGTTGGCGAATTTCCGGAGATGCAGGTGGTGCTTTCGGTAGGCAGGAATCTCGACCCGGGAGATCTGGGTCCAATCCCATCGGATACAATCGTCGTCCGCATCGCTCCACAAATCGAACTGCTGAAGCCGGCGGCACTTTGCATAACCCATGCGGGCTGGTCACAGAACGGCCGCTGCAGTGGCAATTTTGTTAAAGAAAACATGAGGACTTCGCAGCCGGAATCTGCCCCCGCGAAATCCTCCCCTTCTCTTCATCCAGTATCGCTGAAAGAGCTTTTAAGCCGAATAATCGTTTTATCAGCAATTCGGTTCGGGGTCGAATGCCCCGACTTCTTAACAAACGGGCTGAGAAGTCTTCCCGTTCCCATGCAAGGTCCCCTGGGTTGGAGTTCGTTGTAGTTGGGAACGAGATGTTCGACGCACCTAGTGTAGGAGGTCCCAATCAGGCGTGTTTGTAGCCACCGCTTGGTTTCGTGTCGAGGCCTTACTGCACCGGTCCACCCCGATAGTCTAGAGGTGGCTGAATTTGTTAAGGCCGACGGTGCATAGTACATAACACGCGGCGAGTTAAGGATTTTAGTCCTAGAAACATAGTGGAATGTTTTGGTTGAGGCCGTTCCCGGTTGCTATGCCAAAGAGACGATCACAGGACTTTGATCCTCGCGTTTTACCAATTCTGCTTCGGCAGCCGTCGTCTTTACAATCAAACAGTTTCCTTTTGGTCCAAATCCGTCCGGACCGTCGAATCGCTTTGCCTAGCAGTCGCAGGACTCGATTTTTCCGGAAAGGGACAAATCTCCGGATCGGTGCAGTCGCAAGCCGGGCGTCTCACGACGTACAGGTACCCGCCGCCAATCGATATCAGAGAGATCGAAGCCATGAGCGGCTTGCCTATGCCTGCTGCTTTGGAGCCAAAAAGACTGACATAAATCGGTAGCATCGGCGAGCCGCAGCAGCCGATGAGAAAACATCCTGCCGCCGCCAGCAAAGTGACGAGGCTAACTCCGCCAACCGCCCCTACCGCCGCCGCTCGTCGGCGAAAGTACACAAAACGTGCGGTAGCCCAAACAGCAAAGCTGGCACTCAATGCATAAGAAAAGCTTACGAAATAGTCTTGGCTGATCATATAGCTTTGCCAAAAGCTGACCGAAGGATTGAAATTGTCCGCCCAACCCTTTTGCAGCGCGATCGTCAGGTATCTCAGATAAAGCACGTGACCGACAAATACCGCGATGAAAGCTACTATCGCCAATAGCCAGATGCGATGAGGACTGGTTCCTGTTTGCTTTCCTTTCACTCTTTAGCAGCCTCCGCTACGTTCTTGGCAGAAAAGACTAGCCCGCGGTCTGATTTTTCCAGAACTCCGGTTATGCGAACCGTTTGTTGCAGTTTCGGAGGAGCTCCGTCCCATCGCACCGGAATCTTTCGAGTATCAGGTTCATTAAAACAGGAAAGACCACAGGCTGCATATTCACGCTTATCAACGATGGTAAAGCCGTGACCAGCCTTTACCGCAGCCACGACGCCAATTATCGCAACCTGCCCCAGATAGGCAGATGGATCCGNCGCCAAATCGTTGACCGTTGTCGCACTGCTGGACGCTGGCGAAGTAGAGTTAGTCACTTGCTGCGCGTCAGCGCAAGTTGCTAGAATGCCGATCACCATCGTAGCGAGCGTAACAATTTCTTTTTTCATGGCCCGGGGTAGAGGCTATGCTTCATGGCAAGAACAAGCTAAGTCCTCACACGGTTCAGTATTCTGACTTTTCTTTGAAGGCAGAACGCCCAACGCGGCATCTTGTTCGTAATGCGACCCCGTCTTCAGTGCAAATTCTGCCTTGGCCAACTCACGACCCAGGTAAACCGCGTGATCGAGCTGTGTTAGCAGCCCCTGCTCAATCACCGTTGCGGCGATTAGCGCCCCCTGGCGTCCTTCAATCACATGCGCCAAGCGGCCGCTGTTCTCATAGTGCTCACAAATGATCAGGCCAGTTGCCGCCCGCGGTAGGACGACGAAAAATCCAGCCTTGTCCAGGCGCAGTATCTTCGGAGCACGAGCCTGTAACCGTTCAACACGAGATGTGGTTTTATCGGAGTCAATTACTGTCTGGGAAACAAGTGCTGTCGTGGGCTCTTTAGCGGCTCTGCGGGCAGCTTCGACGATTTTGCTGACCGCAGTCTCTCCAACCAGATTCACGAGTTCGATCTGCTCACGAAATCGGGCTACTTCGAACAAAGTCAAATTCTTCAGTATTGGTCGCCACGAAGCCGATTCCAGGACCCGCATATTCGCGTCAACGCCTTGCTCCTTCAGCCGCAGAAAAGCATCCGCAGCTCTATGTCCCGGCGCTTCGACTCCACAAAGTAGCAGCCATCGAATACGAGAGTTTGCCAGCAAATTGAGAACCACTTTTTCGATGCCGATGTTTTCTGTGTCGCATCTTCCGGCAATAGCTAAATCGGGCCCGGTCGCAGCAATGAGCTTTTGTGGTAGCTCCCTCTTGGAGAGAGTACAAATTGCGACTGAACCGGCTGGATTGCCGACGACGTACTCGCCCGGATAAGGTGGCCAAGAAGCCTCTAGCTGATCACTAATCGCAACGGACCTGTACTCTCGCTTGGCAGTGCGATTGCTATCGCCAGAACATTCGGCGGGTGCGACTTCATCGCCCTGATTGGCCAACTGAACAATGGCATCTGCACCCCAGCACTTTTTGCAGCCAATGCAATCATAAGCAATCGGCTCCATCGCGGTCTGGTGATCTTCAATCGCTCGAACAAGTGCGCGGATTTTCGGCTCTTCGGCGTTCCGAAAAGTGCGGCTCGCGGCGTCCAACGCTTCCTTCATGCAACCGCATTTGCGGCATTTACGAAGCGCCATTCCCCTCTCGATTTCATGTAAAGCCGGGGCCGCACGCTCAGGTACAGCTGTCTTAATCGACGACATCTGCTAGCTCCCGTTCGGGTTTCAGTTGACCGAATCCCACGACGCATCGGCCTCCGTCCCGCATCTGCAGCCTCTTTTTAAGTCGCCGTGCGTCTCGGAGCAACTGTTCGTCGCGACGAACTGTCTGCAGTTCGGAGAAAATTCTTTCGATCAACTGTACGTAGCGAGGCGAGAGCGAGTAATAAATCCAACGGCTCTCCTTACGGGTAGTCACCACTCCGGTTTGACGACAAATTTGTAAGTGACTGGACAGCGAAGACTGGCTGATGCTCAAGGCATCCACCAGTTCGCACACACAAAGCTCGCCGTTTCTCAATGCTGCCACAATGCGAACACGTGTCGGGTCGGCCAGCGTTCTGGCAATGGCAACAAGTTCTACCACAAAATCGATATATCGTAATCTACCGATATATCAAGAGCGAAGTACGATAGCTTTGACACGGAAGTGCGCAGCCCTTCCGTTCCAGCGCCTACGGCTTCAACAAGACAATCGCTTTCGCAGTGCGAAAATTGCCTCTGCGAGCTGACGATTCTGCTGCTAAAGATGATTTAAGAAAGGCTTCGTACGACTAGATTTTAGGAAGTCATGAATGAACGTCTAAGGCTTATCTCCGGGGAGGAAGCATTGGTGGTTGATCCCGCCGATGGTCGGCAAACACTTGGTCAGGCTACCGACGTTTTCAGATACATTGATCACAATTTCGAGCGCTGGAATTGCAATATTATGGGACCGCCGACCAAGGAAACTGCAGTGCGGGTCTATGAAATGATCAGGAACAGCACCTTTGGGGAATTGTTTGGTGGTTTTGGCACAGCACTCGATTCTCTCGCCCTCACGCAAGCGCAGATCAAGCAATTCGCGAAACATTATCGTGACTGGTTGCAAGAAGGCGGTAATGGCACCTTTTTTCTGTTCAACATCGGCAACGAATTTTTTGTGGCAGCAGCGTACTTCTTTTCGGACGGCCAAATTGGCATGCGCCTACGCCGCCTTACTCTTGAGCGAGTTTTCCGGGCACAAAAGCGTCACCGCCTGGTGGTCAAATCATTTTGAGCGCGCCGCATCAGGCGGCATTTCGCCTAAAAGGTCCCTGAGATTTTAATGAAACAATCACGCTCGCCCCAGAGCTTTGTCGCACAAACCTCGCTGCTAAGGCGCAGAATTTTTCGGTCCGCAACAAGGCGTTCCGCGCTTCTTCCAGTCGATGACCCGACCATAGGGATCGGTCNCCAATCGGCAGCACTCCTCGACTGTCTTCGGAAGTTTCGCTCTCGCTCGGTGTACTCTGGATTTTGCAGCGGTAAGAGAAATCCCCAGCTCGCTAGCTAGTTCCCCAGAACGCCTGCGGGTTCTTTTTGCGGCAAGAAACCATTCGGTTACGCCTGTTCAGTAAGCGATTTATCTATTAGTGAACACTAACATTTTTAGGGTGTGCTGATCTAGTTTCTTAGGAGGTTGATAGAGATGAACTTGCCACACACCGGCGCTACCGACACGGCTCGACAATCGTCGAGTAGTGCAAATCCGGAAGCCTTGGTGGACGAGCACGGCGATTGTCTTTACCGGTACGCGGTCATGCGGGTGCGACATCCCGAAGTGGCCGAAGACCTTGTCCAGGAGACGCTGCTTGCGGCGGTCCGAACGCAGACGAGCTTTCGGGGAACCTCATCTGAGCGAAGTTGGCTTTATGGTATTCTAAAGAACAAGATTTGCGATCATTTTCGGAAGCGTGCCCGCGAGGTTTCTTATACCGATTTAGAGTTTTTGGAAGACGAGATGTCTCACAAATTCATTGATCAGGGCTGGAATCACGACCTGGGCCCTGCCGAATGGAAGCCCGAAGCGCAGGCTGCGTTGGATCGCAAAGAGTTCTGGGAGACGTTTCGGAGTTGCCTGGACAAACTGCCGCCGCGCGTCGCAGACGTGTTTATACTTCGGGAGAGGGAAGACATGGACACGGCGCAGATTTGCGACGCGCTCCGGATTTCGCAGCACAATCTATGGGTCATGTTGCACCGGGCCCGGATGGCTCTGCGCGAGTGTCTGGAGTTGAACTGGTTCGAAAGGAAGTCGACAATGAATAGGGAGACCGATGAGCAGCGTCGATAAATCTTCCGCTTCACCCGAAAACCCGTCTCTGCTCACGGGTCGGAACTGGCTGGAAAGGTTGCTAATCAGCTTGATCACTAAGCGCACACCTAAATGCCGGGAGGTGGTAAGGCTCTTATCGCAATCAATGGACGTGAAACTGCCAATTGCGATGCGGATTAAATTGCGGTTTCATTATCTTATGTGCGCGTGGTGCCAGCGTTACCAAAAGCAGCTGCTGGCACTGCGGAAAATTAGCTCTGCGCTACCGGAGCACGTGGATGACTGCTGTTCCGAGATTCTCCCAGATTCATCGAAGGAACGACTAAAGCAGGCGCTGCGCGAAAGAAAACCTGAGTGATGGCAAAAGGGGAGCCGAGCGCAAAGCGTTAAGGTATTCTGATCAGAGATCAGAATGTCACTTCAATTGTTGCCTGTATTAACAGCAGCTTTGACGGGTTTGCTGTTCCTTGCTTTCAATGACATAGATCGCGCGGTCCCAAAAATAATAGTAAGTTTTCACCTTCTCCGCGCCACTAAGTACATAGAAGATCGATCTGATCCAATGAAGCCGCATAACTTACCAACCCTGCCGCAAACTTCTGAGATACCTGACTGCTTTCCTCGCGCGCGTCTTGTCGGCAATGCCGCGAAGGCTACATAAGACGGCAACCCTCAAGAAGAACGGCAGGCTGATCACAAGGATAGTCACCTGGATCGAGACGATAACTCCGTCTTGCCGGGACATGACCCATCTGGTGTCTCAGTCGATGGATCGCCGACTGTCGCTGCAGAACCGGCTGGCGATTTGGCTTCACCTCACAATTTGTGATCACTGCGTGCGTTTCGCCCAGCACCTCGGGTTCATCCGCAAAGTTAGCCGCTCGGTCCTAAAGTACGCGGAGAAAATGCCGTCGGCTGGTCTTCCCGCTTCTGCCAAAGAGCCTATGAAGGAGTACGTCAGGCAGAGTCCCTATCGCGGGCGGCGCTGAGGGCTGGCGTCAGCGCGTGCGAAGAGCTATGCCAAATGCAAATGAAACAGAATGGAAAGTGTAGCGTCGCTGGCGCGCTTGGAGGCGAAACCCAAGCTTCCGGGTTAGACGAAAAAGTCGCGACGAATAATGTCGCGTCTAAGCATCAAGACCGGGCGTTAGCGATAGAACCCGCTGATGGTTTGGGCGGCAGACAGCGTGCGGTACGCATGAGCAGCGGTGTCTAATCGGCTGTAGCAGAGTGGACGAGCTCAGCAAGTCTTCTCTTGAGCTGTTTTCGGCCGTTTTCCAGTAGCTCTTGAATTGTTATGACAGAAACGTCCAAGTGCTGCGCGATTCGACTCGAACTCCAACCCTTGATTAGGGATGCGTAAAGCACTGTTTGCGTGTATACGTCTAGACTCAAGAGCGCTCTCCATAAGTTAAAAGGTGGGTAAACAAGGATGTGTTTTCGACGCTCATTGGTCCACTGGTTCGAGATTCGCGCCGACGGAATCAGAGAAAGACCGTCAAGTATCTCGTGAGTTCGATGCATGGGAGGGGTCTTTCGCACGTCCAAGAAAGAAATTCTTCATATGCTTTGATCTACGGAATTCCGAAGGTTGCTTTGATTTTCCGAATAAGCGTGCGGCGTCTAGCCCGCCGCCGAGAGCGGAGGTTGCCACGGCGCAATATCTCGCCAATCAGGAGTGGAAAGTCGCTCAGGGTGCGGGTTTTCGAAAAATGAGACATTTCATTCGCTTGGGTACCGTGAATCGATGAAGACATAACAGGGTTTCATTCCAATTTTTTGGGCGCCAAAAAGTAGTGTGGGGCGTCAAAGCTAATCCCTTTTCCGATATGCCACCTTGCGTGCATAGTCCCACGCTGGAGCCACGTTTCAGGTTAACCAGGGCGGGTTTATTTCGCCAATTAGTGGCGCCTCGAGTCCTCCGGTCAGGAAATAGCCATTTCACCAAAGTTAAGTCGCGAAATGGCTAAATTGCTTACAAAGTTTTTGCTAAACGACTGGCCTCTCCGACCGGCTCCTTTAGCGTCACTCTTTATTCCATTTTATGATTTTGATCCGCGGTCTCGTTTGCCTTGTTCAAGGTCGTATCGGGCTCAAAAGGGATTTCAATCTTCGAATCTAAGTCGGCAATCGGACGCACGCTGAGATATCTAGTGAGCGTCCAAATCGGCCTGTGTACTCCATCGAGTTGGATCTGCGACATACCCGAAGCTGTGTCGTTCTGGATCACTCGCGCTACAGTGCCGGGTATAAGGTAGTAGGCTCGTAGTTGCTCGATCAGTTCAAACTCCTTACCTTCCCTGCGGTGTATGCCAATTTGGCGTAAATCGTCTCGGGAAAAATACCCATAGGGGCCATCAACGGTTACCCAACGATATCCTTTTGCGGCAAGATCGTCATATTTGTCTGCTAACGCACCTGGTATAAGCCACATGGCAACAGTTACTATATACAGAATTTTTAGTACTTTCATAAGTGTCCCTTAGTGTTTTCCCGCGTCGCCTGATCGCGACCCTTCATAGAATTTGTCGCGAGTAGTTGGAAGACCTTACAATTGCCACGAGTGCGGCGTGCATCTTGTTAAGCGTCGACCGAAATAAAAACGGAAGGCTATGGCGACCCACCGTGAAGCTTATTTCCTTACGGCGTTTTGACGTCGCCGTGTTTTCAGTCTAAGCGGGCGCAAAGGAACCAGCGGAAAAATAAATGTAACTGAAAGCTACCGCTCAACGGAGCGGGCAGCGCTGCTGAAGCGCGCAGAATAGATCTGTTGTGTGGAATAGAACAGAGACCTACGAACTCTTTCTGAAGAGGTCAGACGCTAGGCGAACTGTAAAAACGAGGCAATAGACACGATTCGACTCGTCGGGCACCATCATGAAGAAAACCAAACAACAACTATAGAAAGAAAGTCGATAAATGATAAGACCATCCAAAGCAGTAATTACCGGCGCCGCCGTTGCCGGCCTCCTGACCGGGTCCGTCGCTGTGCGTGCCTATGCCACGAGCACGTTGAGCAATCCTGGCGTCTCCCTCCAAACCATAGCTGACGCTGAAAAGGGTAAACACGCGTGCAAAGGTCAAAACGATTGTAAGGGGCAGGGCGGCTGCAAAACCAGTGATGCTGGTTGCAAAGGCAAGAATTCTTGCAAGGGCAAGGGAGGCTGCGCGACCGACGGCAGCAAACCAGAGGCGAGTTAATCGCTCGAGGTTGAAAAGCTGGAGCCGGAGCCCTGAGACCTCCGGTTCCAAGTCACACAAGCGTCTCGGGAATATTTAGATCGCGAGGACGCTCCGAACAATGAAAACACAGAATCGTCGACCATTACCATTGCTCCTTTCTGCGGTTGAGCGTGTTTGTGGTTATATTCGTCTCGACCGTCGACTAACTTGTCGAGGCGCAGCATGCATCCAGGGTTGTGGCGGAGTTTTATTCGAATCGGCAGCCTAGGCAGTGCTCTCATCGGATCTTGTTCATGGGCCGAAATCTGATCACGGTTCTGCTCCTTGCGGCGGTCCATACTGCTAGCGGCTGGACCGACGGTCAACTGTTGATCTGGATGGATGCCGACCGCGCTTCCGCCATGCAGTTGGTCGCCAACAAGTTCGAACAGGATTACGGGATTCCAGTACGGATCGAAACACCGGAGAAGATTACCGATAGTTTTCCGTTGGCGGCGCAAGCAGGCAAAGGACCCGACATTGTTATTTGGGCGCACGATAAGGTGGGCGAGTGGGCAGATAGCGGCATAATAGCTCCGATCGAGGTGACGGCCGGCTACAAGCAGCAATTTTATCCAATGGCCTGGGATGCCGTGCGTCATCACAAGCAGCTCTGGGGATATCCAATCAGTCTCGAAGCGATTGGCTTGATCTACAATAAAAAACTGGTGAACGGCGCACCTCCTACTCAAATCGGAGATTTCATTCCTTTTCACCGGAAACTCAAGTCAGAGCACCCGGAAATGAACTCAATTCTCTGGGATTACAGTAGTCCCTATTATTCCTGGGGAATCTTGGCCAGCGGCGGCGGTTATATCTTTGGAAAAACAACCGATGGATACGATTCTCGCAACGTCGGAGTCGCAGCGGAGGGAGCAGTCCAGGGATTATCTGAGATCGTCCACCTGATCGATAGCGGTGTCATGCCCAGAATGGCTTCGAGCGGTGACGTGCCGCAAGAGTTAATGGCTCAAGGCAAGCTAGCAATGATGATCTCCGGACCTTGGGATTGGCCCAATCTCATGAAGAGCGGAATCGATTTTGGCGTGG
>JGI25614J43888_10000663_pt1 | contig 9641 bp, 9 predicted proteins | sample GraSoi_2013_60cm_FD_43888 | JGI IMG/M metagenome (IMG submission 43888) | reverse complement strand
CGTATGGGCGTGTCGGCGAAAACGACGTGGTAAAGCCTCGGTCGCCCGAGAGGAATCCTCGCGAAAATGCGCGAAGTTCAATGACAGTAGAACGAAGATCCCAGAAGAGGAGTAGACTATCGAGAATACGAGGCCGTAACTTTGCAGAAGTGACCACCCTGCTTTCCGTCGAGCACGTCACCAGAATCAGAGGGCTCTTGTAAAAAAAAACCGAAGCCACTCTCTGAGGTCTTTGCGCTCTCTCTGTTTAGGAATCTTTCTTTGCGGTCTCCTGTAAACTCTGTCTGCTGCTACTCCAGTGCGACGAGAAGGTAGGCGGTCTCCGAGTGCCAATTGAGCGGAATAGCATAATTCCTTGAGCCATTTCGTTGGCTAAGGTGGGGTCCGGCTCCGACCACGACGGTCGGCACTGAAATCTGGAACTCGCTCCCGAACTCTTCTCGAGCATTGCCGCTCAACGTGTTTGCGATTTCACCCACCAAATCCCTTTTCGCATCCTCATCGATCCGGGATTCCTTGAGTAAACCGAGGATTTCACCGAGCATTTTACCCGTGGCGGTAAAACAGATAACCCCTCGGGACCTACCCGAAACACCAATTATTCCGGTATATTCCAGAAATGGCCCCAGTTTTTCCCGCACGAATGGCGGCTCAATGACCAGGGAGGGTCGTTCCTCCAACGAAGCGAAGTAGCGTCTAGCAGTAGAAATGAAGACGTTAATATCTTGATCATTCATTTTCGTCTAGTCGCTGAGCAAAAGTTGAAATGCCTCGCGGAGTTCATCCGGATTGATTGGTTTGCAAAGAAAGCCGCTCGCGCCCTGTTTGATGGCGCGAATCGCGGTCGTTCGATCGCGCAATGCGGAAATTATAAGGATCTTTGCCTCGGGATTGATCTGCATCAATCGGTCCAGGCAAGTCAATCCGTCCATCTTCGGCATTGTTATGTCTAACGTAATGATGTCGTGTTGTTTTTCGGCGTACAACTGAATGGCCTGCTCTCCATCTTCCGCTTGATCGACCTCGGTGATTTCCCCTGATTCGATCCCGCGTTCGATTGCTCGCCGTATCACGCTTGAGTCATCAACGATCAGCAATTTCATGTCCCAGGAATCCTCAGCCGAAACTCACAGTAAACATCCTGTCGCGTACTCACGGTGACTGAACCGCCGATTTGAGTCGCAAGGTCGCGAACCGCATCCAGACCGACGCCCCGACCTCCGTCGCGAGTAGGGTAATCAAGCGTAGTAAAGCCGGACCGGAATAGCAATTCCTTTAGCTCGTCGCTGGTCCAATCTTGAATTGTGTCGGTGGAGGCGTACGCCAGCTTTACCGCCCGTTCCTTAATCTCCTGGGAATTTAGGCCCTTTCCATCGTCCCATACACTGAAGGAGAGAGACCCGTCGTTACTGCGGCTGACCGAAATCCTTAACTTTCCTACTGGCGGCTTCATTTTGGCCAATCGTTCCTTTGGCGACTCTATGCCATGGGTTACCGCGTTTCGCACAAATTGGGTAAGAATATTTTGTACCGGATCAATTAGACCCTGCGGAATATCTACACCGTTCAAAGATACTTCGAGAACAACGTCGATTTGCTTATCGTTCCGTTCAGCGATCGTCCGGGCGAATTCCGCTAATTGGTCGAACCGGCTCGCAACTTTCTGCTTTCGGCCAAAGGTGGTCTGCATGGCAACTAACCTTTGGATCAGGTCGCGGTTCATGGCGACTTGATCGACGAGGGAGGATACCGTTTGGGAAAACTCGTATTGCTCTGCCTTTTTCTCCTCAATTTCTCTTTTGCCAAAAGTGGTTTGCATGGCGATCAGCCGCTGAACCAAGTCACGGGTCATGTTAACCTGATCAACAATCGAGGCCAGCCCGGAGGTAATGGGTAGAAATTCTTCACCAGAGATCGTTTTCCCAGTACGGACCACCGCAATCTTGTCTTCAAGGTCGCTGGCGAGCTTTTCAAAATAGCTGAGATGAATCATCGAGGCATTGCCTTTGAGGAGATGAATTGACCTGGACAGTTTTTCCAACAGCCGCTTGTACCGGGAGGAACGATCGGCGCTCGACTCTTCCGCCCTGCTCGCATACTGTTCCGACTCCAAAGCCCGGAGTAGTTCGCCGATTTGCTCTTCAGTATGGTCGAGGAACTCGGCCAAAATCGTCGCATCGATGTGAATGATGCCAAAGAGCATCTCGATTAGCGATCTCGCTTTGGCTTCGTTCTCCCGAATCTGGCGGCTGAGAAGTGTCTCGGTCGTTGAATCCAGGACCGTCACCATTATCTGCGTGATCTTTCCCTGATCAAAAACACGGTTAAATTGAAACTCGACTATCTTGACCGGTGATCGCGCGTTTTCCTCGCGTACGTTATACTCGACCTCGGTCAGTGGATTGGTTTGCTGGATCAATTTGTCTTTGACCTTAGGACTAAAGAGCAAGTCGAGATAGCCAGCCGTCGCCTCGAGGATATCAGGAGTTACCACTGGTTCCAGTTGCCAATTCGCAGAAGGATTGAGCAGCTCAAGAAAGTGGAGCCCAGCGAGCTCTCGTCGAAAAATGGTAGTAGTCGCCCGAGAATAGCTAGGCTGAATAATGAGGTCGGGCCCGATTAGGAGTAAGCCTTCGTTGACCGTTTCGAGAATCTTTCTTACCTGCTGATTTCGCTCCTCGACCTGGTCGATCATGTAATTGAAGCGGGTTGCGAGGAAGCCAACTTCGTCGGTGGTAATGACTGGAGCTCGAGCGCTAATATTCCCGGAGCCGATCTGTTCGGCCGTTGTCACCAGTTTTCCGATTGGCTTTAGCAGAAAGTGAGCAAAAATCAGAGTACCACAGACGCCGACCACTAAAATAACCAACCCGACTGTGGCTACCGATCGTGCGAGATCGGACGCGGGTTGGAAGGCCTCGCTCGTATCGATCCGAATCACTAGACCCCAGTCCAATTCCGGGATGGCGATTGGAGCGAATAGGCCGAGGGCTTCGTGTCGCCGTTCGTCGAGGAAAGTCACCTCTCCGGAATTCACTTTGGCATCATCCGAGAACAATCGATCCGTTGCCAAATTGTGTAATGGCNCGGCCAAGACCGAGCTCCGAGGTCCGGGTGTTCCATCCAGATTGCTGGTCGGTACGGTAGCCGTGTCCGGTAGTTGGTCGAGGAATCGAGACTCCGTCCTAAGCAGGTGGTCCGGACCGATGATGTAAGCTTGACCGGTATTGCCCAATCCGACCTCCGGCCAGTGTTTCTCGAAGGTGACGATATCGGTCAACTCTTGACTAGCTATCTCGTGAACTAAAACCGCTTGGCGGCTACCAAGACGGTCGGCGATCGCACAACTCATGAACAGGACCGGAAGATTGTANGCACCCGTATACCGCTCCAGATCCGTAATCATGACTCGGTCAACTCCATCGGGNCGATCGTCCGGGGTAGGAGAATACCACGCTCCAAGATAAGCCTTCTTGAGGGCTCCGGTAGCCTGCCAACCTTGGAACACGTTCGTTCCCAAGTCCCAGCGCTTGTGGTAGGTGTAGATGACATTGCCGACGTTATCGATCAACAGAAGATCGCTATACTCGTTCCGTCGCACCACCGCCTGGATTGCTGGATGGTACCGATCCATGACTTCGGCAAACATGGTCTTTACAAAAGCCGCTCGAATCTTCGGTTCGAGGGTGGGATTGATCGCAATTTCGGTCGAGAGGTTGTTCTCCTCTTTGGCTGAGATCGGAGACGGATTGTGCAAAAGATAAATATACTGAACAAGAACACCCTCCCAGCTTAGCTGATCGATGGCTTCAATCCCCGGAACCGGCGTGGCGGGATTGGCCCCCGACTCGGGCCGGAAAGATCGCCGGTAGCCGTCTCGAAGTTGTTCACGAAGATTTTCAATAAACTGAGCATTTATCTCCAGTCCGGCATCTTGAAGATCGCTAACCAGGTTTTTGTAGCCGGCCGACAACTCGGCGGCAGCATAACGAAAGGTCTGACTCTCCGCTTGAGTAGCGATATCTCGCCGGTGGTCAGCCAGAAAGCGCGTGATTACTTCCGACAGTGATTGTCTGAGAGAGCGAAATCCATCCAAGCGCACCTTGCGCAACGCTTCCGCGGTCAGGAAAAAGGCGGTCGAAGCAAGACCAAATATGATTGCGAACGCAATCGTCAGGGTGAAAACGAGCAGTTTGTCCCGAATTCCCAGGCCGCGCGCAAGGGTGCCTAACGTCCCTGANTTACTATTCCCATGTGCTCCGATCATTGGTCATTGACCTGATTAGTAATGGTCGGTTGTGCGCTGAGGGCTTTGGAGCGATTCCAATTTCCCGTTCTTTATCTGACTGAGAAAAACGGTGTGGCTACCCGAGTGGTCACTATTGTTCCAGACGACCCGTAGCGGTTGCAGGTCGAGATCGGTGTGATTCAAGGAATCGATACAGCGTTGCTCGGTCAAATTGGGGCCGGCCCGACGAATTCCATCCACGAGTAGTATCGCTCCCACATATCCTTCGAGGCTGACGCCGGAGAAGTCGTTTGTTCCGCTTGCTCGCATGTCGGCCTGAAAGCTTCTGGCTAGCGGCATGGATGTGTCTTCCGGCGAGGGAACTATTTGGGAGAGAATCATTCCTTCACACGTTGGTCCCGCCGCCTTGATGAGCATATGAGCCGAAATCGTGGACAGAGTGCAGAATCTGGTATGGCGTAGATCGGCCGATTTGGCGCGATCGAGAAGCGAGACTATCGGGCGGAGAGTTCCCAAAATTATGACCGCATCAGGACGAGTAGACACGATCTGGTCGAGCGCCGGTTGCATATCCACCGAGTTGCGGACGAACTTACAGTCGGTGACCGGCTCAAGGTGACGACTCTGGAGTGAATGAGTCAAGCTCTTGAAGCCATCATCGCCGAAGCTGTCATTCTGGCGGACGACGGCAATCCTTTTGTTTCCTAGGTCATTTACCAGGTAGCCTAAGAGCGATTCAATCTCTTCTGCGTAGCTGGCGCGTACGTTGAATACGAGAGGTAAAACGGGATGTCTTAGACTTTCCGCTCCGGTCATCGGCCCCAGAAAAATCAGGTGCGCCTCATTAATCATGGAAAGGGCGGTCATCGAGTTGGCGGTTCCGACATAGCCAACCAGAGCAAATACCCGGTTTGTATTTATAAGTCTTTCCGTATAAAAGATGGTTTCTAACGGCTCAAAGTGATCATCGAAGTCAATGGACCGAATCTGCCGTCCAAAGATTCCTCCCTCTCGATTGACTCGAAGAAAGTAGGCGAGATACCCTTCCTTAAGCTCCAAACCGATGTGGTTGGAAATGCCGGTCTGCGCATTAACCATCCCGATCCTGATCTCATTCTGATCAACCGGATGGTCCTGGGTTAGGAATTGACCTTCGGCCGAAAAAGAGGGGAGGCTGATAGCCAGGGCTGCGATTAGGGCGCGGCGAAAGCCGGGACAGCAGATGTTTCTTGGACAATTCACTGAAAATGATGCGGCGTCCCCGATGGTAAAGCTTTCGTGGATCGCAAAACCGTTTCTTACCACACGGTCGCAGAAAATCGAAACAAATTGCAGCTTGCAAGTCGGATCCCCCTTGACTCGACCGCTGTTTCCTCGGTCTGGGACTTGGCGAAAATCGGCTTGGCGAACCGAGAAGATGGGCTAGGATAGTGGCTCGCTTAATTGCGGTGGCCGTAGCTCAATGGTAGAGCCCCGGATTGTGGTTCCGGCTGTTGCGGGTTCGAGCCCCGTCGGCCACCCCGCCGTTGCTTTTCTTGAGCTGAAACGCCTGGGATGTCAGGAATCGATTTTCTGCGCGAAGCAAGCCCACCCCGGGCCGTTGGATAGATGCGTCACCTCGGAATCGGAAATTGCTCTCGGACGAGCGGCCGAACCAGAAGTACGGGACAAGGAGCATGATCAGCTACGAATCGCGCGACATGTCCGACCGATTTAGGTCCAATCGTGTGTTTACCGCCGTATTCGGCGCGAGGGCAAACAATCACCAGGTCTGCTTGCCATTCGGCTGCAGTGTTAACAATTTCACGCTCTGGTCGTCCCTCCCTTTGTAACGCTTCCGCAGCAGGAAAGTAACGGAGCCCTTCATTGAGGATAGCTTGAGCAGACGTTTTCTCGGCCTGCCGTATCTCTTCCTCTCGCGGTGGCGGGGGGGCTGGTGGCCGCAAGAAACGCTCGCGAAGGTGCTCGATATCGTGTCGAGGGCCGGTATCGGTGACATAGAGTATAGCCAAAGTGGGCGGCCGCGATGTCGCGAGCATTTGTGTTGCCCTGCTGACTTGCTCAACGTTCGTACCGTCAAGACAACATAGGACACGCATAGATCGGTTCCTTCACTATCTCATTCTAAAGAAGTAACCATATAGTCAAAGCTCCGGCCAGTAACATCAGCGGTGTCACCACCACACCAACCTTAAAGTAATCGAGGCCTGATACATCAACGTCCCCGCTGACGCAGGATCAGTAGCCATAGTACCGTTGCTAGTGAACCAACGGTCGTCAGATTCGGCCCGAGATCGCAGCCAAAGATAGTAGCCGCCACGAAACCGTGCTGAAGAGACGGCCCTGCGTCTCGGATACCGCCCAATGCGGAGATCATCACAACAGCCATCGGCACGTTGTTAATCAGGTTTGTTCCCAAGGCGGCCCCTACTGTTCCTACCATGACCGCACCAAAGTTTGTGCCTCCGGAGAGGTGGATGAAGCCAGTTTCCGAACCTGGCAGTGAGTCCCGTATCCTCGATCGCTCGGACCACAATAAACATGCCTGCGATAAAACCGAAGATCGACCAGGAGATGCGTTTTGCGGTCTGACGCAGAGTGATTTGCTTCCAGCCAATGGCGCCGATGAGCAGCAGGACCGCTCCGCTCAACGCGACCAGCGAAAGTGGCAATTGGACGGCGGAGGCCATCACATAGGCAAAGGCGACCACGGCAAGCACGCAACAAGTGTACCGAAAATACGGCCGGTGTTTTATTGCCTGGTCGGCCGAGGGCAATCGCTCGATATCAAAGCTTCCTTTGAGCTGGGTACGGTAGAGCAGAAAAAACAGGCCAATATTGAGGGCAATCACCACCAGGCTTGGTAGAAAGAGGAGACGCACAAAGGTCCATAGGTCGAGTGGGAACCGCGAAATAATGATGACATTGATCGGATTGCTGACGGGCAGCAGGAAAGAGGCAGTGTCGGCAATAAAGGTGCAAGCGAACAGATGTGGAAGAACAGGTAATCGAAGCTTGGTAACAAGAACGTATACAATTGGCGTTAAGATCAGAGCGGTCGCGTCGTTGGAGAGTACCATCGAGATAAGAGTCCCCAGCAGGAAAACATTGAGAAAAAGCCGGGCCGCGCTTTTTCCGGCTAAGCGAGCAGCCTGCGCTGCTAACCAATCAAACAATCCAGCGGCATCAGCCAGGGCCGAAAGCGCCATCATGCCTAAAAAGAACAGAAACGTATTCCAATCCCGAACCAAGGTTAAAAAGGCATCGGCTGGGCTGATTAGACCGAGGAGAAGCAGGACGACGGCGCCGCCTATGGCGATCATTGCTTCATTCCACCGAAAAGGGCGCGTCATGATGCCGATAAGCGTCAGGACTCCAACCAGCGACGTGAGTAGAGCCTTGGTTAGTTCTGGTATCGGAAAGTATTGGAACACAGTACCTGTTGGTTCTAGTTGAATAGATTGAGAGAGGGCGGGTTTAGCGACAGATCAAAGCGCGAGGCTGAATCTGGTCGACTGAAGCGTCGATCCGTCCAAGCACCCGATGGCGAGCATTTCGTTCGAGCGGTCGTCCAGCCGGCCAATATTTTGCAGCGTTCCTCGACATGCGTTTTGATAGGCTTCAGCCGCGTTATTGGCCAGCATGTTCTTCGCTTGGAGCCGCATCGCCCCGGATGACTTTAACCCGAGCAGGCGCAGGGATGATGGTTTCAATGTTGTCAAAAGGCCGGAAGAATGGAACAAACATCCGACAGGCGGTGGATTGATATGAGTGGTAGTTCCTCGAAAGAGCAAGCACTAGACGCCCGGCAACTGGCCGCAGCGGTTAATCTATTTTTAAAACATTCGACCCCAGCGTTTACGGTTGATATCTGCTGCGATGCGTTCATTAAAACGCTCGCCCATTTTATTGAGGGTCGCGTTTTTTTCGGCTACTGCTGGCAACCGGATCGGCAGCTCCACGAAAGAAGTCCAATCTTATTCGTAGATGGTGTCGTTACCCGAGGAGCGATGATCCCCGAAGGCAAATCCGAACTCGACGACATCTTGGCCGCGTCTACCGATAACCTCCGGCTTACGCTGCACCGATCTCTCCGATCATTCAACTCCGACGCAGCGGCGCGGGGCGAGCTGAAGGGGGCAAATTGTCGTAGCGCGATCGAGATCTATTTCGCTTATTACGGCAAACCGATTCTCTGGTTCGTTGTGGGGCTGGCCAACGCCCGAGCGCTGACCAATACCGAAACTCAGGAATTTCTTTTACTCTTTTGCCGGTGCTGCATGGTTTCTCTCCATGGTGCTTTCGTCGCGAAGGTCGAGCGATTGGANAAAGCGGACAATTTGCCACCGGCTGAGCAATTCAATCTGGCGCTGCAGTGGTTCCATTCANTTATCCGCCATCTCAATCTAGGAATCTCGCGATTACAGAGCGGCCAACCGGCGGCGGCAGCCGANGCACTTGANCGAGCTTCGATTGTAGCCGGGCTTTGCNTGGCCGAGATGTTNTCTTTAAGGACTAAAATTCCGGAGCCTGCGCGGGAAGAAAAATCAGTGCTCGAAAGAAAATTAATCGCGTCGACGACGGACCGGAGTTGAATACTTTCTGCCAACGAAAACATGAAAATCATTCGATACGAGGATCCGTCCGGCGCATTCCGATATGGCAACGAACAATCAGACGGAAAGGTACTTGAACTCAGTGGTGATCTTTTTGGTTCTTTGAAATCGACCGGAAAGACCGCCGAAGTGAAGAAGAGAGTCGCGCCCATAGCTTCGACCAATTTGATCGGCATCGGTCTTAACTATCGGCGCCACGCCGAAGAAAGCGGTGCCAAAATTCCGGAACGACCAATTGTGTTCATCAAATTACCGAACAGTTTGCAGAATCCCGGAGACCCGATCGTGCTTCCTGGGTCCAGTCAAGAAGTCGATTACGAATGTGAATTGGGCGTCGTGATCGGTCAGAGCTGTCGGAACGTTTCACCAGAAAAATCGTTGGAGTATGTACTTGGTTACACCTGCGCAAACGACGTCAGTGCACGAGACTGGCAACTGAAATGGGGCGGCGGCCAATGGTGCCGCGGCAAGAGTTTCGATACCTTTTGTCCGCTTGGCCCGGTNCTTGTCACTGCCGACGAAATTCCCAATCCGAACGACTTGAAGATCCAGACGATTTTGAACAGCGACATTGTTCAGGATTGGAATACCAACGACATGATCTTTGATGTTCCAACCCTTATTTCGTTTCTCAGCCAGGATACCACATTGATCCCAGGAACAGTAATTCTTACCGGCACACCCCATGGAGTTGGTATGGCGGCTAAGCCACCGCGTTATCTGCGGCCGGGAGATACCGTCTCGATCTCGGTGGAGAAGATCGGCACGCTGACGAA
>JGI25614J43888_10000660_pt1 | contig 9657 bp, 9 predicted proteins | sample GraSoi_2013_60cm_FD_43888 | JGI IMG/M metagenome (IMG submission 43888) | reverse complement strand
GCAGCGACTTTGCTCGACTCCTTACCCTGGAGATGGGGAAGCTGCTTCAAGAGGCCGGGGGAGAGGTGGATCTTAGCGCCGATATTCTTGACTACTATGCCGACAATGCCGAGAAGTTCCTCGCACCGAAACAACTCAAGGTGGATGAGGGCGAAGCAATTGTCGAGAATGCACCCTTGGGCGTGATTTTTTGCGTGGAGCCGTGGAATTTCCCGTATTACCAGTTGGCGCGCGTTGCTGGACCGAACCTGATGCTGGGAAACACGCTCGTAGTAAAACATGCACCGAACGTGCCTCAATCTGCGCTTGCGTTTGAAAAGCTGTTTCTTGATGCCGGAGCTCCAGCAGGGGTCTACACGAACGCTTTTCTGTCCAACGAGCAGGCCGCTGTGGCGATAGCAGACAAGCGGATTAGGGGCGTGGCACTTACGGGGAGTGAACGGGCTGGCTCAGCCGTCGGGGCGGAGGCAGGCAAGGCTCTCAAGAAGAGCACGATGGAACTGGGTGGCAGCGATGCGTTCATCGTGCTGGACGATGCCGACATGGATATCGCTATCAAGTGGGGTGTCTGGGGGAGAATGAATAATGCAGGTCAGTGCTGTATTGGGGCAAAACGGTTCATCCTCGACGAGAAAATTGCGGATGTATTCATTGACCGCTTCAGCAAGGAACTAGAAAAGCTAGTCCCTGGCGATCCGGCCGATGATAAGACGACACTGGGTCCACTTTGTACTCAATCCGCGCTTGAGCTTGTAGGGAAGCAGATCAAGGCGGCCATCGACGGCGGCGCGAAAGTTCTTATGGGCGGGAGACGAATGGAGCGGCACGGATATTTCCTTGAGCCGACGATTCTAACTAACATCGATCCCAAAAATCCGGCCTATTACCAGGAGTTTTTCGCTCCAGTAGCGCTCATTTTCCGCGTGAAGAACGAGGATGAAGCGATCAAACTGGCAAATGACTCTCCGTGCCACCGAATCGGTATTATCCAAGATTTTTTTGCGATTCATCTTTTGCCCTGAGATGGAGTTGCGCCATTTGAGATATTTTGTAACGGTGGCGGAGACAGGCAGCTTCACGCGTGCTGCCGAAATCCTTCATACGGTCCAGCCTTCTCTCAGCCGGCAGATTCAAGACTTGGAGCATGAGGTTGGCACCGAGCTGCTGAGGCGTAATAGCCGCAAGCTGGAACCGACCCCTGCCGGTGCAGTTTTCCTGGATGAAGCCAGGCTCGTTTTGGCTCAGTCGGAACGGGCGGTTGAGCGAGCGCGACAGGTTGCACGAGCTGGTGCCAGAAGTTTTACATTAGGTTTCTTGCCGGGCGTAGAGATCGAGCTTCTCGTCCGCGTGATGACTGCATTGCAAGCTGAGCTAAAGCCGGTCAAACTCACGATGCGCAGCCGACCATCACCTGAGCTAATTGCGGCACTGCACGAGGGTCACATTGACGCCGCTTTCGTTCGCCCTGATGATAGCTGTAAGGGGTTGGAAGTACGGGTCGTGAGCAGCGAGCGCTTAATGGCGGCGCTTCCCTCAACGCACAGGCTGGCAAAGTTGAAACAAATTTCTGTGGATGACTTAAATCGCGAGGCTTTCATCAATGTTCCCGCCGCACATGCACCCGCACTGCGCCGGATAATCGATGAGTACATTAGATCCCATAATATACAGCCCGATAGAATCTACGACGCGGAAAACCTTACTATGACATTTTCGTTGATTAGCTCTATTGGGGGGATAAGTCTCCTGCCGGAGTACGCGTTTCGTTTGAGTCCACCAACCGTAGTGGCAGTGCCACTTGCTAGCGATAGCCCCACCATTGATTTGGCAATTGCTTATCGTTCAGATAACCGATCATCAGTTTTGAGAGAGTTCTTGGAGAACTTTTTCCCCACCCCTTCGATCAGACCTCGACGGAATGGTCTCGGAGTGGTCTGCTTCGCCAACTAAGAATTCCGCAATAAGCGTGCGGATGCATATGGCGTGTGGGATTTGCGCGCTAGCTCCCAGCCTGCAATACTGGTCTCTGTAGTGCCATCTCTCGAAATCGCGTTCATTCTTTGGAAGATTCTTCTCGGATACCACAGCGCCTCTGCCGTGCTGTTTGCGCCGATACGCCCCTACGCCGACACGCCGATACGGTCGTCATCTTTGGTTGCGGCTCCGCTGCGCTACGTGTCTCCTACGCTGCCTTCGCGCCAATCAGCTCATCGAGGGTGGTACTGGCGGTGCTGCCATACGGGGGACGCATGAGAAGGTTGGACTCACCCCCTGGACTTTGGATGACAACCGCCCTGGCGTAACTGAATCTCTCAAAACCGAATCGGCCATGATATGCGCCCATGCCCGACGCACCGACTCCGCCAAACGGAAGACTCTCGGCAAACACATGGCTCATAACGTCGTTTATGACCAAAGCGCCCGACGTTGTACGCTCTAGAATGTACTGCTGTTCAGATGCTGCTTTTCCGAAGTAGTAGATTGCAAGCGGTTGTTCCTTTCGGTTGATGTATCGGACAGCATCGTCAAACGACTTGTACGTGACCACGGGCAAAAGCGGCCCGAAGATTTCCTCATTGCATACCCGCATCTCTGGAGAGGTATTTAACACCAGGGTAGGAGAGATTTTGCGACCTTCGGCCCGGACGGTTGGCTCATTTTCTCCTTGAAAGTTTATCAACTTACCTCCACGACGCTCTGCGTCTTCCATCAGTGCTTGGAGTCGCCGATAGTGCCGTTCGGAAATTATTGAGGTATAATCCGGATTGCCGATAACAGATGGGTACATCCGTCTAACTGCGCCGCGGGCTTTATCGACAAATTCGTCTACATTCTCGTGCGGTAAAAGGAGATAGTCGGGCGCCTGACAGATCTGCCCAGCGTTAAAGGTTTTGACGGTCATAACTCGTTCCGCTGCCATCTCGAGGTCAGCACTCTGCGAAAGTACAACTGGGTTTTTTCCGCCCAGCTCAAGCGTGACCGGGACAAGGTTTTCCGAAGCTGCACGCAAGATCTGGCGGCCGATCGAGGCTCCTCCCGTGAATACCAGATGGTCAAACGGCTGACCCGCGAAGGTGGCGCCCATCTCGGGATTTCCGAGGACTACTGCAAGTTCGTCAGGATCGAATCGCTCAGCAATTAGACGACCCAGCAACTCGGAAGTTGCTGACGTCAGCTCGGAGGGCTTTAGCATCGCTCGATTGCCAGCGGCGAGTACACCCGCAAGTGGAGCTAACGCTAGCACGAGGGGGAAGTTCCACGGGCTGATGATACCCACCACCCCAAGCGGTTGATAGGAAATCGATGCTTTGACACCTGGAAATGGCTGCTCTGCTCTTTGGGGCTGCATCCAACTCCGAACATGCTCTTTTGCATATTGCATCGATATAATTGAATGCGCGATGTCGGTTAGCCGTGTCTGCGTGGCACTGCGAGTACCGAAGTCTTCGGCCACAGCCCGTATAAAGTCTTGCTGATGCTCACGCATCAGGCCGATGATGCGATCCAGGCGGTTTATGCGCACTTCAGCACTTGGTAGGCCTTCTCGTAGAAACGCGGCGCGCATGGCGGCGAGGCGCGGAGCAATCTCGTCCGGTTGTTTGATGACGCTCATCTTCTGCGTTGCTCCCATCGACTTAATCATAAGCATCTGCCAATTTGGTTAGCGTGCTCACACAGCGCCAATACCTTGTGAATTTGCCTGTATACCTCGCAGGCATAGATTGCTTCGCCCACGTTTTCAGACTACGCGCTCAGCTCCGAGGCAGCCACGCTGGCTGGCTCGAACCACGTGGGACAAGCGGCACCTTGTAGAAGCCGGGCGTTTCTGACATCTGCACTTGGTCGGTCACCCCTTGATAATTTCCGCAGGGCGTCTCCGCGGCAAAGAGTTCTGGCGAAAGATAGGCATGTTCTCCGGTTGTGTTGCCGATCTCACGCGCATAAGCCTTATCAAAAATCCCCATATGCAGGAGCCAGGCCGAGAGGCGCGCCAGCGAAATATGAATGCGATAGCTTCCCCCTTCGGTCGCACGCCGCTTGAGTGCGGTGAGTACTGCCATGCAGGAGAGCCACGACATAACGTAATCATTCACCACAAAGATTTCCGTGAGTGAAGGATTCTCGAATGTTCCCTCACGAACGAAAATGCCGCTTACGCCGCCTGCATTCTGATCGTAGCCTGTCCGTCCGCTCCACGGCCCGGTGGGCCCATACAAAGACATGTCCACGTGGATGATGCCCGGTCGAACCTCTGCAAGGTCTTCGGCTGTGAGATGAAAATGGTTAAGATAGCCGGGGCGGCGATTGGAGAAGAATACGTCTGTCCCTTGAATCAACTGCTTCAACTTCGTCATGCCATCTGGACTGGCAAATTCGATAGTCGACGACCGCATCCCGACGCTGGAAGTGCAATAGATTGAGTCGATTTCGAAATCGAGGGGTCTCCAGATATTGAGGACGTCCGTACCATGATATGCCAGTGCTCGGCCGAGGCCCGCCCCTGCTATAACATGCCCCAACCCGAGCGCCCGAATGCCATCCAATGGTGTGTTTGGATTGCGCGAGAAAGGCTCAGGATCAGACTCCGCGAGCTTCTCGATTTTGACGAGTGGCAGTCGCGCCAGATGCTCAAACTGTTCCAGAGCCAGGAACTCCTCCACGCTGCGAACCACCGTCGCCTGCAATCCAAGGCGATTAGCTTGCTCCTCAAGTTCGAAGGAGTTCCATTTGCGGGTTACTTCGCAGATCGCCTGATAGTTGTCCGCGCATCCAAGGAATGCCAGTGCTCTTGTCTTTACTTTTGGATAGATGTTCAGCAGCTGAATCCATCGGCCATCCCTTGTTGGATACATGTACATCGGCATGAAGGGATTGGTGGGATCGCCCGGAGATCCGGGAGAATAACCATTTAGAGATTCCCACTTTCGATCGTAGAACGGACAGAGACGATGCGGCGCCTGCCGGAGATCCATTGACAAGTCCTGCCCTTTACCTGTGCGGTAACGCCAAATATCCGCAACCGCCACTGCCTTTGCCATAAGCCCTACACTCGCCATGGTAGCCAGCGGCCATGGGCTCTTCAGAATCGGGTCTTTTCCGTGGAAGATTATCGTTCCGCCCGATGACGAGGGCTCGAGCCCCACCGTCTTAAGAACTTCTGCTAATTCCTTGTGAGGATCGAGTATGTCATCTGACGCCATTGGTGACGCAAGTGCGTACCTGATCCTGTCCGCTAGTGATGTTGCTGTAGGAGTTTCCATTTCTCAATGCCCTGAATTCGTGAATTTATCGCGGAAGCTGACTCAACCAGAACTTAGGGAAGCTGATTGGCCTCTTCCTTTAGCCTAAGCAGTTTCACGAGGATGCCATCGCGCTGCTTCACGGTCTGATCGAACGAATACGGTTTCAGGAACTCTTTCACTTGAGCGATGGCTTTTTGATTTAGGTCAGTATTCAAGTGAACTCGCTTCAGATCCGCCCACCAATTTTCCGTTGGCGGTCCGAGGTGCTCCAGCACATGTGTCAGACCACCGGATCCTCCGGCGATCTCAAGGTTAAGGAAGGGGCCCAAGAGTGCCCAGCGAAGCCCAGGGCCATGGGAGATTGCGGTATCGATATCGGCTACGGTTGCAACCCCTCGCTCGACCAGGGAAAAGGCTTCCTGCCATAAGGCCGCTTGCAGCCGATTCGCAACATGCCCCTTTACTTCCTGACGGATACGGATCGGCTTTTTGCCGATCTTTGCATAGAAGGCTAGCGTCCTCTCAACACTTTCGGGCGAGGTCAATTTGCCGCCGAGTACCTCCACCAACGGAATGAGATGGGGTGGACTGAATGGATGGCCCAGCACGATGCGTTCGGGATGCTTCGCGGCATCCTGAATGGAGCTGACAAGGATGCCGGACGAACTGGTGGCGATGAGAGCATCCTCCGGACTGGCGGCGTCTATTTTGGCAATTAGGTCTCGCTTGATATCCAACCGCTCTGGACCATTCTCCTGGACGAAATCAACCTCTGCCAAGGCTTTGTCGAGATTGTTTTCGAAGGTTAAGCGGTGTAGTGATGCGCCCTTGCTCAAGCCAAGCGTTTCCAGCGTGGGCCAATAGTGCTCTACGAGGCGCCGGAGGCGTTCCTCAGCTCCATCCGCTGGATCGCTTGCAACTACGTCGAATCCCTTGGCAAGGAAATAGGCGGACCAACTCGCGCCAATTACCCCGGTACCAACGATTCCGATTCTGCCCGATAATGTTCCCAAGCTCATCTTATAACTCCATTAGATCATCAAAAAGGGACCAATAACTCAGTTGCGCGGTGCACGTTGCCAGGTCAGCGTCGCCATCTTCAGCGTGCCATGGATGCGTTGCGGCTCGGGAATGCTCAGTTGCAGACGTTCGCCTTTCAACTCGACCAATCGAACCTGCCTCTGCCCAAACCAATTCGGAAAGAAGCTCACTGCCATTTCGTGGGACAACGACCTCTTCTTCTCATCGACGAAGAAGCGGCCTGAATAAGCGACGTAGGAGCTTCCTGCGGCAGCATATTCCTCCCGCGTGGCGTGCAGAATATCCCCGTCAGCGAATGGACGGCGATCCGGCCGTTGCAATTGGGCTGACATATATCCGTCGGGAGTATAAAGGATGAAGCCCAACGGATGGTCGCCGAACGGATGGCTTTCAACCCCGGTCTCGACGTCGCGTTCGACATAGCTGTTTAAAGTCCAAGCCCCTACTAACTGTTCTCTCAAAGATTTCTCGTTCATTTCACGTTGCTTCCGTTGCTCGTCCCGAGATTAAAAATAGGAACGGCGATGGCGTTAAACGTAGGAACGGCTACGACGCAGGACCAATTGATTGTTTATCTACATTCATACTTGTTAGGTATAGGCGCACTATATGAACCGCGCCGTTTCAACCGTACACTGACTTCGCGCACCGACGATGCTGCCGAATGGCATTGGAATGCTCGCCCGCTGCTGCGCTCAACAACCTGGCGGACGTACACCACCCGACCAAACCAGGGATGCTACGCTACAGCATTTGCAGCCGTCGTCACTTAGGTCTTGTCGCGTTCAATAGGATAATGAGCTGCGTTTACGCAGCGCGATAGGCAAACAAACGGCCGATGGAGCTGCTAACTCCCTCAGCGTCGCGATCCAGGCCATGGATGCAGTTCACCGGTGAGGCTGACTCTGACTCACGCTGGTGGATTTTTCAGGGAGCAGGTCATGATTCATATAGTGCGGCTATACCTACCAGGTATGGATATAGATAAACAATCAATTGGTCCTGCTCCGTAGCTATCATCATTATTTCCTGGAGAATGCAGATTCAATCGATCAATCCCGGAAGTACCCAAACCACAGATTTCGCCCAACGGGTAAGGGCGAATCAAGGGAAACTAACTGGTAAACTCAAGCCACACTACGATTTCATCATCTGTGGTTCGGGCTCCTCCGGTTCGGTGGGTAGCACGCCGGAGAAATACTGAAAGCCGACCATAAGTGATAAGCAAAGCCGTCACAGTTAGACGAACTGCCAGAAGGCAGAAGTAAGAGTAGATTGCAATGAACACACACAGTACTGTTTTTGAGAATGTTTCGATTGAAGCGACTACCCCTGGCCGGATTTTGCAAACCGCTTTAGCAGCCTGGAGACAGGGGAACTTTGTCGCCGCCACAGATCAGTTTAACGACCAGTTCACATTCACCGACCATGCGCTCCGACTCGAATTTAAGGACAAGGGACGCTTAACCGAATTCTTGGCAAAGATATGTGAACTCTTTCCGGATTCCGAAAGACGGGACAGCACCATCTTCAGCAGCGGAGACCGCGTCATTAGTGAATGGACACTTACGGCCACCCAGACTGAACCTTTTCTGGGCGGACAGTTGCGAAAGGTCCCTATTTGCGTCCGTACGGCCTTGGCGGAACGGTGATTACCAAAGATGTAGAACGCGGAAAGCGGGTCGCACGCCAGATCGACACAGGCATGGTCTTTATCAATCAAGCGACATGGTCCGCTCCTAATCTTCCGTTTGGCGGAGTAAAGAACTCCGGCTTCGGTCGCGAACTGTCCGAGCTTGGAATTGGAGAGTTCGCGAATAAAAAGCTGATCAGGACGACCTGAAACACGCATCTTCAAATAGCGATTAGAACCTATGACGATCAAATCAGCCGCAAAACCAGCGGCTGATGATCGTCAACCTCTATTGTACTAGGTCGCAACCGCGGCAGGGCCACCATCGGTCGAAACAACGCCGTCGCCGATATCCACTTTGCTAAATTCGGCGGTTATCTCGCTTGGCTTGGGTGGCTATTTATTCACCTCGTATTTCTCATTGGCTTAAGAAATCAGCTTCAGGTTCTCTTCCAATGGGCCTGACAGCGGTAGGAAAGTCCGAATGAATCCGATTTTGGAAGGACCAAAGAGAGCGTGTCTCGCTGTAGCAAAGAACGATTCGCCTGTTTCGCGATCTAAACACCGGCACTTCGACATGCGTTTCGTGCGCCTCCTTCTGATTTTAGGGGCATTTGGATGTGGTTTGTCTTACTGGCACGAGCGCTTCGAACATCCATTGACCGATGATGCGTATATCCAGGCCGACGTGATCAGAGTCGCCGCTCAAGTGAACGGGCCTCTGAAAAAGATCGAAATCGCCGATAACCAGAAGGTGCAAAAGGGCCAAGAATTACTTCTAATCGACCCTCAACCGTTTCAAATTGCAGTTGATAAAGCTAAGGCGGACTACCTGCAGGCGTTGCAGGACCTGGAGTCCTTACGAGACGAAGTCGAACACACGCGGGCTACGCTTACTCTTGCTGAGGCCGACGCCCAAAGAGCAGAAAAGCTGTTTCAGACTAAAGTCATCTCGACTCAGGAACTACAGGACTCGACAACAAAGCGTGATCAGGCAAAAGCGAACTTTCTGAGGGCTCAGCATACTTTACAACTTCAAGGCAGCGATAACGCGGGTGTCCTGGCCGCCAAGGCTGCTCTGGATAACGCCCAGCTAAATCGAGTGACACCCAAGTCATGGCGGAAAAGGCAGGAATGGTAACAAACCTGGATCTTCCTCCCGGCAATTAATTTAAGGTAGGAGAACCACTTTTCACCATGATCACTGACAATTCGATCGCTGCGACAACCAGATTTAAGCCGCTGGCCCGATGTTATTGGTTTATATTCATGACGACGCTTTTCACATCCCATTTACAATGAAGTACCCGCACAGTATTCCTCTCTGGCGCAGAAACGGAGAACTCTTGCCCGGCAATGTCCCTTCTCGGATTGTTCTCTCGAGCGTTGGCACAAAATGGAACGATGTCGTGGTAGAACAGCATCACGTTCCCAGCAGTGAACTGGCTGATGTAACGTACAAGCGGCATGTGGTTGTTATCAATATTGGCCACTCCACTACTTGGGAATTCAAGAAAGAGGGGCGGTTTCAGCCCTTCTTCAAGGCAAGAGGCGCGATTTCCTTCTTCCCGAGCCATCAGCTTTTTTCTGGTCGGCTGAAGGTAGCGAGGGGCGTGTTTACAAATGTTCTCTTTCTGGCTCTGGACCCTGTTTTCGTTAGCCGCGTTGCTGAGGAGCTCGAGTTGGATGCGGACCGTATCGAACTGGTTGAGCAGCGACGAAGTACCGACCCTGCACTTC
>JGI25614J43888_10000657_pt1 | contig 9683 bp, 8 predicted proteins | sample GraSoi_2013_60cm_FD_43888 | JGI IMG/M metagenome (IMG submission 43888) | reverse complement strand
GCACACGTCAGGGAGGTTGGCGAAAGCGGGGCCTGCCGCGCTGTAGCCCGCGAGGAACGAGCGGGGAAGGATGAGTGTAGCGAAGTCATTCGGGGTGTGTCAGCAATAGACCTTCGTTCACGAGTCCGCCTTCGNCCCTTTAACCCTTGCTACGGCGCGACGCTTTTGCCCTTTGGGTAGCACACGTCAGGGAGGTTGGCGAAAGCGGGGCCTGCCGCGCTGTAGCCCGCGAGGAACGAGCGGGCAAAAGCGGGTGAGGCGACTCGAACGCCCGACATCTTCCTTGGCAAGGAAGTGCTCTACCAACTGAGCTACACCCGCGTCAGTGAAAGATCCTTATCTTGCTCGCAGTGGAACTGCTTTCAAGTTCTTTTTCGACCTGCTCTCCCTGGTTAGATGTGTAAATTAAACTCAGAGTCGACTTTGGTCGAACCATTATGAGTTTCGTTGTGATCAACACTGGCCGTGACCGTTGCTCTGCCAATGAGAGCTCGAATAGGCCGTATCACTTCCTTACTCCAACACTCCGTTTTGTACTCCAACACTCCGCTTCCCCATGAGTAGGCTTGCCGAGATTATCGCTCACAAACGCCAGGAGATCGCCCCTTGGCTAAATCACACCGAAGACTGGGAGAAACGCGCCCAAGGCTACCGGCATTTCCGCAACTTCCGGCTCGCGCTGGAGATGGCTCCGTTCGGGTTTATCGCTGAGGTCAAACGTGCTTCTCCTTCCGCCGGGATCATTGCCGAAGAATTCGATCCGCTAGCGGTAGCGCTCCGCTATTATGAGGCTGGTGCTCACTGTATATCCGTACTCACCGATGAACGGTTTTTCCATGGCCATTTGGATTACCTGGCCTTGATTCACCAACATGTACCGCTCCCCACGTTACGAAAAGATTTTACCCTGCACGAGGCCCAGATCTATCAGGCCATTCTAGCAGGAGCTGATGCTGTCTTATTAATAGTGGCAGCACTCAATGACCAGGAGTTGGGCCACTTGCTACAAGTATCCTCGAAATTCGGTATCGATGCACTAGTCGAAGTTCATGACGAAGCCGAGCTTGATCGGGCCCTAAACGCCGAAGCCGATTTTATCGGAATCAACAATCGCAACCTGGCGACTTTCGAGGTGAATATCGCGACCACGGAACGGCTCGCACCAAAGATTCCTGACCATTGCACCGTAATTAGCGAGAGCGGCATCCGCACGAGAGCAGATGTCGAACGAGTCGCTAACGCCGGGGTTGATGGCGTTTTAGTGGGTGAAGCATTGATGCGGGCGTCCGAGCCTCAGAAACTGCTGCGCGAGCTCCAGGACGCGGCGAGGCACGCGGCAAAATCCATCAATCACTAGCAACGCGCCCAGGAGCATCAAGAAGACAAAAAATCTCACGCCAAGACCAGCCCGCATCCGCCGCGGCGGAAATGTTGCGGGCGCGGCGCAAAGGCGCAAAGCTAAAACGGAGAACCGGAAATTCACAGAAGATCACAAGGGCCAAGAAGGAAACTCCCATCACGCCTCTCTGTTTTTCTCATCCCTTTTTGTGCTCTTTGCGCCTTTTTGCGGCTATTACGATTTCCCACCTTTCACCTTCTTCTCTTGGCGTGAGACCTTTCATGCTGGAATCATCTGATTTGCGGGACGGTGCCTTGTGACAGATTCGTTCCGGGTAGAACCGAATGATGCTCGGCGTCGTTTTGACGTTGTGGTGGCGGAAAAGTGTTCCCGGCTATCGCGCTCCCGTATTCAGAGCCTGATCGATTCCGGGCATATCAAATTAAACGATCGACAGGTAAAACCGCGCCACACCGTACACGCGGGAGATCTAGTGACTGTAGAAGAACCAGAGGTGGTTGCGACTGATCTGCTTCCTGAAGCCATNCCCCTGGAGTTCCTTTTTGAGGACGAGTTCCTGGCCGTGATCAATAAACCCGCAGGTTTAGTGGTTCACCCCGGGGCCGGGCAAAATGACGGGACATTAGTGAACGCGTTGCTGCATCATTGTACCACCTTGAGCGGCATTGGCGGCGAAATTCGGCCGGGCATCGTTCATCGTTTGGACAAGGAAACCAGCGGTTGTCTTGTCATCGCAAAGAATGATGAGGTTCACCGCCGATTAAGCCACCAATTTGCGAGCAGAACGGTTGCAAAGATCTATTTGGCTGTTTGTAGCGGTGCATTTCGGCAGAAGACCGGCGACATTCGAGAGCCAATCGGGCGCCATCCGGTCCATCGAAAAAAAATGGCGGTGACGGCTAAGGGGCGGCCTGCGCACACCCAATTTGAGGTCGTTAAAGAAATCGGTAACAGCAGTGTGGTACTTTGCCGGCTTTTGACCGGTCGTACCCACCAAATTCGGGTCCATCTCCAGCATTTAGGACACCCGATCGTTGGCGATGCTCTATATAACAGGCGTGCAACCGCCGGTCGTCTAATGCTTCATGCGTGGCGCCTTGGTTTTCAACACCCGATTACGGAAAATTGGGTGGAATTCAGGGCCGAAGTACCGCAAGAATTCCTTGAATTCGGAATCGATCGTGATGAACTCATTCACCCAAGGCTTAGAAATTTTCTTGCAGCAACTTCGAAGCCTTGACCGCGAGAATCGCCCGAGAGTCGATCAGTCAAACCTCGACCGGATCGAAAGGCTGAAAATAGCCCTCGCGGAGTACCTGCGTTCCGAGACGACGGTAGGGACGAGCTCCCGACTACGCCAAGCGGCGGCGGCCCGCTCGTCCGTCACGGTCGAGCAGGAGCTCGACACTACCGTGGACGATCAGGAGCAGCGATTAGCGGCCCTTAGGGAGAAAGTTTTGGTCTGCACAAAATGCGCTCATCTCGCCGAGTTCCGGCATAGCGTTGTTTTTGGTGTGGGAAACCCCAATGCCGAACTCATGTTCGTTGGGGAGGCGCCCGGCGCCGATGAAGATTTGCGCGGAGAACCGTTCGTCGGCAAAGCCGGCGAATTGCTGACCCGAATCATTGAAACAATGGGCTTTACGCGCAGCGAGGTTTACATCGCTAACGTATTGAACTGCCGTCCGGATATGCCAAAGGGCAGCTCTGGCAACCGGCCGCCGACGCCCGAGGAGATGCAGACCTGTCTGCCCTATCTCCGGGCCCAAATCGAGATTATTCAACCTAAAGTCATGGTCGCTCTTGGCGGTGTCGCGATGAAGGGTCTGTTCGGAACGTCAGAGCCTATGAAATCGCTGCGGGGCCGCTGGCACTCTTTTGGCGATATCCCGGTGATGGCAACGTTTCATCCATCCTATCTATTGCGGAACCAGGCTCTGTCAGAAAAGAGAAAGGTTTGGGAAGACATGCTGCAGGTCTTGGAACGGCTTCAGGCGCCAATCACTCAGAGACAGAGAAATTTCTTTCTGAGCAAGTGATAGGTCTGCGAAGGAACGAAGCGGGCGCACTCACCAGGCGCTTCGTTGTCGTCCTCGAATCCTGGCGAGCGGAGTGTTGGAGTACTGGAGTATCGGAGTATTGCGCCTTCTCCGGATTGTACCCGGCGAACGCGGGGTTAGGTCTGCTTTCAGGGCGCAGATTTCGACATGCCTAACCCAGGGTTGAAACCCCTGGATTATGATCTATAACCCGCCGCGGCGGGTAAATCGATCGCCGTGAACCTGGCATTATCGATAACTGTTCGCGAATCCAGCGTTCGAATTCAGGCACATCACCGGTATGACCAACTCCACGGAACGGCTCAAATCCGGCGCGGAACATTGGTTAGGCGTGGCCTGCCTTCGGCGCGCCGGGGTTTTCGCCCTACCGCCTTCCACCAATCACTTTTCACTAATCACCCCTACACCGGCGGGCGGCCGCCACGAAAGACCAGCGACACAATAAAAAGGACTAGGAAAATCACGAACAAGACATGGGCGATCCAGGCGGCTTCTCCCGCGACCCCACCGAGCCCAAGGGCCTCAGCGATCATGGCAATGACTAAGAAAATGAGGGCATATCTGATCATGATGATTTTCTGGTTGCTGTTTGACTCGTGAGCACGGCTTGACCGGCCCGTACCCATAGTTCGCGTCTCACCCGAAAGGTGAGCCTCTCCGTTAATGCTCAGGGCGGCCCTCGATTTGAGCACCGTCAGGAAACGTCCGGCTTCTGGCTCGTGTCGGAATGATTTCCCATTGCCACCCGGATGCCACTGACAAGGTCAGAAATGATGTCTGCAATTCTCTTGAGCTCTTCCGGATCCTGGTGTGCGCCTTGCCGGACCCTTTCCGCCAGCGTCTCGGTCGCAAACGCCGCTGCCATAATTTGTGGTGCTACATCATCGTGAAACTTTTGGCGGATGCGATCTTGCTCTTCCGTCTTACCGACAAGTAAACCTCGGATAAACTCTTCGTTACTCTGTTCGGCCGTGCTTCCGTCGATGATCAGTAGCGAATAGCCATCTTCGCGCTCAAATAGTTTAGCCGCGACCGGTGGAGCGTCCACGGTCGCCCTTAAGATACATTGTTCGGGATGCACCGGGGTGGGAGAGGCTTCGCATTCGCTTGCTTCGGCCGTTGGTGTTTCCATCCGCATGACCTCTGTCACCGGGACAGCGGCCAACTCATCTGCGGAGAGACCTACTGCGGTCATAAAACTCTTGTTCCACCCGACGAAGTGATTGCTGGTGCGCGCAAACAGCGCGGAAGGGAGACAAAATAGGTCAAGCCCTGTACAGATAACGCGGGAGTCCTCGGGAAGTTTCATATCTGTCTACAAACGGGCCAGTTAATCAATGATAGCGTAAGGGAATACGCGGGTTCCAGGGAAAAGCAATGGTGGCGTCGGAGCAATGGGGCAATGGAGTGTTGGAGTGTTGGAGTAATGGAGTAATGGAGTAATGGAGTGGGGGAATACGGGAGTAGCGCGGACTGTGAGAACTGCACCCGCGCATTGGCTGATCCCGGATTCTTAAACCACTACTCCAACACTCCGCCACTCCATTGCTTTGTCACTCAGTTTCCCAGCGTTCGGCCGTTGAGCGTATTTTCCCACCATCTGCATGAGCCGCTGTGCATTGAGAGGCGCCCGAGTGTTCACATCATTGTTGAAATAGACAAACCCCCTTAATCCTTGGCGGGCGCAACGTCTCAATTGTTCGGCCCAGGGTTATAGCTCCTGATCGGTGTAATCATGGGCGGCCCCGCCGCTTAGTCCATGGAACCGGAGATAGACGAAGTTGCCGGTTACCTCAGAGTCCATCGGCATGGCTAAAGAGCTGCCCCAAACCTGCGCAACTTTGAATCGCTTGAGTATTTCTCCGACACCTTGGTCCAACCAAGTCGGGTGACGAAATTCTATGGCGTGAGAAAAACGGTGCGGTAACCGCTGCAAAAAATGGGTTAATCGTTCGGTATTCTTGGGAAAACTCGGGGGTAATTGCCAAAGAATCGGTCCCAGATGCGGACCTAAATATTGGCATCGCTCCAGGAGCGCCGGAAAAGATTTTGCTCCTGGCTTTAGGCGTTTCATATGGGTGACAGCGCGACTCCCTTTGACCGCGTAAATAAATCCCGGCGGTGCCGCCTGGCTCCAATCCCTAAACACTTTCTCGGCCGGTAACCGGTAAAACGTCGCATTGATTTCGACGGTCGGGAATCGGGTAGCGTAGAACTCGAGGTACCGTTTCTTTGGGACTTCCTTCGGGAAAAAGCGACCAGCCCAATCCTTATAAACCCAACCACTGGTGCCGATATAGATCTTTCCGGAAGTCACGCGAGTTTCACCCGAGTGTTCGTAGGTGAAGGGTGGAAGGGTTTGCCCTCTCGAGAAAGATGCTCCGTCCCGTAGGGACCAATGATCGTAGCCAGGCAATTTATTGCCTGGAATAGGTCCAATCAAGAATCCGTCCCGTAGGGTACGGTATGATCTGTAGCGGCTTTTGTTCATCAACCCAGATCAAAAGGCCACCGCCACCAACCAATCATACCGTCCCTCCGGGACGGGCCGTCTTTGCGTGGATTCCAGGCAATGAATTGCCTGGCTACGATCATCTAGTCCCTACGGGACAAAGTCTNTTGTNCCTTTCGGGGCACGTCTGTCGCCCCTCAATTCAATCGCCCCTCAATTCAAACACTTGAGNTACCTCCGCGCGCTTTGCCCATGCCTTGATTCTTCGTGATCGGTCACGCCGTTCCCGCTCGTTTTTCCCACTGTTTTAGGTCCGTCCGAATGGCTCAGGAGTTGCGAACCCCTCTTGGGATGATGGAGGACCGCTCAAGGACGAGATCACCGATGTCTCCTTCGATGTTACGTTTGATTAACGACTATTGGCGAGCAGCTAACTATTTAGCCGCTGGGCAGATTTATTTGCGAAGCAACCCATTACTGAGGCGCCCGCTGGAGCGGGATGACATCAAACCAAGGCCGGTTGGTCATTGGGGAACCGCACCGGGACTGAATCTCATCTATGCGCACGCGAACCGGCTCATTGTCGAGTACGGTCTCAACGCCATCTTTGTTGCCGGTCCTGGTCACGGCGCTCCGGCCATCGTAGCGAATTGCTATCTGGAGGGTACCTACACCGAGCGTTACCCTGAGATTAGTCAGGATGAAAGGGGGCTGAGTCGTTTCTTTCAGCAATTTTCCTTTCCTGGCGGCATATCGAGTCATGTCGCCGCCGATATTCCAGGCTCAATCAATGAAGGAGGTGAGTTGGGGTATTCCTTGATGCACGCGTACGGTGCAGTTTTCGATAATCCTGATCTGCTCGCCTTTTGCGTTGTGGGGGATGGCGAGGCGGAAACCGGCGCATTAGCAACCAGTTGGCATTCGAACAAGTTCATCAATCCTGCCCGAGACGGCGCGGTCTTGCCCATTCTTCACTTGAATGAATACAAAATTTCAAGGCCGACGGTCCTCGGCCGCATGGAGACGCCTCGGCTGGTCGATCTATTTCTAGGCTACGGGTATCATCCGTTTCTGATAGAGGGCGACGATACTGCCCGGATTCATTTGGACCTGTCGCTGGCGCTCGATATGGCGATCGCTACGATCCACAAATTGCAGCGCGAGGCTCGTGAAAACCGAGATATCCGAACAGCTCGCTGGCCGGTGATTATACTGGACACGCCTAAAGGGTGGACCGGTCCTAAGACGATTGATGGGCACAAGGTCGAAGGTTTTCACGCGCATCAGACGCCCGTTGAAAATACTCGAACCGATCGTCGCCATCTCCACCTCTTGGAAGAATGGCTCTGGAGTTATCGACCTGATGAATTGTTCGACGATTCGGGAGCACTGAGAGCCGATCTTAGGCAACTCATCCCGAAAGGGGACCACCGAATGAGCGCTAACCCAAATGCAAACGGTGGAGAGCTGTTGCAGGCGTTGCGGTTACCTCCCTTGAACAAATTTTCAGTATCGGTGCCCAAACCGGGAGCGGTTGAAACGGAATCAACGCCGGTTCTGGGCAAAATGCTGCGGGACGTGTTTAGATTGAACGCCGATCATCAGAATTTTCGAATCTTCCGCCCGGACGAGACGTCATCGAATCGCCTAGATTCCGGGTTTGAGGTTACTGATCGAATGCTGACGACTGAAGTCACTCCCGCTGACGAGCAGGTGTCAGACGAGGGGCGCATCATGGAAGTCTTGAGCGAGCATCTTTGCCAAGGCTGGCTGGAAGGATACCTATTGACCGGCCGGCATGGCCTTTTTTCGAGTTATGAAGCCTTCATACACATCGTAGACTCGATGTTTAATCAGCATGCCAAATGGCTAAAAACCTCTAAACAAGTTCCCTGGCGGAAACCGATCGCGTCCCTTAACTATTTACTGACTTCTCACGTTTGGCGGCAGGACCACAACGGGTTCAGCCATCAAGACCCGGGCTTTCTGGATCACGTTTCGAACAAGAAACCAGAGATTGTTCGCATCTATTTGCCTGCAGACGCGAACACACTCCTCTGGACTGCCAGGAGATGTCTAGAGAGCCGAAATCTAGTAAATGTGATTGTGGCCGGAAAAAACGCGATGCCGCAATGGCTGACTATGGCCGAGGCGGAGCGCCACTGTTCGGGCGGGGTCGGAATATGGGAGTGGGCCTCAAACAACGACGGCCAATCGCCCGATGTAGTACTGGCCGGCTGTGGTGATGTACCCACTATGGAAAGTTTGGCTGCGGTGCAACTGCTGCGCCGGCACTTCCCTGAGCTCAAGATTCGCTTTGTCAATGTGGTCGACCTGATGGCGCTCGAACATCCGAGCCGGCATCCGCATGGGATCTCGGATGAACGATTCCTGCAAATCTTTTCGCCTGATCGACCGGTGATCTTCGCTTTTCACGGTTACCCGCAATTGATCCACCGACTAATTTACCGCCGCCCAAACCACGTCAACTTTCACGTGCATGGCTATCGCGAAGAGGGAACCACTACTACCCCTTTCGACTTGGTCGTGCTCAACGCCCTGGACCGCTTTCATTTGGCTGAGGCGGCTGTCAACCGGTTGCCCGGTTTGGAGAGTGAAGCGGCAGCATTCGTGCGCATGGTCGACNAAGTGTTGGNAGAGCATCATTCCTATATCCGGGCCAAAGGCGAAGACATGCCGGTGATCCGAGATTGGCGTTGGGAAGCGGCGGTCAAAGGGAATCGCCAGAGTCGGTAGGCGCTTCTCGACTTTGTCCCGAAGGCCTACCGCGCCGGCAGCCAGATAGATTGCCAAACGAAACGGTGACGAGAAGAGATGCTGGGCAGCTCGGGACGCCGAATGACGCGACCCAGCTTTTGTTCCGGCGGGCGCAAGCTTCGCCTCAGTTGATATCCGATTTTCACACTCATGCCCCGATTCTGATTTTCTATTCCGCTTCGCTTTCCTCTCTTCGGAGCAATGCCAGCTTCATTAACGCGAAATTCCGGCTTCTCTGATAACTCTTTGACTGCGTCTCGGCTTTCTCGCCTGAAACGATCTCTGGAGTTGTGGTGTTATCCAACTTCTTTTCGCTGTCGGCTGCGGTTTCGACAGTAAGCACCTGATTGGTGGCTGATTCTCGTTGGTTGTCTTCTTGGTTCTTCATAACTGTCAGTGAGTGTCCAGATGCTATCTACAGGGCTGGCGAGCCATTGCTCTGGTGCTTTTTTACTCTTAGAAGTCCCGATTATTACGGAAACAGGGTAGGGTGTCGATCGGGGCAACACCTGAGTGTGATACCGGGACATCCTCGCAACTGCCTGAGCCCCTAGGTGTTACCTCTGATTGTACGAGCTAGATTCAGGGTTCCCCTGATCAGGATGCGCTGATTCCCCCTACAGAACAGGCATGGCGCGCCCCGATTTTCAGTTCCCGGGGAGTAGTTATCGTTTTGGTGAAGGAGACAACCATGGTCGCAGAAACAATGACGACACTAGAATCGATGTCCGACGCTGATCTGATGGCGGCGGTTGTAAGACGCGAGGCCGATGCGATTCAAGAAATCTATAGGCGATACGAATCAACGCTTCGCGCAGTCATCCAGAGCGTGTTGCATGAAGATGGCGAAACTGATGACGCCTTAAACGATGTGTTCTTACAGCTTTGGGAACATGCAGATCGTTTTATCCCAGAGAAGGGGTTGCACGGCTTTCTCGTAACTTTGGCTCGTCGGCGGGCNTTAGACAGGTTACGCCGCCGCCTGGCCTACCGGCGGGCCACTGATCGTTTTGAGAACGAGTTAAAGGCGGAA
>JGI25614J43888_10000656_pt1 | contig 9684 bp, 10 predicted proteins | sample GraSoi_2013_60cm_FD_43888 | JGI IMG/M metagenome (IMG submission 43888) | reverse complement strand
TGTTACTTGCGAAGCCTTGCTATCAATGCTTTAAGGCGTTTCTGGTCTTCATTAGGCATCGCCAAGAATTTCAATCCTAATCCATCAGATTTCACATGCCGCACAACGGCCTCGGCCTTTATCTGTCCCTCCTGAACGAGAAAATAAAGTTTGACGGACGCACCCACGGCTGTTGGCTTTGCTGTCTCGACAAGCAGACCACCCAGGCTCAAATCCCGGACTCGTGATTTCTCCTCGCGTCCTTTACAACCCAGTAGACCCAAACGTCCTCCCGTGTCTCGACCCTCGAGAAGAACCTCCTAGAATACGAAGGTTTTTGCTGCAAGATAAACTCACGTGAATCCACACGCGGCCTCCGGAGGCACCGACAGCTCGGCTACTCCTTGGCAACCACTTGGCGAGTGTTTTGACAAAGCACCTTTCTGCTCTTCCGGAGAGAGCGCAGCCAACTGTTTGAGAAACACCTTCGCAGTTTCCAAGTCTTCAGGCTATGCCAGGAAAAGTACATGGCTCGGAAAGAAGCGCAATCAGGTTAACTCTCGCATTTGCGATCGGGGAGTTACTCTAATTCGCGGGTCACAGGCTGAACGAGCAGAAATAGTTACCGCCGGGCACCATCCCTTCACTCAAGTACACATTTCAGTTCTGATGATTGTGGTTTCCAGGGGAGAATCGAGATTGAGCTTGGATGCACAAGCCGGCACTCGCAAGGCGCTCGCCCTTCAAATTGGAAGTGGTCCACCAATGACTCTCAGGCAAAGTCAAAAATCATGAATCCAATGTGTTTTATTGTAAAAGCGACCACGCGACGATGCACCGGTTTGTTGAATTCTCTTCCGAAAAGGAAGGCCAGTTCATCAAAGCAATGGAGTGCTGAATCATTACAGGAATGCACCTATATTTTCACTGCAACAACGCACTCATCTGATGCGAAGAGTGCGCGAATCGTGCGTCTGGATCAGCACTATAAGAGATAAACACTCAATGGAATCTACGCCTACTACTGCAATGAACCCTTGCATGAATGCGTTCTGCATCGGTCGAATAATCGCGAAATTGGACTCCGGACGGTTGAAGCCACGCGAGGCCTTCGAGCGGCCAAGGCTCGGNTCAAAGAACTAACCGAATCATGGCCGGGAGAACGATGTCGTTTTTCATCGAAGTACTGGGCGTGGTTGCGCGGGCGAGGTAGGCAGTCTTAGAGAAGGAGGCTCGGTCCAACACATGATGATGAAATTGAAGGGCGGTTCTATGGATAAAGTTGTGGAACTAATCGTGGAATTTTTAGCGAAAGCGCAAATAGGAAGACGCGAGTTTGCTATGGATTCTCCGCCGTTTAACAACGTAACGAGAGCGATCCTAGCCTATGGCAAAGCCCCTGACCTTCTCTCAAGACTCCAGCAACTTCAGGAAGAGCACCACTCAATAATCGCTGATCTGACAGACTGCCCTGGAGCGCTGAGCGAAAGTCGAGCTTAACCACTTGAATCTCGTGAGCAACGCTCTTTCTCAACTAAGAGTGATGAAGATTTCAGCGGCCCAAGCGGATGTGTCGGCGACGAGGAAGGCGGTGTCTCCGCCGAAATCAGCGGCTGGATTCCTTCTGATAGACTCCTCACTACACCCCGTCTTGTTCAACGCCGAAGCGGTCCAGATTCTCGGCTATCCAGATAACATCGAGAACCTAACAAGCTCGGACCTCCTCCTCACAGAGAAGATTCGGTCGAGCTTGATAACCCGGCCGTCTCAGAGTGAATCGGTTTTCGTCACGGAGTTCCGGTCGGGCAGGCGGCGTTACTTTTGCCGGACCTCCCTGGTAGATTCGCATGCCAAAGAACCTTCTCAGGCCAACATAGCGGTCCTGCTGGAACGAGGCCCGTCTGGATTGGTTCCTTTGTCGCAAATCTCGCAGCAGTTCAAGTTAACGCGACGCGAACGAGAAGTGCTGGAGTACTTGTTGCAAGGCATGAGCACCGTGGCGATTGCGAATCGGATGAACCTCAGCCCCAGCACTGTGAAAGCATTTCTGCGACTGATCATGATCAAGACTGGTGCCTCTTCCCGATCGACAATCGTAAGGACAATTATCATGACACAACAGCAGTAATGAAACGAAGCTCTGGTTCTTTTCAAGCGCGGGCAGACAGATGACCTTAGAATCGCTTTAGCGCAAACATTCCGGCATTGAACGCAAATTTAACGTCCTGTCTTCCACCCTTTCGTCCATCTTCATTAGCCACTTAGATGCATGATTTGGGCAGGAATCTTGAAAGTCCCCCAGGGCTACTCGTTTGCGGATGAGTGCGTCATCGAATGTTTTGAGTCCCCGCAACGACAACGCCAAAAGGCCTCCGAAATTGTTGTTACACCTGGGGCATGTGAGACTCCAAAGACCGCTAAAGCCCTTCTTTACTCTGTCAGGAATGCCATCCTGTGCCATGCTGATGTTGAAGCATTGCGGCTCGCTTTTGCGACGAACATCTAAGCCCACGACCTCAATCGAGATCTCTACATCGACGCTGAGCGGGTGTCCGACGTAGATTTCTCGGGGCAAACTTAATTCTGCTGTTTTTCCAGATTCAACAATTTCCTGCGTTGTGTAGTGGAACTCGTCCATATTTTGAGTCCGGACGTAGATCGCGCTGACTAAGAAGTTCGAGATACCGACGTTGGCGATACGGACATAGACCTCGTTCCGACATATCAGGTCGAAATTAACGTAGACCTTTTCTTGTCTTTCTAGCTGGCGACGAACTAGTTCGATGTTTCCCTGAGTGAGTAGTATGTACTCAAACATGACAAACAGAAGTAGGATGATCGCAACACCTTGCATTTGGGGCCACGCCAAAGATGCCATGCACAGAGCGACAGCTACGGTAATTGCTGCACGCCTAAGCGTTCGACGATACACCGCGATCTTTTTTAGTGATCTCTGGTGCAATCTGATTTGTGAACGTACCCAAGCAGTCCAAGGCATCTTTTACCTTCTTTCCCGCATGCGATGCACTCTTCGCACCATCTCTTTTTTCTAATGGGGCTGAACGGCCCCGAAAAATATAGGTGTTCTATCAGCAATGCCTTACGCGACCCAACGCGNCATTCCTNAAGACGCAGGCGAAGCAGATTCTCTCGGCAGCGCTCGGTCGTATGCTGATCCTGCTCGGGAGCGGCTCTGTGGTTGGCATTGNGCTGGGCGCGGCGGCGAGCCGACTACTCTCCGCCGNCGTCTACCAAGCCTCCGCGCACGATCCATTTGTGCTTGCCGCTGTTGCATTTACTACGGTGCTCACCGCATCACTTTCGGCGCCGGTCCCGTGAGACGCGTCCTGCACGCCGACTCGGCAACCTGCTCCGCGAACAATAATTTTCAAGCCAGACTTGGCCTTCCTATTTGAATGTGCCTGAGTGATGCGCACACGGAAGCAATCCACATGCCTGATTAACGCGAGGACCGCACGCACCTCGGACTCGGAAAGGGAACGCCAGATGAGAAAGGACGTGACCTGAGGCTATGGTGCGAGTTCTTCCGGGTCAGATTAGAAGACCAACGCGATGGGATCGCTCGCCTAGTTCACCACGAGACTCAGCGCTGTATTGTGACTGAGATTGGCCGAGGTTCCCGTGATCGTGATCGTGTAAGTGCCCGCAGGGGTGCCCGGAGGCGGCGCAGATGCTACGGTGAGTGACGCTGTTTGGGTCACGCCAGCATAGGACGCGGAGACGGTGATTGCAGCGGAAGTGGCCACGGTGCTAGTGGTCACCGTGAAGATCGCACTGGTGGCTCCCGCAGGGACGGTCACGCTGGCAGGCACCGTGGCCACAGCTGTGTTACTGCTGGAGAGCGAGATGACGGCACCACCACTGGGGGCCGGCGCGCTTAGCGTCACCGCGCCTGTGGAGGGAGACCCACCGGTGACGCTGGTCGGGTTCAGCGTGAGCGAGGCGAGGGTTGGGCCGGGCGGCGGCTGGGGCGTGACAGTAAGCGAAGCGGTTTGCGTCACGCCAGCGTATGACGCAGAGATCGTGACTGGCGTCGAGTTGGCGACGGCCATAGTGGTGACCTGCACCGTTGCGCGGGTGTCGCCGGCAGCGACAGTCATGCTGGCCGGGACTGTAGCCGCGGAAGTATTACTGCTCGACAGGGAAACGACGGTGCCACCGCTGGGAGCTGGACCACTCAGTATCACCGTGCCGGTAGATGGGCTCCCTCCATTGACGCTCGTCGGGTTGACCGTAAGCGCGGACAGCGTTACGGAGCCCCCGGGTGGCGGTGGCGCACTGCTGTAGCTGCCTCCGCAAGAGTACGAGCAAAGCGAAACTGCGAGGAGTCCGGCCAGAGGAGCAAGGCCGGGCCGCTGGTGTGACGTTCGGCCCAGACAGTGAAGGATCGCACAAACTAGAAGCCACGCGACCCAGGCGAGCATCCAGACGAGGCGCGAGGCCATCGTCCACAGAAGTGGAACAACAGGCACGGGAATCGCGGGCGGCACGACTGCGCGTGCCGTGGTTTGCACTGTAACGGTTGCAGTCGCGGGCGTGGCGCCATTCAGCGTGACCGCGGCAGGTGTGATAACGCAGGTGGATGCCGCCGGGAAACCGCTGCAATTCAACGCGATGCTCTGATTGAATCCGCCAACTGGGGTCAAAGTGAGGGTGTAGGTGGCGGACAGTCCGGAGTTGATGGTTGAGGTGATTGGGTTAGGGGACAGAGAGAAGTCCGCAGGGGACAAGGCCTGGAGTGCTTGAACAATGTCCAAGCGACCATTGCCCATGTCGGGGCCAACTGGGACGGCATGTGCCACTGCGGCGCTGGCTTGAGATTCATTGGTCTTCGCTTGCTTATTCAGCAGCAGCGCGGTTGCGCCGGAAACGAAAGGCGCGCTGAACGATGTTCCCCAGCCGGCGGCGTAGGTGCTGAACGGNTAGGTGGTGACGACGCCTTCGCCCGGAGCGGCAACCCAGACGATGGCGTTGCCATAATTGGAGAAGGAAGAACGCGCGTCCAAATCGTTCGTGGACGCGACGCCCATCACCGCACTTTGGAGCGCGGCGGGATAGACGAGCACCTTTTGGCCATCGTTCCCCGCGGACGCGGCGCAAATGAGAGCGGATTGGTTGGCGTAATTCAGTGCCGAGGCAAGCTCCGGAGAATTTATCGTGAAGTTGAAGCTCATATTGATGACATTCGCGCTGTGTTGCACGGCGTGATAGATCGCGCGCACGATGTCGGAGAGGAAACCTGTGCCATCAGAATGAAAAGCTTTAAGCGGCAGCAGATTCGCCTTCGGAGCGACCAAGTGAATGACGCCCATCACCATGGTGCCGTGACCAAAGGCGGCGTACTTGGCGTTTTGATCCAGAATTGCGGCCGACTGCTGGTCCAGGATCGCGGCACTTTGCTGGTTGACGATGGCCGGCGAGCAAGTCGAAGGCGGGCAAGGCGGAGGCGGCGAGGGGAAATCCGTTGGAGACAAATCGTTTAGCTCAGAAGCGCCTGATTGATTGCGGGTGAAGTCGTAGCCCTGAAGAAGGACACCCGCGAAAGCCGGATGGTTGGGATCGACGCCGGTATCGATGTCGGCGACGATTCCACTGCCGGCGACTTGAAACTGGGCCTGAGCCGCCGAAACGCGGACTCTTTGCGCCGCGGGCTGATTGGCATAACCGTTCCAAACGGTGGAGTTGTAATAAGCGAATGGAGCTGAGTCAGAGAGGGCAACTGGCGGCGTGGTTACGCGGTTGAGACCACCGAGCAGACTGATTAGCTGATCCAGCTCGGCATTCACAATTCCAGGCAGCGAGCGGAGGATACCTAGGAAAGTGGTAGGGTCAAGCGGAGTAGTGAGCAAGAAAAGCTGGTTTTGAACGTCACCTAGTCCGCCGACCACAGTGCAGCTTTGGAGAAGGCAAAGCTGCTGAAGTCCTTGGAGACCGAGAGTCGTCCGGACGATGATTCGATTGTCGGCCTTCGCGGGTGCAGGCCACAGTAATATGAATAGCGCACTGAGGAGCCACGTTCGGCGCTTCATCACTTCCTCCTTTGAAGCGGAGATCTCGCTTCTTCGCTCGCTCTCGTGCTATCTGAGGCTGGCCGCGGCCGCATGCGCATCGCCTCGTGTCCATGCATGAGAGTGTGCATCGAGAACTGCCTGAATGGCAGATCATTCGCTCTGCACCGACGTTGCTCCACCGCTATCATCAGCCATATCGCACTGACAACACGGACTGGCTTCATGCGCGTTCCCCCTGAGGCAAGATAATATAGCCGACCAACGCGATCTTGAGGCGTCGAATCTTTTCACAAGGCGTGGTTAGTTGGGTTCATGTAGAAGTGGCTTCCTTCGCAGTCAATCAAAGGGGGCGATCTCAATGCGTCGACGCAACACTAACTCGAAGTCTACTTGCAGGGGGCTCAACAGCTAAAAGTCTGTCGCGAGCGTTGATTCAAACGGAACACCACCCTGGCTAGGTCTGATTGAGCACAGCCGGAAAGATCGGTTCTCTAGAGGGAAGTATTGTCGGATCAACTGATTAGATGGTGTTGCATCGACCGGTTGAGCTGGCACCTTCGGGCAGACACAAGTCCAATGCAGGCCAGTTCAGCCGAATGATTTTGTCGGCCATTCCTAGCCTCGTACTATTCTTTTGACTCGGTTTAAGTCTTGTTGCACAGCTTTAACTCGACGCTCCATATCATCCAGCTTCCGCTCAATACGAGCGAGTGTGGCAAGGATTTTCTGCTCAGCGGTCATCGCGCTTGACGGGTTACCCATGCGTTTGCTCCTCTGGCCGTATCATATGCGATGGATGCTCCCGCTAATTCGGATTCTTCCACAACTCCTTCGCCATTATCGCCCGCTCCGATTTCCGTTCAAGATACCGAGCCAGAGCTAGACACTTCGCGCATTTGTCCTCTCTGATGTTACGCAGAAATCGCCCGCATCGCCATGAGCACCAAAGAAATGACCGCATTGAGAAAACGTGTCAGCATAGTGCAATGAAACACCCGAAACAAAACAAGCGCGCTCCGCCGACCCATTCATCTGCGTTGGCAGTACCTTCGTATCATCGCATTTTGGTTAAGCATGGCCTGATTGAAAAGACCCTGTCCATCCCCGATGCGTATAAAGTGTTTTTGAAAGTGGGCGCTGATCCAGAAGCAACAGAAACTCCGTCGCAAGATAGAATACGGCGACAAAATGAAACACGTTCCCGCTTTGTATCTGGCCACAGCGATGGCTCTGCAAGGCATGACCAAGCAGGAGATTGAAGCTCTGAAATTGCGGATTGAAGAGAAGCGAGTATGAGCGCCCCAAGAATGATATGCCGGACGCTTCCACGCCAGCTTCAGCAGGTTCTTGCGCTCGTAATTGCGACGGTTGGGTTGTGACTTAGGGGCTTAGCTTGAGTGGTTATCGACGCATTGAAAAACGTCGTTCGGCTCGCGTCACGCTGTCGGTGCCACTACGAGTGGACGGCCAGACGGTCTCTGGCGAAGAGTTCATCGTCAGAACCCGATCTCACTTTGTAAGCGAAGGCGGGTGCCTGCTTCTGTTAGATAAGGAGGTTGCGCTCGATCAGGCACTTGTTCTCATGAACGAGCACACGCGACAGTCGATCCAATGTAGGGTTGTATCGACCAGGCGGCATCGTGATGGGAAGAGATACGTAGGAGTTGAATTTATGTCTCCTACGTCCAACTTTTGGCGTATCGCCTTTTCTAAGCCAGGAGCTAGGCCACTCAAGCGCTATCCAGCGTAACGCGTCCGCCACGAAATGTTTCTCTCGCCCCAAATAGGTCGGTGAATTCTGCCTAACCGGGATGGAATCTAAACGCCCTACGAAGGAGCGAACATGGCCATCAGTCAGGTGCCAATCTGGTTTGAACGCAAGTTTGAGTTTTCGTTTCCGGTGGAACTGCTCCCGAATCTGCGCGCGCGTCTGCGCGGCACCCCGGCCAGACTTGAAGAGGCGCTTCGTGGCCGCTCTCACAAAGTCCTGATCTCGAAAGCGCAAGAAAAGTGGTCGGCTCAGGAACACGCTGGCCATTTGCGATTACGTGACGGCCAGCGACCAACTCACCGTAGCAGACTGGAAGAACCGCCAGGCGCGGTCAATCCTAGAGACATGCTTCAGTCAGTATGCCCCGACAGAGAGATACCGGGACTTGATGGGTAGGCTTTGAACTCCGGCCAGCTCCGGCAGAACCAATGATCTGTCCTTGCACCACGCCAGGGTTTGTTGGCTCTCAGACGTTTCTGGTCTTCATTGCCCATCGCCGATAATTTCAATCCTAGTCCACCAGATTTTACATGCCGCACGACGGCCTCAGCCCCTATCCTTCCCTCCTGGACAAGAAAATCAAGTTTGACCGACGCACCCACCGTGGTTGACTTTGCTGTCTCGACAAACAGACCACCCAGGCTCAAATCCCGAACTCGTGATGTCTCCTCACGTCCTTTAAAACTCCAATAGACCCAAACGTCCACTCGTGTCTCGACCCGCGAGAAGAACCTACGAGGATACGAAGGTTTCTGCTGCAAGTTAAAATCACCTTGAGGATTCGCTCCAAAGCTAAAGGGAACAAAAATATATTCAATCCGGTGAACTCTCGCATTTTGCCTGTGGAGTTTTCCCTAGTTCTGCAATGGCTCAGCACATTCACAAGACGCGCTGGAATCTTGGCGAGCTAAGATTGGTGAGGAGGGGCAGGATCAAAGCGAAACGACATTTGTGATTCCGATTTTCTGGCCCATCTGCCGCGCTTTGGCGAATACACGGTTCCGTTCACGCAAATGTGGATCGACGGCAAGCCCGACTTTCGTGTCATTGATCCAGAAAGATCACTCAAGTGCATTCAGGAGAAACTCTGCGCGATCTGCGATCAGCGTTTTGGGTGAAAAATCCTGCCTTATAGGCGGACCACTGTCAAAAATAAATCGACTGTTCACTGACCCGACGATGTTCAAGGAATGTTCGNAGTTCGCGGTTGAAGCTTCTCCGTTTGTTTCCAGCAAGACGTTGGATTATAGCAAGCGGCCCCCGCATTGGGCCCCGAACCTTGTTTGAGGTGATCCTGTTGTCGAAGGTAAAGAGCAAACTCAAATCCGGATTAGGGTGTTTACCTGCGCCGAATAGGGGACAAAAACCCTATTGTACGCAACTGACCCCCAGGCTAACGTCTCGGCGTCAAAACAGACAATCTGTTTGACATCCGACCCGCTCGCGGATTTCCAACACAACAGAAAACCGCACCCGAATCGCCTGAAGGAGAACCAGCAACCTTCAGGTGCTGACGTCAACTGCCCGACCGATGGCCGCCTCCTACAACGGCGCGCGTCGGCGACAGAAACTTCAACTGGAAGACTGGAAGAGAGGAGAAGTGCAAATGAACACGAAGAAAAATTCGACGATTGCGATTTGCCTGACGGCGGTTTTGGCTCTCAGCCCTGTCGCCAGCTTTGCGCAGGCTACTACTACGTTTAGCGGTGAAGCTGTGGCCTTGCGGGCAAATGCGCTAGGGATCTCGCTCGCCCTCTCAGATACTGGACCGCTTGCGGCTAGCGGCGGGAATCTGAATACGTCTCTAGCGAGCGTCAATGTCTTGGGCTTGGCCTCGGCTGACGCGCTGAAGAGTACAACGTCTGGCAGTGGCACCAGCAGTCAGTCGCAATCGTCGGTCGC
>JGI25614J43888_10000655_pt1 | contig 9690 bp, 9 predicted proteins | sample GraSoi_2013_60cm_FD_43888 | JGI IMG/M metagenome (IMG submission 43888) | reverse complement strand
TCGCCCCTATCTCGGCTGGATCGATTGCTTAATGAAGCTTTTCTGTTGTAGGGCGCGAGTTGTCTTTGCGGCGCTCTTAGCGGCTCCTGCTTCGCGCTCTAGTGCACAGGTTTCGATTCTTGCTTCTTTGCGAGGATTCTCCCTCTGCCGGACAAGTAGGCGACCAATCACCTCTCACCCCTGACCTTTGGACCTTTAGTTACAGCATGCGCGTTTTGCCTCACCATTTCTAGAAACGCGTGGAGAACGGTTGATTGATTATCCCTTCGCCAAGCAATGTGGAAATCGAAAGTTGGGATGCTCGGCCGCAACGGCCGAAACTCGACCGCGACCGGCAGAATGTGCTGAAACGTCTCAGGCACGAGGGCTACGCCGAAACCTGCGGATACGAACCCGAGCAGACTGAGTGCGCCATCCGCTTCCTCCGGCGCAATCTCGGGAATAAAACCGGCGGAACGGCAATGGCTCACGAACCGGCTATGATACGCAGCGGCTGTCCGTCGAATAGAAATAAATTTCTCATTTGCCAGCGCCGACAATCTCAGCCGCCGCTGCTTGGCCAGAGGATGCCCAGGCGGTAACGCAACTAAGAAAGGAGCTTTCCACAAACATTCGAACACCAACTCGCTCTCCAATTCCGGGAATCGGATTCCGACGTNGCCCAAATCGATCCTTCGATTGATTAATTCCTGAACTTGCTGGTGGTATCGCAGTTCGCGGNTTCCCAATTCCACCATAGGAAAAAGTCGACGGAAGAGACGTATCACCCGCAAAAGAACCGGCTCAAAACCTTCCACCGCGTAAGCGATATCGAGGCGGCCTGCTTCCCCCGCGGCTGGCGGCTTGGGCGAGTTGGACCGCACGCTGACTCTGAGCCAGAATTGAGCGAGCTTCCTTCAAGAAGGTCCGGCCTGCTTCAGTGAGACGCATGCCACTCTGGCTACGCACGAACAGTTTCGTCCCGACTTCTTCCTCCAGATCGTGAATCTGCCGGCTCAACGGAGGCTGGGACAGATGCAGGCGGGTCGCCGCCTGACGGACATTCAGTTCTTCGGCCACGGCCACGAAGTAGCGTAGGTGACGTAGTTCCATAGGCCATGATATCCAAAAGGTATCATGGTCCCACCAAATCGATATTATCCAAACTTTTTCTCGCGATTCATCTTTGTGTTGAGATGAAAAATAAACGCGAAATTGACCGACGCGCTAATGCTCGCGCCCCGACAGAAAAGCTTAACCTTACCAAACACTTAGTCGGATTGTGGCGAGACCTCGAAGATAACCAGCATTGGAAATACGATGAGTTGTCCCCTGTTCAGTTGCTGGAAAAGTTGAACCTTNAAAAGCATCCGACGGACAAGGATGAACTCGCACGCGCTGAATTCTTTTGGAGTCGCCGGCCACGCCTGCTTCCGGCAACCGGCTATATTGTTTGGATTATTTCGGCTATTGGGCTGCCAGTCTGGCTATTCGTTCTTCCGGCGATAGGATTACCCCTCCTAATAACATCGGCGGTGGTGGTCAACGCCGGGATTGTACGATCTGTGCGCTGGCGACGTCAGTATGAAATAAGTATCGGTCGGCTCGTCCGACACTTCGGTCGGAGTACCCATTCAACGCCTTCAGTTTGAATCGTCATTAACAAATCTGTGCATTCGCTTTTGGATTCGCGCGAACCACTCAGCCTCTGCTGGCAGAGTCGTAGGTAACAAATTCAAGTCGATAGCGGAAAATCCAATATCTATGAATATGAATTCGTATCTGCGATTTCTCTTGATGGTCTTGGCTGACAATTCGATTGAATTGAGCGAAATTGTTGGGGATGAAGATGCTCAAACGCCGTTCGTGCTGCTCAGAGACAAAAATCTGCGCGACGAATTGAGCGATTTGCTTGAGGTCCTCGACGACCGGGAGCGCAAAATAATCTTACAGCGATTCGGACTGGATGGTACCGAACCGAAGACTCTCGAAGAAATGGGTAAGAAGTTTGGGCTTACGCGAGAGCGAATCCGTCAGCTCCAGAATACCGCCCTGGCGAAGTTGCGTTCGCGGATTCAATCCGATCCGCTCGAGAAATTCGCGAGTGTGAAACGAATCGCGATAGGGATACGCTCCGGCGCGTCCGCATGCGTCCGGCCGGCTGGTCCTCAAGTATTTGAACAGCACCCGCCAAAACGTATGCGGACGCGCATGAGCACATCCCTACCGAACAGCCCAAGACTTCCAGCCAGTAGTCCACGTGGTGGCTATTCGACTGGCGCCAGTTCTTGCAAAATCGCATGACAAACGCCACAGACTTCGGATCCGTCGAAGATCCAGTGTATCTGCAGCTCCGTACTATCTAACGGAGGCTGCGATATTTCTTCCCAACAATTGCTGCATCTCATATTTCTCCTTTTCATGCGGCGGTCAGGATACCAACCCGCATCATTTGATTTTCAGAATCTCCCACCAAGAAAATTCACCGGCCCCCAACCCGGATGCGGATCTCTTTCCAGAGAAGTGTTCTCGTTTGTTTGAGCCACTCCCAGCCTGCTTTGGTCATTCGGCTGTTGGGCTCCACNTTGATTAGCAGGTTGCTGATACGAGACGTTTTGTGTCCCCGTCGATGGCATCGCTGATGATGCGCCCACCGGAGAATCTAAAAACGCGCAGCTGGAAAAACCTATAATAACAGTAATCCCACCTAGGGCAGTGAAAGTCAGCCGCAGCCATCTATCTTTTTTCATTGAAGCCTCCTAACTCGAGAACTTTGTCTCTGAGCCGAGCGAGAATTGCCTTGTAGTTAGCCTAAGCGGTGGTTGCTGGAATTCTATTGCTTCAATGGGTGGTTTCTCATAGCCTGGCTGGGTGACGCTGGAATGCTCAATGGAGTGATAGGAAATGNCTGCAGCCAGTTATGTGGCGAAGTCCTGCCCNTAACGGGTACCTTTGTCCGAATCCAATTCATATCCTCCAGCGAAGGGCTGATGGGTTGATGCAAGGAATCATCATGGGTTCGTTGTGGTTGACGGCTGTCTCCTGTGCCCTACTAAGCGCGCTCTGCGCACCTGAATCAGAAACTTGCACGCTTCTGCTTGCTTCACCNCCCTGGCAAAGCGGCCTTTTTCTTGGCTGGCAAGCGCCGAGAATTCTCTTTCCTTCACCACCGATGTTAGCCTTCTCCCAAAAAAGGGGTGCTACCTCGGCTTTTAAGTCCGAGGCACTGCCGCCGTGCGGCGCCGCGTTTTCATCAGATGAGNGACCTCGCCTAAGTCGCAGTGCTCACACCTTCTTTCGCGCTGTTCGAATTTTTCTTTCCGGTTTGGTTGATAGCGCCGCCTTCCAAGAAGTTTCTTTGGGTCGAGAAGTTTCAATCATTTTCACTTCTAGCGGCTTCCTGATTTACCGGCAGGAGGCGAATAACGGGAAATCGTCTGCTGTTGAACCTATCGACTAATTTGCTTCGGCCGCTCTAGTGTATCGTCTCGCATATAATCGTCCCGCAGACGCTCATGCGCGTCAACTTAAGGGACAGGATTGTACGGTGAGGATTTTTGTCCCAGAGGGACTGATTTTCTCTAACACCAACGGACCTTCACGATCCCGATCGCGAGCCCCTTATGTTGACGCGCACGGGCGGACGCCGGATCAGTTGGCTGNTTTTCAAGGCGCGACCAGCATTGAAGAGATTAGATTCTTATGGAAAATATTGCATGGCCTCCACCCAAGCACCCGTCAACATCGCGATTCTGGACGATTACCAAAACGTGGCGTTGAAACTTGCCGATTGGTCCCGCCTTCAGGGCAGGTCCAAAGTTACCGTATTCAATGATCATGTTTCTGATCCGGCTGCGCTCGTCGAGCGCCTAAAACCTTTCGAGATAATCAGCGTCATGCGAGAACGCACACCGTTACCGCGCTCAATCATCGAACAACTCCCGAATCTCAAACTAATCGCATCGAACGCGCCGAGGAACGCATCGATCGATGTCGCTGCGGCGAAAGAGTACGGCATCACTGTGTGTGGAACGGGTTACTCGTCGACCGCCACGGTGGAACTGACTTGGGCACTGATCCACGCACTCATGCGTAATCTTCCTGCTGAACACGCTTCTGTCCGACGCGGCGGTTGGCAATTGTCGGTCGGCGAGGATCTGCATGGCAAGACGCTCGGGATCGTCGGGCTCGGCAACATCGGTTCACTGGTCGCGAAAGTCGCTCATGCGTTCGGGATGAGCGTGATTGCGTGGAGCCAGAATCTGACGCGCGAACAGGCGGAAGAGCATGGTGCTCGCCTCGTTGCCAAGGAAGAGTTGTTTCGCGAGGCCGATATTGTGACGGTTCATCTTGTTCTGAGCAAAAGAACGATTGGTATCATTGATGCGTCCGAGCTCGAGCTGATGAAACCGACCGCCTACCTGATTAACACGTCCCGCGGACCGTTGATCACCGAAGGTGCACTAGTGGCCGCATTGAAAAACCACAAGATCGCAGGCGCCGCTCTGGACACGTATGGTATTGAACCGCTGCCGCTCGATCATCCTTTCAGATCGATTGAGAACGCGATCACGACGCCGCATATAGGTTATGTGACCAGAGGCATCTACGAAACCTTTTATGGTCACACCGTGGAGAACATACTCGCGTGGTTGGATGGACAACCTATTCGCGTAATGGAGGGATAATTCCACCCGCTAACGCGGTGGGCTGGCAACTGTTCCATTCACCAAACCCGGAACCCGCAAACCCGCAACCCGCAACCCGCAACTCGCAACTCGATGGAACAGAGGTTGAGTGTCAACGCTTTCCTACCGGGTTTACGCAGCCATGCCGCCGTCCAGCGGCAATGCGACTCCCGTGATAAATGCGGCCTGCGGCGAGCAGAGGTAAAGGACCGCTGACGCTACCTCTTCCGGATAACCAAAGCGACCAATTGGATGCATCGCCAGCACACGACTGTGAATCTGATCATTGTGGCGAAGTCGCTCGGTCATATCCGTTTCGATGACTGCCGGACAGACCGCATTGATGCGGACGCGTTTGGCGGCGAACTCGAGGGCCGCTGATTTCGTGAGACCGATCACCGCGAGCTTACTCGCGCTGTAAATCGGGGCGTCGGCGACCGGCCTGAGGGCAGCTATAGAAGCATTATTAACGATTGCGCCGCCGCCGGAGCGGAGAAGCGCAGGGATCTGATGTTTCATGCCGAAAAAGACACTGCGAACATTGGTGTTCATGAAGCGGTCGAAGAACTCGCCGGTATTCGCGATCCCCACACCCGAGCCGGCTTCTCCGCCAACCCCTGCGTTGTTGAAGGCGAAATCAAGCTGACCGAAATGTTCGACCGTCCGAGCCACTAACCCTGCAATCTGTTCCTCGCTAATCACGTCTGTCCGAACAAANAAGCCGTTGCCACCAGCCTTCTCGACGAGTGCCACTGACTCCGCTCCCTGGGCCTCGCGCCGGCCAGCAACAACGACGTTTGCGCCTTGTTCAGCAAAGGCGACGNCAGTGGCCCTCCCGATCCCTGAGGTCCCGCCAGTGATCAATGCAACTTTTCCTGCANATAATGATTTCATAGTAAGCCGCCCGTTGGTTTCCACCGTTCTTGCTTAGGCGAATCGCGGCGTGTNGATGGAGATTTCTCGATATTCACTTAAAATTTGAAAAACGGGTCCTTNCTTGACCCAATTGTCGTNACCATTGTCCCAACTGCGGAGCGGGAATCTTTAGTGACATCTGGTGTGACCAGGTGCGGAAATTGGGCCAGGCCCCAGCCTAGAAGAATAAATGTCACTTCCGCCAGCGACATCCCCNTCTGCGAGCGGGCAAAAAACAAGTCGTTCATAACGCCTCCCGTGTTGCAGTGAACAGCAAGTTTTTACGCGCTACTTGCTGGTCGCGACGTATGGTTTAACCATCTTGGTCGGATCCACAACGCGGTCGAACTCGACCTCGGTCACGTAACCGAGCTTCAGTGCGGCGTCCTTCAGCGTGAGATCGTTATCCATCGCATAATGCGCGATCTTCGACGCCTTATCGTAACCAATGACCGGTGCAAGCGCTGTCACCAGCATCAGGGAACGATCCACATACTCCTTGATCTTCTTGAGATTCGGCTTTGTGCCTCCGACCAGGAACTTGCTGAAGTTCGTGCAGCCGTCGCTCATGATGGTGATGGAATGCATGATGTTGAAGATGATCAGCGGCTTGTACACGTTCATCTCCAGATAACCTCCGGCACCGCCGAAACCTACCGCCACATCGTTCGCCATCACCTGCACTGCGATCATGGTAAGGGCCTCGGCTTGCGTCGGGTTGACCTTGCCCGGCATGATCGATGAGCCTGGCTCGTTCTCCGGGATTATCAGCTCAGCGAAACCGGCCCGCGGGCCGCACGACATCAGTCGGATGTCGTTCCCAATCTTGTAGAGCGATACGGCCAGGGTGCGCAACGTGCCGGAGAGTTGAACCAGAGCATCGTGAGCGCCTTGCACCGTGAACTTGTTCGGTGCACTGACAAAAGGCAAAGCCGCAAGCTTGGCGATTTCGGCTGNAGCCGCCTCGGCAAAGCCGGGCGCCGAGTTGATTCCGGTACCCACCGCAGTGCCGCCCAGTGCAAGGCGATAGACGCCTTGAAGCGCATCTTCGATCCGCTCCAGATTGTCCGCAAGCGTGCCCGCATAGCCCGACCATTCCTGCCCGAGCGTCAGTGGCGTCGCGTCCTGCATATGGGTGCGACCGATCTTAATGATGTCCTTCCACTGTTCGGCCTTCGCCGCGATCCCGTCGTGCAATGNNTTCACCGCCGGAACCAGCCGCTGCTTCACATTGACCGCTGCAGCGATGTACATCGCGGAAGGAAACGAGTCGTTCGACGACTGCGCCATGTTGACGTGGTCATTGGGATGAACCGGCGTCTTGCTGGCAAGCGGCGTGCCGGCGAGCTGGCAGCAGCGATTGGAGATCACCTCGTTGACGTTCATGTTGAACTGAGTGCCACTGCCGGTCATCCATACGTGCAGCGGGAACATGTCATGATGCTGGCCAGCGAGTATCTCGTCACAGGTGGCAACGATCAGCCGGTGGCGNTCTTCGTCGAGCCGCTTGCCCGCATGGTTTGCGTTGNCAGCGGCTTTTTTCAGAATGGCGTACGCAGTGATCATCTCGCGCGGNATGAGGTCCTTNCCGATGCTGAAATGTTCAAGCGAACGTTGGGTTTGAGCGCCCCAGAGCTTGTCTGCGGGAACTCTGACTTCGCCAAGGCTGTCGGTTTCGATGCGATATTCAGGCATAACCAATAAGTGGAGTTAACGTTAGAGGTGGTCGGTGAAATTTGATCGTGTGCGATTCATGACTCCGGCAAGGTTTATCCACACACCAGAGCGATGGTTAGACCGATGGTAATAACCGAAAGCAGTGTACNGCATGTTCACGCTTTAAGGCTTTGAGAGCTGCTGAGAGCCACCCTNAGAACACGACGAAGGCAACTGGCAATAGCGCTTGTACGATTGAGGCAAGCATACGATTTAAATAAATTGCAGTTAAGCCAGGTTTGTTTATATCTTCCGGACGCAGACGCGGTTAGTTCATTTACATTTGACAAGCCCTAGCCTAAAAATTGTTAAGTCAGTATCTCGACTCGGCGCAGTTCAGATTTATCTCCCAATCCGATACTTCCATCGGGCGGCACTTTAACTCAGGCGACGGGTATCGCTATTGATCGAGAGAGCTATTCTCTATATCCCCTTCGAGCTAGCNTCTCATCATCTTTTGGCGGATAGGCGACAACCGCGCCAGCCGTTATCCAGCCTTGGGATGCCAAGTCGCGAGATTCGTGCCCGTTTTCGGACGACTTAGAAAATTATATTCGGTTCATGAACGTACGGTGCTANTTTANNGCGATCACACCAGAAACGCCACAATGGATGTGTACCAGACATTGCGAGCCGACGAAGAGTTTTCCGTTTGCCGGGCTCGGCGGGATGGTGAGCAATCGACTGTCCTGGTGGTGGCTCCGGTCTCGGAATATCCGGCCCTCGGAAGCTTAGCACGCCTTGAGAACGAATACTCTTTGCGGGACGAACTTGATCCGGACTGGGCGCTCCGACCTCTGGCTCTCACTCGCCGCGAAGGAGGGATGATGCTGGTACTTGACGATCCTGGTGGCGAGCCGCTCGACCAGTGTCTCGGGAAACCGATAGAATTAGGTCGGTTCCTTCGCCTGGCAATTCACCTGGCAACAGGACTCGGTAAGCTCCACCGGCGATGGCTCATCCACAAAGACATCAAGCCCGCTAACATTCTTGTGGATTTTACGACCGATAAAGTGTGGTTCACCGGCTTCGGGATTGCTTCGCGACTGCCGCGCGAACGCCAGGCGGCCGAGCCGCGCGAAGTGATCGCCGGCACACTGGCCTATATGGCGCCCGAACAGACCGGTCGCATGAATCGCTCGATCGATTCCCGCAGTGATCTTTACTCGTTGGGCATCACCTTTTACCAGATGCTCACCGGGGTGCTTCCGTTNTATGCCTCCGATCCCATTGAGTGGGTTCACTGCCATGTTGCCAGACAGCCACCGAAGCCGAGCGAGCACACANCGCGGATCCCAGAACCGATCTCAGCCATTGTCTTGAAACTCCTCGCTAAGACCGCAGAGGAGCGGTACCAGACAGCCGCTGGTCTTGAGGCCGACCTGAGGAAATGCTTAATGGAATGGGAGTCCCTCGGACAGATCAAGTCGTTCCCGCTGGGGCAGCACGACATAGCAGACCGGCTCCTGATCCCGGAAAAGCTCTATGGGCGTAACTCCGCCTGCAACAGCCTCGTTGCGGCCTTCGATCGGGTGGTCGCTACTCACAAATCGGAACTGGTGCTTTTGTCGGGCTATGCCGGAATCGGCAAGTCCTCCGTCGTGCATGAGCTGCACAAAGCAATCGTCCGGCCGCGCGGCATCTTCATTTCGGGGAAGTTCGACCAGCACAAGCGCGATATTCCGTACGCGACGCTGGCACAGGCGTTTCAGGAGCTTGCACGTCAAATCCTAAGTAAAAGCGAGCAGGAGATTATTCATTGGAGGGACGCTATCCTCGACGCGCTCGGTCCCAATGGCCAACTGATGGTCAACCTGGTCCCCGAACTGGAGCTGGTGATCGGTAAGCAGCCGCCCGTACCGGAACTGCCTCCTCAGGAAGCCCAGAACCGATTCGAAGCGGTGCTGCGGGGATTCCTCGGCGCGGTCGCTCGAAAAGAACACCCTTTGGTGTTGTTTCTCGATGATCTCCAATGGTTAGACCCCGCAACGCTCAGGCTGCTCGAACAGCTCGTTACTGATCCCAACGGCCAGCATCTTCTCTTAATCGGTGCGTATCGAGATAACGAGGTAACCTCCCACCATCCTCTGATGCGGACGCTGGGCGCGATTCGCAAAACCGAGGCGGTCGTGCGTGAAATTGAGCTGGAGCCGCTGTCGCTTGCGGACGTGAATCAGCTCCTTGGCGATGCCTTGCGATGCGAGCCGACCCATGCCAGGCCGCTGGCACAGCTGGTCCACGAGAAGACCGGAGGCAACCCTTTCTTCACCATTCAGTTTCTCACCAACCTTGCTGAGGAGCATCTCCTGGAGTTCGAGGCGCGTGAGGCGGCTTGGCGATGGGACCTGAATCGAATTCGCGCCAAGGGTTTCACCGATAACGTGGTGGATCT
>JGI25614J43888_10000654_pt1 | contig 9694 bp, 10 predicted proteins | sample GraSoi_2013_60cm_FD_43888 | JGI IMG/M metagenome (IMG submission 43888) | reverse complement strand
GAATGGCCGCTGGAACTCGAGGTGCGACAAAAGCTATCCATGTTTTGTAACGTCCCGCTTCCTGCGGTGGTGGAAGTAAGAGATGTAGAACACACCATTTACGAACTCCCACTCACTCTGCAGGATGAAAAACTAGACGAAACTATCTGCCGGCTCCTCCGCTTTGATACTCCTCCGGCCGAAATGTCCGAATGGCGTAAGTTTGTTCAGCGCGTTGTTCATCCCCGCAAGCAGCTGAAAGTGGCTGTGGTAGGCAAATACATTGATCTCCAGGACGCCTACAAGAGCATTTACGAATCGCTCACTCACGCCGGAGCAGCCAACGACTGCGGAGTAGAAATCTTAAAGCTCGATTCCGAAGATTTTGAAAATCAGAATCCTGCTAAATTCCTCGGTGCCGTAGCCGGAATCATCGTTCCGGGCGGATTCGGTGATCGCGGGGTCGAAGGTAAAATTGTCGCTTGCCGCTACGCGCGCGAGCACCTGATCCCCTATCTGGGGCTTTGCTTGGGCATGCAGGTCGCCACCATCGAATTTGCGCGCGATGTCTGCGGTTTGAAAGGAGCCAACAGTACCGAGTTTGATGACAATGCAGCCGATCCAGTGATTTGCCTGTTGGAAGAGCAAAAGGAAGTCCGCAACAAAGGAGCTTCCATGCGGCTCGGGAGCTGGCCGACCATGATCATGCCAGGCACATTGGCCCACAAGCTCTATGGAGCAAAACANGCGATGGAACGGCATCGTCACCGTTACGAATTTAATCTGGGCTACCGGCCAATGATGGAAGAAAAAGGCCTCGTGGTGAGCGGGACCAGCCCCGATGGCCGACTAGTGGAGATGATTGAATTACGAGACCATCCCTGGTTTGTTGCCTGCCAATTCCATCCAGAATTTCTTTCTAAACCGAACGCTCCTCACCCGCTCTTCCGAGGTTTCATTGCGGCCTGTTTGGCTAATTCAGCATAGAGGGAGCGCCTCTGTATAGGTCCAATGAGTTTCGTATAGGACCGATGAGATATACCCGCCGTGATCCAGCTTTGCGAAGTCGGGGGCGCATCCCTACCGACTCAATCGACAATCTGCAGAACCGCCTGGTGACCGGTTCTAGCTGCCGCCGCGTTCAAAAGATTGCGCATTGCGGTGATCGTCTGCCCATTGCGCCCGATGACTTTCCCCACATCCGACCGCCGCATTTCTATCTTGAACAGGATCTTGGTGCCTTGTTCAATTTTCGTTACCAACACTTCGTCCGGTGCTTCCACCANGTGCTGGATTACGAACTCCAGGAAGTTCTCCACAAGACGAATCAGGCTTGGGCAGCGGCAACAAGTTTTTTGCGAGCCTTACGAATCATACTGGCAACGGTCTCGCTCGGTTGGGCGCCATTCTTCACCCAATAATCGGCGCGATCCAAATTGATCTCGTAGTTCTCGCCCGATTTTCTCGGATCGTAATTGCCGATCACTTCAATAAATTTGCCGTCGCGGGGGCTTCGTTTGTCCGCGACAATTACCCGGTAAAAAGGGCGATTCTTGGTACCCTCTCGCCTCAGTCTAATCGCAACTGCCATAGATTAATTTATGAACGAGGTCCCGCTCGTCCGTTATCTTCTAAAAGGTTTAGCCCCTGGGACCTGGGCCATCATCTTCTTCAGCTGTCCGGAATTCTTCATCAGNTTCCTCATCTGATTAAATCGCTGAAGAACCGTGTTTACTTCCGAGACAGAGGTTCCACTGCCACGAGCTATTCTTTGACGCCTCCTCGCATTGAGGATGTCGGGCTGCTTTCTCTCGCCCGAAGTCATTGAGAGGACAATTGCCTCCACTCGCTTCAGCTGCTTTTCGTCAACGGAAAAGCCCTTCACATTACTCATCCCAGGGAGCATGCCAAGAATATTTTCCAGTGATCCCATCCGGCGCAACATCTTGAACTGGGCAAGAAAATCGTTGAAATCGAACGAAGCGGTGCGCAACTTTTTCTCGAGTCGGGCCGCTTCTTCCACGTCAATCGCTTCCGCGGCGCGCTCGACCAGCCCGACTACGTCACCCATTCCGAGAATTCTTCCTGCCATTCTCTCCGGGTGGAACGGCTCGAATTGATCAATCTTCTCGCCGACACCGGCAAATTTGATCGGTTGTTGTGTAACCTCTCGGAGCGAGAGCGCGGCACCTCCGCGGGCGTCGCCATCTAGTTTCGTCAGGATTAATCCGGTTAGTCCGAGCGCCTCATGAAAATGGGTGGCTACAGTCACCGCCTGTTGTCCGGTAGCAGCATCGCAAACCAGAAGAACTTCCTGCGGCTGCAAGAAATCCCGGAGCCGCTTCAATTCAGCAACCAGCACTTGATCAATTTCCAGCCGACCGGCAGTGTCAAAAATCTGAACATTTCCAGTCTGCGATTCGGCCCATTTCAAACCGGCTGCTCCAACCGGCAGCAAATCCGTTTCACCAGGAGCGGGGCGAAAAACCGGCACTCCAACCTGTGTCGCCAACGTAGCGAGCTGATCGATTGCGGCCGGTCGGTGCAAATCTAGCGCAAACAAGAGAGGCGCTTTGCCCTGTCTTTTCAGAAGGCTGGCCAACTTGGCGGCCGACGTGGTTTTGCCCGCACCATGAAGCCCGACCAGCATAATGCGAGCAGGCGCTGAAAGTGTCAGAGGCTGAGCATCGCCACCGAGCAAAGCGGTCAGCTCGTCATGGAAGATCTTGACGATTTGCTGACCTGGAGAAATGCTCCGCAGCACTTCCTGGCCGAGCGATTTTTCGCGCACGCGCGCGATGAAATCTTTGGCAACCTGNTAGTGAACATCNGCCTCCAGCAAAGCCAAGCGGACCTGCCGAAGCGCATCGGTAATGTTGGTCTCAGAAATGGACCCGTGACCACGGAGATCCTTAAAAACATCTTGAAGCCGGTCGGAGAGTTGAGCAAACACGGTGTAAAATTGAGTCCGATTGTCGCTATTGACTGGTCGCGACCGGTCCCGCTGCGTCGACCGTGAAATCCCAGCGGGTCTCCACTTTCTTGCCGTTCACCTTTGCCGTCAGAATCACGGTATACATCTTCGGAACCAATTTCTGAGTAAATATGTAAGTNACTAATTTGGTCTTCGGGTCGTAGACAGCCGGCACTAAACCAAACCCGCTGATCCGCATTTCCACTGATTTCGGATCAACGTCACCCATGCTGGCCAAATTCGCCTTAATTGTCGGTTTAGGTTCTGTGATGTGTTGATCGTTCAGCGGCTCGGTCAACATTGTGGCTGAAGCCAACTGGCTGGTCTCCACGCCGGGCTGAGTACTATCGGTCGCCCCAAAGTCCAGGGCCGCTTTGAATATATCACCCTTTAGGGAATCGATTGCGTACCGGCCAATTTGATCAGCCGGTACATTGATATCCATGTGCCGTCCGTAAACTGTAAACTGCATCTCGTAACCGGCATCTTTGGCGGTCTTACGGACGACCTCATTGTGGAAGCCATACGGAAACGCGAATGCCATGATCTTAACCCCAAGTTTGCTTTCCAAGGTCTCCTTGCAGCCATAAACTTCATTGTGCAACCAGGTGGCATAATCTTGCCCCCTCGGCGCGTGCCTCAGGTCGTGATGCGATACGGTGTGAGCCTCAATGTCAACTCCAGCATCCCGCATCTCTTCTAGCTGACTCCAAGTCATCGCCTTACCGCCCGTATTAACCCATTGTGTGTAGATAAACAGAGTGAACGGATAGCCAAATTCTTTCAGAATCGGCCAAGCGACGTAATATTGGGAATTCCATCCGTCGTCGATCGTAATGACTGCACTCTTTGATGGAATCGCCTTTTCCCCTCTGCGCCAAGCCAGCAGATCCTGCATCGAGATCACGGAAATACCGTTGTCTTTGAGCGCCTTCATTTGCGCACGAAAATCATTCGGTAAGGTCACCAACTCGGCCGGCCTATCTTCGAACCGATGGTAAAGGAGCACGATGAACTTGGCGGTGCGATTAGTATCCGGCGGCGGTGTTGGTGTGGCTTCAGCTACCGGGGTTGCGCTCGTCGGAGCTGATGCCGTCGGACTCGGGGTAGCCTGAGTTAAATTGCTTTCCCCCTTTTTACACCCCGTCACCAAGAGCGGTATCACCCACAGAAACACCAATAAACAACGGCGCATACAAATCTGCCGCAGATATATCACGGCTGGGAGAATTGTGAAGCGGAGAATCGTTTCGGAATGCGAAATGCGGATTGCGGATTGCGAAATGAAGGTCGGGAATCCGCATTCCAAATCAGCGGCTTAGTCCAATTTCTCATTCCGCGATTCACATTCCGCATTCCGCATTTCTTCAGTAAGCCCAAGCTGCCGAAACGTCTCATCGATGTGATTGAGATGCTGTTCGACCGAGCACAGCTTCACCAGTTCTGCCTCAGGAATCAGTTTCGTTATTNCCGGTATCTGCCGAACCTCATGCAGAAAATCGGAGTTGCCCTTCCAAGTTGCCATGGCTGCTTTTTGCACCGCTTCATAGGCCGCTTTACGTTCCAACCCGCGTCTGGTCAGCTCGAGCAAAATCGATTGACTGAAGTAAAGACCTTCGCTCATCGCTAAGTTCTCCTGCATCCGGTCCGGATAAATCACCAGGCCAGAGACCAGCTTAGCCAACGTATCCAACATATAGTCGAGCAACGTGCAAGAATCCGGAAGAATGATCCGCTCCACGCTGCTATGGCTAATATCTCTCTCGTGCCACAACGCGACATTTTCGAGCGCCGCTATCGCATTACCGCGGATGACTCGAGCCAAACCGCTTAGACGTTCTCCCGTTATCGGATTGCGCTTATGCGGCATAGCCGAACTCCCTTTTTGACCCGGACTGAAGTACTCTTCGAGTTCGCCCACTTCCGTTCTTTGCAGATGGCGGAACTCCGTCGCCCAGCGGTCGATGCTGGAGGCGATGAGCGCTAAAGTTGTGCTGAATTCCGCGTGACGATCGCGTTGAATGACTTGTGTCGATATCCGATCTGGTTCCAATTGCAGTCTCCGCAAACGATCTCCTCGACCTTCGGGTCCAAATGAGCGTGGGTACCGACTGCTCCACTCAATTTGCCCACGGCGATCGCAGAGCGCGCACGTTGCAAACGAGTTTCTGCCCGGCCGAACTCGTCATACATAAGCGCCATTTTCAGACCGAAGGTAATCGGTTCGGCATGGATTCCGTGACTTCTTCCGATCATTGGTGTCAGCTTATGAGCGACGGCTTGCCGAGCAGCAGCCGCGCGCACAGATCGAATTCCCGCGGCGAGCAGATCGCTGGCCTGGACCAGTTGAAACGCCAAAGTGGTATCAAGAATATCAGATGAAGTCAGGCCCTGATGCATCCATCGAGCGGCTGGACCGATCGACGACGCGACATTCTCCAGAAAAGCGATGACGTCATGATTCGTGCGCTTTTCAATCTCCGCGATTTCTGCTACCGAAAACCTGCCCTTCGCACGAATAACCTCCGCATCGGATCGAGGAATCAAGCCCAAATCGGCCATCGCTTCGCAGGCCAGAGTTTCGATCTCAAGCCAAATCGAGAACTTCCGCTCTTCCGACCAGATATCCCGCATTTGCGGGCGCGAGTAACGAGGGATCACGCACTTTCAGTGCGATGACAAATGACAAATAGCAAATAGCAGATTTTTCCGAGGGGCCTGGCTATTCGTGATGACCTGTTTTCGATGCGAGTTAATGATCAGCCAAATTCGAAAACATGTCATCAGCTCTCACAAGCGTACCCGATGGGAAAAGCCATGCTCAACAGCATGTTTGAGGCTCGCAAACAGCTAATTTGCACTCTGCTATTTGTCATTTCGCTGAAGGCGCGGAGCGTTACCGGACGCGGGCTCTGATCTTGCGGCCGTTGTTCATGATGCTGACCTGGCCAGAAGCAAGAAGGTCGGCAACAGTTGCGACCGTTTCCTCTTGAGTGTCCGAATATGAGCTAACTGCCAAAATCAAATCGCCGAGCGACAGCGGCCTGCTCGTTACTTTTCGCCTTTTCATTATGATGTCCTTTCAGTTTTTTCGGTGCGGGCTGTCCTAGGTCCGAAAAAAACCCTCCTAGCAACATGGCGAGCACCATATTCTTACGTCCGAACCTTTAGACGGAGAGAGGTTGGGTTCCGTTTAAATTTTTCTTTGTAAACTTTCGGTTGCTCCTCTCCATTTTTCTTCTTTCGGCCTTGACGATTTGTGTTGCGGACCGCTCGAGCTTCGCCGAAACATCCCCGGGTTTGGTACCGAGCTTTTTGTATGCAGTGGAATCCCATTGACCTTCTTCTCCATCTTAACGATCACCTGGATCAATTGGCCCTGCAGATCGGGGGATGGTCGTATCTGTTGTTGTTTCTGATCATTTTTTGCGAGAGCGGCTTGGTCATCACGCCTTTCCTTCCTGGAGACGCTCTCCTTTTCACGGTCGGAGCCTTAACCGCTACGACCAAGCACTTTGAGCTTTACCTGGTCCTGATCCTGCTCCCGATCGCCGCTTTTCTGGGCTATACCCTCAACTATTGGATTGGTGCGGCTTTCGGAAGAAAGCTTTTCAAGCGCGACGATTCCAGGATTTTCAATCGAAAATACCTGAATCAAACTCATGCCTTTTATGAGCGGCACGGAGGCAAGACCATAGCGCTGGCGCGATACCTTCCGGTGATTCGCACTTTTGCGCCGTTCGTGGCCGGAATGGCGGCGATGCACTACCGGAAGTTTTTCCTCTACAATCTGCTTGGGGGCATATTCTGGGTTTTCAGCGTCGTCTTGATCGGCCATTTTTTTGGCGGACTTCCTTACGTCCAACACAACTTCTCGTTAGTGATCTTCGGAGTTATTGTCATTTCCATGATTCCGCCTGGAATTGAGTTTGTCCGAGCATGGCTGGGGGGATCGGAAGCCAGGAAGTCAGCGACGAGAGATTAAATATTACGTTCCATCCGGTAGCCGGCGCACGAAATTACCGGCCGCCCATTGGGGCTACCACAAACCCCGCGCGCAGCCCTCTGGCCCACGGTCGCATTCGAAAAAGAAAAAAGAAGTGGTCACTTCTTCATGGCCGCTTTTTCGCCCGTCTGGTCGGTCGCCCCAAGCTCATAAGCAAAGAAGGAAAGTAAGTTCGAGAAATCTGCAATCCTCTCGTCTAGAGAACTGCCATGCCCGTGCCCAAATGAACCCACTCGGAGCAGGATAGGGTTACCGGGCGCGGCTTCCGCCTGCAGTCGCGCCGCGAACTTTAACGAGTTATGAGCAGCGACGCGTCCGTCATGCAAACCCGTCGTAAGCAAAATGGCCGGATACTTTTGCCCTTCTTTTATGTGGTGATAGGGCGAGTAAGCAAACAAAGCCTTGAATTGTTCTGATCTTTAACCGTTCCGAATTCAGTGGTGTTGAACAGGCCATTGGGTTCGAGCTCGCTCCGAAGCGAATCATAAATTCCCACTTCCGATACCACCGCCTTCATTAAAGTTGGGTGTTGGGTGATCATCGCACCCATTAACAGTCCGCCATTGCTTTCTCCCAGCATTCCCAGCTTGGGAGTAGACGTGTATTTGTGCTGAATTAAATAATCTGCACAGGCCGCGAAATCATCGAACACATTCTGTTTCCGGGTGAGGTTACCAGCTTTGTGCCATTCTTCCCCAAATTCTCCGCCACCACGCACGTTGGTGTCGACATAAACGCCGCCTCGATCGAACCAAGCCCGGAGCCCAACCCTGACCCGCGGCACTTCGTTTACTCCGTATCCTCCGTAGCCATATAGAATCGTTGGATTATTTCCATCTAACGGTGTTCCCTTCTTGCGCAGAATGTTGAGGGGCACTTTGGTACCATCCTTGGACACGGCAAAATCCCTGGTCACCTCAATATCAGAGAAACTCACCGGAGCCGGCGAGCTAAGGGCGGTTGAGGTGAATCGATTGCTCGACAGGTCCAGTTGCAGCCAACGCGAAGTTTCCGTGTAACTCTGCGTCTCCACCAGAACTGGGCTCGACCCTTCGGTCGTGGTCGCCACTTCGATGACGCTCGACACCGGTGCAATGGGGGCAGTTGTTGGTTCTCCCCCGTTCAAGCCATAAACCTGCAGCCCGGACGGTCCGCCGAGCAACGTGTGTACCAGCAGACGCTCGGAAGTAAGTGCAAGGTCTTCGACCACCCCGTCACCCTGCGGCACTACCACGGCCGGTTCCGCTGCGTTGGCGTTATTCAAATCAAATTTGACTATCTTTCCTCGCGGAGCATCAGCCAAAGAAATCGCATAGAAGAAACCGCCAGCAGCGAGTCTGCCTTTTTTGATTTTATCCTCGAACCGGGTCAGCTGTTTCCAGGTTTTGTCTGCGCCAAAAACGAAGTGTTCAAAGTCGCCTCCGTCGCCGTTCGCAACCGTGGCGACGATCAGGTCCGAATCCGGAATTGATTCTAACTGGACCTCAGCGATTTTCGGAAACTCTTTGCCGATCGAATAAGCGTCCTCTGACTCGTTCGTACCGAGTCGATGAAAATAGACTTGCTGATAAAAGTGCAGATCACCTGCCGGCCGTTCGCCCTCTCGCGGGAAACGGGTGTAGAAAATTCCGGTACTATCTTTTGTCCAGGCTGCGCTGCCACCCGCCGTCGGGTATTGCACGTGCTTAAGCACCTCGGGACTCTGTTTGCCATCAGCCACGGAGAAGAAATAAAGATCGCCATCTTCGCTGCCACTCTTGGAAAGCGAAACTGCAACTAACTTACCGTCCGGCGAGGGAACAAACCAATCGATCGCCGTGGCACCGGTCGAGTCGATCAGATTCGGATCGCAAATCGCCCGCTCCGATTCCGGATGGTCCGCCGCGTCAAGAACCACCACCAAGGGCTGTTGTTTTTTTGGATCGAATTTGAGAGCGAAAATTTTTCCAGCGACGAGCTGAACGCCACTATAAGAGATTGGTTGCACGGAAATGAGTTTTCTCACCTCGTCAGCGATCGCGTTACGCCCGGGTAATGCCATCAAAAATTTTTCGGCACGCTGCGTCTGCTTCTCCGCCCAGGCTTTCACCTCCGGGCTCTTCAGGTCTTCCAGCCAGCGATAGTCATCTTGCACGGTGACACCGTAGTAACTGTCTTTCACCGGCTGCTTCTTTGCCTCCGGAGCCGGTTCCAGCTCTGGAGATGCCGCCAACGTCCATTGCGACCCGAGTAAGCCAAACCAGACTAACAACGAAATTTTCGTCAATTTCATGGGTATGAGATGAGAACACTTTGTCTGCCCGAAGAGTTTCATCTTTTCCGGAGAGACGCAACCGCAGCAATTCGAACCGAATTTTTCCCTAACGGAGCGAGCAGTACATCCGTCTTAGCATAGTGAGATGGATGCGATATTGGAATGGCAAGAAATTTAGCCTGGTCTGGTTAATATGTTAAACCCGATAGCCTCAGCAAATTGGAATTATGACGCGGCCGCCCACCTCGCTCTGCGAGCGAGCTTTGGCGAACCGCCTGCCGAGCTCGAAAAGTGGATTAACCAAGGACTCGATTCTACGCTGGAGCATCTTCTCCGTACGCCCCCTCCCAGTGTAGCACCCCCGGATTGGGCCTATCCGACCAGGGACGAAGATCTTCTTTCGCGCATTCGCAATGCAGAGACGACGGCAGAAGACAGAGCGCAGCGAACGTCAACGAACGTCAACGAACGTCAGCGAACG
>JGI25614J43888_10000652_pt1 | contig 9705 bp, 12 predicted proteins | sample GraSoi_2013_60cm_FD_43888 | JGI IMG/M metagenome (IMG submission 43888) | reverse complement strand
TTCGGCCTGCGCCACGGCCGCGCCCGAGGACGAGCCGCCGGGCACGCGCGCGGCCTGCCGATCCCAGGGATTGCGCGGCGTGCCGTAATGCGGATTCAGGCCGACGCCGCCGAAGGCGAACTCCACCATATTGGTACGGCCGACGAAGATGGCGCCCGCGGCGCGCAGTCGCGCCACGGCGGCCGCGTCCTTCTTCGCCTCGATGGCGAGCACCTTGGANCCGGCGCGCGTNACGTCGCCCGCGACGTCGAACAAGTCCTTGAGCGAAACCGGCAGCCCGTCGATCGGCGAGCGGCGCACGCCCGCCTTTCTCAGCCGGTCGGCGTGGTCGGCGTCGCTACGCGCGCTATCGGCGTAAACCTTGAGAAACGCGCGCGCGCCTTCGCCGTACGGCGCGGCGATCTTTGCGAGCGCCTGCTCGNCCAGCGCGCGGCTCGTGGTGCGGCCGGCGGCGAGATCGCCCCCGAGCTGGGCTACAGTCCACATCGGGCGAAGATAGCATGCGAGAAAAGCTGGCGAGCCTCCTGTTCGGCGGCAGCTGCTTCCTGTGCCGCGGCACGGCGCGGCGGCTGCTTTGCGCCGCCTGCGAATCCGACCTGCCGCGCCTCGCGATGCCGCTCTGCCCGCGCTGCGCACTGCCTTCGCCGGGCGCGCTGGTCTGCGGGCGCTGCCTGAGCGAATCGCCGGCCTACGATGCGACGCGTGCCGCGCTCGCCTACGACTTTCCGGCCGATGCGCTGGTCCACGCGCTCAAGTTCCGCGGCGAGCTGGCGCTCGCGCCGCTGCTCGCCGGAATGCTCGCCGACAAGCTCGATGCCGGGCGCGTCGATTGCGTCGTGCCGGTTCCCTTGTCCAGGCAGCGGCTCCGGAGCCGCGGCTACAACCAGGCGGCGGAAATCGCGCGGCATTTGCGCAAGGACCGCCTGGAGCTCGCGCTTTGCGAGCGCACGCGCGACTCGCCGCCACAGATCGAGCTGCCCTACGCCGAACGGCAGCGCAACGTGCGCGGCGTCTTTCGCTGCACGCGCGCGCTGATCGGTGCGAGCGTCGCCGTGGTCGACGATGTGATGACCACCGGCGCCACGCTGCACGAGATCGCGCGTACCCTGAAAGCCGCCGGCGCCACGCACGTGGTCAACTGGGTCGTGGCCCGCACCCTGTCGCATGATTGACATCGTTCTGGTCCATCCCGAGATCCCGCCGAATACCGGCAACGCCATCCGGCTCGCGGCGAACACCGGCGCGCGCCTGCACCTCGTGCGCCCGCTTGGCTTCTCGCTCGACGACAAGCAGCTCAAGCGCGCCGGGCTCGACTACCACGAATACGCGCGCGTCGCCGTGCACGACTCCTGGTCCGCACTGACCGNCACGATGCGCGGGCGACGCATGTTCGCCTTTGCCNCGAGCGGTTCCCGGCTATTTACCGANGTGCGCTACGCGCGCGACGATGTGCTGGTCTTCGGCCGCGAGGCCGATGGCCTGCCATCNCCAATCCTCGAGGCGTTCGCGCCGCAGATGCGCCTGCGGCTGCCGATGCGGCCGGGCAGCCGCAGCCTGAATCTTTCCAACGCCGTGGCGGTCGCGGTGTTCGAAGCCTGGCGCCAACTCGGTTTCGAAGGAAGCTAGCGCTCCATCTTCGATTCGCGCGCCATCAGGCGCTCGACCGCCGCTGCCGGCGTCAGCCGGCCCTCGAGCACGGCGCTCACCGCGTCGGTGACCGGCATTTCCACGCCGCGCGACAGCGCGAGCTTGGCCACTTCGCGGGCGGAGTGCACCCCCTCGGCGACGTGGCCGAGGTTGGCAACCACGTCCTTGAGNGAGCGGCCGCGCGCGAGCTCGAGGCCGACGCGGCGGTTGCGCGAAAGATCGCCGGTCGCGGTGAGGATCAGATCGCCGGCGCCCGCGAGGCCCATGAAAGTCTCAGGCTGCCCNCCGAGCGCGATGCCCAGGCGCGTGATTTCCGCAAGGCCGCGCGTGATGAGCGCGGCGCGCGCGTTAAGTCCGAGGCCCAGGCCATCGGAGATNCCGGCGGCGATCGCCATCACGTTCTTCACNGCGCCGCCGATTTCCACGCCGACAAGGTCGGNGCTGTAATAGACGCGCATNCGCCCGCCGTGCAGCAGCGCCGCCGCTTCGCGCGCGAAGGCAGCNTCGCGCGAAGCGAGCGTCAGCGCGCAGGGCAGGCCGCGCGCGACTTCCTCGGCGAACGAAGGTCCCGAGAGCGCGCCAAAGCGCGCCTTGTCGCCCAGGCTTGCCGCCGCGATCTGATGCGGCAGCTCGCCGGTGCCTTCCTCGAAGCCTTTGCACAGCCAGACCACCGGCACCCCGCTTCCCAGCTTCTGCAACAGCTCGCGCAGTCCGGCTACCGGCGTCGCCGCGAGCGCGAGCCGCGCGCCACTGACGGCNNGTTTCAGATCGCCGGTTACGGTGACGGTGGACGGCAGCTCGAAGCCCGGCAGGTAGCGCTCGTTGCGCCGCGAGCTGCCGATGGCTGCGGCCTGCGCCGCATCGCGCGCCCACAGCGTCACCTCCAGGCGCGCNGCGAGCACGCAGCTGATCGCGGTGCCCCAGGCGCCAGCGCCGAGCACCGCCACCCGGGTCATGGCTGCGGCATTAATTACGCGCGACTTCGATGCGCGGGCCGAGCTGCGTCGGCGCCGCGTTCTGCTGCTGCTGCAGGTAGAGCGCCTCGAAGGAGAGCGGCGCGAGGATCACCGCCGGGAAGCCGCCGCGCGTGATCATGTCGGAGATGGTCTCGCGCAGGTACGGATAGATCACCGTCGGGCAGGCGATGCCGAGCAGCGGCCCGAGCTCCTCCGCCGGCACGCCGCGCAGCGCGAAGATGCCNGCCTGCTGCCCCTCGGCGAGGAACAGGGTGCGCTCGCCGATGCGCGCGGTCACCGTCGCCGTGACGNTGACTTCGTAGTAGCCCTCCGCGAAATTCTCGGCACCGGTGTTGATCTGCACCTCGAGCTGCGGCTGCACCTGCTCGAGGAACACCTTGGGGGCGTGCGGAATCTCGAGCGACATGTCCTTCACGTAGATTTTTTCGATCTGGAAGGTCGCTTGCGGTTGCGGCTGTTGCGCTTCGGTCATGGCTTAGCCCTTGAGTAGCGGATCGAGGCCACCCTGGCGCTCGAGGTCGTACAGGTCGTCGCAGCCACCGATATGGCGCTCGCCGATCCAGATCTGCGGCACGGTGCGCCGGCCGCCGCTCTTTTGCATCATCTCGGCGCGGCGCGCCGGCTCGAGATCGACGCGCACCTTGTCGATCTGCAGNCCCTTCTCGACCAGCAGCCGCTCGGCGGCGTGGCAGAACGGGCAGGCCGAGGTGCAGTACATGAGCACTTTCACGGCCAGCATCTACTTTTCCACCGGCAGTCCCGCCTGCTGCCACGCGCCGATGCCACCCGAAAGATTCGCCACGCGCGTGTAGCCCTGCTTTTTCAGCGCCGCCATCGCTTTCGCCGACCGCTCGCCGCCGTCGCAGTAGACGATGACCGGCCGGTCCTTGCGCTTGGCGAGCTCCCCGGCGGGCGCGGCGAGGCGCGCGAGCGGCAGGTTTTTGGCGCCGAGCACATGTCCGGTGGCGTACTCGCCCGGCTCGCGCACGTCGATCACCAGCGCGTCGTCGCGATTGATGAGCTGCGTCGCCTGCGTGGTGTTGACCCACGGGCCGCCCGTCGTGCGGCGCACGAGCGGCCAGAGCAGCATGCCGCCGGAGACCAGCGCCACGACGAACAGCAGGAGATTATTGCGGACGAAATCCACGAAGCCNAACATTATAATTGAGCGCGATGCGTAAGCTTGTGTTGCTGCGCCACGGCGAGTCGACGTGGAACCGCGAAAACCGCTTCACCGGCTGGACCGACGTCGATCTGTCGCCCGCCGGCATCGAAGAAGCGCGCGCCGGCGGGCGGCAGATCAAGGCGGCCGGCCTCGACTTCGATCTCGCGTTCACCTCGGTCCTGAAGCGCGCCATCCGCACCCTCTGGCTCACNCTCGACGAGCTCGATCGCCTATGGCTGCCAGAGGAAAAGAGCTGGCGCCTGAACGAGCGCCATTACGGCGCCCTGCAGGGNCTGAACAAGGCGGAGANGGCGGCGNAGTTCGGCGAGCAGCAGGTGCTNGTCTGGCGGCGCAGCTACGACGNGCCGCCGCCGGCGCTCGCGGCCGACGATCCGCGCTACGAGGCGAAGGATCCACGCTACGCCGGCGTCGAAGTGCCGCGCACCGAATGCCTGAAGGACACGGTGGCGCGCGTCATCCCGTACTGGAATTCGACGATCGCGCCCGCGGTGCGCGCCGGGCGCCGCGTGCTGGTCGCGGCGCACGGCAATTCGCTGCGCGCGCTGGTGAAGCACCTCGACGGCATCGGCGACGCCGAGATCGTCGGGCTCAACATTCCCACCGGCATCCCGCTGGTCTACGAGCTCGACGAGGCGCTGCGCCCGTCGAAGCACTACTACCTCGGCGACGCCGCGGAAGTGGCNCGGCGCGTCGCGGCCGTCTCCGCGCAAGGCAAGGCGAAGGTCTGACGCGCGCGCTCCTGCTCGCGCTGGCCGCCGCGGCCTTCGCCGCGCAGGCGGCGCCGAGCGAGGAGGCACTGAGCGCGCTGCGCGGCCGCATCGAATCGCTCGCGCGCGAGCTCGACGGGAAGGAAGCCGAGCGCCGCGAAGCGCGCGATGCGCTGCGCGACTCGGAGCGCGCGATCTCGAACGCCAATCGCACGCTGGCCGCGCTGCAATTGGAAAGCCGACAACTCCAGGTGGAGATCGCGAAGCTCGCGGAGCGGCGCAAGCTCCTCGAGCGCGCGCTCGCCGAGCGCCAGGCCGCGGTAGAGCGCGTGCTGCTGGCGCGCCAGGCGCTCGCCGCCCCGGAGGCGCTGCGCGCGGTGCTCTCCGGCGACGATCCGGCCGACTTCGCCCGGCGCCTCTATTACGTCGGCTACGTGTCGCGNGCCGCGGCGGCGCTCATCGCCGGCTACCGCGCCGACCTGGAAGCGCTCCTCGGCCTGCAGCGCGAAGCGCAAGTCAAGCGCGAGCGGCTGCGCTCGGTNGAGCAGGCGAGCCGCGCCGACCGCGACAGGATCCTGCGCGAGCGCGAGGCGCGCCGGCGGGTGCTCGAGCGCGCCGCCGGCGAGATTCGCCGCAGCCGGAAGCAAATCAGCGTGCTGCGCGGCGACGAGGCGCGTCTTGCGCGCCTGGTCGAGGGCTTGGCGCGCGTCCTCGGGCGCGTCGAGGCGGTCCCTGAAAAAAGTTCACAAGTCCAGGCTTTCTCCAGCCTGCGCGGAAAGCTGCGTCTTCCGGTGCGGGGGGAACTGGCGGGGCGGTTCGGTGCTCCAAGAGGAGCAAGCGGCATCGAGGCGAAGGGCGTTTTCATCCGCGCGCCCGAGGGTGAGCCCGTCAGGGCGGTGGCGCGCGGCCAGGTGGTCTACGCCGACTGGATGCGGGGCTTCGGCAACCTGATGATCGTGGACCACGGCGAGAACTATCTGTCGATTTACGCGAATACCGAGTCGCTGCTGAAGCAGGTGGGCGACGCCGTCGNCTCGGGCGAGCCCCTGGCGACCACCGGATCGAGCGGTGGCCACGAGCAAACGGGCTTATACTTTGAATTGCGGCACTTAGGCCGCCCCTTTGACCCCTTACGCTGGGTCAAGCTGAAATAAAGCGATCCCCAAACATGCAAAAGCTTCGCAGCATCGGATTCATCCTCGTCGGCGCGGTTGCCGGCGTGCTGATCAGCCTCAACTTCCAGGCCATCGCCGACCGCGCCGGCCGCGCGCCGCTGCCGATCGAGGAGCTGCGGGCGTTCACCGAAGTGTTCGGCGCGATCAAGACCAACTACGTCGAGCCGGTCGAGGACAAGAAGCTGATCACCGAAGCGATCAACGGCATGCTTACCGGCCTCGATCCGCATTCGGCCTACCTCGACCAGGAGGCGTTCAAGGAGCTGCAGGTCGGCACGCAGGGCCAGTTCGGCGGCCTGGGCATCGAGGTCGGCATGGAAGACGGCTTCGTCAAGGTGATCTCGCCGATCGAGGACACCCCGGCGTTCAAGGCCGGCGTCAAGCCGAACGATCTCATCATCAAGCTCGACGACACGCCGGTGAAGGGCATGACGCTGAACGACGCCGTGAAGCGCATGCGCGGCAAGCCCAATACGCAGATCACGCTCACCATCACGCGCAAAGGCGAGACCGCGCCGATCATCGTGACGCTGACGCGCGCGATCATCAAGGTGCAGAGCGTCAAGTCGAAGATGATCGAGCCCGGCTACGCCTGGGTGCGCGTGTCGCAATTCCAGGAAGCGACCGCCGAAAACATGGTCAAGCACATCGACACCCTCTTCAAGCAGGGACAAGTGAAGGGCCTGATCCTCGATCTGCGCGGCGATCCGGGCGGCCTGCTGCACGGCGCCGTCGCGATCAGCTCGGCGTTCCTGCCGGCGAAGACCCTGGTGGTGTCGACCGACGGCCGCGCCGAGGATGCGCGCAAGAAGTTCTACGCCTCGCCCGACGACTACGCGCGCCGCGGCGACGACGTGCTGAAATCGCTGCCGCNGGCGGTNAAGACCGTGCCNATGGTGGTGCTGGTGAANGGCGGCTCGGCCTCGGCCTCCGAGATCGTCGCCGGCGCCCTGCAGGATCACAAGCGCGCCAAGGTCATCGGCACGCAGACCTTCGGCAAGGGCTCGGTGCAGACCATCATGCCGCTGGGNAACAACACCGCGATCAAGCTCACCACCGCGCGTTACTACACGCCGGGCGGCCGCTCGATCCANGCGCTCGGCATCACCCCCGACATCGTGGTCGANGANCCGAGCGACACCGCGACCCGCGTGCGCGAAGCCGATCTGCAGCGCCACCTCGAGAANGGCAAGGCCGAGGCGAAGAAGGATGCGGCCAAGGACGCCAAGGAAGCGACGCCCCGCGTGCGCACCGTGCCGGCGCCGACCCCCGCGGAGTTCAAGCCCATCGACTTCGGCGGCAAGGACGACTTCCAGCTGTCGCAGGCGATCGCCTTCCTGAAGGGCGAGCCGGTGAAGAGCCAGTCGCCGACGGTCGCGCAGACCGACGCGGCGAAGCAGCAAGTCAAACCCACGAACTGAACGACCAGCAGCTTCTCCGCTACAGCCGCCACATCCTCCTCGACGAGATCGGGGTCGAGGGGCAGGAGANGCTGCGCGCGGCATCCATCCTGATCATCGGCGCGGGCGGCCTCGGCTGCCCGGCTGCGCTTTACCTCGCNGCCGCNGGCGTCGGCAAGCTGAGCCTCGCCGATTCCGACAAGGTCGACCTCACCAACCTGCAGCGCCAGATCCTCTACCGCAGCGACGCGGTGGGCACGNCCAAGGTCGACGCCGCCGCAGCCACNTTGCATGCCCTNAACCCGGATGTGGANATCGTGCCCATCGCNGCGCGCGTCAAAGCGGCCGAGCTGGATACGCTCGCCGCGCAGTCCGACATCGTGCTCGACTGCTCGGACAACTTCGCCACGCGGCACGCCGTGAACCGGGCCTGCGTCGCGCATCGCAAACCACTGGTCTCCGGCGCCGCGATCCGCTTCGATGCGCAGGTGATGGTGTTCGACCTGCGCAAGCCCGAGGCGCCCTGCTACGCCTGCCTGTTTCCCGAAGACGCGCAAGTCGAGGAGGTGCAGTGCTCGCAAATGGGCGTGTTCGCGCCGCTCACCGGCATGGTCGGCGCGATACAAGCGATGGAGGCGATCAAGCTCGTCGTCGGCACCGGCGAATCGCTCAGCGGGCGGCTGCTGATGATCGACGCCAACGCCGCCGACTGGCGCACCGTCAAAGTGACCAAGGATCCCGGCTGCCGCGTCTGCGGTTAAGTCAGTAAATATTTGCGCTGCGCGGAGAAGCTCTCGGTGGGCCTGCGCGAGAAGCCGCTCTTGCCGAACTGGTGCATGCAGCCGATCGAGTAGCGCAGGATCGCGGCGGCGCGGCCCGCGGCATCGCCATCCTCGGCGCTGCGCAGCGCCTGCTTGAGGGTCGCCTCGAAGCGGTCGAAGAACTGGTTCATGCGGGTCTGCAGCCGCTCGTGCTCGCCGACCAGCGCGTCGCCGGTCATGACGCGCACCATGCCGGGGTTCTTCTCGGCGAACGCGAGCAGCATCTCGGTCAGCTTCTCGGCCTGCTTGCGGCCGTCGGTCTCGTCCTGGGTGATGCGGTTGGCGAGCGTGAACACCGAGGTCTCGATGAACTCGATCAGGCCTTCGTACATCTGCGCTTTGGAAGCGAAATGGCGGTAAAGCGCGGCTTCGGAGACCCCCAGGCTCTCGGCGAGGGCGGCGGTGGTAATGCGTTCCCACTTCGGCGCCTCGAGCATCTGCGCGAGGGCTTTCAGAATCTCGAGCTTGCGTTCGCCTTTGGCGCGGGGCATTAGGAGGGACTGCGGGCGAGCATTCTAAGCCGAGCTAGTTCGGAAAACCAACCGGGGCAGCTCGAGCACCGAAGCGACGCGCAAATCGACAAACGGCACGCGCCGGCGCTCGGCTGACACCCATACCGTCGACATGCCCAGGCGGTGCGCCGCGCGCAGGTTCTCCAGCGCGTCGTCGACCAAGGCGCAGCGGTGGGCATCGAGGTGGTGCTTGCGCAGCAGGAAGTGAAAGCCGTGCAGCGCCGGCTTGCCGCGATAGCGCGCATCCTCGATGGTGTAGACGCCGTCGAAGGTGCGCGCCAGGCCGATGGCGCGCAGCACTTGCTCGACGTAATGCCGCGGCGCGTTGGAGAACACCAGCTTCGTGCCGCCGAGCAGCGCGAGCGCGTGCTTGAGCGCATTCTCGTGCACCACCATGTCGGCGAGCTCGGGAAACACGTGCGTCTCGCGCAGGAAATGCCGCGGATCGGTGCCGTGGTGGCGCATCAGGCCGCTCAGCGTCGTACCGTAGCTGCGCCAGAACTTCTGCCGCAGCGCGTCCGCCCCGGCGGCATCGACGCCGAAATAGCGCCGCAGGTAGGCGTTGATCTGCTCGTGCATCGCCGGAAAAATGCGCACACGGGCGTCGTGCAGGGTGTTGTCGAGGTCGAAGATCCAGACCCGCCTGGACGGCGGGAGTCGCGCAATGCGCACTACTTGCTTCGGATGAGGGTGCCGACCCCTTGGTCGGTAAGCACTTCGAGGAGCAGCGCGTGCGGCACGCGCCCGTCGATGATGTGCACGCTCTTCACGCCGTTCCGCGCCGCGTCGAGCGCCGAGCCGATCTTGGGCAGCATGCCGCCGGAGATCACGCCCTTGTGCACCAGATCGTCGATCTTCTTCGGCGTGAGCCCGGTGAGGAGCTTGCCCTGCTTGTCGAGCACGCCGGGCGTGTTGGTCATCACCACCAGCTTTTCGGCTGCCAGCACTTCCGCCAGCTTGCCGGCGACCAGATCCGAATTGATGTTGTAGGTGGTGCCGTCGGCGCCGGTACCGATCGGTGCCACCACGGGAATGAAGCCGCCGGCTTCGAGCGCCTGGATCACCGAGGGATCCATCGACTCGATCTCGCCGACCTGGCCGAGGTCGACGTGGCCGTTATCCTTCGAAGGCAGGAGCATCTTGCGCGCGCGGATCAAGGCGCCGTCCTGGCCGGTGAGTCCCACGGCCTTGCCGCCCGCCTGGTTGATGAGCTCGACGACTTCCTTGTTCACCTGGCCGCCGAGCACCATCTCCACCACGTCCATGGTCTCGGCATCGGT
>JGI25614J43888_10000650_pt1 | contig 9708 bp, 9 predicted proteins | sample GraSoi_2013_60cm_FD_43888 | JGI IMG/M metagenome (IMG submission 43888) | reverse complement strand
TCTTCTACCGACCTTGAAGGTTGGATGTACCTCTTAAAGTACGATACAAACTACGGTACGCTTAAAGGACATGAGATAGGCGTCAAGCCAAATGAAGAATCACCAGATAAAGAGATTGCCACGTCGCAAGCTCCTCGCAATGACATACTGTTGGGACATCTTATTATAGATGGGAAAGAAATTCCTGTGTTTTCTCAAAAAGATGCATCACTTTTGCCATGGAAAGACGTAGGGGTAGACGTAGTTATTGAGTCTACTGGACATGTCTTAACACAGGAAAAAGCACAGGCGCATATAACGTCTGGGGCAGGAGCAGTTGTCATGTCTGCGCCGGCAAAAGATGATACCCCAACGTATGTCATGTCCATTAATACCAATGAGTATAAAGGAGAAAAAATTGTCAACAACGCCTCGTGTACAACAAATTGTATTACACCTGTTGCAAAGGTGATGCAAGACGCTTTTGGTATTGAGAAAGCCATGATGACAACGATTCATGGGTATACATCCGACCAGAAATTACAAGATGGGGGGCACAAAGACTACAGACGTGCCCGTAGTGCAGCTGAGAATATTATTCCGACCAGTACCGGTGCGACAAAAGCTGCAGCACAGGCACTTCCTGCTTTAGCGGGAATATTTAACGGATTGGCAATTCGAGTGCCGGTACCTGTTGGGTCTTTATCTGACTTTACCTTTCTTTTAAAACGAGACACATCAATAGACGAGGTGAATGAAGTTTTGAAGAAAGCCTCAGAAGATAAAGCATATGAAGGAATTTTGGAGGTAACCACGGACCCAATTGTTTCTCGTGATGTTGTGGGGAATAGCCACTCGTCTGTTGTTGATTTGTCTTTAACGCAAGTTGTCGGGGGGAATATGGTAAAAATAATTGCATGGTATGACAATGAATGGGGGTATGCTAATAGGCTTGTTGAGGAAACCATGCTCGTTGGAGAAAAACATGAGTAGCACCCCTATAGACCTTCCAAAGATTCGCCTCATTACTGTATCAGGACGCATTGCTTCCGGCTCAACAACTCTTGCCAAAAACCTTTCCCAAGTGCTTGGATGGCGTCACATAGAAGGAGGAGAGGTTTTTTGGGAAGCAGTACGAGAGAAAATGGGTTTGGATCCAAAAGAAACAGGCAAGAGGCCAGACGCAGAAGATGAGGATTTTGATGCGTCTCTTAAGCACATGCTTGTAACACAAAAGCATACAGTGATTGAAACCAAGCTTGCGGGATTTAATGCTCAAGGAGTACCAAATGTTTTTAAAATTCTTGTGGTATGTATGGATGAAGAGGGTAATGACCAAACAAATATTAGAATAGATAGACTAGTCAATCGCGAAGGAATGAGTATAGACGAAGCAAAAGAAGAGGTACTTATTCGCGAGAAGAATGATATCGAAAAATGGCAACGTCTCTACGCACACCATAATAATACATGGGTATATTGGGATCCGCGATATTACGACGTGGTCATCAATACCTATTCTCACGACCAGCAAAAAACACTGGATGTAGCGCTTCAAGCAATCGGATACGTACAATAAGTATGTTAGAAACGTTGAAAAAATCATTTTCTTTTCTCGGATTTTTTTCCATCCTTTTGGTAGTTTTTGCCTTGCCGCTTTTTGCACAAAATCAACCTGCGACAACGTCGGCAGATATGGAGGACCAACCTGTTGAATATTCACTTCCATATCCCGGGATATTGCCTGATAATCCTTTGTATATTTTTAAAGCAATGCGCGATAGAGTGGTAAGCTGGTTTATTTCTGATCCGAAAAATAAAGCGACGTTTGATTTGCTCCAAGCAGATAAGCGAATTGCCGCGGCTTTTGCCCTGAGTCACGAACGTCCGGTTAATGAACAGTTGGTTGTAACGACTATTTCAAAAGGAGAGAATTATTTTTCAGAATCAATAGGCCAGGCATCAGTTGCCCGACAAGAGGGGATAGAGATAAATGGATTATTGGACAAGCTGATAAATGCTTCAAAAAAACATGAAGAGATTGTTGAAGGAATATCCAGAGCGCTTTCGGCAAAAGAAACAGAGCAAATAAAAAATGAGGCTCAGCGAGTGAGCGATTTTGAAAAACAGGTTGCAAAACTTAGATCTCATTAGTAGTCTTTTTGCTCTCTATATAACACTTTTCATACCCATTTTTTTACCCCTTCTTCCCCATAGACTTATAAAAAAATTGCTTTGAGGCTAGGGAGAAATGTGATACAATATGATCTAGTAGTTGCTATTGACGAGGGCAGATATAGTGGCTTATCATCGTTCTTACCACTACATGTAGGCAGACACAAGTGGCAGGTACATTGAAAAATTTTTAGAAAAGAAGAGGGAATTAAGAAGATTTGCTTAGGTCGGGATTAAAATTTTCTTGCTCCGCTATTGCAGCCTATCTATATTTTTAAGGAGCAAGAAGCGATCTGCAAAAATTTTATCCCTCCCCGCAAATTATAATTTTGACCTTTGAACTTTGCATTTTGAACTATTATGAAGTGTCCATATTGCGGTAACAAGCAAACAGAAGTTGTTGAGACCCGCGACAATGAAGATTTAGAAACCATTCGACGAAGAAGAGCATGTGTTGCGTGTAATAAAAGATTTACAACATATGAGCGTATAGAGAATGTTAATTTATACGTCATCAAAAAGGATGGGAGACGTGAGCAATTTGACCGGGAAAAAATGAAAAAAGGCTTGCTCACTTCAACTGAAAAGACAAAAATATCGGTTGATACAGTTGAAAAAATTGCAGCAGATATCGAGCGGGAATTACGAAGTGGGGATAGCTTGGAGGTAAAAAGTAAAGAAATAGGAGATATGATAGCCAAACATTTGAAAAAACTAGACAAAGTCGCGTATATCCGCTTTGCCAGTGTTTTCAAGCGATTTGTCGATGTAGAAGATTTTGAAAAAGAAGTCAAACGATTGATTAAGTAATATGCAACACCTGACAACCGAGCTTATAGCCCTTTGCGACTATGCGATGCTTGATAAAACCAATAAATTAAGTGTCATAGGGATATTTAATGAATTAAATGTTGTTACCTTTCCAGGAGGATTGCCAAGTGCATTTTTTGTCGCAACGCTTGTGGGGGAGTCAAATACAGAGTACGAGCTTATCGTTACTGTCAGAGATGAGGAGAAAAAAGATATTTTTCCACCTCTGACACTAAAAACAAAGACAAGCTTTACAGGAAAAAACAACCTTGTTATTAATATAGGGAATTTTGTATTTCCACGTGCTGGAGAATACACATTGAGGATTGCAGAACAAGATAAAGAAATTGGGTCGACTGTAGTACATGTATTGCACGCTAAGCAATCAGAGCAAAAATATGAATACAAACAACCAAACTAAAACATCAGTCAAAGATTTTGTGGGGACTTTGCGGGAAAAAGTTTTTCTCGATAGGTATGCGCTCAAAGGAGAAAATGGTGAGCTTGTCGAGCACACGCCTGAGGAGACATGGAAAAGGGTTGCTTGGGGTATTGCCCAAAATGAAAAAGCCGCAGCACGCGGGAAATGGGAAAAAGCATTTTATGAAGTCATGAGTGATTTCAAATTTGTCCCCGCAGGCCGTATCCTTTCTGGAGCTGGTACCAACTATCAAGTTACCTATTTTAACTGTTTTGTTATTCCTTCTCCAAAAGATAGTAGGGAAGGTATTTTGGAAAGCCTCAAGCAATTGGTTGAAATTCAGTCGCGAAGCGGTGGCGTAGGGCTTAATTTATCGAGTCTTCGGCCAAAAGGAGCACGAGTCAAAAAAGTGAATGGTACTTCAAGTGGTCCTGTGACCTGGGCAGGGCTTTTCTCCTACGCAACACACGATGTGGTCCAGCAAGGGGGGACGAGGCGTGGTGCAACCATGCTGATGCTTTGGGATTGGCATCCGGATATTGAGGAATTTATTACCGTCAAAGAAGATCTGTCTAAAATAAACGGTGCGAATTTATCTGTGTGCGTTTCGGATAGCTTTATGGAAGCAGTTAAAGAAGATAGGGATTGGGATTTACGCTACCCAGATATTTCAGATCCAGAATATGACGCCAAATGGAATGGAGAGCTAGACGAATGGATTGCTATGGGTAAAAAAGTCAATGTGCATAAGACAGTCAAAGCACGATATTTGTGGGATTTAATTTGTACCGCTGCATGGAGAAGTGCCGAGCCCGGACTTCATTTCATGGAGCGGTCTAATAAAAGAAGTAATACTTTTTATTTCGAAAAATTAGTCGCGACAAACCCCTGTGTTACTGGAGACACACTTGTTGGGACTCCAAAAGGATGGAGAAGAGCAGATGAGATTCAAGAAGGTGATACGATTTCTACCGTGCTTGGAAAAGGACAAGTTGATGAGATTGAAGTCCATCAAAAAAAACCAGTTTTCAAAGTCAAATTTTCCGACGGAGCAGAAGTACGAGTCACAGCAGCACATCAATTTCACGCAATCAAACATGCAGACAGAGTAGAAAAATCAGCAAACAAGCATTTCTCTCAGTTGAGCATTGCAGAATTAGAAGTAGGAGATATGGTACGCATTGCTCCATCGCATTTACCTCACAATGCAGTCCCTGGTCTTCCGCAAGGCTGGACAGATAAGGAGTATGGATTTCTTATAGGCATGCTCATAGGGGACGGGTGCGTTACTGAAAAAGTGATTAACAGAAATGTTGTAAAGATTGCAGTGAATACAGATGAAATAGAATGGGTAAATATTGTGAGAAATGTGCTTCAAAAAACAGGAACAAAAACAGTTAGCTTGGATGCAAGTAAAGATAGTAAATCTGCAAATCTCACGTCTCAAGGAATTGATGGCGCAGCCTTAATGGTAAGGCAATCATTGCTCGTCCCAGCATATTCATTTGAGAAAAAAATTCCTCTTGAGTATCAAAATACAAATAAAGAATTTCTTGCAGGGCTTTTAGACGGATTGTTTAGTACAGATGGTAATATTGATCTTTCAAGCACCCATCCATTTTTACGATTCAAAACAACCAGCAAAGAGTTAGCAAGCGACCTGAGAAGAATTCTTCTCTCTTTTGGTATTCATGGAAGAATAGCAACTATTAAAAAGGTTGCAGACAGTCATATTAATGGTCGATTAATACATACAAATCGCTCGCAATATGAAGTCATTATTTCAGGTGCAGGCCTCAAAAGATTTACACAACAAATAGAAATCTCTCATCCGGATAAGAAAAAAAGACTTCTCACTGCACAAAAAGAATTTGCGCTCACAGGAAATACGTGGCTTGCAAAAATACTATCTATTGAGCCAGATGGCATAGAGACCGTGTATGATTTACATGAGCCAATTTCTGACACATGGATTACAGAAGGTGTTGTATCTCGAGGATGCGGGGAACAGCCACTTGGGCCGTGGGCAGTATGTAATTTAGGAGCAATGAATCTAGCGGCATATGTAAAGGATGATGACTTGGCACAAAATAAAGCCGGGTGGTTTGACTTTGAAGCATTTGGAAAAGACTGTAAAATAGCTCTGCGTCTTTTAGATAACGTAATAGACCAGACCTACTACTTCTTTAAAGAAAACGAAACAATTGCCAAAGACATTCGCAGAACTGGGCTTGGCATTATGGGTTTGGGGGATGCACTTATTAAAATGCAGCTTCCGTATGGGTCAGATGCATCGTTGCCGGTTATTGAAAAAATCTTCGCAACGCTTCGAGATAATACCTATGACGCGTCCGCAGATTTGGCAAAAGAAAAAGGTTCGTTTCCAAAATTCAATAAAACAAAATATCTCAAGGGGTACCACATTAAGAATTTACCAAAAGCCTTGCAGAAAAAAATTGGAGAGCAGGGTATTAGGAATGCAGTTCTCTTAACAATTGCTCCAACAGGGACCACATCTCTGGTCTCTGGGGTTTCATCTGGTGTCGAGCCGGTGTATGAATTCTCTTTCAAAAGAAAATGGAGAGGTGGAGAAGACATGGTGTATCATCCACTTTTTGATGAATGGAGAAAAGCGCATCCAGACGTAGACCGCCCAGGATATTTCGTTTCCGCAAATGATTTAACGCCACTTGAGCATGTGCGAGTCCAGGCAGTTGCTCAGGAATATATAGACAGTTCGATTTCCAAAACAGTCAACGCACCAAATTCTCATAGCGTTGAAGATGTAAAGAATTTATATATGGCAGCGTATGACTTTGGACTCAAAGGCGTTACGTACATGCGAGACGGGTCACGCCAAGGAATTTTCGAGCGGGTAGCAGAAAAACCCTCCGACGCCAAGGCTATGGAGGGCGTAGCCCAGCATCAGCAAGCATTGCCTATTATGCCGGTTATTGTGAGGCCGTCCAAGGTGGAAGGCGCAACCTACAAAACCGAAACACCGGTTGGCAGTACTTTTATTACCATAAATCATACAGAAGATGGACAACCTTTTGAAGTCTTTATCACTATTGGTAAGTCAGGAAGCGATGTCTCGGCAATGGCAGATGCCCTGGGGAGAATGATTTCCCTCAATCTGCGAGTGAATGGCATGCTACCTCCCCGTGAGCGAATTCGCCAAGTCGTTGCCCAACTAACTGGCATTGGTGGCTCGCGAAGCATTGGATTTGGCGTGAATAGGGTCAGAAGTCTTCCCGATGCCATTGCAAAAGTCTTAGCAACGCATTTCAATTTTGCAGTGAATGGGAAGGTAGAAGATAAAAAAATGATCCAAGAAGTTATGAGTCAGGGAGTTTTTCCTGAGGTACCCCAGGGACAGACAGGGCAGACAGAGCTAGTCGCTGTTGCAGAAACGCATGTGACAACAGAAGAACATGAAGCAGCGTCTCCAGCAATGCAGCAACTCACCCTTGATGGTGGGCAAGTGTTACAACCAAGTACGAGCTTATATGATATTTGTCCAGAATGTGGCGTCAGCGCCTTTGCCTACGAAGATGGATGTAAAAAATGTTACAATTGTGGACACTCAGAGTGCTAGTGTGCTAGCACAGAATGAAGAATTAAGAATTAGGAGCAGAAAAATTAATATTCATACTTCTTGATTCATAATTCTAGTAATTTGTATAGGTAAGCACGGTGAAAGTCCGTGGCTATGCCGTAACTGTTACAGTCAGAAAACTATACAAATATCTCCGCCATCCGTCAACTGATGGAGGCGGATCCCGAGCAGGACTCTTCGATATCTTCGAACACCTTCTTGGGAAATCCTTGATTCATAATTCTTAAATCATAAATCCTGAATCATAACGCTATGCCGATTTATACAAAAACAGGAGACAAAGGGACAACGTCCCTCTTTGATGGGACGCGTGTATCCAAAGACGATCCTCGTGTGGATACATACGGGTCTGTAGATGAGCTTAACAGTCAATTGGGAGTTGTTTTAGCATACTTGCAAGATACGCCGTATGAAGAAAGCCTCAAGGGAGATCTTTTGCAAATCCAAAAAGACTTACTTACCATTGGATCTATTCTTGCAGACCCGCAAGGGAAAGTTGATAAAAAGCTCGTACTACATTTGGACACTCAAGTAAAGCATTTTGAGAAACGTATCGACGAAATGACTTCTCAAATGCCAGAGCTTTCCAATTTCATTTTGCCAGGAGGGGGGAAGCCAGGAGCGCTTTTGCATATGGCACGTACAGTGACGAGACGAGTTGAGCGTAAAATTACCTCACTGGTCAAAAAAGAATCAGTAGAAATGGTGATAGTGCGCTACTTCAACAGGCTTTCAGACCTCCTATTTACCATGAGTCGGTATATAAACTTCAAAGAAGGTAATCCCGAAACAATTTGGAATAGAGAAACAGAATAAAAGTAAAAAGTAGTCTTAACTCCAGTGCTACATAGCACTGGAGTATGAACATATTTTTGGGTGAAGAAGGTGTGATTCCTTCGCTATGCCGTAACGGTGATTCCGACGAAGCTTGAAGAAGACGGGTAAGCCCGCCTTCGTTTGCTACTTCGGCGAGACAAGTCCGAACCCCACGCCGAAAGGCAAAAATCCGAGTCCTGAAGGACATTAAATAGCCTTCAGGATTATGCAGTCTTATGTTGTATGTACTGCATGGCAGAGGTAGAAGAGGAACTTCCAGTACCCTCCTTCACAAATGCTTCGGAGGGCAAAGGGAGTTTTTTTATGGAAAGATTACATACTGTAAATTTACAGACACAACATGAAGTAGCTCAGGTTTTATTACTTCGTCGTGAATTTTATCAAGCGAATGGTTTGGAAGAAGATACGAGGAGACAAAGCTATGAACCACCTGTTGCACGGGCAAATTACGAAAGACGAGTGCTTGCCTTGCCTCAGACACAACAACAAGAAGCAAAAGAGGCGTTTCTATGCGAAGAGCGTCAAAACTTGCAAAAAGCATTAGGCGAGCGTTACATGACAAGCAAAAGTATCAATCAGTATCAATTGATAGATAGAGAGCTATATTCACCAGATTTTCCTGACGAACCATTTACGCGCGTTATACAAAGAGGTCGGGAGTTTTGTCAAAAGATTGACTCTAGAGAGGTAAAGCGAGAGTTTCTGGAAGAAGAAGGGTTTGTCAAACTACAAAAGGCAATTGAGAATAAAACAAATCCTATTGGGACAAAAATTATTATGTTTTCTCCCCCAGGAATTGTGGAGGATACCATGTACCCAAAAAGATTTGTCGATATATGGGAAATAAAAGAACACTCAGACGGAAGAAGATATGGTGAAGTGACACGATTTACAACAAATCTTACATACGATGGATACAAGAAAGGCGCGAGGAATATTCGTCCTGATTATTTTCATGAGTGGTATACACGCAACGAGCATGCAACAGAAGAGGAAAAAATTCCAATTGATGCGTGGTTTGTTGGACATCCTATACAACTTGGACAAGAGTACCAGGAAAAAGGAGTAGAAGAGATATTTGATACATTTTTTGAAATGGACTACGGTGTCATGCAGGAAAAAATGTTTGAGGAAGTTTTGCTTGTGTGTTGGCCACTTGCTGAGTATTATTTGAGGGAGCTTTGCAAAGGCGAGCGAGACTTTGTGTCAATTGCAGAGAGTTTTCATGCAATTTTAGCCAGGGCAGACGCATTTATTAAAGACAAAGAAACATATGGAGATGCCAAAAATGCCCATGCAGTTATCCGTGAAACACAAAATAGCGGGCTTGATATACGTGCACAAATGCATCATTGGAGTCAGCAAGAAGTAACAGTTAGGTCGACAAACTGCGGAGACTCAAAAGGATTTAAGAGAAATAAATTCGGTCAAATAATGATAAGCTACGGTTTTGAAAGTCCTCAAGAAGCTCTTTTGAATAGTGTTGCTAGCAAAGTTTTGGATACTGAAGAGTCTGAAAAAATTACCTGGGCAGATGGTATATGCCGGCTTTGCGAGAAGGAAGATCATGATAGTTCAACAAAGCGAGTAGGAGATTGTAACGTGTGCGAAAAACACCAAGCAGAATTTGATTCTGGCAAGAGAAAGTAAATATGAATAAAAATGATTGTAAAGAATGTTTTCGCATTGCATGTAAACAGTGTGACTGGGTGGCAACTGATGAGGAAGTCGTTTTAATTCAACAAGAAAAACTTACAGAATGTCCTATATGTGGTTGGAAGCCAGGGGCAAAAAACGTCGAGCAACGTTTGAATTATTGATGAGCCTTTTTGCGACACGCTCATATAGTTTCGCCACTTTCTCACCA
>JGI25614J43888_10000645_pt1 | contig 9725 bp, 10 predicted proteins | sample GraSoi_2013_60cm_FD_43888 | JGI IMG/M metagenome (IMG submission 43888) | reverse complement strand
AGTATCAAGGTCGTGGTTAAACGCGCATCCCAGGTCCACCACGTTCCCCACGTGGTTTTGCCCCAGATGGAGCCTGTAATCAGTGTAAGCGTGGCAAAAACTGCACCTAGCTCGGCGGAAGCACGGGCAGCCCAGTCCCAACGCTCATCCCTTTTCAGCAGATAGCCGATGCCAGCGACGGTCACTATCCCAAAACCCAGCATGGCAAGCCACGCCACCGGCACATGGAAATAGAAGATGCGTTGCGGCTGTCCCTGCACAGCATCGGTTGGCGCATAGAGGAAAATCATCCAGATGGAAACCATCATGCCTATGAGTGAGAGCATGCCCAATACCAAGGAAGCGATAGGCAAACGAGTTTCTCGCTGCTTCGTTCCAATACCGGCATCTCGCTGCTCAATAGTGGCTTCTCTTTTTGCTAATGCCATATATTTGCTCCTACAAAAGGGACATGATAAATGTCCCTACCGATTATTCCTCGATCACAAATTCAAACGTGAGCATGGAGATGCTCAGAAAAATTATATCAAAAGCAGCCATCAGGCCTATCCAGGGTGGTTCGTTTAGCGCCGGCACCATCAATGATCCCGTGGCGCGAACCGCGCTAATGACCACCGGCACAATCAGAGGAAAGACAAGTACCGGTAATAGCAACTCGCGTGCCCGCGTTGCGGCAGCCATAGCCGAAAACAAGGTACCGACTGTGGCAATACCCAGCGTGCCGAGCAAAACGATTGGCAGCAGTGTTGCGGCAAACAACGGTACGTCAAACAGAGCTGCGAAGACCGGCAGTGCTACAATTTCTACCACTCCAATGAAGAGCAGATTGCCCAGCAGTTTAGCAAGGTAGATAGCTTTGCGATCAACTGGACAGAGCAATAAGCGATCCAGCGACCCCTTCTCTCGCTCGGCTGCGATGGTGCGACCCAATCCAAGCAGACTGGCGAAGACGAACGCTACCCACAGGACGCCGGGCGCAATGGCAGCTTTATTGTCCACGCGCAGGTCAAAGGCGAAATTGAAGATCACCAGCACGAGCAGCGCGAAAAGCCCCATGCCCATCCAGGTCTGCTTACTGCGCAGTTCGCAGCGTATATCCTTCCAGAGAATTGCCAGGACTTGTGCCAGGAAAGTCATCGTATTACCTCCTGGTATGCCTGCCGAACTCCGCCCAATTCCAGCCCACCTGTTTCCTGTTGATAAACCACGCGCCCTCCGGCTAACATACCTATACGGTCACTGAGCTTCAGTGCGCGATCAAGGTTATGGGTCGTGAATAAAGTTGTGCCACCACGTTCAACATGTTCGTGTAAAAGCGCTTCGAGTACTCATTCCCCTGCTCGTCGAGGCCTGTATCCGGCTCGTCAAGCAGGAGCAGCCGCGGTGAGTGCAACAAAGCACGCGCCAACGCCAGGCGCTGCACCTGTCCGCGCGAGAGCGCAGCGACCCGCTCACCGGCTCGTTTTGCCAATCCTACCCGTTGTAACAGCTCGCTGGCTCGCTCTCGTGCCTGCTTCACAGCGTACATGCGACCAAAGAATAGCAAGTTCTCCAGCGCCGTCAGTTCATCATAAAGGTACGGTTGGTGCGCAACAAATCCTACCACGCGGCGTAGCTGCTGGGCGTCTCGCTCAATGTCCAACCCGCCTACGCACACGCTACCCGCGCTGGGTTTGACCAGGCCGTTCAGGATACGCAATAAGGTTGTCTTCCCTGCGCCATTGGCTCCCAGCAGCGCCATACACTCACTCTGATCGAGAAAGAGATCGACGCCGCGTAGGATGGGTTTTAGATCAAAACTCTTTTTGAGTCCTTTTATCTCCAGGTATGGAGCGTTCACGATGCCCCCTTGCCGCCGCTTTTCGCCGTTTTCCTGGTTCTAGCCGACTTCTCAACGATTTCGCTATTCATTAAACTACGTAGCAGCGCCTTCGTTTTTGCGCGACGTTCCTCGTACTCCGGCTTCTTTATTTTACCAGCTTCATAAGCGCTATCCAGGTCCATTAGTTCCTGGAGCAGCGCCTCGTGCCGATCTTTAGCTCCGGCTGCTTGTTTTTCCGGCACCGGTCGGAAAGACTCCTGAACTTTCTTGCCAAGCGCGTCTCCTCTACCGCGCGCTGTCTGTTTTTGCCTGGCTGGTACCTGGCGACGGGAGAGCCGAAACACAAACCACGTCACGCTCACAACTGCCAGCATCAGTATCAGCGCGACAATCAACCATAACATAGTTTGATTGAGTGGCGCCTGGGTGGCAGCGCTTTGCGGTACCGGCAAACCTTCGAGTTGTATATGTAATTGATTACCGNNNAGCAATTTTTGAGCTTTGAGAAGCTGGTATGTATGCTGGTTGGCGTTGACAGGTCCCTGTGCCTCCATTCCAGCGGAACTGGCGTGAATATCAAGAGGCACGAGCAATGAGAGATCTACTGTAGGGTAGACAACGGTGTAAGTGAAATCATAGCTTGACGTTGTATAAGGCACCTGAAACGAAAAAGCAAACTGCGAGGTGCCGGGCGGAAGCGCGGCGTTAGTAGCGAAGCCAGGGTCAACCTGGATGACCTGGTATCCATTAAAATTTGAGCTAAGTGACAACTTGCGCGCGCCCGGTGGCAGCGAGAAGCGCAGTGCGTTTGGCTTACCCCCGTTCGCCTGCAACGATCCAACGTAAGTGGTTAAACCCAGGTTCTCGAAAAAGAAATTCTCAGAAATTGTAATGAGACCATTGTGAGCATCCACCTTGTCTACCAAAACGTTACCCTGTACAATAGCAATATTGGCAGTGCTCGTTGTTGCATCGTAAACCGTCAGATTGATCTGTTGCACAGGTTTTTTGCTGAGATCAATCAGATCAGTAAAGTACTGTGCTCCCTGGTACAAGGTATAGACAGCATAATTGACGGTTTTACCTGTATCCAGGCTGCTAAAAGAAAACTCGCCATGCGCATCCGTAGTGACATGCACCAGGTCGCGCGCACTATCACCCTGCGCCATCTGTAATGTTACGCTCTGTCCGCCAACAGGCGCGTTGCGTTTCGTGCCATCCAGCAATTGCCCGTAAATACGACCCGTGCCCGCGGCAGCGCGTGCAGAGGCGGTAGATGGTAATACGAATAGAGAGAGCGCGAGCAGCAGGGCAATTGCAAGCGCCCCAACCCGGTGACGTTTGACGAAGAGCGAGCCATTACGCCAAATTGTACTCACATAGCTATCATTCACCCGCATGCTCATCCTTTTCCCTCATCCTGCGCAAGCGCTCTTCGATCAGTTCGTCCAGTTCCTGTTCGCGTTCGTGACGGGATTTCATTGCCAGAACTGCACGGTGCATATACCGTTCATGCAAAGAGCGATAATCGGCCTCGGCCAGGTTGCCAAGCTGGAAATCAAGCTCGACTTCTTGCAAAGCAGCACGGGCACTCTGTTCGCGATCTACCTCGGAGGACACTCCTGTGGCCGGAGACGGGAGCTGTGCTGTCTTTACGGCCTTGCGCTGGTAGAGCGGGTAAAGCACGAAGGCCAGCGCGGCTGCACCCAGCAGCGTTGCCACGAGCATTGGTAGCAGTTGCATCAGTTGGCCTCCGTTCTAGGACGCGCAAATATGGGATCGTCGGCGGCAAGTTCTTTTTCAAGTTGCTGCCGGTATTGCGCCAGTTCGCCCGCGTCCATTTCCTCAGGTTCAACGGCACCATGCTCACGCGTCTTGATATTTGCCTGCGTTTGCCAGTTGCGTAAGATGAAAAAGAGTAAGAGCACCCCTGCGAGCAGCAGGCCGATCGGTACAAACCAGGCCAGGAGCGTGAAACCCTGCCAGGGAGGAGACCACAGAATGCGATCTCCATAGCGCGACACAAAGTACTGGATCACTTCTTGCTCCGATTTGCCGGATTGTAGTTGCTGGCGGATAAGCGCGCGCATTTGTTGTGACAATGTTGCAGGGGAATCTGCAACCGATTCTCCCTGGCAAACGAGACACTTTAACTGTGAAGCCACGTCATGCACACGCTGGTCGAGTGTTCCCTGGGGAGGCGCCGTGATAAGCATGTACGACCAGATCGAGCCAACTATAGCTATGACCGCGATGCATAAGAGGAGTGAGCGTCGTTTTCTCATGTTGCAGCCTCCTCATTATTAGCTGCCTGGGGTCCCACTCCTACGCGTTCGGCTTCCGGTTTTTGCCCAACACCGGTTTCGGTGAAAACAGCTCGTCGTTTTCTTCTTCCCGGCCACCAGCAGGTGATGCCCCCGAGCAGCATCACGAGACCGCCTAACCAGACGAGCGAAACGAGCGGGTTAACGAAAACGCGAATCCTGGCTTCGGATAGGCCATTCCAGCTTTCAAAGACCACATACAGGTCTGTCAGGCCATAGGTTGTGATGGGAATCAGGTTCACCGGCTGATTTGCGAATTTCGCGTAGTATTGGATCCCAGGATAAATGTATTGTTGTAGTTCACCGTCACGCCATACCTGCAATTGTGCTGTCATTATCTCCCCATCTGAATATTTTGTGTCGACGTTGCCGAAATACACCAGCTTGTAGCCTGCAATATTCATCTCATGCCCCGGCGTGAGCGAAGCATCCTGCTGCACCTGGAAGAATTGCGAACCAATCACTCCTACCGCGAGCATCACCAGGCCCAGGTGGACGAGGTAGCCGCCGTAACGCTGCCGGTAGCGCTCGAAGAGCATATACAGCGCGACCGGGTACGGCTCTCCGTGGCGGTGCCGCACATGTACACCGCGCCAGATTTCGTAGAGAATTGCTCCTGCAGTAAAGGAGCAAATGGCAAATGCAACATTGGCCCAGACATCGTGAATACCCGCGAGCGGCAGCACAGCAGCACAGGCTGCGGCAGCAAGTGCAGGAATGCCAAGATTTCGCCGCAGTGCGCGCGTTGAGGTGCGCCTCCAGGCCAGCAAAGGGCCAATGCCCATCGCGAGAATAAGCACTATAAATAGTGGCCCATTGACCTGGTCGTAAAACGGCGGTCCCACGGTCAGGGTTTGATGGCGCACAGCGTTAGAGATGAGCGGGAAGAGTGTACCCCACAGGGTTGCGAATGTTATGCCCACCAGTAAGAGATTGTTGAGCAGAAAGCTCCCCTCACGCGAAATCACAGAGTCAAATTCTTGCTCAGGCCGTAGCTTTGGCAAACGATAAATGAAGAGCCCGGTACAAAAGACAATAACTATGCCCAGGAATACCAGGAAATAGCTGCCAATATTCGAATAAGCAAAGGAATGTACTGAACTGATGATGCCGCTGCGTACCTCGAACGTGCCAAAGATCGAGAGGGCAAAAGAGGTGATGACCAGGCCCAGGTTCCACACCTTGAGCATACCGCGCCGTTCTTGCACCATCGTCGAGTGCAGGAAAGCGGTTGCCGTTAGCCAGGGTAAGAGCGCGGCATTCTCTACCGGGTCCCAGCCCCAGTAGCCTCCCCAACCCAGCACGTGATAGGCCCACCATGCTCCCAGTACCAGGCCTAAAGTCTGAATCGACCAGGCTGCCAGCGTCCAACGACGAATGGCACGTAGCCACTCGCTATCCAGTTTTCCAGTGACCATGGCGGCTACAGCGAAGGCGAAGGGCACCGAAAAGCTCATGTAGCCCATCAAGAGCATGGGAGGATGTACCAGCATGCCGGGATCCATCAAGAGCGGATTCAGCCCTACTCCATCCGGCAAGGGCACGGGCAGGCGTACGAAAGGGCTGGACACAGTTACCAGCATCATCAAAAAGAAGATTTCGATGCCCATCAGGGTTGTCGTCACATAGGGTACCAGCGCTGCCGGAGCACGCTTCGCAGTAAAAACGAAAAACGAATATGGCGGAGAAGATCGAGAGCATTAATGCCCAGTACAACAGGGAACCTTCTTGTCCGCCATAAAAAGCCGAGGCGGTGTAATACCAGGGCATGGCAAGGTTTGAATGCTGGGCGACGTAACTCACACCAAAGTCATGTGTGAGAAACGAGGCAATTAAAGCTGCCGAAGCCAGCAGCAGAAAAAAACAAACGGTAAGAACGCCGCGCCTAGCGCTTGTCACAAGCTGTGGTATATTGCGCGTCGCGCCCAATACCGCTACGACCATCGTATAGATGGCAAACCCTAGCGCCAGTATGAGGGAGATAATACCTAAGTCTGAAAAATACACGATAACACCTTACGTCCCTGGTGTCGCAGCCTGGAACTTCGAGGGGCACTTGGCAAGCAGCGTTTGAGCTTGAAATGGCCCTTTACCCGTATAATGGCCCTCTACAACGACGGTGATGCCCTGGCGAAAGATGTCAGGCACTACACCACTATAGACTACGGGTAGCGATTGCCCACCACTATCCGAAATCGCAAAGCTGATCTCTTGCTTCTGATCGTCGCGCACAATCGATCCCGCCTGCACAACGCCAGCCACACGTACCGACTGCGCGGTGCAGGTGCTACAGCTTTTCAGTTCGGAAACGGTTAAATAGTAGACAGCGTTGGCCTGCGTATTCGCATAAACGAGATAGATCACAGCTCCCAGGATGGCAAGTCCGCCCAGGATGAAGCTGATAGGCAGCCGCTTGCGCTGGCGCGGTTGCACAGGCTTTCCTTCTTCCTGCGACACACTTACAATAGTTTGCATGATTCTACCTCCGGGGCTTCATTATAAAAAGCCCTACGTGGGTGCGATAGTCGCCTCGAACAGTCCGTTGAGAAGCGCACCAAGCAAAATTACCAGTATTCCCAGGGCTAACATCAGCTGCGGCGCAGCCTTTGATAGCCGCGTCGTGCGTTTTGCCAGCCGCCGTATATTACTCTGTCCAAGATAGATTGCCAGTACAAACATAGCCAGCGCGGCCACAATCTTCAAACCCAGCACCACCAGGTACGGCCAACCCAGCGCCGTCGATGTCAGACGGTCAAATGTCAAATAAGCACCACTTAAAAGAAGCACTCCCACGCAGATATTCACCATACGCCGGAAAAGTGCGGCGATCTGCGCGGATACTCCTGGGGCGGGTCCTCCGCTGCGCAATGCGGGCAAGACTGCCCCGAGATACAGTATACTGCCACCTACCCAGGCGGCGGCGGCCACTATATGGACCGCCCGAACAATAACTCGAATCTCAAACATGTATGCACGCTTTTAGCGGGAAATCAATTGCAGGTTGCTCTGCAGCGTTTGCTCGGTAAGTTCCATAGCTACTCTGCTGACAACCACGCCCTGGCGGTTAATAAAGAGCGTCTCAGGTGTGGCGGTTACACCATAGCTAATGGTAGTTGACCCGGTCGCATCTAAAACGTTTGGGTAGGTGATGCCGTACCTCTGTAAAAAGTACAATCCATCGGTCTTTGTATCTTGAAAGTCGATACCAATGAGAACAACGCCTTGAGACCGGACTCGCTGCCACACTGACTGCAACAGAGGCGCTTCATCGATACACGGTCCACATGTTGAGTTCCAGACATTTAGCACGACCGGCTTTCCTCTGAAGCTAGCCAGGGAAATTGCCGGTCCAGCATGTGGACTTAGGATATTCAGCGTAAAATTTGGCGCAGAATGTCCTACCAGTGGGTCAGCGTTACTAGACCGGCCCTGGGTAGTATTTTGAGCGGGTGTCAGCAGTTGCGTCCAGAGCAGGGCAAGCAGTCCGACATTCAGCAGGCTCACGACGACAAATATGATAATGCTGCGCCTGCGAGAACCTTTTCTTCCCGGTACCGATGTAGGCTTCTCAACTTGAGTGCCCTCAGATGCTGTGCCGTCGACTTCCATACTTCCCATCCGTTTCCTGCAAGATAGATGATACCAGACTGATTATTGGGCCTGGGCCTGATATCTGGCTTGCAGCTTGAGAAGCACACCTTACAGGCACCTGAACATTAAGGAGGGTTTAGATATTGCCAATCTTAACTGCCAGTTGCTCGTGCTCGGTTTTCGTGCCGAGCGTCCACCAGAGCAAAGCAACTATCACAACCAGCAGACCCACACCGCTAATGGCAATCTGCGTCATCAGGCCGATGAACGCCAGCAGCAGGCCAACTGCAGTGATTAGAGGCCAGATGCTTGGAGCGGGGATGATAGNGTGAGTAGTATACGCTGCAGGCGCCACTTCCTGTTTTTGCGAAGTTGCCGAAGTCGCAGCCAGTATCTGCTCGATAGTCGCGTGTAATGTGCGGGCATCAAATGGCTTGGTCAGGCAACTTACCTGCGTTTGAAAGGTATCCTGGTGCGAACCTGCTGGTACCAGGCAATCCCAGGCTAGTATAACCATAGGTAAATTGGAGAGATAGGGATGCGCCTGTGTTACCGTTAGCAAAGTATGATCGCTCCCCACTTCACCGTCGATATCGAGCACAACAAGGCCTGGCTGCTGCGCATCCAGAGCAGGTAAATTCATGGGAGAACTGGCCTCGATGACATGTATGCCACGAGATTGTAAACCGAGGGCGATCAGTCGTCGCAATGACCTGTCGGCCTCAATAAGGAGCACAGTATCACTCGTCTCGTGCAGCATGTATACCTCTCATAGCTGGAGCGACATAGCGCGCCCTGTGTTTACATCCTTCGCTTTTCTCAAGAGCATATCCGCTGCACATTACGATTGCTTTGATGAAAGGGTTATATGCCTTACAATAGCCTGAACATCAAAATAAANCGATGCAACGAGACTTTCAAGCAGGGTTTATCTTGGGAAAAGCGTAGGTAAAAGAATTCTCCCGAGCGAGAGGTTCGAGGTTCACCTCTCGCTCCCTGAACGAGCGCTTTGCTCTTAATAAACAACAGAGCGTCGTTTTAGAACGAGGCGCGACCGTAGTCGAGATGGCAACTACCGTCACGTAATGAAGGCATTCTAGAGGAAATCACAGGAGATGCTGAATTATAGTCTGCTGGTCACAGCATCCTTCTATGAGACCAACTGCCTCTATTTGTGGGGAATTCTCTTTACGTTCATAATGTAGCCAATTGGTATTAAAAACAAATTATGCGAAGGTTAAACCTTTGTCAAACGAATTCCCCTGANGANTACGATTTCTCCGCAGGAAACTCAGGAAGGGATGGTTTGCGNCCTGAAGCNACCTTGACAGANCCGACCTTTCCTTCTATACTCAATGCATGAGTACTCAATTATAGAAATCAGTCTAGTATGGTGACTATCCCGATTAAGGAGGCACCCATGAAACATTTCCCGCGCTTATTTCTCTTTTTTGTTGCTCTTTGCACTTTGTTGGCGGCATGCGGAGGCTCGACTACCTCTGGTAGTAGCAGCACGCCGACGCCAGCGCAGATCAACTTGAATGTCTTCGCCGCTGCCTCATTAACAGAGTCATTTACCGAAATGGCCAATACCTATCACCAGCAACATCCCAACGTCATAATTAAGCTCAACTTCAACGGTTCGCAAATTCTGGAGCAGCAGATAGCCAATGGAGCGCCCGCCGATATTTTTGCCTCCGCGGACCTTAACAACATGCAGAAGGCCAGTAATGCGGGGCTGGTCAACGCTTCTCAGATCTTCGTCAAGAACCGGCTGGTAGTGATTATTCCTGCCAGCAATCCTGGCAATATCAATTCGCTCAAAGACCTGGCCAGGAAAGGCGTCAAGATCGATATCGAGGCTAAAACTGTTCCTGCGGGTAATTATACGCGGCAGGTGCTGGCGAACATGTCGAAATCCGCCGATTACGGCTCGGGATTTGGGAATGCTGCGCTGGCAAATGTCGTCTCCGAGGAGACAAACGTGA
>JGI25614J43888_10000616_pt1 | contig 9903 bp, 9 predicted proteins | sample GraSoi_2013_60cm_FD_43888 | JGI IMG/M metagenome (IMG submission 43888) | reverse complement strand
CTCGAACCCTGTCCGCTCTGCATGGTGCAGCGCGGCTGCTTCTACCTGGTGCTGGCGACCTTCCTCATCGCCGCGATTCACGGCCCGCGCCGCGTCGGCACCGCGGTCTATGCCGCGGCTGCGATCCTGTTTGCCGCGGGCGGCGCCGCCGTCGCCAGCCGCCAGGTCTGGCTGCAGCATCTGCCGGCGGACAAGGTGCCGCAATGCGGGCCGGATCTGTTTTTCATGCTGAACAACCTGCCGCTGTCGCGCACGCTCGAGAAGCTGTTTTACGGCAGCGGCGAGTGCGCCGCGGTCGACTGGAAATTCCTCGGCCTGTCGATCGCCGGCTGGTCGCTCGCGTGGTTTATCGCGCTTGCGATCGGCGCGGCAGCGCTGGCCGTATTGCAGCTGCGGCGTCGCTGAAGACCTCGCCGAGGAAAATCAGCGCCGGGCCCCCGGAGAGCTGCGTCGCCAAGGCCGGCAGCGCGTCCAGCCTGCCGCACACGGCACGCTCCTCTGCNAGCGAGGCGTTCTCCACTACTGCCACTGGCGTGCTCGGCGGCTTGCCCGCGCTGATCAATGCCTGCGAGATNGCGNGCGCATCGCCGGCGCCCATGTAGATGGCCGCAGTGTCGGCGGCAAGCACGGCTGCCACCCAGCTGCTTGCGGCCTCGCCGGCGCCGACACGCGGCGTCACGAAGCTCACACTGCGCGCCAAGCCACGCTGCGTAAGCGAGACCCCCAGATCGGCGCTCGCCGCAAGCGCGGCAGTGACGCCGGGCACGATCTCCACCGCGATGCCGCGCAAGCGCAGGAAGCGGATTTCCTCCTGCGCGCGGCCGAAGAGCATCGGATCGCCGCCCTTCAGACGCACCACGACCCGGTGATGGCGCGCGGCGTCTGCGAGGCGCTTGTTGATGAACTGCTGGGCGGTGGAATGCCTGCCGCAGCGCTTGCCGACCGCGATCTTTTCCGCGCGCGACGCGAGCGCCAGGATCGCCTCGGGTACCAGCGCATCGTGGAACACGATGTCGGCCTCGGTGAGCAGCCTGGCCGCGCGCACCGTGAGGAGGTCGGCTGCGCCCGGCCCGGCGCCCACGAGGTACACGNTGCCCTTCACTGCACCATCCCGGCGGCGACCGTCCGGTTGGTCGCCTCATCGATCAGGATGAAGGCGCCGGTGGCGCGCACCGCCTCATAGGCATCGACGAAGATCGGCGACTGCACTGCAAGCGCCGCCCGCACGATATCGTTGACCGCGATCGCGCCGTCGGCAGCGCGCTCTTCCAGCGTGTGGACATCGCGCCGGCTGCGCACTTCGCGGATGCGCGCCGGCGTGCGCCGNCCGGCCTGCTGCACCAGATAGCGCGCGCCAGGACGGAACGGCTCGGCGTCGAGCCACACCAGTGTGGCTTCGATGGCGCGCGCTTCGCGTGGCGCGGCGGCGGCATCGACGATGAGATCGCCGCGCGAGATATCGATCTCGTCGGCCAGCTCCACCGATACGGCATCGCCGGCAANGGCCACCTCGCGCGACGCACCCTGGACGATGAGGTGGCGTACGCGCGTGCGCCGCCCTGCCGGCAGCACCAGCACCTCTGCACCCACGGCGATGGCGCCCGATTCAATGCGGCCGAGATAACTGCGCGCGCTGTCGCCCTGCGGGCGCGAGGCGAGCTGTACCGGCAGGCGCAAAGGTCCGCTCAGCGCATCGTCGGCGGCAGATTCAAGCGATTCGAGACGCTCGAGCAGCGTCGGGCCGTCGAACCAGTCGAGCTCGGGTCCGCGCGTAACCACCATGTCGCCACGCAGCGCCGAGCCGGGCAACACCTCCAGCGTGGTGAAGCCAAGCGGCGCTGCGAATGCGAGCACTTCGTCACGCACCGCCGCGAAAATCGCCTGCGAGTAGCCGACCAGGTCCATCTTGTTGGCGAACACGATGGCATGGCGCACGCCAAGCAGACGCGCGAGCAGCAGATGGCGCCGCGTCTGCTCGACCATACGCTTGCGCACATCGACCAGCAGCACTGCCGCGTCGGCGGTGCTCGCGCCGGTCGCCATGTTGCGGGTGTACTGCTCATGACCCGGCGCGTCGGCGATGATGAACTTGCGCCGCACCGTGGCGAAGTAGCGATAGGCGACGTCGATGGTGATGCCCTGCTCGCGCTCGGCTTCGAGGCCGTCGGTGAGCAGCGAAAGGTCGATCTCGGCGGCGCCGCGGCGCTGCGAGGCACGCTCGAGCGCGTCGAGCTGGTCCTGCAGGATGGCGCGCGAATCGTAGAGCAGCCGCCCGATCAGCGTGCTCTTGCCGTCGTCGACGCTGCCCGCGGTGACCAGGCGCAGCACGCCACGGTCGGCGGCGAGCCCCTTGCGCTCGATTTCGCCGAGCAGGCTCATCTAGAAGTAGCCCTCTTTCTTGCGCCGCTCCATCGACGCCTCGGAGGTCTGGTCATCCATGCGGGTCGCGCCGCGCTCGGTGAGCGTGGCGCTGACGGTTTCCTGCACGATCGCTTCGACGCTGGCGGCGTCGGATGCCACCGGGCAGGTGCAGCTCACGTCGCCCACGGTGCGAAAGCGCACCGAGATTTCCTCGACCGTCTCGCCCGGCCGCGCAGGCGTCAGTGGCGTGATGGGAACCAGCAGGCCGCGGCGACGTACCACCGCTCGCCGGTGCGCGTAGTAGAGGGACGGCAGGTCGATCGACTCGCGCGCGATGTATTGCCAGACATCGAGCTCGGTCCAGTTGCTGATCGGGAACACGCGCACGTGCTCGCCGGGGTGCACGCGCGCGTTGTAGAAGCTCCAGAGCTCCGGGCGCTGATTGCGCGGATCCCACTGCCCGAACTCGTCGCGGAACGAGAACACGCGCTCCTTGGCGCGCGCCTTCTCCTCGTCGCGCCGCGCGCCGCCGATCGCGGCATCGAAGCCGAATTCGGCGATCGCTTCGAGCAGCGTCACCGACTGCGCGGCATTGCGGCTGTCGCTCTCGGCGCGCAGGCGCACCGTGCCGCGGCGAATCGAGTCCTCGAGCGTGCGCACNACCAGGCGCTCGCCGAGCTCGGCGACGCGGCGATCGCGAAACTCGATCACCTCGGAAAAATTGTGCCCGGTGTCGATGTGCATCAACGGGAAGGGGAAGCGCCCCGGGCGAAACGCCTTTTCCGCAAGGCGCAGCAGCACCGCGGAGTCCTTGCCGCCGGAAAACAGCAGCACCGGGNTCTGGCACTGCCCCGCCACTTCGCGCAGGATGGTGATTGCTTCCGACTCAAGCCAGTCGAGGTGCGTGCGCGCCGCAACCGAAACGCGTCGTTCCGCCAGCAGCGCGCTCATGCCGGCTCCTTGGCGCGCACCCGGCGGCCGTCGGCTGCGACATGCAAGCCGCACTCTTTGGTCTCGGGTTGTTCCCACCACCACCGCCCGGCGCGCAGATCTTCTGCCGGCAGCGTTGGCCGCGTGCACGGCGCGCAGCCGATCGAGCGGTAACCCTGGTCATAAAGCCGGTTGTACGGCACGTCGTGCGTGCGGATGTACTCCCACACCGCGACCCCGCTCCACGCCGCGAGCGGATTGAATTTCTCGAGGCCGTGCGCGGCATCGAACTCGCGCTCCGCCAGTTCGGCTCTATTGGATGACTGTTCACGGCGCTGGCCGGTGATCCAGGCGCGTTTGCCGGCAAGCGCGCGCGCCAGCGGCTCGACCTTGCGGATCTCGCAGCAGCGTTGTCGCAGGCCCACGCTGCCGTAGAACGCGTCGCGGCCGTAGAACTGCACGTATTGCGCGACCGACGCGCTTTGCGGCCGATGCACTTCGACCTCGATGCCGTAGCGCCGCTTGATTTCAGGGATCAGTTCCAGCGTTTCGGCATGCAGGCGTCCGGTGTCGAGGGCAAACACCGTGATCGGAAGACGCAGGCGAGCGATCGCGTCCGTAATGACCATGTCTTCGGCCTGCAGGCTGCTCGCCAGGGCCACCGGCGAGAATCGCTCCGCGATCTCGCGCAGCGTGCGGTCGAGCTCGGTCATGCCGTGCGCCGGCGGAAAAGCGGCAGCGGCCGCGTGACCGAGGCCTGGTAGGACTCGCTGAAGTCCTCGAAACCCGCGAGCGCCTCGTGCGGATCCTCGCCNTCGCGCAGCTCGAAGGCGTCAAAGCCGCAGCTCTCCATGAAGAACAGGTGATCGCGCGTGATGTGNCCGACGGCGCGCAGCTCGCCCTTGTAGCCGTAACGCTNGCGCAGCAGCCGCCCGATCGAGAACCCGCGCCCGTCGCCGAATTTCGGGAAATTGACTTCGACGCGCGTGGCGTGCGCGAGCTCGCCCGCCACCGCGGCCGGATCGTCGGCCGGTTCCAGACGAATCACCTTCTCGTCAGGCGACGGCGGATTCGCGGTGACGACGCGCCGCTCTTTGATCAGCGTTGCCATAGACCCGTTCTTTGAAAGGTTCGACTCCGATGCGATGCACCACGTCAACGAAGCGCTCGGCCTCGCTGTCGCGGCTCTCGAGGTAGCACTCGATCAGCCGCTCGATCACGTCGGGCACCTCCGCGCGCGCGAAGGATGGCCCGATCACCCTGCCGAGGGCAGCCTTCGTGCCGGGGCGTATTTCGCCCTGGTTACCGCCGATCTCGACCTGGTACCACTCCTCGCCGTTCTTATCGACACCGAGGATGCCGATATGCCCGATGTGGTGATGGCCGCAGGCGTTCATGCAGCCGGAAATGTTGAGATCGAGCTCGCCGATGTCGTGCAGGTAGTCGAGATCGTCGAAGCGCCGCTGGATCGCTTCGGCCACTGGAATCGACTTGGCGTTGGCCAGCGCGCAAAAATCGCCGCCGGGGCAGGCGATGATATTGGTGAGCAGCCCCAGGTTCGGCGTCGCCAGGCCGAGACGCCGCGCCTCGCGCCACACCTCGACCAGATCGCTCTGTCGCACGTCGGCGAGCACCAGGTTCTGCTCGTGCGAGACGCGCAACTCGCCGAACGAGTAGCGGTCGGCGAGGTCGGCAATCGCGTCCATCTGCTCGGCGGTGGCATCGCCCGGCGGCACGCCGGTCTTCTTCAGCGACAGCGTGACCGCGGCGTAGCCGGGCACTTTGTGCGGCTGGACATTGCGCTTCGCCCACGCGGTGAAGCCNGGAGCACCTATCGCCTCCAGATCGAGGTTGGGNAAACGTTCGTAAGCGGGACGGGTGAAACGCGCGGCGACGCGCTCGACTTCTTCCGTGATCAGCGTCGCNGGGCCGTCCTTGANCTGTGCCCATTCCGCTTCGACCTCGTCACGGAATTTCTCGGGCCCGCGCTCCTTCACCAGGATCTTGATGCGCGCCTTATGAATGTTGTCGCGACGACCGTAGCGGTTGTAGACGCGCAGGATCGCCTCGAGATACGTCAGCAGATGCGGCCAGGGCAGGAACTCGCGGATCACGAAGCCGATCATCGGCGTGCGGCCCAGCCCGCCGCCCGCCAGCACTTTGAACCCGATCTCTCCCTTCTCATCCTTGATGGCATGCAGGCCGATGTCATGCACCGCGACCGCGGCGCGGTCGGCGCGCGCGCCGTTCAGCGCGATCTTGAACTTGCGCGGCAGGAAGGAGAATTCCGGATGGAACGTCGACCATTGCCGGATGATTTCGCACCAGACGAAGGAATCGACGATTTCGTCCTGCGCCACNCCGGCAAAATGATCGGTGGTGACGTTGCGGAACGAGTTGCCCGAGGTCTGGATCGCGTGCATCTCCACGGTCGCGAGCTCGGCGAGGATCTCGGGCACCTCCTCCAGCTTCGGCCAGTTGAGCTGCATATTCTGGCGCGTCGAGAAATGCCCGTAGCCGCGGTCGTAGCGCCTACTGATCTCGGCGAGCTTGCGCAACTGGCGCGTCGACAGCAGCCCGTACGGTATGGCGATGCGCAGCATCGGCGCGTAGCGCTGGATGTACAGGCCGTTGCGCAGCCGCAGGGCGCGGAATTCCTCTTCGGACAGCTGCCCGGCGAGGAAGCGCCGCGTCTGGCCGCGGAACTGTTGCACCCGCTCGTCTACCAGACGCTGATCGANCTCGTCGTAGCGGTACATGTCAGGCGGCCGCGAGCGCCGAGCGCCGCGTGCGGAAGAACATNGTGAGGAGCCAGAGNTCGAGCAGCACGNCGGCCGCCATCGCGCCGTATGCGAATGGGCTGGTCGCGAGCTTCAGCGTAAGGAGGGTACGCGCCAGGCCAAAGCCGACCACCCAGACGTCGAAGCTCATGCAAACGCGCCTGAACGTCTCCGCATCGATACGACGGATTGCGTAGGCGCCGAGCGGAATGCCGACGAGCACGCTCGGCACGATCCACCAGCCGAGGTGCAGCGCCTCGGCGGTGAAGAGTCCGAGCTGGTAGTAGGCAAACGCGGTCAGGCACGACTCGGCGACGCGGATCAGCGCCAGGCCGGCGCGGAATTCCTGCTTCACCAGTCCCTGGTTGTTGAACAGCAGCGCGAGCGGCGGCCCGGAAATCGTCGTCACCGAATAAAGGAAACCGAGACCCGTTCCAAAGGGCACGCCGATGAGTCGCTCGGCACTCATCGGCCGGCGTATCCCTGCCGCCTGCAGCAGGATGAGCGGCAGGATGAGGACGTAGGTGGCGAGCTTCAGCCAGTCCGGATGCAGCGAGGCGAGCAGGTAGCTGCCGAGCGCCACCCCCGGCAGCAGGCCGATGATGATCGGCCAGACACGCTTCCAGACGGCGCGAATCGCCGCGCGGTTGATCACCAGAACGTAGAGGTTGATGAACACCTCGACCAGAACCAGCGCCGGGTTGAGGACGCGGTTGGCGAAGAACACCAGGCCCACCGGCACGGTGAGCGAGGAGAAGCCGTANCCGAGCGCGCCGTTGACGAAGGCGGCGGCGAGCGTGATGGCGACGAGCGCGAGGATTCCTGGTTCCATCGAACCNCCAATCGTAGGACCGCCNCTTATGCTTTCAAAGACTAATGTGTTAGAATGTTATTCAAACTAGATCTAAGCAATGAAACTCCAGCAGCTGCGCTATCTGACCGAGGTGGTGCGCCGGGGGCTCAACGTCTCCGAGGCGGCGGACGCCCTGCATACCTCGCAGCCCGGGGTGTCGAAGCAGATCCGCTCGCTCGAGGACGAACTCGGCATCCAGGTTTTCGTGCGGCACGGCAAGCGGCTGGTCGCCATCACCGAGCCCGGCAAGGCCGTGGTCGCGATCGCCGAGCGGATCCTTTCCGAAGCCCAGAACCTCAAAAGGGCGGGCGAGGAGTTCGCCAACGACCAGCTCGGCACGTTGACCATCGCCGCAACCCACACCCAGGCGCGTTACGCCCTGCCCAAGGCGGTGGCCGCGTTCAAGCGGCGCTACCCGAAGGTCAAGCTGGTCATCCATCAGGGAAATCCGACCCAGATCTGTGAGCAAGTACTTACCGGTGAGGCCGATCTCTGCGTCGCAACCGAGGCGATAGCCGAGTATCCGGAGCTGGTCTCGATGCCGGTCTACCAGTGGAACCGGTGCGTCGTGGTACCCCCCAAGCATCCGCTGCTCAAGGCGGCGCCGCTGACGCTGGAAAAGCTGGCGCAGTATCCGATCGTCACCTACGACTTCGCGTTCGCCAACCGGTCACTCGTCGAGAAGGCNTTCGAGAATCGCGGCCTGCAGCCTAACGTGGTGCTGACGGCGCTCGATTCGGACGTGATCAAGACGTATGTCGAGCTCGGTCTGGGCATCGGCATCCTGGCCAAGATGGCCTTCGATCCGAAGCGCGACGCCACCTTGCGCGCGATCGACGCCAGCCATCTGTTCGAATCCAGCACCACGCGGCTGGGAATCAAGCGCAACGCGTATCTGCGCCGCTACGCCTATGAGTTCATCGAGCTGTTCGCGCCGCACCTGCCGCGCTCGACCGTGGAGCGCGCGGTGATCGGCAAGGAAGGCTCGCGCTACGAGTTGTAGGTGGCGATGAACTCGCGCACGCGCGGGAACACCACCTCGCGCCAGCGCCGCCCGGAGAAGATGCCGTAGTGCCCGACCCCGGGCGCAAGAAAGTGCGCCCGCCGCTCACGCGGGATGTTGAGGCAGAGCGCATGCGCCGCTTCGGTCTGGCCATTGCCCGAGATGTCGTCGAGCTCGCCTTCGATGGTGAGCAGCGCCGGCTCGCGAATCGCATGCGGGCGCACCAGCTCCTCGCGCACGAACATGCGGCCCCTCGGCAGCGCAAACTCCTGGAACACGGTTTTCACCGTGTCGAGGTAGTACTCGGCCGGCAGGTCGAGCACTGCGTTGTACTCGTCATAGAAGCGCCGGTGCCCGTCGGCCGATTCGCCATCGCCGACCATGAGATGGTTGAAGTAGTCCCAGTGCGCGTTCACGTGGCGGTCGGGATTCATCGCCACGAAGCCGAGGTGCTGGAGAAATCCCGGATAGACGCGCCGCATGTACCCCGGATATTTCGCCGGCACGCGCTCGATCACGTTGCGCTCGAACCAGGAATACGGCTTGCGCCGCGCGAGATTGTTCACCGCCGTCGGGCTGCGCCGCGCGTCGATCGGCCCGCCCATCATCACCAGCGTAAGCGGCTGGGCTTCGCGGCGCCAGGCCATGAGCGATGCGGCCGCGAGCACCGGCACTGTCGGCTGGCATACCGAGATGACGTGCAGGCACGGTGAAAGCAACGTGATCCAGTCGCGAACGTAATCGACGTAATCGGCGAGATGAAACGGGCCCGCGGAAAGCGGCACGATGCGGGCGTTGATCCAGTCGGTGATCCAGACATCGTGCTCGGGCAGCAAGGCGCGCACCGTATCGCGCAGCAGCGTAGCGTGATGCCCGGAGAGCGGCGCGACCAGGAGCACCTTGTGCTGCTTCTGCGTGGCTTGCTTGAAATGGATCAGGCGGCAGAACGGCTTTTCCTGCGCCACTTCGATCTCGACCTCGGGCAGATCCCACTTCGGCTTTTCATAGCGCTCGGTGACCCGCAGGAACAGATCGCTCGAGGCGGCGAGACGGCGCGAAAGCGGCCAGTGCGCGAGCGGACTGAAAGGATGCCCGAACCAGCCGCGCGACCATTCCGCCATGAAGCGCAGCGGCGCGAGCGCCATGTGCTGCGCCTCGTAAAGACTGTAGAGCATCGAGTCCCGGAGTTGTCCTAACGCATTGGTTATAACAGAATTGCGGCGGTGCGGCGTCGCGCCTTCCGGCTGCTCTTCGCAGTCTTCCTCCTGATCGGCGGCGCCACCGTCGGCGGCTATTTCTATCTGCGTTTGTCGTTGCCGCACGTCACCGGCGAGATCGAGCTCGCGGGCCTGGGCGCAGAAGTCGAAGTACTGCGCGATCGGCACGGCATCCCGCACATTTTTGCGAAATCGGAAGCCGATGCGCAGTTCGCGCTCGGCTTCGTGCATGCGCAGGACCGCCTGTGGCAACTCGAAATGAATCGCCGCATCGGCGCCGGGCGTCTCGCCGAAGTGCTCGGCGCCGCGGCGCTCGATACCGATCGCTTCCTGCGCACACTCGGCATCCGCCGCACCGCCGAGGCCAATCTGCGCCACGTCGACGCCGACACGCGGCGATTGCTCGGCGCCTATGCCGCGGGTGTGAATGCGTTCCTGGCCACGAAACCGGTGCTGCCGCCGGAGTTCTGGATCCTGCGCGTCACACCGGAGCCATGGAGCGCCGTCGATTCGGTGGCGTGGACCAAGATGATGGCCTGGGACCTGGGCGGCAACTGGCGCAATGAATTGCTGCGCCTGCAGCTCGCCTCGCGTCTGCCGACATCAGCGATCCAGGAATTCCTGCCGCCTTATCCCGGCGATGGGTCGCCGGCGCTGCCGGACCTGCGCGAGTTCTACGGCGAGCTCGAGAAGCCGCCGGCGCAGCTCTCGCTCGACAGCGTTGTCCCCCAGGGCGGCGCCTCCAACAGCTGGGTCGTC
>JGI25614J43888_10000605_pt1 | contig 9962 bp, 8 predicted proteins | sample GraSoi_2013_60cm_FD_43888 | JGI IMG/M metagenome (IMG submission 43888) | reverse complement strand
ACGCCATCGCCTTCGGTGTCCCATCCCCGAATCGGAACGAGGATCTTGTCGTGGTTGTTCTCACTCAGGGATCGACTACCCGGCAACAGCTGGAGATGCACTGCCGGATTGGGTTGGCCGACTGGCAAGTGCCACGTGACTTCAAAATTGTTTCTTCTCTACCGGTCAATGCCCGCGGCAAGCTGAAGCGCAGCGATTTGGCGCGAGAGTATTTGGCAGAAAGGCAGCGTTCAGAAGCCAGAAGCCCCAAGCCGGAAGCCAGGAGCAAGAATTCCTAGTCTGGGGACCACGAATGTCGGCCGCGGCATAGGCCGACGGACATCCAAGGCCCCGGCTCCTGGCTTCTGCATTCTAGAGTTACCTTTCGATCAGCACAAAATCGCGAAATCGAAAACTGGATGGATCGACAGAAAGGTCGCTGATGGTGAACCGCCCGGGATCACCGTTTTGGAGCACGTCGAGCACGATGGTACAGTCGACCCATTGCTCTGGAATTCTTAGTGTCGTTCCCCGGGCGATCGATTCCTGGTTACCCGAATCTTTCTCAGCAACGAAATAGACGTACTCGGCCGGCGAGCTCTTTGCTCGAAACTTGAGCTCATAATGTTTAGCCGCCTGGAATTGGAAACCAGGCGCTTGCAACTCCACGCTCCAAAACTCTGGGCCTGGCTTAGCTACTGTTACGATCAGCGCCTTTTCGCCGTCATCCGGGTCATTGACGACCTCCGCCTGAGCCTGAGCCTGCGCCCCCTTTTCAATCTTTATTTGAAACTGGCTCAGATCAATTGCGGTGTCCGCATACATTCGGGCCGAAACCGAAAAAACGATCACCAGCAATGGAGTCCGGATATTCATAAAAGTTGTAAAGCTGACTAAAGCGATTGGTACCACTTCGTCAATGCAGGCTAGGCCAACGCTTCCTTCTCCAGCCAAATCGCCTGTCGGCTCACCGGAAAGCGGCGGTGGCCAAATCCCGACCACCCTGCTGCGATGGACGCAGTCCTCAGCTCGCCAAAAGAAAAGGCGCGACGCATCGATAGCCGAGCGTCAAATCTGTTCATCGGATGTCTCACCAGCAAACTGGTGAGGAGATAAATGCCAACGACGCCGAAATCCGAACGCGCTAAGTCCGCCACTACCACCCCGCGACGGGCAAAGCTCCGGAGTCTCCGCAACAGATTGACTGCGTCAGGAAATGCGAAATGATGCAGCGCCAGCGAACAAATGACGANGTCGAATGGTTCGGCCGGCGTAAACTGGAGGACATCCGCTGCTTCGTAGNTAATTTCAGGATANAGCACCGACTTAGTCTTCGCGATAGATAGCGTCGAAGGCTGGAAATCGACTGCACGAATTCTGACGATCGACTTCTGTGCCCGTGACCAATCGGCTATGAATCTCGGAATGTCGCCCGAGCCTGTGCATAGATCCAGCAGTGAGACCGATTCACCGGGAGCAATCCATCGATGCAGAAAGTGCCGAATCAGGTCATAACTTCCAAAACGACGATTCAGTTTTGCAAGATTTTCGAGATCGAGCCGGAGATTATCCGATATCGGTTGTGGCCGATCCATGATCTCAGTGAGTGAAGGATCAAATTTNCGGTGAGGCTGAAGAAAGTTCGTCACTGCGTGGCACAAAAAACGCAACCAAAGGCAAAACTGCTCTGTTTCAACGTAAACCAAATCTAATAATTTAGTACGGTATATCGATTGGGAGGGCTGATTTTGGGAAAAGGGAACAATGGTGTATGCAAAGTCTTTGGAACTCTGCTGAAAGCGAACGNTGGAATTCAAGCGAACTCGAACAGCGAATTTATTCCGCCCGGTTGTTGGGTNNCGAACCTGATCTGGGTTGCATGGTCGGAGGAGCCGTCTCGGTCAAAATCACAGAGAAAAACCTTTTCGGAGAACCGNCCGAGCTTATATACCTCCACGCAGCTGGGACCGATCTCGCAAGCATCGAGCTCGCCCAATTTATTCCNTTGCGTCGGGATCATCTGCTTCGGCTGCTCAGGCTGCCCGGACTCTCGGACCGTGAACTGGAGCAACAGATCCGCTTGGCATCGAATCAACCAGGTTCAGCAGCTACGCTCAACGCATTGCTTCATGCGGTGATTCCAGCGAAATACGTAGACCAAGTCAGCGCGGACGCGATTTTGAGCCTGACCAATACGCCTCGAGCCGCCGAACTGATCCAGTCTGTTTTCGGGCCGAGGGTTCTTCTGGTTCCTTATTTTCAGTCCAATTTCGACCTGGCAAAAGCAGTTGCCGAAGCACTAGAAAACCGAAACAGCGAAAAACCAACCGGCTTAGTTTTGGCCAAGCGAGGTCTATGCACTTTTGGCCAGACTGCCGAAGAATCGTATCGGCGAATGCTAGATTTGGTGAGTGCAGCGGAGGAGAGAATTCAAAANTCGCTCAGCCCAGCACGTGTCAACAGAACCCCAAATTCTGGTGGTTCAGTCGCGCGTATTGAATTAGCGCAGCTGAGGCGTCGAGTCTCGGAGCTGGCCGGTAGACCAATGATCCTGTCAACTCATCAGAATGAGTTCCTTTCAGAACTCNTGGCTCGTCCGGACGCGGTCATGTTGCTAAACCGCGGATCGTCGACACCAGAGCATCTTCGTTATCTGAAACGATCGCCTTTGGTCGGACGCGATGTTCAAGCTTTCGCAAGGCGGTACCGAGACTACTTCCTCCAGCAAGCTGAAAATATCGAGGCTCTTCCCGACCTGGCCCCACGAATCATCATCGATCCGGCGCTTGGCCTCCTGACGGTCGCAGACAAACCGGAAGAAACCGATCTGGTAGCCGCAATTTTCCGGCACACAACTAAAGTCATTCTGCAGGCAGAACAGTTGGGCGGTTGGCAACCCATCTCAGAGTTCGATCTGTCGCGATCTGGATTCGCGGAAGTCATCGANNCTGATGCGGAGGAAAAATCTGAATTCGTCGGAGAAATCGCTCTGATTACGGGCGCAGCATCGGGAATTGGTCGCGCGACGGTTAAGGCATTCTTGGCGAGAGGAGCAGCAGTCGCCGGCTTGGACTTGAACCCCGCTATTTCAGCTTTGGCCGATGTCCCCGCTTTTCTTGGCCTTCCCTCGGACATTACAAATGAAAAGGAGTTAACCCAAGCACTGAACCGGACGGCGCAGCGTTTCGGTGGAATCGATATTTTGGTTCTGAATACNGGATTCCTTCCTTCCGCCAGAAGGATCGTTGATCTGGAACTGGGTGCATGGCAGCACGCGATGCGAGTTAATCTGGACGCGAACTTTAACTTGTTGCGTAGCTGCTATCCTNATCTTCATGAATCACCGCGTGGGGGTCGGATCGTAGTAGTTTCGCCCCAAAACCTTGCACCCGCAGGGAAAGGAGCCGCCGCCTATGCTGCCGCGAAAGCGGCCCTTACCCAGCTAGTAAGATCTGCCGCCGCCGAATGGGGTACCTCTCGAATCCGCGTNCAGATCGTGCACCCCGACGGCGTTTTTGATACCGGGATCTGGACGCCGGAAGTTCTTTCGCAACGCGCCAAAGGCCGGGGTATGACGGTCGACGAGTACCGCCGGGATAATTTTCTTCGAACTGAAATCAGCAGCCACGATGTAGCCGAACTTGTAGCAACAGTCTGCGGTTCCGCATTTTCAAAGACGACCGGAGCGCAAATCGCGATCGACGGCGGAACCGGGTGGTGAGGGTATTCAAAGGGCTGATGATGCGAGGTCACCTGATCCTTGTGGCTCAGGCAGCGTAACAGTGATTGGTAGGTGGTGATCGGTGAATGCTCAGACGGTGGTGTGGTCAGGACATCGGTAACCAGACGGTAAACGACAATGTTTATTGCTTGCCGTGCTGATGGCGATAACATACAACCTTAATTATATATGTTGCATATACCCTGAACCAATATTCTGACCCGATGAAAGATCCGCCGCCAAGAACCTCCCACCCCGTCGAGGCTTTGATTCCGGCACACGGCGGTTATCGAAAGCTCAAGAGCTTCCAGGTAGCCCAGCTCTGCTTCGATCTGACGGTGCGTTTCTGCGATCGATACGTTGACAAACGCGACCGTACCCACGATCAGATGGTTCAAGCCGCACGTAGCGGCAAGCAAAACATCGCCGAGGGTAGCAAGGCCAGCGGTACATCGAAAAAGACGGAGCTAAAGTTGACTAACGTGGCGCGCGCGAGCCTGGAAGAACTCCGACTCGATTATGAAGATTANTTGCGCGAGCGTGGACTGGAGCAGTGGAGTCGCCAGGACTCGCGCCGAGACGAACTGATTGCCAAACGTTGCGCCACGGCCGAAGAAGTAGCCGATTGGGTTCGCGAACTGCATGGACGTCATGGACAAAATGGACATTGTGGACCGTCCACCAAGTCCACCAGGTCCACTCGGGCCACCTATCGAGAACTCGCTGCAAATGCAGCACTAGTGCTCATTGCCGTAGCATGCAGTCTTCTGGACCGGCAGATCGCCTCGTTGGCGGCCGCTTTTGTCGAAAATGGCGGTTTCACGGAGCGGCTATACCGCGTTCGGTCCCAGAGGAGAGGACATGGATCGCCTCGGTAACGCCGACGAAATCGGACAGGTTCGCCCGCGGCTACGAGCTATCTCCGCAACGCCAGATATGCCAACATTCGCCCGGTCCGACCTTTTTCCATCCGGTAAGAGTAGAATCGAGTGGGATCGGATCCGGTATTTTCTCCGTTATCGTGAATCTCGTTTACGCTCTCAGCCCGTAACTGCGCCTTGATCGACTGGGCAAAATCGACTTCGTAGTACGGCGGTCGAATGCAGGGACTCAGCACGGCAACCAGATCCTTGGGCTCAGATTGAAAATCGATCCGCAATTTTCGAACTGCTACCCCAATGATATTTTGTTCGGTCCCTTTTTTGCCCGAATGCACGAGCCCAATGACTCGTCGAATTGGATCCACTAAAAAGATCGCGCAGCAATCTGCGACATAAATCCCGAGAACAACTTTGGGATCCGCGGTGATCAATCCATCGACCTCCTCGGTCTTTGCCGCCGATCCGGCATCTATCGTGGCTACGCCATTGCCGTGAATCTGCTTGGCCAATTTGAGCGATCGACGTCCAATCTTCGCTAACTCCTCGTGATGGTAATGCTCCAACCGTTGCAACGCGGATTCCCGATCGGTCTGCACATCCAAACCGGGAATCCGAAGAATAAATCCGTGTTCAACAACCCCGGTCTCAGACAACGCGGGAAAGAGCTGAACTGGGACCGCGTCATTCAATCCCATCCGTCCTTAGTCGTTTGAAAAGTCGATTTTACCCAGCGGAGGACTCAGAGATTCTTTCTTTGCCTTGGTGGTAGAGGGTTTATCCGGATCCAACGGGGAGTCGTAGCGAGACCGGAGCGCTTTATTTGCTTCCCAGTTGGTTAAGGTCGCAGGCCGTTTATCCGGACTGTCAAACATATCATTGTATTTGGTCTCAGTGCCAGTAGCGAACTGGAACTGGAACACGGCAGCAATGTAGTTGAACTGGGCCTGGACGAGATTGGCACGCGCGATGGTCAAATTCGTTTGGGAAGTCAGCACATCCAATTGTGTACCGGTACCAGCGGCTAGACGCTCGTTAGACAAGCGCAGCGCCTCTTGGGAGACTTGAACTGCTATTTCTGTTGCCGCAATCGTCTCTTGCGCCTGCCGAAGATTATCGACAGCCGTTGATACATCGAGCTCGACCTGTCGAGTCGAATCATCGAGGGTTACTTTGTTTTCTTCCAAAGTGGCGCGGGTAGACTTCAAATTTCCGTAAGTAGAGCCGCCGTCAAAGATATTCCAGGACCCGGTGAATCCAAAAAACCACCCTTCCAGGGTATTATCCAATTGGCTACTTCGAGGATTATTCGTCTGCCTCAGCCCGATATTAGCTGAAATCGTTGGTTTCCAACCAGAGGCGGCAACGGTGATCTGCTCGACACTGGAAAGTACGTTTGATCTTTGGGCCTTGAGAAATGGGCGATTGGCTCGCGCAGTAATCAACGCGCTAGACAAATCGTATTTGATCGGTGTGTAAGTGAGTCGGCCCGCTATCGGCAACGGTTCATCGGTGGAATATTGGCGACCGGCCGGAATACCAAGTGTTTTCGCCAGTTGGGCCTGCGCGATCCGATAATTGTTCTGAGCCGTAATCAGCTGCGGGATTTGATTCTGCAGCTGCGATTGTGCCTGGAGCACGTTGAATTGGGGAACAGTTCCAGCGTCAAACCGGCTCTTCTGATCTTCCAATTGGCTCTGGAGCTGGTTGACTGACTCTTCCTGGACCTGAATGAGTGCTTTATCGAGCAGGATTTGATAAAATTGCGTCCGCACGGTTTGCACCGTCGAATCGATGGTATCTCGCAAAGTGTAATATGCCGCATCCTCATTGATCCGGGCCGCTCTCCTCGACGCAATAGTGGCTCCGCCGTCGTAGAGCAATTGGGTGACTTGGATTTGCACCGTCCAATTCTCGGTGGACGACCGTTGGCTGGAAAGGAGTGAGCTGAGAGGAATAGCACCACCTTGCAGAGTGAGCAAATCGATGTTTGTACTTCGCCCACCAGTCGAATTCGACACCAGTCCCGGATCTTCCTGCGTGTAGCTAACGTTGCCGGTCACTTGCGGAAACAATCTCGCCTGCGCTTGGTAGACGAGTCCTTTGTTACGCTTAAGTTCCTGAACCTGCCGCAGAATATTTGGGTTCTCTTTGATCGCTATCTGAACCGCCTCATCGACCGTTAAAGCGTGACTGCGATAGGTGCCGTTTGACTCGCCGGCCAAAAGCGAAGCAGTGCATCCGGCCAATATGGTTAAGGCGAATAAAGAGATTCTCATTCTTTGTTTACGGTTGTATCGCAAAACTGCGTAATTTTCCGATAGACCTCTAGCCAGGTCCTTCCTTGTTCCGCGGTAAGATGTTCTTTCAACAAAAGTGTGATCGTGTCCACCATGTCTTGTCGGATTCGCGCCACCAGGTTCGATCCTTTCCGCGTGATTCGTACCATTACTTTGCGCCGGTCGTCCACTGCATGTGCGCGATTTACATATCCGAGCCGCTCTAATCGATCGACCAGACCGGTGGCAGCAGCGGTGGTATGCCCCATTTTTGCTGCGATCTCCGACATGCTGATTACCTCCTTGTGCTCGAGATAGGTCAGCAGGAAATACTGCGGGAAAGAGACGCTACCGCGGCTCAACTCCGCGGAAAGATTCGCAAGAAAACAACGCTGCAATTTCATCAAAATCTGAGCCAACTCTTCCGCCTGCGCGTGTATTTCGGTCTCTTCCCTCGGCTCAGTAACAATCATAGCAAGATAGAAATTTAACGAGGTTAACTTAATGCCTGGGCATTAAAGCACAGGGGGTGACATTTGCAAATCGAGCACCCGGACCGAGGAGCTGCATTTTACTGCTCCAAGCTCGGACGTCAGAAATGGTGGAACGCTTCGTGGTTTTCCATTTGCGTTGCGCAATTTTTTGGGTGACGGAAGAATTCCCGACGACCGCAAGACCGGTGTCATCCAAATTCTTATGTCATATCAAACTGTGCAGCCTCCTGCCGGCGGAAAAGTCACGATTGAAAACGGTAAGATTCACTGTCCGGACAATCCGGTCATCCCTTTCATCCGTGGTGATGGGACCGGCAGCGACATCTGGGCTGCCAGCGAGCGGGTCTTTAACGCGGCGGTTGAGAGGGCCTATGGAGGCCGAAGACGCATTTCCTGGTTCGAGGTTTTCGCCGGGGAGACTGCGAAACAGAAGTTCGACACCTGGCTGCCGGACGATACCGTTCAGGCGTTCAAAGAGTTTTTGGTCGGAATCAAAGGTCCATTGACCACCCCGGTTGGCGGCGGCATCCGATCACTCAATGTCGCGCTGCGACAANTACTCGACCTCTATGTTTGCCTTCGGCCCGTACAATGGTTTCATGGNGTTCCTTCTCCAGTTCGCCACCCGGAGAAGGTAAACATGGTGATCTTTCGGGAAAACACCGAAGACATTTACGCTGGGATTGAATTTCGAGCTGGTTCACCCGAGGCGCAGAAGTTTCTCAGCATCTTGGAGAAAGAATTTCCTAAGGAATTCGCCAAAGTNCGATTTGGGACCGAGAAAGCGATAAAAGGATTCCTCAGTTTTGAGCCCGGGTTGGGCCGGACTGAATTGGAAGTTGGTATCGGTATCAAGCCGGTAAGCCGGCTCGGTTCGAACCGTTTGGTCGCGGCCGCGATTCGTTACGCGATCGAAACAAAGAGAAAATCGGTGACCCTGGTTCACAAAGGGAACATCATGAAATTTACCGAAGGTGCATTTCGCGATTGGGGCTACGAACTGGCCGACACGCAGTTTAAGGATCAGACCTACTCCTGGGCTCGCTGGGAAAAGACCAAAGCCGCCCTCGGCGAAAAAGCCGCTAACGATGAAATGAAAGCCGCGCAGTCCGAAGGTAAAATCATCGTAAAAGACGCGATTGCCGATATCACGCTACAGCAGGTTTTGACGCGGCCAGACGATTTCGACGTTATTGCTACCCTTAACCTCAACGGCGACTACCTGTCCGACGCATTGGCAGCCCAGGTCGGAGGGATTGGTATCGCTCCGGGTGGAAATATTAATTATCATACCGGACATGCGATTTTCGAGGCTACGCACGGCACTGCTCCGAAATACGCAAATCTTGATCGGGTCAATCCTGGCTCGGTGGTGCTTTCCGGCGAGATGATGTTACGTCACCTTGGCTGGACAGAAGCGGCGGACCTCATTATTCGGGGCATCAATGGAGCAATTGCCAGCAAACGGGTCACATACGATTTTGCTCGTCTGATGGAAGGAGCAACCGAGATCAAGTGTTCCGAGTTCGGCGACAACATCATTGCGCACATGTGAGGCTTCTTCATCACGTGGCGATCTCGATCTCGCTATCTTCGTCTTTCTCGACCTTATCGAAAAACAGATTTCGGCGGCGTTCCCAGACATAGCGCTGCATCAACACTTTGACCGTAGCAGTGAGCGGAATAGCTAGCACCGCACCCACTAATCCGCCGAAAACCAGGGTCCAGAAAAAAACGGAGAAAATCACCGTAATCGGGTGAAGGCCAACGGAATTACCAACAACGCGGGGCGCTACGACCATCCCGTCAATCTGCGAGACAATCACGAAGACCATAGTAACCCAAAATGGGTGGGCAAAGTCATTGAACTGTACGAAAGCAATGATCATTGCGGGAACGTAACAGACAACGTAACCGACGTAGGGAATGATCCCGATGAAGGCTAAGAAAATCCCGATCAAAAATCCGAACTGGAGCCCGACGATCGACAAACCGGTGGCAACCAGGGTGCCATCGATCAGGCTAACCACCAATTGACCTCGGAAGAAAGCAATCAGATAGCCGTTTATCTCGGTGAGAACAGTGACGACTTCGTCTTTGAACTCCGAGTTCCGGATCGGCAGAAAATTACTCCAAGACGAGGCAATGCGCGGACTCTCTTTGAGGAAGAAAAAGAGATAAATCGGCACGATAAAAAGGCCGAAGAGATAGCCAAAAACGCCGAATACTCCGGTCAAACTGGTCTGGATGAATGTCCATGTCTGCTGAGCAAGTGCGGGCAGCTGATCCCTTAGGTACTGCAGCGATTGCTGGACGTAAGGATTGTCTCGGTAACGCTCAAAAGCACTACTGGGAATCGGGCTCGCCGTTGCGTCGGGAGGCGAAATGGCACCAGGAGCGACGCCCGGCGTTGGGTTTGCGTCCGNTTGCCGGGGTCCTATCTGCGGTAGTTTAGTCAGGCTGTGTTCCAGAAAATCATCGAATAAGCCCCAGCTTCTCTCCAAATAACCCGGAAGGGCAGTGAAAAACTTCTGACTCTCATAGGAGACCGATGGACCAATACCGATAAATAAGAGGCTTCCGCCCGACACGAAAACGGCAAACACGATCA
>JGI25614J43888_10000603_pt1 | contig 9979 bp, 5 predicted proteins | sample GraSoi_2013_60cm_FD_43888 | JGI IMG/M metagenome (IMG submission 43888) | reverse complement strand
CGTGGATAGCGTATGTGCTGGAATGTTCAGGCGAACGGTCATTGGCATAGACAACATGGCAGCCACTGCATCCGCTGGCCCGGTAATCGCCGGGTTGATCGTTGGTGCCCGGAAACGAGAGTAGCGGGTCGAGCAGTCGAGTCTTTTGCAGGCCCAGAAAAACCGGGTCGGTACGCAGTTCCGTGCCGAAACCGCGCGCGCTCAGCTTGATCTCAGGCTTTCCGGGATCTTCTTCGAGGCTGGGATTGCCGATTTCGGGTTTGGCTTTGCCTCCGCGTTCAAACACTCGCAGCACATTGCCGGGCTGAGAAATTTCCCAACGCGGCAGCGGATCGAGATACGGGAGAATTCCCTTCTTGCTGATTTCCTCCGGCGTGGGTGGCGGAAAAGTTGTGAGGCGCCGCGAACTGCCGTCGGGCCCGTAGCTCTCGCCGAACTGCGGGGCCTTTAAGGGAAATGCGCCGTTGTTGTAGAGCGCCGCTCCCCACAGCATGGCGCCGTGGGTCATCATGCTGGTCTGAACTTTACGCACTTCCGCGGTATGACATCCGGAAGTTCCACAGGTTTTTTCCGCGACTCGCAAGTCCCCAGGATTTACGAAGCGGACGTAGTCCCAGTTTTCCCTCAACCAGCTGGTGTTGGCCCGCTCTGGATTGGCGGACGAATGCGCTTCCTTCGGATTGTTGGGCTGCGGATGGGCATGGTTCTTCGCCCCTGCATATCCGGCAAAATTCTGCGCACTACCCGGGGCGATGCGCACCTCGCTATTCCCTCCGTGACAATCGGTGCAACCCAGGCGAATCGTGCCGGTGACATGCATGGTGGGAGTGTCGGTCGATGTATGACAAGTCAGGCAACCGGCAGACTTCCGGTCGGCGTCGGCTTGAGATTGCAGCAGTAGAACATTCTCGCTGCCTTCCGCCGGAGCAGACCTGGCAGTGCGAGCCCCGCCAAGACACAGTAAGGCCGTTACCGCGACGACACCAACGAATTTGTCGAGCCCTGATCTCACGTTTCCTCAATTGCATTCAAAACTGAAACTTGACGTTGGCGAAAACGGAAAACATTACGTTGCCATCAAAGATGTCTTGCAGGCCTTGACCTGGCACCAAAGCCGACGCGCCACCACGAAGCACGATATTCTCGCTCAGCGGCGGGCGATACTCGAAGCCCGCGCCAAAATCCGTCCCAATACTGTGACGGATTGGGAGCTGGAACAATAGCAACTCCAGTGGTTCGGTGCGATCGAAGCGCAAATAGTTCGAGCTGACGAACGCGCGGAGCTTCGGCGTCACATCGAAATCCGCCCCCAGATTGAAAACGTAAATCCCAGGGTTCACGAAATTCGCCTGCCCCTCTTCTTTATTCGACCGCAGATCGGGCAGCAGGCTCATTGGACTGACCAAACCAACGCCCGTANCCGTTAGCCGGATCCCTTCACGGTCCCAGAAACTGTTGTCGGTTCCGGCAAAGTGAGTATCGTCCACAATCGAATCGAACCCACGCGCGGTGCCGTCCGTGCGGGAGGCGCCGGAACGATTGCTGGAATCGCCGGACGCGTAGAAAAACGAGGCGCGGTAACGCACCCAGTCCTTGTCCACGGAGAGTTCAAGAGCCGCCATCCGCGCGTTGATGTTGACGCGGCGTCCTGCGATGGTGTTGAAGTCGTCGTGCCCGAGCGCCTGATAAAAGGCATTGCTCACGTTGATGCGTCCGATGTGGCCGTTCCCTGTCCATCCCAGGTAGTAGGCGCGAATGTTGTGGGGATGAACTGTGCCGTTGACTACCGCTCCAACCGGCGCGGGGCGGACCAGAAAGCCGTTGTCGTCATAGTGAATGCTGGCGTCATCCTGGTTGTAGTGGAAGCTGAACTCGGTCGTGTAACCCTTGCTGAGAAAGTCCTGCACGTAGAGATTCGCGACATAAACCTGCTGTCCGCGTTTATGGAAAGTGTTCAGGCCGCTGTTGGTATTTTTTTCGAGAAGATCAAACCAAGCGACGTTGTAGGCGAGGCGGTTGGAACGCAGATTCCCGAAGAATCGAACGCCCGGCTGCTCCTCGGAGAAAAGGAATCCGCGGAAATCACTGGTGAACTGCTGGATTCCCGCGCGTACGGAAACGAAATCAAAATTGGGACTGAGATCATGCAGTTTGGCTTCGACAAAGGCTTCCTTCAAGCCGACGTGGGTATCGAAGCGGTTCGTGCCCTTGCGCGTGTCTATGTTTACGATCCCGCGTTCGCCCGTTTGCAGGAAGTTGAGATTGATCTCAGGGGTGAGGCGAAAGCGAAAGTCCACGGGACGAAAACTGGTGTCGCCGCGGAAGAGGTCGAACGACAAACGCAGGTTCTCGGAAACGAATTCCTGCCCACCACGCCCGAAGAAGCTGCTGCTGCCGGGATCCTGCGAGTTCAAGCCGCTGGGCACCGGGACGCGGCGGCCGTCGAAACCGGTCTCGCTGATACCGGTGAAATTAAAAAACCAGCGTTGGCCGATGACGGGATAGTCACCCTTGATCCGGTTGCGATTGAAGGGATCGTACCAGTGTCCTTTGACGTATGGGGCATCCGGTTGAGTGTCGTAGCGACGCCACTCGGGCATGGCGATATCCCAGCGGTCAGGGCTGCGTGAGAAATTGGCGGAATCAGGCNGAATCGGCTCAGGCGGGGCCGCTGCTGACGCTCCCTCAGACGAGGAACTTTGGACCCCGGGATAGGGCGTTGCAGGACTGGCAGGCACGGCGGTACAGGGGATTCCCGGCACGCCCGATGGGCACATAGCTTCCGGAACTGCCTCGTCTAAGGCGTGCAGTTCCAGTTCGAGGACGGTGAGTTCCGGCTTGTTCACCTCAAAGCTGGGAATGATCTTAGTCAGGAATCCTTCCCGCACAAGTTTGACCTCATAAACTCCCAAGCGAATGTCTCGGAGGCGGAAGATGCCTTCCGCGTCCGTCGCAGCGGAGTAGTGTTGACCAGTGTTTGTGCTGTGCANNTCAAGCTGCACGCCAGGAATCNCACGCCCGCTCTGATCGCGAATCAACCCCTGCAATGTAGCAGCGATCGTGGGAGAGCGTTCCGGAATGCGGCGGCTGGATTGGGCTTGCGCCTGGCGCGCGAAAAGCGGAGACGAGAAGGTAAACAAACACAGAAAAAACCCAAAGCAGGGCAGGCATACAAGGGACCACCGGAGCGCACGCCCTCCTGTCTGCACCCGTCCACACCATCCCAAGGAGATTTATTTCCCTTGTTACCATAGCGACGCCAGGCATGCAAAGGAAACCGCAGCTTGGGACTATGTTTGGTCACTAACCACAACTCGTACGATGGAGGGACGGACGTCTCGCCTGTCCAGCCCGGCGGGGACGCCCGGCGCTCCACAGACAAGCCGCTACTTCGTCTTCATGACGTAAACGCCGTCCCAGTCCGCCTCGGGCGCGTTCTGCAGGAATTCTGAGACCCGCTCCAGAAAAACCTGCGCTGCCCCGTCGTCCGGAAAACGGGTCAGCATCTCTCCCAGCCTGCTGGCGGCTTCCTGCCAGTTATGCTCGCGATAGGCCTCCATCGCGTGATCGAAGCAGGACAGCAACGGCTCATATCTCTTCTTTTCTGCGGCGAAATCCAGCAGTTCGTAGATCGTCACCGGCTGCAGCTTCCCCTTCACGCGGATCTTGTCCAAGTCGCGGCAGACAAACTGATCGGCGATTTCTTGGTATGTGCCTTCGCCGATCACGATGCGGCAGCGATATTCTTTGGTGATCCCCTCCAACCGGGAAGAGAGGTTGACGTTGTCGCCCATCACGGTCCACGCCAGACGCTTGGCGGAACCCATGTTGCCCACATTGACTGGCCCCGTATTCAACCCGACCCCAATCGCGATCTGCTTGCGTCCTTCCGCTTGCCAGCGGGCATTGAGTTTCTCCAGCGTCCGCACCATCTCCAAAGCACAGGCGCACGCGCGGTACGCATGATCGGTCTGAGGATAGGGCGATCCCCAAAACGCCATGATCGCGTCGCCGATATACTTATCCAGCGTCCCTAAGTTGTGGAAAATAACTTCGGTCATTTCTCCCAGGTATTCATTCAGCAACTGCACGAGTTCGTCCGCCGTGAGACCCTCTGACAACGTCGTGAACCCGCGGATGTCACTGAACATTACCGTAAGTTCCTTGGTTTCTCCGCCCGGCCGGATGTACTTGGCCGGATCTTTTTCGATCAGCGAGATCACACCCGGTGAAAGGTACTGCGAGAAGGTCTTGCGGATTTTCCTTTTTTCGCCCTCCTCGAAGATCATCCGGAAACTGGTGATGACTGCGTAGTTCGCCACCAGCGTGCCGGCTGGCACCACACAGTTCAGCCAAAGCCCCCAGCGTGCAAAGCTGAGATACACAAGCCAGCCGAATGCTCCGAGGGTCAAAAAAACAGAGATGGTCGAGTACAGCGGCTTAACGCGGCTGAACCAGAATCCAAAGACCAGACCAAACAAGAGAATGAATCCCGTGTCGATAATTTCCTCATGCAGGCCGCGCGTGAGGAAACTCCGCCCCCTTTCCTCGCTGTGGAGAAGGTTGTCGATAATGTTGGCGTGTACTTCGACTCCCATGTACCCGGCATCCTGTTTTTCAAACGGTGTGCTGCGCAAATCACCGATACCGAGGGCGGTGCCGCCCACCAGCACAATTTTGTTCTTGAACGTTTCTGGTGGCACGGTTCCATTGAGCACATCCCACATCGAGTGGTGCTGGTAAGTGTGGTACGGACCCGCATAGTTAATGAGAACGCTGCCATCATGCCAAGGCTGCAGGTTGTGGCGGCCGAACTGGATGCGCTCGAGCCCGTTTTCAGAAATATAAGCCGCAATCTCCTGGTCCGGGATTTTCTCGTATTCCCGCAACACCTGCACGGCCAGCGAAGGAAAAAAATCCTGGTCCTGATAACGAACCATGAGCAACGCTCGCCGCAAGGTACCGTCCGGGTCAGGGGCGGTGTTAAAGAAGCCGTAGGAAGCGGCGGCCTCGGCCAGTTGAGCCAGGTTCGCCTCCGCCCCCGGGTAAACGCCTCCGCCGTTCTCCAGCCAGGCGCGACTCATATCGAAATCGCGGCCCTTCGACTTGACTTTGAGCACCTGGGGAAACGCCTTGGCCCAGATAATGTTGAAGTACTCCTCGGCCCGTTTGGCGTCGGATGCCTGGGCACGCTCCTTATCTAGAAACAGGTGCCCCAGAACCACCCTGCCGGACTGTTGCAGAGCAGCGGCGAACATCGCGTCGTGATCGCCAGCGGCTTCGAGTTGTTTGATCTTGGCGGTGACTCTCGCGGGAGCCGAGGGACCAAGCTCGCGCTGCAATTGAGACAGCGCTTTTTCCGCAGAGTTACTCTCCGGCGTAGGGAAAGTGGCGTCGAATGCGATCACGCCCGCGCCACCCGCGCTCAAACGATTTACCAGATATGCGTAGGAAGTACGCGGCAAGGGGAAAGAGCCGACATTCTGGAGGGTCTTTTCGTCGATGCCGACGATCACGATGCGATCATCGTGCGGCCGCTGCCCTCGGGCCGCAAAACGCATATCCAGAGAACGCTGCTCAACGTTCTGCAGGAATAGAAAACCAGCGCGAGTGCTGCCGCCAACTCCGGCAAAGGCAAACAGCATCAGGCCCGTCAGCGTGACCAGCAAGGCAAGAGCCAAGTCCACCTGGCGAGCTGAGAACCTGCCCAGCGCCGCCGACCAACTGGACCACCTTTGTTCGCGCATCGTCATAACCATCGCGATTACAGGCTAGCGCAATCCGTAGACAGACGACGCATGAAATCGAAGCAAATCACTATCCGCAATTAGGAGGTTGGCAGCCCTTTGGCCTGGGCGGCGCGTTCGTGTTGAGTTGGGTCACCGCGATCACCCATCCCGCAACCGCGAGCCCGACGGTCAGAACAACATTGCGCACCAGATGCACATGCCGGACTGGAGGCGGAGCATCGGGCATATTCGTATCTTGTATGCTCGCGAGCTGTACCGCAGGAGGCGTGGTTTCAGGTTCGTAACCCGCCGGAGGAATCTCCGTCGTGATCACGACCATTTGTCCGGCGCTGACTTGCATCTGATTCTGCGTCGCTTGTCCAGAATTCTGCACCACCTTCGCATTGCCGAGCGGCGTTACCGAGACTTTCCCGGTGTAACAGATGACTGTAGTTCTGTTACCTTCGTAGCTGACAAAGAAGTCAGTTCCGATGACGCCGATCACAGCGTTGGCCGTTTTTATCTCAAACTTGCCATTGGGCTGGGTGATCTTGACGACCTGGCTTCGCACTTTTCCCAGATTCATTTCCAGCGAGGTCTGCTGCGAAGCAGAGTCGTGCTGCACCACTCGCAGTTCACTGTTCGAACCGAGGCTCAGAATAGAACCGTCCGTGAGACCGGCGCGCACACGTCCTTTCTGTTCGGTCCTAAGCAGATCGTTCCATTCGAGACCGTCATTCACCTTGGCAGTCTTGGCATTGCGCGTGGCCAACGGAATCAAAGCGCGAATCTGACCAGCAGCTTGTCCTCCCGCAGGCGACTGGCACAGTGCAGGCGGTAGCGATAGCAGAAGGCATAGCAATCCAGCGATAAAGCTTCTGAACGGAATCAAGTCAGGCCCCTTCCTAACTTCAATTTCTTGAGCGATAAGCGATTGTGTCACGGGAAAACAGAATGTCAACGTTACGAGTCGCGAGGGGTGTCAACCGTGGTTACACCGAAGTACCCATCCCCTCGTTTCCGCGCAAATGCCGTATTAACATCCTTAGACAGGAGTTACTGAAACTCCTCGCCGCTGGGTGCGTCCCACAGGCGCGTCCTTTGAGGTGGAATGAGCCGCAACCGCTGGGATCGGCCCGCACTACTTATTCTCGGCGGTGTACTTGTTCTGCTGCCTGCAATTTTTCTGGTATCGTGCGGCGGTGTCAACAACGCGCCTTCCAATACCCCACCGCCGCCTCCAGTCCCGCTCACCGCTGCTGAAGTCCAGCAAGTCGTCGAAGACGCCGCCAAATCGCTGAACGTTCCCATGGTCATCGCGGTCTCCGACCGTGCTGGAACGATTCTGGCGGTGTTTCAAAACGCCGGGGCACCGGCCACATCGACTGGCAACTTCGGAGTAGCCGTTGACAGCAAGGAACTCGCGGTCGCACTGGCTCGCACCGCTGCCTTTTTCAGTAATGATCAGGCTCCGCTCTCAAGCCGTACTGTGCGATTCATCAGCGGAATTCATTTCCCCCCGGGAGTCGTTGACGCCCCGAACGGCGATTTGTATGGGATCGAGAACACCAACCGAGGCTGTACGTTGAACACCATCTTCTTGCCAGGACAGAACATCAATCCCGCGCGTTCGATTGACGGCCTCAGCCTGGGGCTAGGCATTATCACCGGTAAGGCTGACACGATGGACGGTGATCCGACCGCTGTGAATCCGGGTGGAGTTCCGCTTTTCAAGAACGGCTACGTGGTTGGAGGAGTCGGAGTGGTCAGCACGTCACCCGATGTACCGGAGTTCGCGGCCTTTTCCGGCGCGTCCCAACCCGGCTTTCTCCCGAGCCCATCGCAACTTCCGCCGCCCGGAGTCGTCATCATCGGCGGCGTTACCCTGCCCTTCGTTAACCAGACTACTCCCCCCAACGGCATCGGTCCGGGAACCACGGCCGGCACATACACACTAGGACCGCTGAATGGCGGACTGCCCCCAGAAGGTGATCTGGTGGCAACGACGGGCGGATTCTCTGGTCTGACTCAAAACGATGTGGCAAGCATTATCAGCCAGGCGGTGGCAACGGCCGAGATTACGCGAGCCGTGATTCGTCTGCCTCCTGGCTCACGCACGAAGATGACGATCGCAGTCACGGACCTTGATGGCACCATACTGGGCCTGCACCGCATGTCGGACGCAACCGTCTTTAGCATCGACGTTGCCGTGGCCAAGGCCCGCAATGTCATCTACTTCAGCGGACCCACAGGTACTCCCGATCTGCCCGGNGTTCCGGCGGGAACCGCTGTNACGAACCGNACNATCGGCTTCGGTGNACAGCCCTTTTTCCCGCCNGGTATCGACGGTTCCGGGCTAGGTCCCTTTTTTAAGCTNTACACATCAGACNTCGCCAATCCGTGTACCCAAGGGTCCCAAGCGGCNAACCCCGATCAGAACGGGATTGTGTTTTTTCCTGGAAGCGTGCCCCTGTATAAGAATGGAGTATTGGTGGGCGGGCTAGGTGTGAGTGGCGATGGTGTCGATCAGGACGATTTCGTTACCAATGCCGGCGCGAAAGGCTTCGAAGCGCCTGACAATATCCGCGCCGACCAGGTGATCATCGACGGCGTGCGCTTGCCCTATTTGAAGTTTCCCCGGAACCCAACCCAGTGATTGGGGGATGATTGTGAAAATGGTGCTGTCGAGCGCCAGGAAGGCATAAACCAAGGCTATCGTCAGGTCACGTACGCAATCCTTCCTTCGCACCCTTTGGTGAGCGATTGATCGCTCGGNGCNAGTTGGGCGTTTTCGTCTCAGTCGGTACTGCCCNCTGATTATCGACNTCGNCTCCNAAGCGGTTGTTGNTGAAATCGCCNGCTACCCTTTCTTGAGACACCACCAACTCCACGGCTTTCATTGACGGAAGAAGCTAGCCTTCGCGTACCTTGTAACCGGCCAGATTGCCTAGCCCTTCGTAGGCAGCGTATTTATACGTCTCGCTGAGCGTGGGGTAGTTGAAAACCTGCTCAATAAACTCATCAATCGTTTCGCTGTGGTCAAGAACCGCCATCCCGATGTGAATCAATTCGGTAGCGCTCTCGCCGATGATGCTTACTCCTAGGAGCTTCTTGTCGGCGCGGGCAAAGACGAGTTTCAGCATTCCTGCAGTGTCGCCGGTGATGTGGCCCCGGGCGTTGTTGGCATAGAGAGCCCGCCCGACACAGTAGTCGATCTTTTTCTCTTTGCATGATTCTTCCGTCTCGCCCGCGGCGGAAATCTCTGGGATCGTATAAATCCCCATCGGCAACATCGAGGCGACTCGCTGCTTGTATTTGAAACCGAAAGCATGGCACACGGCAACGCGACCTTGTTCCATCGACGTCGACGCAAGCGCTGGAAATCCGATGACATCGCCCGCCGCATAGATATTGGGCACCGCGGTACGATAATTCTCGTCGACCGATATGTATCCGTGCTCGTTGACCGACAGACCCGCCTTCTCGAGCGACAGTCCGTCTACCGCGGCGCGGCGCCCGGCCGCGAACAGCACCGATTCGGTTTCGAGCGTCTTGCCGCTCTTCATCATCAGGTGCACGCCGGACGCCGTGGTTTGCACCTTTACGGGCCGTTCGTTGAACCAGAATTGCACGCCAATCGCGGCAAGCCGCACCCGGAGTCTCTCGGAAATCTCCGCATCAAGGAACGGCAGCAAGCGGTCCCGGCCATCCACCAGCGTGACCTGCACGCCGAGCGCGACGAATATGGACGCGTACTCGCAGCCAATCACGCCGCCGCCGATTACCGCAAGGCTTTGCGGGATGCGATCCATCCGCAAGAACGTGTCCGAGTCGAAGACCCGGACGTCGTCGAAAGCTATTTCTGGCGGACGGTGCGGTCTACTTCCGGTGGAAACGAGAATCACATCGCCACGTAGTTGCCGGATGCCATTCGCACCGGAAACGGATACGGTGTGGGCGTCTTCGAAAGAAGCCCGGCCGCAGACGAGCTCGATGTGATGAAGCGCGAGATTCTTCAGGACGCGCTGGCGCTCCATTTCAACCACTTCTCGCTCGTGGTGCATGAAATCATGGACGGTCAGATTCTCTTTAAGGGAATAGTCGATGCCGTAGAGACCGCGTTGTTTGAGACCGGAAAAGTAGAGTGCGGATTCACGAAGCGTCTTGCTGGGGACGGTGCCGGTGTTGATGCAGCTTCCGCCCACATGCTCGGCGCCCTCGATGATGGCAACACGTTTGCCAAAATAGGC
>JGI25614J43888_10000598_pt1 | contig 10009 bp, 8 predicted proteins | sample GraSoi_2013_60cm_FD_43888 | JGI IMG/M metagenome (IMG submission 43888) | reverse complement strand
GTGCAGATGGACAAGTGACGACATCGAATGGACAGACGCTTGGGTCTAAAACATGGGGAATAGTGTCTGTATGCTTCGGAACGAGCCACGGCTATGTCCAGCTAAGTGACACCTACAACCAGGTTACACCCGACGTTAGAAGAATCAACCTCCCTCCCTGCGATGGACAAACAAGGCTTCAGGTAGTACACTACGCTGCGGCTACGACAGTGAATTCGTTTATCGTGTCTATCACAGGTGAGAGTGTCTGGCATGTGCAAATAGTGGGATGTGCAGATGAGCGCAAGTGTGGGTAGTGATTGCGCCAACGCTAGCCAGGCTCTCGCTTTAGACCGGCGTTGGCTGCTCCTTCTCAATCAGCGCTACCGCGTAACAGGCTATTCCTTCCTGGCGGCCGGCGAAGCCGAGGCCATCGGTGGTGGTAGCCTTTACGCTTACCTGCTCAGGATCAAGGCGTAAGTGTTCTGCCAGGTGGGCGCGCATGGCCTGTATGTAAGGAGCCAGTTTGGGTTGTTCGGTGACGATGGTTGCATCGATGTTGTGTATGGTGTACTGATGTTGACATAACAAATTGTACGTGTAGTCGAGGAAGACCGCGCTGGGCTGGCTCTTCCAGCGTTCATCGTTGGAGGGGAAGTGCTGGCCGATGTCCCCGAGGGCTGCTGCGCCCAGGAGAGCGTCTACGATGGCATGTATGACTGTGTCGGCGTCGGAGTGTCCAGATAGGCCGCGTTCGTGGGGGATGGTGACACCTCCGAGCACTAAGGGGCGGTTTGGAGCGAAAGCGTGAACATCGTAGCCAAAGCCAATACGCATAGTCATAGAGCGGTGAATCCCTTGATAAGTGCTTCTGCCATCAGCAGGTCTTCTTGTGTGGTGATCTTGATGTTCGTATAGGAACCGGGAAAGATTGCGACATGCTGCCCGAGCTGTTCCAGCAACGCTGCGTCGTCTGTGACATCCGGCTGCGCCTGGGGCGCGTGGTGGGCATGATGGATGAGCGAGAGCGAGAAAACCTGGGGGGTCTGGATAGCCCAGAGCTGCGAGCGGTCCAGGGTGGTTTCTATCCGGCCCTGATGAACTTGTTTGATCGTGTCTTTGACGGGGACAGCGGCGATAGCGGCCTGGTATTCCTGCGCTGCCCGTAATCCCGCTTCCAGTATGGAGGGTGTGACAAGTGGACGAGCACCGTCGTGAATCATCACCCAACCGGTTGTTGGGGCGAATTTTACCAGGGCATCGAGTCCCATGCGTACTGAGTCCTGCCTGCGTGCACCGCCGGCTACGATGCTTGCGATTTTGCGCCAGCCTTCTTGCTGGCAAAGCGCCGTGGCACTGGTGATGCGCTCTGCATTGATTACAAGAACGATGGTATCGATGATGGGCGATGCTTCAAAAACGTCGATAGTACGCGCGAGTGTGATACGCCCTGCCAGGGGTATCCAGAGTTTATCGCGTCCTGCCATGCGGCTGCTAGAACCTGCGGCAACGATGACGGCAGCAGACTTGTGTTGCATAGCTCACTATTACTTTTGTTTAAACGACGAAGATTGAGGCGACTGGGCGGTAAAGCCGTCAGTTTTTTTTTCCTGTTGTTTGGGGTGAGCAAAGATCATGCGCCCTGCGACGGTCTGTAGCACGCGCGTTACTGTGACTTCAATCGTCGTGCCCATATACTGGCGGCCGCCTTCAACAACGATCATCGTGCCATCATCCAGGTACCCAACCCCCTGTCCCAGTTCCTTGCCGTCCTGCATGATCTTGATAAAGATATCTTCTCCAGGGAGCAGTACTGGTTTGACGGCATTGGCCAGTTCGTTGACGTTCAGCACTTTGACGCCTTGCAATTCTGCAACACGGTTGAGGTTAAAGTCGTTTGTAATGATGGGACTGTGCAGTGTTTGTGCCAGCTTGACCAGCTTGCTATCGACCTCGTCGGCACCCTCGACGACGACATCCTTGATCTCGATGGGGACAGTGGCATCTTTTTGCAGGCGATTGAGCATCTCCAGGCCACGCCGACCGCGATTGCGGCGCATGGTATCGGCGGAGTCGGCAATATGCTGCAACTCGTTCAGCACAAAGCGCGGAACGACCAGTGTGCCGGAGATGAAGCCCGTCTGGCTGATATCGGCGATGCGCCCGTCGATAATGGCACTGGTATCCAGCAATATCTGTGTGGACGACTGGTCCTGTGTTGTACCCGCTTTTTCGCGTTCTTTGTTACGCTCTTTTTCGCGTTCCTCTTCACGTTCGCGCTCGCGTTCGCGCGCAGCTCTACGCGTGAAGAAACCCGTTTGGAAGAGATGCGTAATATCGTTTTTACGTTGTACCGCCAGGGCCACGCCAAGGAAGCTGAAGAGGACTGCTCCTGCGAACGGAAGGATACGCCCCAGGTTTGATGGCAAATTGCCTAAGGGGATGGCGAGTAGTACGGAAATGATGAGCCCAACAATAAGTCCTATGATTGCTGCTACCAGGTCGCTGGCGGAGGTATCACGCATCCAGTGATAGGGTACAACGGTGATATAGGGAGTGACAAGAAACATGAACACTGCGCTCGCGGCCGCGATACCGATCAACCACAAGATTTGGTCATTGGGATGACCAGGAAACTCTTGCCGGTCTAAGAAAAAGAAAGCAACGACCGCTAAAATTGCGACCAGGGACCCGATGATACGGGCAATAGTTTTAACAGACATCCCTTCATCCTCCGTAAAGGTGCTATTGTGTACGATTGAACACCTGTTAGGGGCGACGCGAGGTAGGACATCTGGGCAGGAACGATGATGATAAGGAAAAAGGATAATAGCAAGATATTGTCGCCCGGCCCCTGGTACCCAAACGTGGTACCGCTGCAATGCTAAACCATGAACGCGCCCGTTAAGCCGTAAAAATTATCTTTGACGATTATCGAGTATACACTGTTACTACGATGGAATCAATAGCCAGGTTGCGTAAACCGAGCCGGTACAAATGAATATTTCGGAGCATTCCATTTCAGTTGGTTATGAAGGTGATACTCCTACCTACTAGTGTAGCGCAAGTGTCAATGTAGCGCAACCTCAAGAGCAACCGCAAGCGAACTTGCCGCGAAAATTTTGAAATCTGCGGGTAGTCCCGAACCCTCCAGTTCGGCGCTCACTTGTGCACCACCGCCTGCCTTCGGTACAATGCAGCGCTTGAAGCCAAGTTTTGCCGCTTCGCGAACGCGCAAGCCGAGGCGACTGACGGCGCGCAGTTCGCCGGAGAGGCCTACCTCGCCAATCAGCACGGTTTCGGGGGAGATGTGTTTCTCACGATAGCTCGAGGCAATGGCTGCTGCTACTCCCAGGTCAATGGCCGGTTCCTCTAAGGTAAAACCGCCTACGACGTTCGCGTAGACATCGTGATTGTTTACTGCCAGGCCCACTCTTTTGGTGAGTACGGCGAGTAACATCAGCAGGCGGCTATATTCAATGCCGTTAGTAGTACAGCGGGCATTGCCGAAATTGCTGGGAATAACGAGCGCCTGCACCTCTACCAGCAGGGGGCGGGTGCCCTCCATGCTCACTACAACGGCGCCGGTTCCTCTAAGGTAAAACCGCCTACGACGTTCGCGTAGACATCGTGATTGTTGACTGCCAGGCCCACTCTTTTGGTGAGTACGGCGAGTAACATCTGNAGGCGGCTATATTCAATGCCGTTAGTAGTGCAGCGGGCATTGCCGAAATTGCTGGGAATAACGAGCGCCTGCACCTCTACCAGCAGGGGGCGGGTGCCCTCCATGCTCACTACAACGGCGGAGCCGGTAGCACCGGCGTCGCGGTCGCTCAGAAACATGGCGGACGGGTTGGAGACTTCGGACAATCCATCGCCATGCATTTCAAAGACGCCGACCTCGTGAGTTGCCCCAAAGCGATTCTTCACGCCGCGCAGCAGCCGGTAGGTATGATAGCGTTCGCCCTCGAGGTATAGGACGGTATCGGCGATGTGTTCGAGTGCTTTTGGGCCTGCGACGGTGCCTTCTTTGGTGACGTGTCCGATGATAAAAATGGGAGTATGCGTACTCTTCGCCAGTTGCATGAGTTGGAGCGTGCATTCACGTACCTGGCTGATGCTGCCGGGCGCCGATGTCAGGTGGCTAGAGAGTACGGTCTGAATCGAATCGATGACCACTAATGCGGGTTTGAGACGGCTGACTGCCTCTGCGATCACTTCAAGTTCGATTGAGGCGAGCAGGTAGAGTCTTTCGCCCGTGATATCCAGGCGTTCGGCGCGCATCTTGACCTGCTCAATGGACTCTTCACCTGAGACGTAGAGCACGGCTCCCGTACTCTTGGCGATATTGCCGGCTACTTGCAGCAGCAGGGTGGATTTGCCGATGCCTGGTTCTCCTCCGATCAGGGTGAGCGAACCGGCAACGAGGCCACCGCCGAGAACGCGATCCATTTCTGGATAGTCAACGGTGATGCGTGCTTGCGCAAATGGCCTGATATCGGGCAAGATGAGCGGAACCTGGGTTCCCTGGGCTATAGACGAAGAACCCAACAAGGTTTGACGGCGCTGTTGGGCGGGACTTTGAGGTAGATCAGCAGCTTCCTCGAGGGTATTCCATGCTCCGCAGTCTGGGCACTTCCCTACCCACTTGCTCTGTTCACCACCACATTGCTGACAGATAAATTTTGTGCGTAATTTTGCCATCAGAAATTCGACATTCAATCATCGAGATGTCATCAGGTATAGGTCTAATAGAAATGTGGGGTGCGGTTGGCCGCACCCCACGTATTGGTATATTAGCCTTGCGCCTCGTTTGCGCTGCTTTCACCGCCAGCCGAGAGGGCCGCTTCCGGTGCAGCAGGAGCGGGCAATTGCTCGATGCGATTGCGCACTTGTAGGACAAGCTCGTCGTCGATGACGATCCCTTCCACCAGGTCCCCTGGATGGAATTTGCCCTGCAGCAAGCCTTCCGCCAGAGGGTCCTCGACCAGGCGCTGGATGGTACGACGCAAGGGACGGGCGCCATACTGGGGATCGAAGCCCTTTTCTATCAAGAAATCCTTGGTAGTCTGGGGAACGACCAGTTCCAGTTGTTGCTCGGTCAATTGCGTACGAACACGCTTGAGCAGCAGCTCGACGATAGAGTACATCTCTTCGATACGCAGCGAATGGAAGACGATTACTTCATCGATACGGTTCAGGAACTCAGGTTTGAAGGTGTTCTTCAGTTCACCGAGTACCTTTGACTTCATCGCCTCGTATTCACTCTGATTGGCTTTGGCCTTATCTTTAGATTGTTTGAAGCCGATGGAGGCTTCCTTATTCAACAAGGTCGCGCCGACGTTTGAAGTCATGATCACGACGGTATTGCGGAAGTCTACAGTGCGGCCCTTGGCGTCGGTTAGCTTGCCGTCCTCCAGGATCTGGAGCAGCATATTGAAGACGTCAGGGTGCGCCTTTTCGATTTCGTCGAGCAGGATCACGCTGTAGGACTTGCGGCGTACGGCCTCTGTGAGTTGACCGCCTTCTTCATATCCGACATATCCGGGAGGAGCACCAACGAGACGTGCAGCCGCGTGGCGTTCCATGAACTCCGACATATCGATTTTGATGAGAGCTTCCTCGCTGCCAAACATGAATTCAGCGAGCGCACGAGCAAGCTCTGTCTTACCGACGCCTGTCGGGCCCATGAAGATGAATGATCCAATGGGCCGCTTGGGATCTTTCAAACCGGCACGGGCGCGGCGTACAGCGCGCGAGATCTTCTCGATGGCCTCATCCTGGGCGATGACGCGAGCATGCAACGCCTCTTCCATCTGGAGCAGGCGCTGAGACTCTTCCTGGGCGATACGCATCACAGGGATGCCCGTCCACATCGAGACGATCTGGGCGATTTCCTCTTCACCGACCTGCGGCTTTTCGCTGCCGCGCTCGCGATGCCAGCCGGATTCGAGCTTGGCAATACGGTCGCGCAGTTTCACCTCGCGGTCGCGNAGTTCAGCCGCCAGTTCGTACTCTTGCTGCTGGATGGCCTGTTCCTTTTCGCGCAGGACTGATTCNAACCCTTTCATGGCCTCTTTGAGGTTGAGGGGNGCGAGCGAGTTCTGCATACGAACGCGGCTAGCCGCTTCNTCGATCAGGTCGATGGCCTTGTCAGGCATGAAGCGATCGGTGATGTAACGGCTTGCCATATCGGTTGCAGCCTTGAGCGCTTCATCGGTGATGGTCAGGCGATGGTGAGTCTCGTAGCGTTCGCGGATACCTTTGAGTATTTCGAGTGTTTCCTCAATGCTAGGTTCGCGGACGATGACTTCCTGGAAGCGCCGCTGCAGGGCAGCATCACGTTCGATGTATTTGCGGTACTCGTCGAGCGTGGTAGCGCCGATGCACTGCAATTCACCACGAGAGAGCGCAGGCTTCAAGATGTTCGCGGCGTCAACCGCGCCCTCGGCAGCACCAGCGCCAACAAGTGTATGAACCTCATCGATAAAGATGATGCAATCCCGGCTATTGCGAATCTCTTCGATGATCTTTTTCAGGCGCTCTTCAAACTCACCGCGATATTTTGTCCCTGCTACCAGGGATCCGACATCGAGGGTCAACAAGCGTTTGCCTGCCAAAGTTTCGGGTACCTCGCCAGCAACGAGACGCTGTGCCAGGCCCTCAACGATGGCGGTTTTACCAACGCCAGGCTCACCGATGAGCGCGGGTTGTTTTTATTGCGCCTGGAAAGTATCTGAATGACGCGCTCGATTTCTTGATGCCTGCCAATAACCGGGTCAAGTGTCCCGGCACGCGCAGCAGCGGTGAGATCGATACCCATCTGGTCGATAGTGGGGGTTTTAGAGTGCTTGGCGTCACGCTCGTGCGGAGCGCCGGATTGACTGAGCACCTGAATGGTTTGCGTTCGGACTTTCTCCAGATTCACGCCCAGACTTTCCAGGACACCTGCTGCAATGCCTTCACCCTCACGCACCAGCCCGAGCAGGAGATGTTCTGTTCCAATATAGTGATGATTCAGGCGGCGAGCCTCATCTACGGCCAGCTCGATCACCTTCTTGGCACGTGGAGTCAGACCGATCTCGCCCAGGACAATGCGGTCTCCGCGGCCAATAATAAATTCAACGGCGCTACGAACCTTGTTCAACTCCACGCCGAGGTTACTTAGAACTTTAGCAGCAACGCCCTCGCCTTCGCGCACGAGACCGAGCAGGAGATGTTCCGTCCCGATATAATTGTGCTGGAAGCGTTGGGCTTCTTCTTGAGCGAGACTCAGGACTTTCCTTGCTCGCTCTGTAAACTTGTCAAACCTGTCTCTATCGTTCACCTGTTTATCACCCCCCTTTCAGTGGCAGAGGGTGGAACCGAGCCCTCTGTGTGCTCAGGTAAACCCTGTAGTTCATGATACAACACCGAATATATAGCGTCAAGGACAATTTAATATCCCCTCTCTATCGAGACCACGGTCCTATTCTTAACTCTTCCTGAAACAATCGACCTCCTCACTGCTTCACAATCATGTAAACGCAGCAAGGAGGTCGCCCGATCAGCTGTTCAAGTACAAGCGGCCTGTAGGCGAGTATGGCTTACTCTTGAGATGCCTCCGATTCTTCTTTAGAACGCTGGCGGGCCGCAGCGCGGAACGCTTCAGCCATGGCAGTTGTCTCTCCCTCATCACCCGGAGGCAGGTTGCTCAAGAGCGGGTTGTCGTTGTTACGCTCGCGGCGTTCGCTTTTGTTTTCACGACGCGCGGCACTGGTTTCCTTCTCCCCCTGTGAAGAGGTTTCTTCAGTTCGTGATGAAGATCCCTCTAAAGATAAAGATATCATATCACCTGGAACATGGGATGCGCCAGTTTCGGCTGGAGCGGTTGCAGGCACCGGTTCTTTATCGAGTTCCTCAGCCTGGCGCAGACTCAGGCCCAGGCGGCGGCGCTCGGCGTCGATACGCAGGATGCGCAGTTGGAGTTGCTGGCCCTCATGCAAGTTTGTCTTGGGATCCATGCCGGGCAGCAGCTCTGAAAGATGAATGAGGCCCTCGATGCCATCCTCGATACGGGCGAAAGCTCCAAAGGGNGCGATCTTGGTGATGGTCCCTGTGACGACCTGGCCAGGGGTATAGCGTTGTTCTACNGTTGTCCACGGGTCAACTTCAGCGCGCTTGATTGACAGGGCGATTTTCTTCTTTTCTTTATCCACGCTGAGGACCTGAACTTCCACCTCCTGGCCGACCTTGAGGACCTCGCTGGGATGATTGACGCGGCTCCAGGCCAGTTGGCTGATGTGCACCAAGCCGTCTGCGCCTCCCAGGTCGACAAAGGCGCCAAAGTTGGCGAGATTGCTGACCACGCCACGGCGTACCTCACCGGGTTTCAACTCATCGAGGAGTTCCTCGCGCCTGCGCTGTCGCCATTCCTGCTGGGCCAGGCGCTCCGAAAGAATCAGGCGGTTACGCGCGCGATTAATCTCGATGATCTTGAGCTGCAGTTCCTTATCTTTCATGCTTTGCAGCTTGGCTGCAGTCTCCTGGTTTTCGCCGCCAGAGGCGACTTCCTCGCGCTTGAGATTGAGAATCTGCGAGATGGGCACNAATCCACGAATGCCGGACACGTCGACAATCAAGCCGCCCTTATTGAAATCGATAACTCTTGCCTTGAGCAGNTCGTTATTCTTGTACTGCTCCTCGGCGATACGCCACTGGCGTTCTGCATTTGCTCGTTTGAGAGAAAGGAGNGCGTGCCCATCCGCNGTTTCTGGTTGAATGACATACACGAGCACCTTGTCATTCAGGTGGAGATTTTCAAAGGACCAATCGCCGGCAGCTGGAAGTTCTTTGGTTGAAAGAACGCCCTCGGATTTGAGACCAATATCGACCAGGATCTCGTCCTGGTCAATACGCACGATTACGCCATCGACTACATCGCCGCGCTTGATACTGATCGGATTGGTTGATGCCGCCAACAACGCTTCCATTTCGTTGAAGTCGCCCATCTCCTCAGTGCTGTTGTTGCTGCTTTTCCCTTCCGGATCATTTTCTTCGAACATCGTCTGTACCCGTCCGCTTTTAAGATTTTCCGCTGGCATTGTCGAAAGGTCGCCGTGCTGCTGAGCTTGCATGGGTAAAATACCCCCTTCGATCCACGGTTATTGCCTGCCCTAATGAGTTCCTTTGATCCTGTTAGATATGCGCCAATGGACATGGTATCGGTCTTTCATCCAAGCACTAATCCTGACGGAAGGTGACGAAAGACGCACATTACGGGATCCTGGGGATACGTCAATGGACATGGATTTATCGGAGGAGGCTGCCTAGGCTGGAATCGCTTCCGCGTTTTCAGTCTCAAAGTCTTCCGTCATGACTGAGACTGAGATTAATTGAACAACTCAAAATGTCCTATGGAACGGTCATACGAAACAACGCTCACAGACAGGTAAGCCGTGTTACGGACATAAAAAGAGCCTGAGCACAGTATACCCCCACTCGATGCTCTAATTATACCAAAAGCCTTTCCTGAATGCAAGACAATACGTCACCTATTTAGCAGATTGCTCCGACGATATTATTTGCCATATTGTATCACAAGAGAGCAAGGAGTACCAAGAGGTTTTTATGCTACAATACAGGCATGGATTTACGTAAGAGTACAGAGGTTATCATGGCTCTGCGTGAGAGCCTGGAGCCTGTAGAGAGCGCCTCTACGTTGGTGGATGGGCTGGAGGGCTATCAACCTGCCGCGCGTAAAGCGGCTGTGTTGTTAGGGCTTTTTGACCAGCAGAATGAAACGCACCTGGCATTTATTCGCCGGGCAAGTACGCTGCGTGCCCATAGTGGAGAAATTGCCTTTCCCGGGGGCTCGGTTGAACCGGGCGATATTTCACTGGCGATGACGGCCCTACGGGAGGCTCGAGAAGAGATTGGATTGGATCCATCCCGGGTAGAGGTTTTGGGTACGATGCGACCCATATTCACTGTCGTGAGCAATTTTTTGATTACTCCCGTCGTGGCATACCTGCCACGTGGCCTGGGAACG
>JGI25614J43888_10000597_pt1 | contig 10013 bp, 5 predicted proteins | sample GraSoi_2013_60cm_FD_43888 | JGI IMG/M metagenome (IMG submission 43888) | reverse complement strand
CAGGGCGGTTCGTCCCGAACCGCCGGTGAACGATGACCTCGGTAGATCCTGGCAGTGATGCGATTCGCAGGTCTATGATGACGGCTTTCAGCCTAACAGGGCCGGATCATGTGCTCGATTGCGCNCTCCGGGACGGACCGCCCTACCGATTGATTCATTCCGCAATCCGCGATCCGCATTCCGCAATCGATTTCTGATTATGGCTTCCCGGGCTATTTCGATTGCAACGCGGCGGCAGCGGACGCACCAAGATCTCTTTGCTGACTTAAGAGTACGACATGGGATCAAAATGGGTCTCGCGGGTTTGCTCGCCTTGTTTTGCACTCAGGTCTTGCGATTGCCGCATGATAATTGGGCGATACTTACCGTTGTCGTGTTGATGAGCGCACGATTCGTGGGTTCGGTTGCGCTCAAAGCCATCATGAGAGTGATCGGAACGATCGCAGGAGCGTTCGTGGGAGTCTGGTTGGTCGGCGACTATACTTCTACGCCAGCGATCTTTTTGCCGGTCCTTTTCCTGGTCATGGCTTTTACCAGTTACAAGTTCGGCCAACTCGGAGCACGCCAGGTCCCATATGCTTATTATTTGCTCGGTTTCACCGCGCTTACCATCGCTACCGATGGTGTTACGGATCCAACACAAGCGTGGCAAATCGGCCTCGACCGAACGGAGGAGATTTTAGTCGGAATTATGAGCTCGCTTCTGGTAACGAGCATCCTTTGGCCCCGTTACGCGCGGGAAGAGTTTGTCGAAGCGGGGCGTGCAGCACTGAAAACGGTTAACCAACTCGTATCGGCGCGCGTGCAAGCCTCCATCGACCCGGCGAATGCTCACAGCGAGACAAGAGAGATTCACGATACTTTCGATCAGCAATTATCCGTTTTAAGAAATTTGCATCAGGCAGGAGCGCGAGAGAGCACGTTTTTTTCTGCACGTCTTTCCAACTACAACGCTTTCCTGGTGTCCCTGACCAACCTGTTTCACGCGGGACTCGATCTAAGCCGGCATCGAGTAGAGCCGTGGTTCCTCGATCACATGCGCCAGGAAACGGGATCGCTGCTGGCGGCAATCTCCGACGAGTTCAACATCTTGACCACCGCCCGTTCTCCAAACGAAAAATTGCGCTCCAGTCGTCTAAATGAAGCGTTTGCTGCTTTTCAGGAGAAGGTGAATAAAACCCGGGACGAGGGTGTTTTGATCACAGCGCCGCTCCAAACCGCAATTGCTTTTGCCGGACATTTCGCCGCCATGCGTTCGGTATGCGATGAATTGAATAATATCCGCAGCGCGATGGAGGGTTTACCGCGGTTCGGCCAGCCGCTGCCCGAGGCTAAGCCGCACTGGGATTTTCTACCCAATATCGACTGGTCTTGGGTAAAGATTGGGGTAAAAGGCGGCTTAGCTGCCGTGATCGCAGTCCTTCTCCTAAAGTGGATCAATCCGCCCGGGTCGGCTTCAATTCCGCCTATGGCGTGGATCCTCACCATTTTTGGACGGCCATTTCTGCAGGCTGGCGGAACCGGTGATTTGCGAGCTTTTCAAAATGCATTCCTCAAGGCTCTTACTCTTGTCAGCTGCATCTTCTTGCTTATTCTCACCACGCCATTTTTAGCGGGTTATGCCGTCATGAATTTGGTGTTGTTCCTCATTCTGTTCATATTTGGATTCCTCACCGCTCGAAGCCCCGGCATTAACTCGTGGATGCTAGTTGGGTTCTTAACTATAAGCGCCTTTGTTGGGCTCAATCCGCAAGTGCCGGTACCGTCGCAGACGATCATCGATACTTTTCTAGGCTTGATGATCGGGATCGGGATTGGGACGGTCGTGGGCAGACTGATTTGGCCGGTCTTGCCGCAAAGAGTGCTGCAAGATAATTTGCTCACGCTCTTCGCGCAGATTAAAGCGTTGCTGAGCGGAGATTCGCATCGCGAGAAAATTCAGACCCAACTGGCAGTTCTACCACTAGAGGCTCTACAGGCTGCTCGTCAAATTCGAATAGCCGGATGTGGGGAGGAAGAAAGGGCGAAGCTTGTCTCTCTGGTTCGTGCGCTACAAACGTTAATCACTCAGATCAGTCAGTTACTTTCTCGCCGAGACGGGTTGCCGGAAATCACACAACAAATACTGAAGCCGCAATTTGAACGTTTAGAAATTGAGTTTAAGCAGATGCTGGATGCTTTCGCCGAGTGTTTTCGTCAGGGCGATTGCCGGTTCCAGCTGCCGGCGGTCCGCGGCGCTTTGACCGAAATGGATCACACAGTCCAACAGATTCGCGATCGCAGCATGTTGGCCGGCCTGACGTTCGAAGCGCCTTTGCGGCTACTCGACCTAGTCGAACGTTATCACGCAACTGCAGACGCTCTGGATGAGTGCGGTCGATTGCTGTGCACCCTACAGTCGCAGCGCTATCGGGGGGATTACGGTCTGTAGCACTTGGCGAATAGGCGGCGACGCCGCAATCAAATCGTCCTTCTCCTCGGCCACGCAGAAATTAGATGCGCAACGCGAATGGTTGATTACGGCTGGCATGGTTGTCGTCTATGCACCAAAAGATGATGAGGAGCTAGCTCGAAGGAGATAGAGAGAATATCTCTCTTGATCCATAGCAGTAACCGTCGCCTCAGATAGAGTCGCCCAACGAAAGCATCTGGTTAGGAGGGGAATCTGAGCTGCCCCAAGTGAAGTTTCAGTTTCGAACAAGAGAAAGTGTGAGTGAAAAGATGAGCGGCCGAAATGAGCAGACAAATCCGCAACTTAAGTGCACGTTGTCGGCCGGTCTCTGGGCGATTCTGCAGGAGCATTCTCGGAAGACCAACGAGCCTGTATCCCACATTGTTAGTCGAGCTCTCGCTGATTACCTTCAGGTGTCGCACAGCACCCTGTATCAGGTCTCAACCGCTACCGCCCTGGTCGAGGGCATCTACCAAGGTGCGGTACGAGTCCGAACATTGCGGGAACACGGCGACCTCGGATTAGGCACATTCGAGAATCTCGACGGCGAGATGGTGATCGTAGACGGGCGTTTCTTCCAAGCACGCAGCGACGGTTCAGTGGCAGAAGTGGACGATAATGTTCTCGCCCCGTTCGCGGTTATCACTCGCTTCGCACCGGATCCAGCGATCGTTATGCAGCGGTGTCCTGACCTCAGCCATTTGCTCGCCCAGTTCGATCAACTCCGGCATTCCGATAACTTCTTCTTTGCCCTGCGCGTGGAAGGACATTTCAGCCACGTACGAACGCGCGCGATGTGCAGGACCGAGGAAGGAGTGCCGCTAATCCAAGCGGCGGCAGTGCAACCGGAGTTTGAGTTCCACGATGTCTTGGGAACACTGGTTGGGTTTTGGACCCCGGAGTACGCGAAGACCCTGAACGTGCCAGGCTACCATCTGCATTTCCTGTCCGCGGATCATAAGAGCGGGGGCCATTTGCTTGAATGCAGCGGATTAAACTTACGGCTTCAAATTCAACGTGAGGGCGACTATCGCGTCGCGTTGCCGGAGACAGAGGACTTCGTGAAGGCGGACTTGCGGCGGGATCCGGGCGCGGATCTCGCGAAAGCAGAAGGAGCGAAGAAATGAATGCAGCAGTTGTAGAAATAGAAGGAACAAAGTAATGGCAACGCTCGCAATGAAAAAAGACTCGCAAACCGGCGCAGAATTGCTTGTGAAGAGTTTGGAAAGCCAAGGAGTCGAATATGTCTTCGGCATTCCGGGTGCGAAGATTGACAAAGTGTTTGATATCTTGTCGGACTCGAAGATCAAGACAGTCGTCTGCCGGCACGAACAGAACGCCGCATTTATCGCCGGCGGTATCGGTCGCTTGACCGGGAAAGCAGGGGTCACCCTGGTCACTTCAGGACCGGGCTGTTCCAACCTGGCGACCGGGCTGGCAACGGCCACTTCGGAAGGTGATCCGCTAGTTGCGATCGGGGGCGCCGTCCCAGTCTCGCAGCGGTTAAAGCATGTTCACCAGACGATGGATACGGTTAGTCTTTTTCGGCCGGTAACCAAGTTTAGTGCCGAGATTGATTCNGGGGCGGCTGTCAGTGAAGTTGTGGCCAATGCGTTTCGCGCGGCGGAGTCCGGACGGCCCGGTGCATCTTTTATCAGCGCACCGCAGGACGTTATGACGGGTGAGACTGGAAGCCAAGTTCTAACTCCNGTGTATCCNGTGCCACTCGGTCTGGCTGACGCGGAAAGCGTTAGGACCGCGGCGGCCTTAATCAATCGAGCGCAATGCCCTCTTCTCCTGCTTGGAATGCTTGCTAGTCAAGCTTCCGCGGCGACTGCCATTCGCCAGCTAGTTGACAGAACCAANCTTCCCGTTGTCTGTACCTATCAAGGAGCGGGCGTTATTTCACAGAAATTATTTCGATTGCTTCGGTGGGCGAGTCGGGTTGTTCCACACCCAGCCAGGAGACAAACTCCTGGATGCCGCTGACCTGGTAATCACCATTGGCTATGACCCGGTCGAGTACGATCCTTCTCTGTGGAACCACGGGCTTAAGCGCGATATTATCCACATCGACCTCCTTCCCTCGGACATCGATAAAGACTACAAACCAGCCATCGAACTAACAGGTAGTATCTCGGCCACTGTTGAGGCGTTAACCGATCAAGTGACTCCGCGTACCAGAGGTAAGGAAACGGTGTTCCTCGGTGAGATCGCCCAACAGCGGAAGGAATTCGCCAGCTATGCAATTGGGTTGCATGGCAGCCCGATTCATCCAGCGCGCCTAGTGTACGAACTGCAAAGCTTCGTCAGTGAGGATACAACCGTGTGTCTTGACATGGGATCGTTCCATATCTGGTTGGCGCGACATCTCTATAGCTTCCGCCCACGTCAAGTGCTCATGTCGAATGGGCAGCAGACCTTAGGGGTTGGGTTGCCTTGGGGCATTGCCGCAAGTCTGGTGCGTCCGAATGAAAAAATCATCTCCATCTCAGGAGACGGAGGTTTCCTTTTTTCCGCGATGGAACTCGAGACCGCGGTCAGACTCNAATGTAATCTTGTTCATTTGGTGTGGATTGACGGCCACTATGACATGGTCCGCTTTCAGGAGGTAGCGAAGTACGGGCGTTCTTCTGGCGTCGATTTTGGTCCGGTAAATTTTGTGAAGTTGGCCGAGTCGTTCGGTGCTAGTGGGCTCAAGATAGACCATCCCGATGAGATTGCGCCCNCGCTCAAAAAAGCGCTGGCTATGGAAGGTNCAGTTGTCGTGGCCATCCCGGTGGATTATCGGGATAACTACCGTTTGATGGAAATTTTGCGCCCGGATGTGTTGAACTAATTTTGTTATGGTAAATCAACCTTGCTTGTTACCTAACTGGAGAATTAGCATGTCTGTAGGGTAACTGAACACGTTTTGGTAGGCGTTAAGGCTATTAAATATCCGAAGTCTCTGGAGTCCCCGGAGACCACGGCTTTGTTGGCGGCAGATGCCATCATGAAATCTCCGGGAATACGATGGTGGAGCCAGCGATACAGGTTCTGGTTGTTAAGCAGATACTTCTATGGCTGGCCTGAACAAAATCGGCGATAAGAAGGTTGTCGATTCCATAGACTTTAAGGTGGTAGTCTACAACCGACACTGCATCGCGTCCCACCTTGGCAAAACACGTCTGGTGCCAAATTGATCATGGCTCCGCTGCGGACGAAGTCTTCAAGTGCAACCCGTTTTAAGTTGTCCGGCATCACCTTGCGCTTCACGAAGGGCCGAAGCGGAGCAGAGTTGCCGATCTCCCGGCAAAGCTCCACGCAAGCTAATGCGGATTTCATGTCGCCCGGCGCTGATCCATCAACGCCTCTGTAATTTCCGTTTCGGGAAAATAGGAAAAGACCGAGAACTACGCTCGTAAAAACGACGAAGAGGAAGATACCTCGCCGATTGAAATTGTGGCCGTTGTTGAAATTCGGGGGATCTTTCAGTCTCATGCCTGCCCGACGAGCGAAAAATTTGTGCGTCCGGACCGCTCAGAGCGCAGCCGTCTCNATCACGACGTAGCCATTATCGAGCGGCGTAGTTTTGGTCGTGCGAAGTCCAACCTTGTCGAACAGGGCGCTGTACTCGGCGAGGCTGCGCTCCTTTCCGTTCACTGCGAGCATCAGGTGCAGATCAAAAAGCGGGACTTGAGTATCGATCATATTCGCCGGTATCTGTTCGCCGGGCTCGGCGAAGAAGGCCTCAATGACGACCAGGCGGGCGTCGGGTTTCATGGCGCGGCGGCAGTTTTCCAAAATTCGTATCGCATCGGCATTATCCCAATCGTGGAGGATGAACCTCAGCAAATAGAGATCTCCTTCCGGCACCGACTTGAAAAAATCGCCGCCAATCGCTTCGCTGCGGTCGGCAACACCGCGGGCTTTGGCCGCTACGGCTGCAGCTGCAGCCACCTCAGGCCGGTCCAGAACGATGCCGCGGAGGCGCGGATTGTGTTGCATCAGGCTGTGCACCAGCGCACCGTCTGCGCCGCCGACATCGACAGCGACCGAATAGGTCGAGGTGTCAAGCAGGCCGGCGGTCTCGCTCGCTACGCCTTCGGAAACATCCTGCATAGTCGCCCGAAAGATCGCGGCCTCGTCTGGATGGTCAGCGTAATAGTCGAATATCGGAGCGCCGAGCGCTCGGGCGGCTTGCGCTTGGTTCGTGCGCACCGCCGTGAGAAATTCGCTCCAGATCAGATATTGGGCGCGAGTGCCAAACACCATTGCCTTGTTACGCATCGAGTCGGGTGTCTCCCCATGCAAAGCCTGCAGACGCGAGGTGGAGTTGAAGGTGCGGCCATCGTCGCAGGCCGTCAGACCGATCTTCGTACATGCCCGCAGAAAGCGAAAGGCCATGGACCGCTCGATGCCGCTGAACGCCGCGAATTCCTCGGCAGTGCAGCCACCGTCCTGGAGATGTTCCGCCAGCCGGAGTGACGCAGCGACNGCGAGGATTTGCGTCCNCATGAAACCCGTCATCTCACAGTAAAGCCAATCGAAATCTTCTTTAGTTGGAACTCTATTGGGCGCGCCGATGCCTCTGGAGGATCCGGTGATGATGGCTTTCTTCTTTGGTGTAGCCATGTGGTGACTGTAGGACGCCGGTCCGCGGCCGAGTAATGCCGAGTAAGGATTGCGGTGATGCACGATCTGCATCAGTCTTTGGTATGCTGGGAAGAACCGCCTGATTCTTCTTCGGCTCGCTTGCCGAACCACGGATGCATCGTCTGCCGCGAATGGCCTTTCACACTCCTAAGGATTGTTCTATCAGATCCGCCGCTCGAGAAAGTCCGTTGGTCTTGGCAACGGCCTTTTGGATCTTACGCGCATTGTTGCGGTAAGTAGAGTCGTTGAGCACCTCATCAAGCAGCGTTGAGAGGTGCGACGCGGTCAACTTGTCTAACGAGGTGACTACGCCGGTTTTCTTGTCAGCGATTCTTGCAGCCACGCCGGGTTGATCATTGGTAACCGGGATCGCTACTTGCGGAACACCTTGGCTAAGAGCCTCCAGCACGGTATTCAGCCCCGCATGGGTGATACAGACTGAGGTCTGCTTCAGCAGTTCCAATTGGGGAGCGTGCTTTACGATGATCGCATTGCTGGGAACAGGTCCGATCTCATTTGGTTGGAGCTGATCGCCAATCGAAAGCACCAGTTGCAAACTCTTGTGCCTTGCGACTGCGGCGCCAATGGTGCGGAAGACATCAACCAAGCCGTTCTGCACTGTTCCCATCGAGGCGTAGACAAGCGGCTCTCCGGTTAGTCGCTCCCAGGGGAACTCCACCTCCGCCCGGCCGTTTCCATCATGAAATGGACCGGTGTAATGGAACTGCGGGGGCCAATGAGAACTTTCAAAGTCGAACTCTCTGGGCGTTTGAGTGAGCCACGCCAGCTTCGAAACGGTAGCATTAGGGTCTTCCCAGTCGACTTTAAGTCCGATGGTCTCTGCGTATGCTCTGATCCCGCCGTTCGCCAGTGCAAGAATTTTAGCAAATTTCGCAACACCCTCTCGATTTCTTGCCAAGGCCGCTGGAGTGGTCTCGTGCGGCCAGTCATACATACACAGCGGTGTATGCCCGGAGTAGTCGAAATGAAGCGCGTTTGACACGTGTATGTAAGGAATGGCAAGCCGCATTGGTGCTAATTCGACATAGAACAGAACAGCATCGAGAATCACGCCATCGACCTCGGTTTCAGGCAGTATTTTTAGCAATGATTTCAACATAGCTTCCGCCACAACGGCAGCGACACGCATGGTAAAATCCGCTGCCTCCTGTCCCTGCAACTTGCTTAACTGACCCAAAAGTTCGTTTAAGCGCTCGGCCGGAAGTTCCTCGTCCCCACAAGGAACAAACGATAAATCGGCGGCACGAACCAGGGGGGCCGCACCCTGTGAAGACATGACTACCACGTCGTGGTTACGCGACTGAAGCCGACGAGCCAGCGTAGTCATCGGGTTGAGGTGACCTGGTGCATTCGGAACAACAAAAGCGATTTTCATAAAGATTTCTTCTCGACACCGAGGAACTGATCTCACTCAGCGCCTTTAGTTCGTGGCACTAGACGCCGGGATTTTGGATGCGGACCATTCTTTGTCCCGGTTGCCGCAATCGCNGTCCTGATTGCCGCCGCGCGCTTTCGTCTCCGCGCTGCGCTTGCCGCAGTTTGCTCATAATCGGGAAGCGCGATTGAAGCTCACGAGCCACTGCGCTCATTGGATTGGAATGCCCCGGAACAGGCGGACTGATAAAGCCGATTTTCATAAATATGTAAGCGATTCAACGACCTTCTTGGAGCGCTGAGGAAGTGATCCTGACTGACCACTTTGTTGAGAAGCACTAGACGATTCTGGCACCGGCTATGTGTGTCACAAAAAAGTTGGTGAGCATCTGCATCATTCGCTCGAAGTCTTTGTCCGTGGCCTCCAAGGCGGTCGTCATCATATAATTTTCGGTTGTGAAACTCACCCACGGTAGGACGCCGGTCCGCGGCCGAGTAATGCCGAGGAAGGATTGCGGTGATGCACCATCTGCATCAGTCTTGGGCATGCTAGCGCANATATGCTCATCACCAGCAACGAAAGAATCGTTATGACTCTGCCCCTGACCGCCCAATTTGTTGACCCCGCCGCGCGCGATGCCGCAATCGCATCGCTGCGTCTACTCCTGGGCGCCCGATTGTCGAATGCCGCACCGGTATGCGAGCAACACGGCAAGGATGCATCTTATCATCCCTCTGTCGCGCCGGACGCCGTCGCCTTTGCGCGATCGACTGAAGAAGTGAGCGAAATCGTCAAGATCTGNGCGCACCACAAGGTGCCGCTGATCCCTTTTGGCGCTGGGACCGGCTTGGAAGGCAATGTCGCGGCGTTGCGGGGCGGGGTCTGTATCGATATCTCGGGGATGAACCAGATCTTGCAGGTCAGAGCTGGCGATCTCGATGCGACTGTAGAAGCAGGCGTTACCCACGAGCAGCTCAACGAGCATCTTCGTGATAAGCGCCTTTTCTTTTCGGTTGATCCGGGCGCTAATGCCACCATCGGCGGCATGGCGGCGACTCGGGCTTCAGGTACTAACTCGGTGCGCTACGGCACGATGCGCGAAAACGTGCTCTCGCTTAAGGTGGTGTTGCCGGATGGGCGCGTCATTCGCACGGCGCGCCGGGCGCGGAAATCTGCGGCCGGCTACGACCTGACCCGGCTTTTTGTTGGCTCAGAGGGCACCCTCGGCGTAATCACTGAGGTGACGGTCCGGCTCTACGGGACCCCGGCGGCGATTTCGGCTGCGGTGTGCTCCTTCGGCAGCATTGAAGCTGCGGTTAGCGCCGTGATCCAGACCATCCAAGCGGGTGTGCCGGTGGCGCGTATCGAATTGGCTAACGCGATGCAGATGGACGCAATCAACAAATATTCAAAGCTCGACCTGCCAGTCGCGCCGACGCTGTGGCTCGAATTCCACGGCACGCAGGCCAGCGTAGCCGAGCAAGCGGAGATGGTTCAGAAAATCACCGCCAGTCATGGCGGCGCAAA
>JGI25614J43888_10000591_pt1 | contig 10060 bp, 13 predicted proteins | sample GraSoi_2013_60cm_FD_43888 | JGI IMG/M metagenome (IMG submission 43888) | reverse complement strand
AAACTGGTAAAGCGTCCGGATGCATCCTTATCCGACAACAGCAACACATCCCCGACGTCCCGGCGGGTGATGTATAAAGAGCCGTTCTTCCCGATAGCCATTATCCTCGGTTTCCCCAGACCCATTGCCACTATCGAAACCGTAAACCCTTCCGGCACTTTCAAATCGAAAAGCATACTCTCTTTAAAATCAAGGTGCGCCGGATAATTACTGTGGATCACCGCCGAAAAAGTGTCGGCAGGCGCAAAACCCTTTTGCCCATAACCTATTAAGGACTGGCTCAACAACAAAAAAAGCATTATCCCGGCCAGCGAATTATCTTTAAACGTTTTCATGTTTCAACCACCCGCAATCTACATGCCCGGGCGCGCCTTGCCTTTCCCCGGCGCCTTCAATTCATACACAGTTTCTTTAACAGCCGCACCATACAAAGCCTCCCTGAATTCCTTCGCACTACCAAAAGACAGCTGTGGAATATACCTCGATTCCACACTTACCTTAAACCTGTTTTTTACAAAAGGCCAGGGAGAAACAGAAAGCACGGCCGGCGCCAGTTGAACCAGCTGATACGACTTCTTATCCGGCCCCTTGCTGATCTCCGTCAATCTTTGCTCGGGTTGTAAAGCATGCTGGCAGATGAGTAACGACAAAGCATCACACCATTGCATCAGGGCATAGGTCCGGTCGGCTTCCACTTTTGTTATCCCTAATTCCTTCCTAAGCCGTGCCAGGAGCCTGCGCTGTTCCTGTACCACCGCCAGCGCCCGGGAGTTGCGCTTCGCCTCTTCACGGTAAAGAAAGATCAAATGTTTAGCGCTGAGTAAAGCAATATGCCGGCTCTTGGCCTGGCTCGACAAGCTCAGCTTTTGACAATGATCCGGGTCAAAGGCCCGCATCGCAAAATGCACCGGCCCGCCTGCGGCAGTCAATAAATTCTCCGCTTCAAACTCAATCCCCGTATCATCGTGTTCGGCTATGGCCAATACCGTCTCCACCCATCTGTCAGGCTGAGATTTATTTTTCCAGTACCAGGCCAATTGTGCGCCCAGCAACCCATGCGCCCGCTGTGTAATGATCTCCCAGCCGGATTCTGTGTAATTGACAATCATAGACTCCGGTGTCCACATAAAAAATCATACCTCGGCCCGAAAACCCAGCAAGAACCGGGTTTTCAGCCCATGCAGATTGTATAAACTTTGCCTGTAAATACAAAAACCATGCACCAGGTAAGTTATCCGTCTATTCTCTATTTTGGCACGCCGGTAGTCCTCCTCAGTACGGAGAACGAAAACGGCAGTTTCAACCTGGCCCCTATCTCCTCGGCTTTTTGGCTGGGCTGGCGCTGTATCATCGGCATCTCCGCTTTTTCCAAGACAACCGAGAACCTTCTCCGGACCCGGGAATGCGTGCTCAACCTGCCCTCCGTTAATGAAGTGCAGGCCGTCAACCGCCTGGCGCTAACCACCGGCTCCAATCCCATTCCGGAAGGAAAAATTCTCAAAGGATATCGCTTTGAACAGGACAAGTTCAGCATTGCCGGTTTAACCCCACAGCCATCGGACATCGTCAGACCCGCCCGTGCGATGGAGTGCCCGGTTCAGTTGGAGGCGCAGCTGGCCGCTATTCATCCCGTCAGCGAAGAAGAGCCGCTGCAACGGGGAAAGATCCTAAGCCTCGAACTAAAGATCGCACGCGTCCATCTCGACCCATCGATCCTGATGGAAGGGCAGATCAACCGCATCGATCCCGACAAATGGCGTCCGCTGATCATGAGCTTTCAGAAATTTTATGGCCTGGGTGAACAGGTCCATGCCTCGACGCTGGCCCAGGTGCCCGAAGAGTTGTATCAAACGGCAGACCGGCAGCGGGCGCTAAGCTAAACCTTAGCTCTTATCTTTTTCAATCCATGACCTGTTTTTGATTGCTTCATTCTTTGTCCATTAACAGCAATTTTTACTTTTAGCAAATCCCGGCCCAGCGCATGTATTGTTTTTTCAATTTGTTTTGCTCTTTCTGCCGACGGAAACTTTTTTCCAGAAGCATATTGAGCCATTAAAGACCGGTTAATGCCTAACTGAAGTGCCACCTCAGAAAGGTTAAGATATTTTTTTTGCTCAAAAATAGCCGTCAGATCATATGCAATATCAAATGTTACTTCGTTCGATCCGAGGTCATGAAAGTCATTCAATACCTTTTTTAACTCTTTTTCCAATAACTCGATGGATTGGGCTTGTCCTGTGATCAAATTATCATCAAAGGTTATGCGGCCCCACAACTCATTTTCGCTTCCTTTTTCGATGACCAATAAGATTTTCTCCATATTTTCTAATTTTAAGACTGATTATTTCAGTCCCGACTGTCTTAAAATGCTATTTAAAGTACCAGGCGGTATTTCTTTTTTACCAGGATCAGCCGCCGTGATTTTTCCACGCTTAATTGGATGAACAAATTGCTTATGGCTACCTTTCCGGTCTTTGAGGACCCAACCATCGTTTTTTAACAACCGAATGACCTGTGCAGCGTTCATGTTTTGAACAATTAAAAAATGTTAATGCGCGTTCCATAATTTTCAAGATTTGCTTGTTTTTAAAAGGTAACATTTTTGTTACCATATTAAAGTTTAATTTTACACCCTACTCCCCCCAGCAAGTAATCACCAGCTCCCTGCTCCCGCCAAAATTCCGGTGCTCACAAAGATAAATCCCTTGCCAGGTGCCCAGCGCCAGCCGTCCATTGGTAATAGGGATCATAACAGAACTTCCAAGGATAGCTGCTTTGAGGTGAGCCGGCATATCGTCCGGCCCTTCGTCGTTATGAACGTAGTCCGCATCGCCTTCCGGAACAGCTTTATTAAAGAAAGTCTCAAAATCCCGCCGCACGGTGGGATCAGCATTTTCATTGATGGTCAGCGAGGCGGAGGTATGCTGGATAAAGACCTGGCAGACGCCCTTTCGGATTTGAGTGATACCCGGAGCAGCCCGGACGACTTCCGGTGTGATGAGGTGGAAGCCTCTGCGTTTTTGGGGAAGAGTGAGCGTGTATTGGAGGATTTGCATGAGCAAAAGTACAAAATGCCTGGACTCGGTAAACAGCCGTTCCGCTGGTATTTACCTGGGTTACAAATATATCGGGATTCCCTTCTACTGCGCAATGGTATATCCTCCGCCGGGGTGTGGGGGCCAGCTTAGTCACCCTGGTGGGGCTTCAGGGGCGACGCTCCATTCATGGGTTGTGCAACTATTGGGCTTTAAACGACAGCCATCCGGTGTCACTGTGTAACTTTTCCTTTCCGGCTCTCTGCTTTTACAAGGCTTATAGCAGCACACTTTTCTGTAAAAAGACAGAAACCCCAGCCTACTGCTAATCGACCGATCTCTGTCCATCCACCGCTTGCCTGTCATCAGTCTTGTTCATCTTTCCTTCGGAAGCCAATGCGGGGCCTGAGTTCCTGGGGTGGATTCAGCAGCTCTTTGAGCGCAGCAAAGATCATCTGTATGTCTTCACTATTTTGCACTACCTGTTTTTCAAACTGTTCCAGCTTCAGCAGTATGTCCTTATGGGTCAGCAGCATTTCCCGCATCTTCGTATAGATACGCATAATCTGGATATTTACCTTGATCGCTCTTTCGCTGTTTAATACGCTGGACAGCATGGCAACCCCCTGCTCCGTAAATACATAGGGCGCATACCTCAAGCCCATTTTATCTCCTTTATTGGAGGTGCCAAATTGGCTCCTCCATTCCTGGAACTCCTCATCGCTTAATTCAAACATAAAATCATCCGGGAACCGATCTATATTTCGTTTTACCTGCCTTTTAAGCTGTTTGGTTTCAACACCATAAAGTTCCGCCAGATCGCGGTCGATCATCACCTTTTGTCCCCTGATCAGGTAAATTTTACTGATAATCGCTTCTTCTGCTACTGCTATGGATTTAATTGACTCTGTCATAAGATTTGTTTTTGAAGTATCACAAATTGTGATACCAGTAAATAAAATTATTCATTCCGCCACCTAAAACAGGTGGAACTTTTTCACATCTCCCTACAGCTCGTCCAGCAACTGCTGCTTGTAATCTTCCGTCGAACTAACATACCGGTGACCAGCCATGTATTGGGCTTTTTGCAGATCGTACACCTTTACCCAATGGATCACAAAACCCCTGATCTGATCCAGGTTCTTCACTGCACTGTTGATCCTGCGCAGGTGACCGATCAGCGTACCTGTGATCCAGGTAATCCATCAACTCGTAGACCTGCCCTGCTTCCAGTTCCAGGATACGCTCCGCTGTTCTTCGCTGGTGATGGATCGTGATACGCCCTTCCCGTAGCTGCAGGTCCTGCACTTACAGCGCCTTTATTTATTCTACCCGTACCCCCTGGTTGACCAGCAGGCCCACGATCACTTTGTTCCTTCGCCGGGACAGCAGGTTCTGCTCCTGGGGATACAGTATCCGGTGATGCACCCTGCATTTGATGCCCCGCAGTTTGACAAAAGCAGCCGGATTATCTTTCCCCTAGTCGATGAACCTTTTATAGGCCTCCAGGTGCTTGTTGAGGTAGTTGTTGCTCAACCCGCCGCCACGACGCTGATTGGGCCTTTTTTTCAACCGGGCATAGTGTTCCCGGATGAGCGTATTATCCAGTTGAAGCAGCGCTGTATACCCTCTGGATTCGGCGTAATAGAGTAGTTCCTGCACGTAGTTGGGCAGTTGGTAGACAGCCTGCTCATTGTAGCCGATCATCGCCAGCCATTCCCGGAAGCCCTGGACAATATACCGGTAGGCTTCACTCTGTAAAGCAAGTTCTTTCATGTTTTTATTTCTTTGGGGTGTATCCTGGTAAAAGCAGTGAGCCATTACGCTAGGGCGTTGGTTCTCACCTTCTTCTTACCGGTCATCATCGACAACGGCAGTTGACCGTTGTTCTTATCTTATGATGGCTTGATGAAGTTCATCAGGCCATCGGACTGTTGCAGGACCAGAAGTAAAGTTTCAGACAGTTTTGCAGCATGCCGATGCTGCGGCTGAAACAGATCGTCCGACGGCTCAGCCGTTTAAGATGTGTCCGGATAGACAGGTTCTTCCGTTCAATGTGGTTAATGCAGTACGATCCACTACGGTACAGGTGCTTTGGGATAATTCGTTGGTATAAGGTTAGCCTGTCTGTCCGGATGGCTTTTGGATTTAAAAGTAATAATCGATCGATCAGTTCCTTCAGTGTCCTCTTCGTTCGCTTCCCGATAACGAAATCCACGACTTGCCGGGTTCTCCGGTCAAGGGCATAAGCAACCCAGTATTCATTCTCCTTCCGGCCGATATAGGTCCAGAGTTCGTCCACTTCAAATGTTGGTCGAACATCTGTAACAACAGGACGGCCAATTTTTTCCGCTATTATCCGGATCCGCGTTGATATTGTACCGGTAGCTACTCTTAATACCCGGGCAATTCCTCTAATGCCAACGCTCTCGCACGACAACGACCGGATATAGCCGTTCATTGTTCCATGGCAAGCCCTATAGCGATACGTCTCCTGTTGATATCTTAAACACCCTTTACAGTAATACCGTTGGACGCCATTCTTTTGCCGGCCTGAGCGCCGGCACGGTTGACTGCAGTATTTACACTCCATCTTAAAAACTGCTATTTTGATACACGAGTAATGAAAAAGCCCCATTCCAAGGCACAAAACGCTAAAATTAATGCCTTTTCAGTCCGCAAAATACAAGAGGGCTTCTAAAGAAGCCCCCTGTAAGGTCCGTATAACCTATAATTTTTGAAAAACTGCTATTTTGATGCACCACCCAACGTCGCCAGTTCCTCACCGGTAATTTCGTTATAGCTTCAAAAACAAAAACGCATTACAATATGCTCAACTCTAAGAATAAACAATCGTTAAGATTTTTTTTATTCTTCCTTATACCTTATAGTGTTAAACATCTTTAATGCCAAGCGGCTATTAATGCTGTCCATATTTCTTCCAAATATGCTAAAGCTTTTACCGTCTCGTAGTCTAGGTATATATAATCCGGTTATTCCACTCCCAGTCCTTTTGGGCTGAATAATCTTCACAACTATTTTATTAATAGTATCATACATAAAAAAATTCTTGTCGAACACTCCTTCTTCTCTATCGTCATCAGCATATTCAGAAAACACGATCTCGTCTGATGAAGGCTCCTTGCCTGAGGCTTTTACTATACGGCCCTTTTGACTTAATGGAAAAACAGCAGGATTCAAATCATGGAAACTATAAATTATGCCTTTATCTCCATATTCAATATGTAAAGTATCGTTCTTTTCAGTTACAAGAAAAGCCACATAACTATCTATCCCTTTCCGTTCAAAAAAATGCACTCCATCCGGCACACTAATTACCAAAATATTTCCTATAGAAATATCTTTTACTAAGACGTCCCGTTTATCCGCATTGCATCTACAAAACAGAAAACAAACTGCTAATATTAATACCCTTTGAGTCATGGTGTAATACCTCCGTTTTGAATAAATTCTTTTAATTCTTGACGGCTATCTTTTGGCGTAAACAATGCCCTATAAGTGCCGCTGTTCTGATAGCCTCCAATAAATTTCCATAAATTCCTTTTAGCAGCATTCCCTATTTGGGTATCATGATAATTGGGATTGTTGTCCGCGGCAGGGTTCATTAAAGTCCCGTCCTGGTGTTCCAGTCCCATAATGTGACCTAATTCATGAGCTAACACTTTTCCCATTTGACTAGACCCTACGCTATTTTCTACAGCACCAACATCACCGCCAACCACATCTACCTTTCTAATGGCATTACCTGGTATATCATCAACCATCTGAATGATATAATCTGAACTTTTGGCATCCTTTACATCTTTGACAATACTAAGGTTAAGGTCTACATTGACATTTATCTCAACGTTATCTTTTCCGCCGACTGTGGCATAAATTGTTCCACCGAAATTTTTGGCAATATCTTTCGCCTGTTGTTGCGCTGAGCTCCCAAACTTATTATTAGGATCAACTACTGTCAAATTAATTGTAGCAGTAGCATTATAGGAGTAGGTTCCATCTTTATTTTTAGTTTTATTGAGCTGCAGAATTACATCCTCTGGAGATTTCCCATCGGGATCTATAAACCTATTAGGGTTATCGTATGCAAAATTGTAAGGAGAAAACCTTCGCATTGAATCTGCCAAAGGGTCTACACTCCACCATCTCCCTAATTGCGGGTCCTGCATCCTGGCCCCATAATCATACGCTTCCAACCCCGATCCGTCACTAAATTCCTGATTCTGTAACTCTTTACCGTTATACCGATATTTGTTTTGTGAGTAGTTTGATTTCAACGCCTTATCACTGATTCCCGCCATGGTCAGTCCAAACGCATAATAATGATTTTCCTCTAAATAAGAAGTCCCTTAGATGCATGTACTGTAAGTTGGTAAAAAAATTTAGCAGATTGAAGGTTTCATTAGTCTTGTAAATAAACAAATGCCCGATCTTCGAAATGGATAAATGTTTAAATATACCCTTGTTCGATCGACGACCATAACTGGCTTGTTCGTAGCTCCTACCGGCAACGACTTTAATAAATCGGATATTGTATACGCTGAAATTGATAATATAAATAAGCATAATGTATGCCATCATTTTTGAGATTTCTCTCAGGAATTCGATAGTACAAGCCCCTAAGTATAAAGACAATTTCATAATGCGATCAGAATATTCAAAAATTTATTAATTGAACGGATTAAACAATCTTTGTTTATTCAAATAAAAATTCGTTAAAACACCTTCAAATAAAATGGGTGCCTTATCATCATTTTTATTCGTATAACTCACAGTAAAATCAACAAAATCATTTCCCAGCCAACCAAATGCATTTTTTAAATAAACAAAATCACTTTCAACAAGGTTTTTTGATTTTACTATTACATCGTTTACGTATATCTTATTCCTTCGATCAGAAATTATCCTATTATTACTAGAAAGTACATTATAACCCAATTTTTCAAATTCATTTTTTACGACTGATTGATAATTTTTTTCAGGAAAGGAATCCTTCAGTGAAGAATTTATGCTAACCGTTAAGATAAGTTGCCCCTGAGCGCTTTTGATTTTAAATTTTGTAAAGTAATCCCCCCGCTTAATAGAATCAATTTCAGAAAATAAATTTGTCCTAAAATTTAACGTTTTATCCTCATAACTAGCCCACTTGACCTTGGATAATTCGTCCTTTATCCTATAAGCCCACATATCATTTCTTATTCCATCTAGGTAGAAGCCAGCTTCTTCAAACGAATCGGTATTGCTTTCTTGTGTGAAGACAAATCTGCCACTTTCAAGCCCATTTTCTATCTTGCCACTAGCACAAAAAACATTAATAGAATTATGATAAATGAAATCACATTTCTTTTTTTGTTCACAACTAATTAAATAAAATGCAAAATAAAATATAAAAAACTTTTTCATAAAACATTATTAAAACCCAACACTAAGTGTGGTAGATCCAGATAATTTTACTCCTGATTTACTTCCAATTTTTACGTCTGCCCCGGCAGTAACATCCACTTTCTTAGTGCCTGTTATGGTATTTGATGTATAATTTGTGCCAATTATAAAATTTGAGAAATCTGAAAAACCCGTCGACGCCTTTAACCCAATTGTGTTGTCTCCATTTGTCGATTGAGAGGTTGAACCTGAAAGTGTAATAGGAAAGCCCGAAACCATAAGATTTCCTGATGCAGTCAATTTATTCGTTTGTACGCCTTTGTCATCCGTACTGACTTTATCTTGTGTGCTTATAGTTCCTATTTTTGTATCCAATACAAGAGCTGTTGAATTAGTTAAGGAAAAATCAAAATTGGCAGGACTTGGTGCCCCTGAATTAGTGTTATTCGATTGAACATAGCTTAAATAATTACTCGTGTTAAAAGAGATAGATGCCTTCGCAGTAGTTGTATTTTCAGAACTTATAGACGTGCTTCCTGAAGAAAATAATTGCTTAAAAAAAGTTATGCTTCCTTCCACTTTCTGCGAGACTTTGTCTACAGCATTTGCTGCTGCTTGTGCTATCGCCGCTCCCGCTGCGTAAACAGCCTGTTTAGGGTCTGAAAAGGGAACTGCTTCTAAGCCTTCTAACTCTATATGCCCTGTAACTTTATTTTCAGAAAAAGCATAAGGGCTATTATAAACGTACTTATCGGCAAGAGGATCAACCGACCAGAACCTCCCAAGCTGCGGATCATCGAAGCGATACTTGAACTCATACATTTCCAATCCTGATCCATCACTGAACTCCTTATTTTGCAGCTCTTGCTTCTGAAACCTATACTTATTCTCAGCGTATTGCGTCTTGAGTGCCTTATCACTGATCCCCGCCATAGTAAGCCCGAACGGATAATAGCTCGTCTCCTCCAACAAAGGTCCGCTATAATGTACAACACTCAGATTATCAAAGAACACGTCCTGATGCTCAGTCACATTGCTGAGGTAAATATACAAATATCCGCTATTTTTTATAGAAATACCAGTAGCCAAAGGTAGCTGCAGCTGCCCATTCACCGTCCCGGGTACCCGTACCTGCAATGCCCCGCTCTGGTTGGGGTCCGCAACATACCGCAGCTGGTTATCCAGCAGCACATAGTTCAGGTAGGCCTTCGGCTTGCTTTGGTCATCCGNCACCGATGGGTCGTTGATAAAACCATTTAATGCGCCTATCAGCGGACTGGTATTGGGGTTACTCAGGTCCGTCAACGCACCGTGTGACGCCCCTGCAATGCTGAATATCCCACCTGCCAGGCTACCCAGCACGTCGGTAGGGGAAATGCTGCCGGAGTTAGTTACCCCCGCTGAATTATAATAATACCGCACCGAAAGGTCAACCTTATCTCCGCTCATGACCTTCAGGATGATAGCCGGCCCCTGTTTGATCCCGCTGCCGTTCAGNACCGTCACGCTNTCNTTCGGCGNCCCCATGGTCGTATCATTTGGATAACCGACGCTTGCCCGCGATACTATCGACGTGTCCAATGCAAAGAACAGCGCTGTTTCCGTGCTCCGGTTGGCCGCCT
>JGI25614J43888_10000587_pt1 | contig 10096 bp, 10 predicted proteins | sample GraSoi_2013_60cm_FD_43888 | JGI IMG/M metagenome (IMG submission 43888) | reverse complement strand
CCTTCGAACAGCGCGATACCGCCGGAGGCGCCGGCGCGCACGCTCGACACATCCTCGCCCCGGCCCGCCGCTAGCGTGTAAGTGCCGATCGAGCTCTGGTAGGCCACCTCGCCCTCGCGGCGTTGCGGCCCCGATGCGGCGCCGAGCAGGCGGTAGCCCCAGCCCTCGCCTGCGGGGAGGCTCTGCTGCACCTGCCCCAGCACCTGGTGGCGATCTTTTTGCGAGAGCGCCATCGCGGTCGCCGTGCTGCGCACGCCAAGCGGGATCACCAGCGTAAGCGTCGCCGAAGAGCGCGCCTCGGGCCCGAGCGAGCGGATCACGGCGACGTTGAAAAACGCGTAGCGCGACAGACCCAGGCTGTAGCTGGTGCTGATGAGCTCGACGTCGGGCCGGTCGCGGTAGCCGCGGTGCGTGTAGCCCAGTCCCAGCGAGCCGAAGCCTGGCGTCGAGAGACTGGCGAACAGCTGGCTCTGCTGGCGCGGCGCCAGCTCGTCGGGCTGCAGGCCGAGTTGCGTAAAGCGCTCGCTCGCCGCCTGCGCGCTCGCGCCAAAGCCGATGCGCCGCGCCTGCCGCTCGTAGCCTACCTGGACCAGGCCGCCGCGGCCGCGCTCGCTCGAGCTGCCGGCCACCGAGCCGCTGAGGATACCGAGCACCGGCGCGAGCCACGCCGCGCCGAAGCCGCCGGTCTTCTGGTGGCTGAGGAGCTCGCCATGCACGTCGCCGGTGAAGTTGTCGCTGAAGCCGTAGCGATGCGTGCCGGCCGCCATGGCGCGGCCGTAATCGCTGCTGGTCAGGCTGAAGCCGTCGCGCACCGCGCCGATCTCGTAGGAATAGTCCTGCAGCCCTGCGCGCAGCAGCCGCGGCGTGGCGTAATACGGCAGCACCACGATCTGCTCGCGTCCGAGCAGGTCGCGCACCACGACGCGCGCTTCGCCGCGGCCGGTGATCACCGGCAGGTCGCTGATGGTGAACGGGCCGCTCGGCACCTCGCGGCTCAGCCGCAGCGCATCGTTGACGTACAGATCGACGGTCGAGGGCACCACCGCTTCGCCGGTGACGCCGGGCAGCGGATAGGTGATGAGCCCGGGCTGCGTGGCGAAATTGGTCGCCCACTGCGCGCCGCCGAAGCGCACCGCGCGCACCCAGCTGCCGGCGCCGCTGATGGCATCGCCGAACCGGAGGCTGTCGAGCTTCTCCGGCCGGTCGTAGGTCCAGGTCGAATCGAGCCGCACCACGTGCGTGCCGGCCGCGCTCGGCTGCGCGAGAAATGAACTTACGCCGACGCCAAGACGGCTGAAGGCGCCGAGCTCGACCAGCCCGCTCTTCAGCGTGTCGTTGCCCACCTTGTTCGCGAACAGGTCGTAATTCATGAACGCCCCNGGCGACGCGCGCGTGAGGCCGGGCATTCCCGNGCGCATGCCGCGCAGCTCGGTGCCGGCGAACAACGAAGCCGGCGCCTCGGCNACCAGCGCCTGGCGCGCTTCNTCGATGCGATAGGACAAGCCCGGGAACGCGGCCAGCGGGTAATACTCTTCGCCGCGGTACGCCAGCGGCGTGAGCTCCGGCAGGCGCAATCGCCAGCGCTGCAGATCATCCTTGCGCGCGAACAGCGCGCCGTCGCCCTGTCGCAGGATGAGCGCCGTCTGCAACGCCTGCTGATTGAGGCGCATCTCGAGAAACATCTCTTCCAGCGCGGGCGCCACGGCGCCGGTCGGCGACAATTCGAGCACCAGGCGAAANCCCTGCGCGGAGATGCGCGGCTCGACCTCGGCCTTGAGATCGATCTGCAGCCGGATGCCGCGCGGCCGCAGGCGCGTGACGCGGATGCCGTCGAGGTAGGGATGGGCGCTCGGCACCTTCGCCGGCAGCGCGTCGAGCGCCTGCCCGGACACCGTGTCTTCGAGCTCGAGCACCAGGCGCCGGCGCAGCGACAGCAGGCGAAAGCGGATCGCCGCGTCGCCATCGATGACGATGCGCACCTGATCGCGCGCGAGCTGGATCTCGGTCGCCAGCACCTGCGCCGCCCCGGCCTCGCACGGGGCCAGTACGAGCGCGGCGAACGCCAGTCCAGCCCTGGCGCGCTGTCTCATTCCACTTTGAGATCGGTGTCGACGTCGGCGCCATCGGTGCGCGCGCGCAGCCGCACCGTGGCGCCCGAGGGCGCGCTGCCTTTCATGCGCCAGCCCTGGCTTTGCCCGGGAAGCACGTAGACCGGCGTGCGCTCGGCCGCGATCTCGCGCTCGGCGGGGTGCGCCAGCCGCACTTCCATCACCTGGATGTGCGCGTTGCCGTCGTTACGCAGGCTGAGGCTGAGGCCGCCCTCGCGCATCGCCTGCGCGCGCCACCGGAGTTGCGGGGCCACTGCCGCCGGCGGAAGCACGAAAACCGGAATGCCCATGCGCAACGCCACGCGCAGGCCCTTGAACTCGGCCTTCGGCGGCGGCGGCACCTCCTGCAGGAACACGCGGTAGGCGAGCTCGCGCGCCGGGTCGGCGTCGCGCCGCAGGCCGATGCGCACGATCTGGGAAGCGCCGGGCTTGAGCGTGAAGATCGGCGGCGTCGCCAGGATCTCGCGCGTCGCGGTGTAGACGTCGGCGCCGTCGCGCTGCGTCCACGCCACGACATCGACCTGCACTACGGTGGTTTCCTGGCTCTCGTTGCGCACGGTGATCGGCGTCACCGACTGGCTCGCCGAGAGCGTGATGCGCACCGGCGTGACCATGAACGAACCGGCGCTCGCCGGCGCCGCCGCGGCCATAAAAAAAGCCAGGCACCCGGCCTGGCTCCATGAGCGGGGGTGCGTCAGAAAGTGAACGTAACGTTCACCACATCGGTATAGACGCCCGCCGAGGGAGTCTGTCCGGCTGGGATGGTGCCGTCGACGTTGACTGTCTGCACGAGCCCGGTCGCGCTGAGGATTTTGGCAGTCGCCGTCGTATTGCCCCATACGGTGTTGTTCGGCCCTGCACTGTAAAGGAAGTAGGACAGGTATTTCCCCGTCGTCCCGATTTGCATCTGGCGCAGCGGCGCGGTATCCGTAGAGCCCGATGCCGGGTTCGCTCCCTGCCCCATCATGATTTTAGCCGCCGAGCCGTTGGTGCAGGTCGCCGTGATGGTACCGGTCCCCGTCACCGCGCTGCCCGAATAGCCGCCGAACGCGAGCGCCCCGGAGGTCAAGAGACAGGTCTCGGTCACCGTTGCCGACACCGTGAGCACTGCCTGCGCGAAACACTGGAACGATAGCGCGGCGCCGGCGAGCAGCGCGGCTGCGTGGATCAACTGCTTTCTTATTTCTGGTCTCCCCGACACGCCTTGATTGGCGGGCGCAAATATATCGAGGAAGCTGCGCGCGAATTATCAGAAAGGTTTAAAGGAAGCTGACGGATGTAGCGATGGCGCGCCGCGAGACGCGCCATCGCGTGACGCGCATCACGAACGACCGCAATTTTGTAGATAGACAACGACAGAACAGTCACGCCTTGTAGTACTAACTCGACAGCAGATTAAAGGCGGGATTTTCCCGGCGCCATTCGGACTATTTTTTCATCTCTACGTAAAGCGCGTGCCTTATAAGGCTGCGTCCCGCCTCACTTCCAAACAAACAAGGAGCCTCGATGAAGACGAAGGTCTTGGCGATTGCACTGGCGGCATTCGGTGCATCGGCGTACGCGCAGCAATCCGGATATGTGACGCAGCCTGCCGGCGGCCACGTGATGAACCCGTTCGGCCTGTGCTGGCACTCGGGCCAGTGGACCAGCAACGATGCCGTCACGCCCTGCGATGCGACGCCCCGCGCCGAGCCGGCGCCGCAGATCCTGCAGGTGCAGCCGATCGCCGCCGAGCCGAAGCTCGAGCCGGCGCCCGCGCCGATCGTGCAAGCCCCGCCGCCGGCACCGGCGCCGGCGCCGGTCGCGGTGCAGCCGGCCTACGAGAAAGTGACGCTCTCGGCGGACGTGCTGTTCGATTTCAACAAGGCCACGCTGAAGGACGCCGGCAAGGCGAAGCTCGANGAGCTGGCCGATCGCCTGCGCGGCGCTTCGCTCGACGAGATCAAGATCGTCGGCCATGCCGATCGCATCGGCAGCCCGCAATACAACAAGCGCATTTCCGAACAACGCGCGAGCACGGTGAAGGACTATCTCGACTCGCGTGCCAACGCCCGCAGCATCCAGACCGCCGGCAAAGGCAGCGCCGAGCCGGTCACCGGCAGCACTTGCCGCGGAATGGGAGCCGAGCAAGGCTCGAACCGGCGCCTGGTGCAATGCCTGCAGGCCGATCGGCGCGTCGACATCGAGCTCTTCGGCGTGCGTACCGCGGGCGACCCCGGCACGCGCGGCGCCGCAGGCAGCGGGGCGCAGCCGGCGAGCTTCACCGGCTCCTCGCGTTAAGCCGGCAGCAAGCGACCCACACGCGCAGCAGCTCATCGACGAAGAACGGCCTCATCAGGCAGGCGTCGCCGAGCTGCTGCGCGCGCGAGCGGTGTTCTTCGTTGCTCGTCAGGAACACCACCGGCATGCAGGGTGCGGACTGGTCGACCGAGATCGTGGCGATGAGGTCGAGGCCGGTTAGAAACGGCAGGTCCGCTTCCAGGATCACCAGATCGGGCGGGTGCTCGACCAGCAGCCTGCCGCCGGCGATCGCGTCCTCGGCTTCCAGCGTGCCGTAGCCCGCGTTGCTCAGATGAATCCTGAGCAGCTGGCGCGACGAGTCGTCGTGGTCGATCAGCAGGATGGTGCGGCGCGGGCTCACGCCTTGAGTTTAACGGCTGCGGCGCGCTAGACGCTGCGGCCGATTTNGTCTCTACTTCCGCGATGCGCCCGCAGCAGGTGCTGATCGTCGAGGACAACGTCGACCAGGCGCAGACGCTGCGCATGTTCCTCGGCATGAAAGGCCATCGCCTCGAGATCGCGGCCACCGGCCACGCGGCGCTCGAGGTCGCGCGCCGCTTCCGGCCGGACGTCGTGCTGCTCGACCTGGGCCTGCCGGGGCTCGACGGCTTCGAGGTGGCGCGCCAGCTCAGGCAGGAATATGGCGAGTCGATCCGCATCATCGCGGTCAGCGCCTATGCGAGCGAGAACGACCGCCGGCAGTCGCTCGAGGCCGGCTGCGAGCTGCACCTCGTCAAGCCCGCCGACCCGCGCTTCATCGAGAGCCTGCTCGGCTGACGTCGTTGTCTTAATTTTTCCGTAAGTTGCAACTCTTGCCGGGCTGATTACAATGCCGGGCCTTGAGTCCCGCCGTCTCCGTCAATCCGGAAGCCCCGGGCCGCAGCCCGCAAAAGCTGCGGGTGCTGATCGCCGATGATGATCGCGACGAAGTCCTGACCCTGCGCTCGCTGATCGAGGACGAGGGGCACGAGGTGCGCGGTCTCTACCGCGGCGGCGACGTGCTGGATGCGGTGCGCGATTTCGGTCCCGACGTGGTGCTGCTCGATATCGGCATGCCGGATCGCAACGGCTACGATCTCGCGCGCGAGATCACCTCGCGCTACGGGGAGCGGCGGCCGCGCCTGATCGCGGTGACCGGCTGGAAGCAGGCCTCCGACAGGATGCTGGCGCAAATGGCCGGCTTCGATCACCACGTCGCGAAGCCGTATGACCCCCAGGCGCTCCTCAAGCTGCTCGCGCCAAGGGACCCGGCCTAGCGCGGCTTTATGGCGGCAAGCCGGCGCAGCAGCGTTGGCGGATCGTAGGGCTTTGCAATGAAGTCGTGAAACCCGGCTTCCTTCGCCATCTTGCGGTCCGACTCGCTGGCATACGCGGTGAGTGCAATCAGCACCGGACCTCGCTCGCCGTAACGGTTGATCAGCTCTTCTGCGATGTCGAGGCCGCCGCGGTCGGGCATGGCGAGGTCGAGCAGCACCACGTCCGGCCCGAACTCCGCCACCGCCGCGGGCACCTGCTCACCCCACTTCACCAGCCGGACTTCCATGCCCTCGTCGCGGCACAGCAGCCCCAGCGTCACCAGCGTGTCGCGCTCGTCATCGGCAATGAGCACGCGCAGCCGCTGAGGCTGGGAAGCGGGCTCCGGTAACTCGCCCACGGTCGGTTCAGGATCCATGTAACTCGCCGGCGACAGGCGAGCAAGAAATGAACCCTTAAGACGTCGCTGCTAGCTCACGCCTTAGCCGGGCTTGTGGGTCCGGCGCCCGGCCTCCGAATAGCCCGCGGCCCAGCCTTCCAGGTAGTCGCGCTCGGCGGCGCGCGCGTCGGGCAGCGGGCAGCCCTTTGAGATCAGCTCGAAGCGCGGCGAGGCCGTGAAATAGAGGCCATCGCGCTCGCCCACCTCGTACCAGTTCGCCGTGCGGCACTCATCGGGGGTCATGCCGGCGCAGCCGCCGAGCACGATGGACAGGACCACGGCCCAGCGCACCTAGAGTAGATCCTTCCACTTGGCGCGGATCTTTGCCTGCAGCTCCTTGCTCGCCTCCGCCACGGCCGGGAATTCTTCGAGGTGGTCCCAAGGCCGGCAGGCATCGATGATCGCCTTCGAGCTGAAGGCGGCGTCGTAGCGGTAGGCGACGAACATCGGGTCGTTCTTCGAGCCCATGCCGCGCTGGATGATGTCGATGTCGATCGACGGGTCGGTGCGCGTCGCCACCGCCCACATCACTTCCTGCAGGTTTGCCGGATCGATATCGTCGTCGACCACCACCGAGTAGCGCGACATGTACGCGCCGACGCCGCACTGGCTCAGGATGTGGCCGGCCTGGCGCGCATGTCCCGCGTAGCGCTGCTTGATCGAGACCACGTTGAACATGCGCGCGCCGCCGATCTCGTGCGCCCACACCGCGCGCACGTCGGCCACGCCGGCGGCGACCAGCGCGTCGTGCAGCAGCGCCGAGCGCATCACCGCCTTGGAGTACGAGTAATCGTTCGGCGGCTTGGCCGGCGGGCTGCCGATCATGATCGGGTTTTCCCGAAAATAAACCCTTTCGACGGTGACCACCGGCGCTTTGCCCGCCTTGCCGGGGTAATAGCCGTGGAACTCGCCGAACGGTCCCTCGGTGCGCTCGTCGTTCGGCTCGATATGGCCTTCGAGCACGATCTCGGCGGCCGCCGGGAAGGGCAGGCGCGTGATCTGCCCCTCGATCACTGCCACCGGAGCCCCGAGGATGGCGCCGATGTAGTTGTACTCGCACATGCCGAAGGGCACTTCGATCCCCGAGATGAGATAGCCGAGCGGATCGGCGCCGAGCGCGATCACCACCGGAAAGCGCTTGCCGGCGGCCTTGTGCTTCTCGTAGTGCAGGCGGCCGTGCTTGCCCGAGACCATGTCGAGCGCCACGTGGTTCTTGTCCAGCGCCTGGACGCGGTAGGTGCCGACATTGATCCAGTCCGAATCCAGGTCGCGCGTCACCACCGAGCAGCCGGTGCCGATGTAGCGGCCGCCGTCGAGCTCGTGCCAGAGCGGCGACGGGAAGCGATCGATGTCCACTTCGCGCTGAACGTTCTCCAGCGCCGGGCCGGTCCTCACCACTGACATCGGGAATTTCGCGGCCGCCGCCTGCCACTGCGCCGGCTTGCCGCGCAGCGCCTCGACCAGGCCAAGATGCGTGCGCTGGATCGGCAACCTGAGGATCGACGACAGGCGCGCCGGACTGCTGGTACTGCAGGTCAGGACGCGGAAGCCCTTCGGATAGCCCTTGATCTCGTCGAACAGCAGCGCCGGCGGCAGGTCCTTCTTGACGTTGAGCTCGCTGATCGCGCCGAGCTCGAGGTTCCAGTCGGCGCCGTGGACGTGCTTGAGCTCGCCGAGCTTCTCGACTTCGGCCAGCCAGGTTCGCAGATCAAGCGGGTTCGGGGTCATGAATTCCGTACAACGTCCGTAATTATTCTTTCCACTCCTTCTTCGTACAAAACTAAATCAGTTTCGCAATGACCGGGAAGTATTCCGCCGTATGGCCGGCGGCGGCGGCCTTNTCGAGCAGCGCCTTGGCGTTCTTCAGCCCGGTGAGCTCGATGCGCGCGATCTTGGCGAGCTCGAGCGCGTAGCTGATGTCCTTGAGCGCGTACTCGACCGAGAAGGCCTTCTCCGGAAACTTGTTCGGCAGCATTGCCGTCATGCCGTGGTGGCGCAGCGCGAAGCTGTCGGCCGAGCCCTTGGCGAGCACCTCGAGCGCCTTCGCCGGATCGAGGCCGAGTTTGCGGATCACGGCGAGCGCCTCGGCAACCGCGAGCACGTTCTGGAACAGCACCATGTTGTTGATCAGCTTCATCGCCTGCCCGGCGCCCGCCGGGCCGCAGCGCGTGATGTCGGAGGCGAAATGCTCGAGCAGCGGCCTGACGCGCACGAACAGCGACTCCTTGCAGCCGACCATCACCGAGAGCTTGCCTTCCTCCGCCGCGGCGCGGGTGCGCGCCACCGGCGCGTCGATGAAATGGATGCCGCGCGCCGAAAAGCGCGCCTCCAGATCGCGCGTCAGCGCCACCGGCGTGGTGCTGAGGTCGATGATGTAGGTGCCGGGCCGCTGGTGGATCAGCAGGCTCGCGCGGCCGACGCAGACCTGCTTCACCTCGACCGCGCCGGGCAGCGAGAGGAACACCATCTCGGACTTCTCGGCGACTTCGCGCACGCCCTCCATCGGTATCACGCCGTGCGCCTTCAGCCGCTCGAGCGGCTCGGGATTGATGTCATAGGCGCGCACCTCCTTGCCGCTGCTCGACGCCAGATGCCGACAGATGGGCTCCCCCATGACGCCCAAGCCGATGAAACCGATCATTCGTTCTCCTTCACGGTCCAAGACTATACCGATGCCGCCGCTCGATTCCGTGGTGACTGCCATCCCTGCTCGCCTGGATCGCCTCCCCTGGTCGCCGTGGCACTGGCGCGTGGTGATCGCGCTCGGCGTGAGCTGGCTGCTCGATGGCCTGGAAGTCACCGTGGTCGGCTCGCTCGGCCCGGCGCTGCAGCGCCCCGACACGCTCGGCCTCACCGCGGGCGAAATCGGCTGGGCGGCATCGGCCTATATCGGCGGCGCGGTGCTCGGCGCGCTGTTTTTTGGCCGCCTCGCCGACAGCCTGGGGCGCAAGCGCATGTTCCTGGTGACGCTCGCGGTCTACCTGGTCGCGACCGTCCTCACGGCATTCTCGTTCGACCTCTGGTCGTTCGCGTTCTGCCGGGCGCTCACCGGCTTCGGCATCGGCGGCGAGTACGCGGCGATCAATTCGGCGATCGACGAGCTGATCCCGGCGCGCCTGCGCGGCACGGTGGATCTCGCCATCAACGGCACTTTCTGGATCGGCGCCGCCATGGGCGCGGGCCTCTCGATCGTGCTCCTGCAGCCCGACTGGCTGGGCGCGCATCACGGCTGGCGCTTCGCCTTCCTGCTCGGCGGCGTGCTTGGCTTTGCGATCCTGCTGGTGCGGCGCCACGTCCCGGAAAGCCCGCGCTGGCTGATTAGGCACGGGCGGGCCGAGGAGGCCGAGCGCGTCGTCGCCGACATCGAGCACGCCGTCGGCGGCCTCCTACCACCGGTGAGTGAAAAGCTCAGCATGCGCGCGCTGCCCGCGCCAGGCTGGGGCGAGATCGCCCGGCTGATGCTGACGCGCTACCGCAGGCGCGCCGCGCTGGGTCTTGCCCTGATGGCGTCGCAGGCGCTTTTCTACAACGCGATCTTCTTCACCTACGCGCTGGTGCTGGCGAAGTTCTATGGCGTGCCGGAGCAAAGCGTCGGCTACTACATCTTTCCCTTCGCGCTTGGCAACTTCCTCGGCCCGCTGGTGCTGGGGCGCCTGTTCGACAGCATCGGCCGGCGCAAGATGATCGCCGCGACCTACACGGTGGCCGGCCTCGGCCTGATCGGCGCCGGCTATGGATTTTCGGTCGAAGCGCTGAGCGCGCTGCAGCTTTCGCTTTGCTGGAGCGCGATCTTCTTCGTCGCCTCGGCAGCCGCGAGCTCGGCGTATCTCACCGTCAGCGAAATCTTCCCGGTGGAGATGCGCGCCATCGCCATCTCGCTGTTCTACGCCGCCGGCACCGCGCTTGGCGGCTTCGCCGGCCCGCCGCTCTACGGCGCGATCATCGAAAGCGGCAGCCGCGATGCGCTGTTCGGCGCTTACGCGCTTGCCGGCGTGCTCATGTGCGCCGCCGCCGC
>JGI25614J43888_10000585_pt1 | contig 10108 bp, 10 predicted proteins | sample GraSoi_2013_60cm_FD_43888 | JGI IMG/M metagenome (IMG submission 43888) | reverse complement strand
CAGCCTGGATCGCATCGAGACCTACTACTTCGAAGGCGCAGCGGGCCTGTCGCGCCTCATCGCCCACCACAAGGCCGATGGCAGCCGCTGGCTGCAGGCCTACGACAGCTTCGGCCGCCTGGCCTCGCGCACCGACCCGCTGGGGCGCAGCGTGCACCTCAGGCGTGATGGCCAGGGCCGGCTCATCGGCGTGCAACTGCCCGACGGGCGCAGCACCCAGCAGGAACACGACGAAGCCACCGGCCGCCTGCTGCAAAGCACTGACACCGCAGGGGCCACCACCGGCTACCAATACGACGCCTGGGGCCGCCTCACCCAGATCACCCAGGCCGATGGCAGCACCGAGCGCTACCACTACCCCGACCCCCAGGAAGCGCCGCTCACCTGCGACAGCCCCCGGCGCATCGAAGACGCCCAGGGTGGCAGCAAACAGCTGGCCTGGAGCGACGCGGGCCAACTGCTCAGCTACACCGACTGCTCGGGCCACAGCACGCACTACCACTACGACCGCTGGGGGGCGCTCATCGAAGTGGACAACGCCCTGGGCCAGCGCCAACGCCACCAGCGCGACGGCCAGGGGCGCATCGTGGCCAGCGAACTGCCCAACGGCCAGATCGAGCGCTACCACTATGACAGCGCAGGCCACCTCACGCGCATCGATCCAGCCCAGCCTGCGGGCACCTCCAGCGAAACCCAGACCGCCGACCCCAGCATCCACCTGCGCTACGACCTCTGGGGCAGGCTGGTCCAGCGAACACATGGCGGCCTCACCCTGGCCTTCGAATACGACAGCGCCGGCCGCCTCCTGCGCCTCGTCAACGAGAACGGGTCGCAAAGCCGCTTTGCCTGGGACGCGCTGGACCGGCTCGTGCAGGAAGAAGGCTTCGACCAACGGCTGCAGCGCTACCGCTGGGACGCGGCAGGCCAGCTCATGGAAGCCACGGACGGCAACGCCGCGCAGCAAAGCAGCAGCCACTATCGCTGGGACGAAGGCGGGCGCCTCGCCGAACGCCAGCTGCCCGCTACGCCCCACGCGCCCGCACAAACCCACCGCTACGAATGGGATGCGGCCGGGCGCCTCACGGCGGCCAGCGTCTGGCAGCACACCGGCGAGAACACCGCAGAGAACACCATCCAACGGCAAAGCCGCATAGCATTGGAACGCGACGCCCTGGGCCGCATCACGGCAGAAGTGCAGCAGCTGTACCGCCCAGGCAAGGACGGCAACGTGGGCGGCGGCGCAGACCAGATCGAATACGAACACCGCATCGCCCACACGCTGGACCGCCTGGGCGGACGCCAGCACAGCCAGCTGCAAGGCCTGGGAGAGATCGCCTGGCTCACCTACGGCTCAGGCCATGTGCACGGACTGCAGCTCAACGGAGCCAGCCTCATCGACTTCGAGCGCGACAACCTGCACCGCGAAGTCCGCCGCAGCCTGCACCCACCCACCCCTGCAGCAGACGCACACCACCCCCTGCAGGTGCAACGCCAATGGGACAGCCTGGGCCGCCTCACGGCCCTGGGCACCACGGGCCTGCAAGCGCTGCAGCCCACCGACGCCCAGGCCCACGCCCTCATCGGCCAGATCCTCGGCCGCCGCTACCACTACGACAGCCTGGGCCAGCTCGTCGCCATAGAACAGGCCGGCGCCCCGGGCCAGGCCGCGCAACTGCTGCGCTACGGCTACGACAGCGCCGGGCGCCTGAGAGCGGCCACCGACAGCCAGCACCCCCAGACCACCACCCGCTGGCAGCTCGACCCCGCAGGCAACCGCCTGCCAGCACCCGGTGCACCCGGCGCAACGGGCCAGACGAACACCCAGGACAACTGGGCCGCCCAGGTCCACGCCCACTGGCGGCACACCGACTTCAACCTCATGGGCCTGGGCCACCTTGCAGGCCAGCGGCAAGGCCCCGTGCAGCGCTGGGAAGACAACCGCATAGGCTTCACCGAAGACCGCGTCTGGCGCTACGACCCCTGCGGCAACCGCATCGCGCAAATGCAGGCAGACCACAGCCAGCAGCAACTGCACTACGACGGAGCCCACCAGCTCATAGCGGTGCGCAGCAGCCAGATCCAGGGCAACGCCGAGCAACTGCGCCACCACAGCCGCTACACCTACGACGCCCTGGGCCGCAGGCTCAAGCAGCAAGTGGAAAGCGCAGACGGCAACCCCACCCGCACCCACTACTACGGCTGGGACGGAGACCGCCTCATCCACACCGAACGCCAGCAGCATGGCGACGACACCCGCCACATAGAACACACCATCTACGAACCCGGCAGCTTCACGCCCCTGGTGCGCCTGAGCACTACGGCCAGCGGCGACCCCCAAAACGAGCCCCACCTGCTGGTGCAGGCCATCGCCGCAGGCCTGCCCGACCAGGACGACCCCAATCACAGGCCGGCCCTGGCCCTGATGCAAACCATGCTCAGCGCCATGCCGAGGGACATGCAGCAAGACGCCGCCCGCCACCTGCGCCACACCCTGGAGCACGGCCTGCCGCCCGGCGCCCAAGCCATGCTGGGCGAACAGGCCGAGAGCACCGCGCGCCTGCTCAGCGGCATGCAGGCAAAGCTGCAGGAACAGGAAAAAGAACAGCACGCCCGCATCGCCATCCACCACTACCACTGCGACCACCTGGGCACACCCATGGCCCTGACGGACCAGACCGGCCAGGTGGCCTGGGCCGCAAAGCTGGACCCCTGGGGCAATGTGCTGCAGGAATACAACCCGCAAGGCATCCACCAGGCGATCCGGCTGCCGGGGCAGCACCATGACAGGGAAACGGGGCTGTATTACAACCGGCATCGGTATTACGATCCGGTGGTGGGGAGTTATGTGAATCAGGATCCGATTGGTTTGGCAGGTGGTGTAAATAAAATTTTGTACTCAGAGTCTTCTCCAACATCAAAAATTGATCCCACAGGATTGAATACAGTCGCTATAGGGGCAGGAGTCGGGGCTTCTGTTGGTGGACCAATAGGTGCAGTAGTGGGGGCTGCGATTGGTGTCGCGGTTCTGGGGGTTCTTTGGATGGCATCCAGGCCAAGTTCAAATACGACTTCTGTATCAAAAACGGCAAGTGAATTATCTATTGCACACAATAATGCAGCCCAGATAGGTGATCGCTCATCGTATCAAGGGTACGGAGGGAATTGCACGCCAGATGATCATGACAAACTTGACGATGAAAAGAAAGATGCATGCGATAAATCAAAAGGTCTTACGTGCGGAAAAAATGAAATTGATTATGGGAAGGCGGATAAGATCAAGAAATGTATTGATGCTCGAATAAACATTGCAAGAAAATGCTTTAATGGTGGTGATAAAGGGCATAATACACAAATAAATCAATTGTATTCCATAATAGGAAAATGCACAGGACAGGCGGAATAAATATGAATTTAAATAATATAATTTCAGAAAGATTGCGTGATAGTAAACTTGAGCCTTCTTTACGGGAAAGGTACAACATTGCATTAAAGAAAGAATTTTCTGATGATCTGCCGAATTGCGGATTGTTTATTGATAATACATTCTCCGGGGATGATTCTATTGACTATGAGAAGGGTATTAGACTATTTCTAGGAAAAAAATGGACCGAAGTTGATCTTGATTATTTGTATGAAGAATATGTGCAGTTTTTAATGTTGAATGACGACGGTTTTATTTATTACCTTCCGTCATTTTTGCTATATTTCTATGATCTAAAACATTTTGCATTGGAATATTATATTTATTTTATGGATAAGTTGGAGTTGGGGCTGAATGAATCCAAGGCTACTTACAACGTAGGCAGACGACGGCAGGATTATTCTGGATTCAACAAATTGAGTCACGAGCAATCCAAGCTTGTTGCATTGTTTTTGGTAAATACAGCTAATTTGCTTCCAGATGGATACATGGAGAAGGCGCAAGCACAGAGAGCGCTAACCAACTATTGGGGTAATTTTTTACTATTCTGATTAATAAATCAAGGGGTTCATATAATCTTATTGATTAATGCATTCATTCTTTGATTAATGATAATTAGATTGATATAAAAGATTAATGACCAAGAGTTGGCTATGCTACTCTAATTATTATCTCCAGAACATAGCCTGAAATACTGCTACGACATGCAGACAAAGGTTCAGGAACAGGAAAAAGAACAACACGCCCGCATCGCCATCCACCACTACCACTGCGACCACCTGGGCACGCCCATGGCCCTGACGGACCAGACCGGCTAGGTGGCCTGAGCCGCAAAGCTGGACCACTGGGGCAATGTGCTGCAGGAGCACAACCCGCAGGGCATCCACCAGGCGATCCGGCTGCCGGGGCAGCACCATGACAGGGAAACGGGGCTGTATTACAACCGGCATCGGTATTACGATCCGGTAGTGGGGAGTTATATCAATCAGGACCCGATTGGTTTGATGGGTGGGACTAACCCCTGCGGATATGTTAGAAATTCGCCTGTTAATCTGGCCGACCCGCTTGGTCTTGAGCCAGGAACAATGGCGCAACGGGGCTATTTAGAGTGGCTAACACCACTTCGTCACAGGCCCCCGCAGAGCAGTTATGCTCGCTGCCCTCATGGCAAGACGACCCGTTAGCAAAGAACTGTGGCGACAGCTACAACCCCTGATCCCAGCCTTCGTGCCTTCTGCCAAAGGCGGTGCGCGCAAACTCGCAGTCAGCGATGAAGCTGCCCTCAACGGCATCTTGTTCGTGCTGCAAACAGGCATTCCATGGGAAGACCTTCCCCAATCCCTGGGCTACGGCAGCGGCATGACTTGCTGGCGGCGTCTGCGCGACTGGAATGCCGCTGGTGTCTGGGAGCAGCTGCACCAAGCCATGCTGACTCGCTTGCGTGAACATGACCAAATCGATTGGAGCCGGGCCAGCATTGATGGCTCCTCGGTACCAAGCCCCCGGGGGGCCAGGAAACGGGCCCAAACCCCACGGACAGAGGCAAGCTCGGCTCCAAGCGGCACATCGTCGTAGATGCCAGAGGCATCCCGCTGGTGATCTTGGTCAGCGGCGCGAACCGGCACGACTCCAAGATGTTCGAGAGGTGCGTGGACGCGATTCCTGCGATTGCTGGCCTGCCAGGACGTCCCCGTAGAAGACCGGCAAAGCTGCACGCCGACAAAGGCTACGACTTCAAGCGATGCCGAGCCCACCTGAGGCAGCGGGGCATCATTGGCCGGATTGCCAGACGAGGCATTGAGAGCAGCGAGAGGCTGGGCAAACACCGGTGGGTGGTGGAGAGGACGCACAGCTGGTTTGCAGGCTTTGGCAAGCTGCGAATCCGCTTTGAACGACGGCTGGATATCCACGAAGCGCTGCTGAAACTGGCAGCGGCGATCATCTGTGCGCGCTTCGTGGATCGGTGGTGTTAGCCACTCTTAGTGATCTGGGCCGCAAAGCTGGACCCCTGGGGCAATGTGCTGCAGGAGTACAACCCGCAAGGCATCCACCAGGCGATGCGGCTGCCGGGGCAGGCTCAAGACGCCGCCGCTGCTCGTTTAAATAGAACAAGGTATTGATTATGGTAGATTATTCCCTTATCAAAAATATTGCTTTTGGCATTAAAAAATATGTAGAAAAACAGGAGATTCTACATCTTTCTTTCATCAGAGCCCATAGTGATCTTGTGAAGCTATCAAATATAGAATTTCTTCCTCGCAACGGATTTGTTTTTGATGAAGAAATGAATAAATGGGAATTTAAAAAGCATGGGTGTGGTTATGAATTTTCTCATGAAGGTACGGTTATTGATATAAATGATTATTTCCTGTCGAATGGAGATTTTTTTAGCGCAAATAGATTGTTCTTCTATTTTGAATCGATTAAATTTAATTTCAAAAACCAAGATGCAGACGATGCGATTAAATCTGCCTTGATTTATTTGGAATCTACAGGGGAGATCGTGAAGGTGCTACCAACGGGGTATTATAAGTTCCTTTCGTCTTAATGCTGTCATTAATTTAATTATTAATCTAGTTAATAAAGGAGATAAAATCTTATTGATTTTATAAAGTGCATAACACGCTCCAGGGCTACTCACAATCGGCGGGTAACAGGATAGGAAGATATTGAGATGCCTCGCTTGAGATATCCAGAAATGAGGATGGAGCTGCTAGGCTATCTAAGAAAACTCAAGGATTTGAAGTATCAAATGAAAGCCTGGGTGAACCATGATTTCCCTGCAGACGTTCAATACGACCATCTTGATTTGGCCATACATTTCATTTTGATGATACGGATCTTGGCAGTGATGCTCGTATGGCGATCGGTGAAATTCTACTCGATGAGCAGGAGGCAGCACTGATGGGGCAATTGGTGGATGCCATCAATGCCGTCTTTGAGGCGTACGGCACGGACATGCCGGACGGCTTCTACATACAAGTTGCCGAATGGACGAGAGTGGTGGCCTGTGCCGAAAGGGCGTTCGATTGTCTGGAGGGGCGCCACGCCGCTGGCTGCCCCGAGCCGCTGGATTGACACGGGCATGCCTGCCAGCCGACTGGTCGGGGCAAGACCATGGCTGATCGTGATGTCCAGTCGGTGGTGAAGACTACCGTACCGTTTCCCGGTTCGTGGAACAGCAAGATGTTTTCCACGCCGGTAGCCCGCCCCCAAACCTGCCGGACAATCCATGGAAACCAAGGCACCGTTCCATGACAACTTCAACCCCCCTTCCCGAACCCGAATTGAGGGCCTTCGCTGCGGCGGCGGCCGAGCAGCAGCGATGCGCGGACTGCGCTGTGCTGTGGAGGCCGGGCTGGGAGTCCTTGTCGGGGGCGGACAAGACTTCGCATCTGCAGCAGGTTGGTGCGCTGGGCACGCCGGAGACACGGGAATTGCTTGATGAATACCACCCCCAGGGCACGAACCAGTGGTCACCGGATGCCCCCATCGCCCTGGGCTGGCACCCGTACAACCGCTGCACGCTCTGGCGCTGCCACCATTGCAATGCCGCCTTTCTGCGCTACACGGAATACGGCGGCTACTACCAGGACGATCGCATCCGGCCGCTGCTGGCGCATCTGATCGTCACGCCTGAGCAGGGCCGCGTCTGAGCGGCGCTGCTCGGCCGGCTCAGGTCCAGTCGAACGTGAACAGCACCGTGCGGCTTTCCGGCTCGTAGAACAGCAGGATGCTGTCCGCACCCGTGGCGCACCAGTTGTAGCCGGCCACGTTGGCCACGTGGAAGAAGGGCTTGCCGTCGCGGGTGATGCGGATGCCGTCGTCTTCCAGTTCATCGCCCATGCCGGCGTTTTCCGCTTCGTCCAGCTGGAAGGCCGGGGGAATGGGCGGGTGGCTGGTCCAGTTGCCGTACCAGATGCCGCCGCCCAGGCTGTCCAGGTAGTCCTGCTCCATGGGCTCGCCCTTGCCGTAGCGCGAGTAGCTGGCCAGGCGGCCGTGCTCGGCGTAGTAGGCACTGGCCTTGGCGTGGCTGGCCAGCATTTCGTCGGTGTGCTCGCAGGCGAAGGCATCCTTGGTGAACTGGCCGCCATGCTGCGGCGCGCGCTGGAAGAAGCCTTCGTTGCCCAGGAAGCGATAGCGGTTGTCGGGCGTCAGCTCCAGCGCAAACCAGTTGGGGGCGGTGAAGGCGTTGTGGTGGGCTTCGGTCTCATCGCCTATGCAGCCCTCGAAGGGCTCGACGGGGCACAGCATGTGGACCACGGTGCCGGCCAGTTCGGGCCGCACCAGGCCCAGGTCGATGGAGATCAGCGGCAGCAGGTGCTCGGCCAGCCAGGGCTGGTCGGCCACGAAGATGTCGGCGGCGGCGGGAAAGGGGCTGAGGCCCGGCTTCAGTTCGCGGACTTCGGTTTGCTGGGTCAAGAGGAACTCCTGGGTGAGGGGTTGGTGGTGCCGGGGGTGATCTCGAAGATGTCCTGGTCCGATGCGGCCGCGCTCTCGTGGTAGATGTCGTAGAGGTACTGCGCCAGTTCGGCATGGGTGACATCGCAGGGAATGGCCAGCAGGGCGGGGGCGCGCTTGCCGTCGGCGCCGACGTTGAAGCAGCGCCACTGGGCCTGCGCGCGTTCGATGGCGATGATGCGGCCGAAGACATTGAACCGGTATTTTTCCAAGGGAGATCCTCCTGGCGATCCGGCATCGTAGCGGCTGTCGGGGGGCTCATGCGTGTTCTCCCTAGGTTCGTGCCGGCGTTTCGTCTATATATTTCAAACCTAAACTATTCAGGCTTAAAGTTCTTGGGCCTGGATTCTGAACCTGGGGCGTCCTGTGCCGTCGCCCTGCGAGAAAAGGGTTTGCGGTATGAAGATCGTCTGTATCGGTGGAGGTCCCGCCGGCCTGTACTTCGGCCTGCTGATGAAGCTGCAGGACCCCGCCAACGAGGTCACGGTGGTGGAGCGCAACCGGCCCTACGACACCTTTGGCTGGGGCGTGGTGTTCTCGGACGCCACCATGGACAACCTGCGCGAGGCCGACCCGGTGTCGGCCCGCACCATTGGTGACGCCTTCAACCACTGGGACGATATCGACATCCACTTCAAGGGCCGCAGCCTGCGCAGCAGCGGCCATGGCTTCATCGGCATAGGCCGCAAGAAGCTGCTCAACATCCTGCAGGCGCGCTGCGAGGACGTGGGCGTGAAGCTGGTGTTCGAGAACTTCGTGCAGGACGACCAGGCGATGGCGCGCGAGTACGACGCCGACCTGGTCATCGCCTCGGACGGCATCAACAGCCAGGTGCGCACGCGCTATGCCGATACCTTTCGGCCCGATATCGACCAGCGCCGCTGCCGCTTCGTGTGGCTGGGCACGACCAAGGTGTTCGATGCCTTCACCTTCGCCTTCGTGCAGACCGAGCACGGCTGGTTCCAGGCCCATGCCTACCGCTACGAAGACGGCATGTCCACCTTCATCGTGGAGACGCCCGAGGAGACCTGGCAGGCCGCCGGCATCGAGCAGATGAGCCAGGAAGAGGGCATTGCCTATTGCGAGAAGCTGTTCGCCCCCTGGCTGGACGGCCATGCCCTGGTCAGCAATGCCACGCACCTGCGCGGCTCGGCCATCTGGATCCGCTTTCCGCGCGTGATCTGCAATACCTGGGTGCACTGGAATGCGCTGGACACGCCGCGCGGCCCGCGCAGCGTTCCCGTGGTGCTGATGGGCGATGCGGCGCACACGGCGCATTTCTCGATTGGCTCGGGCACCAAGCTGGCGCTGGAGGATGCGATCGAGCTGGCGCGCAGCCTGCGGTCTGCGGGGGGCATCGAGGCCGGCCTGCGCCACTACGAGGAGGTGCGCAGCGTGGAGGTGCTCAAGATCCAGAACGCGGCGCGCAATTCCACGGAATGGTTCGAGAACGTGGAGCGCTATGCGGGCCTGGAGCCGGAGCAGTTCGCCTATTCGCTGCTGACGCGCTCGCAGCGCATCTCGCACGAGAACCTGCGCCTGCGCGATGCCGCCTGGCTGCAAGGCTTCGAGCGCTGGATTGCCGAGCATGCGGGCGAGACCGTGCCCGCAGGCCGCCGCCCGCCCATGCCCATGCTCACGCCCTACCAGGCGCGCGGCCTGCGGCTGAAGAACCGCATCGTGGTCTCGCCCATGGCCATGTATTCCTGCACCGACGGCGTGCCTGGCGACTTCCACCTGGTGCACCTGGGCGCGCGCGCCATGGGTGGTGCGGGCCTGGTGATGGTGGAGATGACCTGCACCTCGCCCGACGCGCGCATCACGCCCGGCTGCCCCGGGCTGTGGAACGACGAGCAGGCGCAGGCCTTTGCGCGCATTGTCGATTTCGTGCACGCGCAGGGCGGTGCGCACATTGGCGTGCAGCTGGGGCATGCGGGGCGCAAGGGATCGACCCAGCTGGGCTGGCAAGAGATCGACCATCCGCTGGAGCAGGGCAACTGGCCGCTGCTGTCGGCATCGGCCCTGCCCTATATCGAGGGCCTCTCGCAAGTGCCCGCCGCCATGACCCGCGCCGACATGGATCGCGTGCGCGAGGACTTCGTGGCCGCCACGCGGCGCGCCGCGGCAGCGGGCTTTGACTGGCTGGAGCTGCACTGCGCCCACGGCTATCTGCTGTCCAGCTTCATCTCGCCGCTGACCAACCGGCGCGATGACGAATATGGCGGC
>JGI25614J43888_10000575_pt1 | contig 10206 bp, 9 predicted proteins | sample GraSoi_2013_60cm_FD_43888 | JGI IMG/M metagenome (IMG submission 43888) | reverse complement strand
CCCACCCTTGTAGGAACAATCCGGTCGACCTTGCCCATCGGCTGTAGCCAGGAAGGACATCCTTGCACTTTCGATTAATACCCAATCTTCGGGGGCGAAAACCGAATGGACCTGAACTTCATCGGGGCGGTCCGCAACACGTCGGGTGTCAAATTGATTCTGCAGCCGCCGTGAGCCGTCATGATAGAAGCCCGTATCGGTCGTTCGATCGAGGTTATGCCCAATCCTAATTAGGTGGGACTCACCAGCGAGAGCGACAGTAATGGTAATACCAGAGTCGTTTGGTACTCAGGCTGTCTCCAATGTTATGTCCGTGAGCTCTGGGGGACAATCAAACCGCAACGGTAATCCCACCATTCCAAGGCCGCGCCCAGTGTAGACAAAGCGCCCGTTTAGCTGATAGAGGCCAGTATGGTAAATCCGACCCAAACGCGGCAATATCAGCGGGCCGAGCGCCGGGATTCGGACTTGCCCCCCATGACTGTGACCGGAGAGCTGCAGTCGCACGGGCGTTAACTTTACCATCCTCGGGAAGTAATCCGGCTCGTGCACCAGGGCCAGGGCCGTGTCGGTCTCTCGGCACCCGGCAAATGCGCGGATCGGATCAGGCGCTCCAGTGCAAACCGAATCCAAGCCGGCCAGAAAGAGCCGGCCAGCGCTTGGTCCTACGTGCAGGCCGCGATTAACCAATACCTCAATAGATTGCGCGACGAGTTGGGAACAGATCAGGTCCAGGCCAAGCAGACTATCGTAATTGCCCGGCGCTGCGAACACACCGTATTTTGCGTTGAGTCGGCCGAGGATCGGCGCGAGTTCTCGGATGGATTCCACGTCCGCGCAGACGTAGTCGCCGCCCAGTAAAATCAGGTCGGGATGCAACGCATTGGCTTGCTCCACTGCCTGCTCGAGCAGTTTAGGTGAGGTGAACGGAAACAGATGGTGGTCGGACATTAACGCGATCCGGAAGCCGGCCAGGGCCGGGGTGAGGCGAGGCAGACGGATCGTCCGGCGCTCCAGGACAAGATGCCGCGGCTCAATTTGATTCGCGTAAGCGCCGGCTGCCATACAACCAAGAGCCGAACCGGCCAAGGTGCCAGCGAGCTGGAGAAATCTGCGTCGATTCATCTGTTGCTGGTTTGATATTCCAGCGACGCGCAACTGGAGCTCTTCGAATGGGAAGTCGGCGTTCACGCGGCGATTCCAAAAGGCCTATCTGGTTAAAATCAAAAGCCTATATCCACCCAAAAGACGCACAGCCGTATCCATATTAACCGAATAGAGCAGCCGTCGAGGAACTCTCATTACAAGATTTTTGAAACTGGTTGACGGAAGATCAAGAGCAACGGCCGTGTAGAAGTAATCGATTATTTGGTAACCAAGATCGACTAAGAGTCGTAACGCCGTTTCTTTATTAAAATAATGAATATGACCGTATCTTTGACGATCTCTAATCAACGGGGTAACCCGTAGAACCGTTTGCACGGAGAGATCCAGCGGGATTTGAAAAATTTTATAGAGCGCTCGCTCCTTGATGTTCCGCAAAAAGGAAAAGTAATCTTCCAGGTGCTCTATCACATCCAATACTAAGATCAGGTCAAAGAGCCTGTCCGATATCTTTGTGACGTCCGCGAGAATGAAATGAAGCTTCTCATTAGCCCTGCTCCTGCAAAGTTCGATCGCCTGGGGCGAGACGTCGCAGCCGAGCAAGTCACAATTGTTATTGAGTCGTTGCTGAAGCTGTTTTAATACTTCACCGGCCCCGCAACCCACTTCGCAGATTGTTTTGGGAGCAATCGCTTGCCGATTCAGCATCCGCATCACCTGTTCTGCCTTCCAAGATGATTCTTCTGTATGCCATAGCGGATTTTTTTCTAAATAGCTACCCGTTGTATAAAGCTCTTCAGCCGTAGTAGTGTTAGCCATGATTCTATTGCATCTAACCGTTTGTCCTTGACAGTCCATCGCCGCCGACCCACAGGAGCAGTCCGCTTATTGTCGTGCTAGTGCAGAGAGGTCCGGCGGGATTTGAAAGATCTCACGGATGCAGATCCGTTTTCCTCCATTCAGAGCACATGGCGCTGACACGTTGCGCTCGAGATGGGGCGTTCACTAATTATAACCCAGGATTATGCTAGCCTATAACCCAGCCTTTGGAGGACTGCGCGCGCTGCCCGCCGGAGTCCGGCCTCGGCGCGGCCGCGCCGCCGAAACTTTAGACCTTTTTCAAGAAGTCTGTTCTCCTCGAGTGACAGTCGCCAGTCTGAGACATCACAGTTTTGAACCACGTGGTCAATCGACGATGCCTTGGGTATAGCGACCACGTTCTCTCTTGAGATGCACCAGTTTAATGCGACCTGGGCTTCGGTTTTGCCCGTAAGGGTCGCCACCTTACTCAGGATCGCACGGGGATCTTTCTCTTTAATGTGGCGTATACCATGGGCGAGAGGACTGTGGGCAATTACCGTTATCCTGTTTTCTCCGCAGTAGCGCAAAAGATCTATTTCCGCGCTTCTGTCCACGAGGCTGTAACGGACCTGGTTAGAGACCATACGATACTTGGACAAGGCTCTGTGCGCCTTTCGGAGTTCAGCGACGGAGAAGTTGCTTACTCCGATGAATCGGATCTTGCCACTATCTACCAAGTCCTCCATGGCGCCCATGGTCTCCTCGATTGGTACGGTGCAATTCGGCCAGTGGAGTTGGTATAGATCGATGTAATCTGTTCTCAATCGCTGCAGGCTTTTGTCCAGCGCTATCATCAGATCAGAGCGCCTGAAATGTTTTGGCGAGACTTTGGTAGCGATGAAAACGCGACTCCTCAGGTGCTTTACTGCCTCGCCGACAATTTCTTCGGTACCATAAGATTCGGCTGTATCGATTAAAGCGGCCCCCAAAACTATCGCTTTCTCGATCGGTGCCACACTGCCACGGTACTGCCAGGTTCCGAGTCCAATTTCAGGCAACAGGACACCCGTGTTACCCAGTTCTTTTTGGTTCACTGCCCAGAACAGTCAGATCCTTGGTGCGTCGGACAAACGTCAATTCGCAGATTTGCTGACAGCTATGACACCCGAAGAACTTTTATCGCAGCGCGCTGTTTTGGCCGGTTGTCGTTGATGCCCCAGCAGCCTCCGCTTTCTTTCGAGTGTCGGGGTGGAGTCCAACATCATCCACTTCCTCAAGGGGCTGCTCTAACTTTACTCCGCTGGAGCGAAGCACATTGATTAGAGTGCGTGCAAGTATCTTGAAATCGAGCCAAAGGCTCCAATGATCGACATACCAAAGATCGAGCTTCAAACGATCACTGAAGCTCGCGAGATTTCTTCCATTGATTTGGGCCAATCCCGTAATGCCGGGCAGAACACTATGTCGCCGGTTCTGCTCCGCCGTGTAGTGTGGAAGATATTCCATCAACAGCGGTCTGGGTCCAACGAGCGACATTTCGCCACGCATGACATTCCACAACTGCGGGAGTTCATCGAGACTAGTCATTCACAGGAAGCGCCCCACGGGCGGCATTCGCTCGACGTCCGGCTTAAGTTTGCCCTCGGTATCTCGAGCGTCGGTCATGGTGCGGAATTTGATGAGGGTGAACGGCTGTCCGAGCAAGCCGGGGCGTAGCTGGCGGAAGAAAACCGGTGGCCCCATGCCGATTCCCGCGAGGACTGCCGCCAGCACAATAAATGGCGAGAGCAGTACCAGAGCGGGCAAGGTCAAGGCGAGGTCGAAGACTCGCTTGCCAATTTGGCGACGTTGTTTCACCAGGTTGATACTAACCTCGCGCGTTCCTCTAAAAACAGTTCCGCTGGAATCCGTTCCCCTTCTTTGCCAGGATCGAACGAGTAAGCACGCGCGCCGTAAAAGGAGTCCCGGAGACAAAACGGCAGAGCGGCCCGAAGGAACGCGCTGCTGGCGCGCCGACGAAATATAGACCGGGCACGGAAGATTCGAATCCAGTCGTAAGCTCTGGGTAGCCATAGTTCACATGTAACGCCCGAAGTACTCCGGTACTGAGAAACCCATAGCGTGAAACGTCCACCTGGTAACCTGTTGCGAGCATCACATGATCCAGGGCCCGTTTACTACCGTCGCTTAGATCGAGGCTCAGGCATTCTCCGTTCGCTCTGACTGAGTTGACGGCAACGCCGGTGGTGATTCGCACGTTGCGCACCCGCGGTACTAGCCAGCCCGTACCAGCAGGCCGAATCGAACGATATGCGATTTTCTCTTGAAGCGGCCGCGGCAACCTTTTGAACAGCTCAGGCGTTGCTACAATCAAATTCAGTCCCGGAGGTCCGACGTCCGTCCGCGGATAAAGCAGGGGGCGAATCGGGTTGGCTTCGCTTTTCAGCCACCGCATCTTTTGGTCAAGCCAGCGAACTTTCGGTTGGCGAGCAACGAGTTCTACCTCCGCCCCAATCTCGTGCAGCAACGCGGCTGTTTCGAGTGCGCTCTGACCGGCACCCACTACGGCCATTCGTTGACCGGCAAAACGTTTCAAATTGCGGTGCTCGGAACTGTGGGAGATCAGCGTCGAAGGTAGCCCGACAAACTGCGGCGGGCGGCGAGCAAATGGGCCAATGCCGGTAGCAACGACGACCCGCTGAACTCGCACGGAATCGCCGTCATTCAAAATCAGTTGAAAGCCTCGGCCGGTCATTTCAACACCAACTACTCGCCGGGGATCCACATCGGGCACAATTCTCTTTTGGAACCAGCGCCCGTAATCGATGAATCGATCAAGCGGAACGGGCCTCGGCACCGGAACACTCTGTGTAGCTGAGTAGTTATCAAGGGTCGATGCTCGATGCGGATCTGCAATATGACAGGCATCCCAGGACGAGCGTAGGAGCATGCCTTCCGGCATCTGGTTTTCCCAGAACTCCATCGGCTTACCGAAAACGCAGATCTCGATTTTTGCTGCGCGTAAATGGGCTGCTGTTGCCAGACCATACGGCCCCGCGCCGATGATTGCCATTTGAGGGGAGGAATTAGTATGCATCGTCATGTTCACGTTTTTAGGGAGTGTTTCTGGATCCTTGGGGCGACCCTGGAGCGGGCTACCTCCGGTGGCTTCCGGTTCGTCACCAGCAAACCGTCACATCGGGATGCCGCGACATTCGGCTCAATGCTAAACCACGCCGGGTCGGGTGGCTGGCCATTTGCCCATGCAATCAGCGCTGCCGGAAGATTTGCTCCAGCGATGTGGGAGAAAGGATAGCCGCCGCCAATCCGAGGATTGATGTCGATTACGTAGCAGCCGTGCTCGGTGACAAATGCATCGCAGTCCAGAATACCGACCTGGCCAAGCTTCTCGCCGATCAACTGGCCAATCATCTGAAGTCGATGATTCCTAACCGTTACCGCGCGGTCAGTTTGCCCGGCCCACATCCTGGTTTTGCGCTTGATGAAAGTGCAAACAAAGTTGCCATTAAGATCATTGATAACATCTATCCCGTACTCTGCTCCTTGTAGTCGCTCTTGGATAAGAATGTTCCGCTGCGATTCAGTGGCACTGATTTCTGCAAGGAAACTGCGCTCGATCTGCTTCTTGGTAAGGTGGTAGGAGAGTTCCAATTCTTCGTCGTCTTCGGGGAACTGCATTCCGATTGAGCTGACGCCCCAGCGCGGTTTAACTACCAACGGGAAAGCGGTATCACCGCGTGAAACTGCTGTCCGTGCGGCAGCGAGGGAGTCGAAAGTATGCGGTGCCAAAAGGCCACAGTTCGACAGAAAATTGTACGTCGCCAATTTGTCAAAACAAGTAGCAGTGATCTCTGGGGATGATACCAGTGGAAGCGTACCGATCGCAAGAAAACGCGCTCGGTTCATCGCCAGCAGTAGGAGTTCAGGCTCAAGGGCAGGAATCAGCAAGCCGATCTGATGATCGTCGCAGATGGCCAGGAGAGTATCGACATAGTCTTCCTGGTCGACCCGCGGAACGATGAAAGCCTTGTCTGCTTTTTGCAGAGCCGGAGCATCCGCGCTGGAATCGCATGCAAACACGCAATGCCGATCTCCTACCGCTTCTTTGAAGATTTCCACGGAATAATTGCGGCGGCCGGCGCAAGTAAGCATCACATTCATACGTGTCGCGCGTCAGTCTCAGTCGTTTCTAGAGGAACAGCATGAAATCTCTGCTGAGAATCCACCAACCTTTGGAAAAGAACCCCATTCGTGGTTTTCAGGAGCCGCGCGTATTCTGCGTATAGCAACTCCCAGATCATATCCGGACGGAAATGACGTGGGACGCGCTCGCGGCCGGCTTGGCCATGTTCACGCTTGAGCAAGTCGTCGGTTAGATATCTCTTCAGTGCGCGAGCGAACGCGCCGACGTCGCCCAGAGGAACGAGGGTGCCGGTTACACCGTCGCGAACCGCATCCACGCTTCCGGTTGCCCTGAACGCGACCGTGGGTATTCGCGCTGCTGCAGCTTCGAGCACTGCGTTTCCAAATCCTTCGCGGTAGGAGGGGAAGGCCAAGACATCCATGATCGGATAATAGGAAGCCGGATCAGAGACCCAGCCGGCTTGGACCACGCGCGGATGAATCGAGATCCGCTTTGCGTAGCTCTCGGGGATCGGGTCACCGTCTTCAAAATCGCCCAGCATCAAGAGCCGAGCGTCAGCGAAAGATGGACGGATTTGCTCAAAGGCATCCAAGAGTTCGGGCACGCCCTTGTCGCGTGTCAAGCGGCCAACAAAACCAATTACCGGCGCGCCATCGGGAATTCCCAGACGCACGCGCAATGCTTGTGTCCCGTCAGGTGACTGTGGAGTTGGGGTAAACTCATCTATATCAATACCATTTGCAGAGCCTTCTCCAAGCACACATGTCTTGGCTTCCCTGGTAAATCCGAGCCTTACATAAAGCCGCCGCAAACTCTCACTGCAGCAGATCACCCTGTGCGCGAGAGCCGACGAACAACGCTCAGCAACGCCAAGCATAAAGCGTTTTAGCCCGCGTGCTGTCTCCAAGCGCAGGCCGTGCAATGAATAGATCCGAACGGGGACACCAGCAGCGGAGGCTGCGATCATGCCTAAGAGCCCTGCCTTTGGTGTGCCAGCATTCACGATCGTGGGACGAATTCGTCGCAAGACTCGATAGAGCCGAACTAGAGAAATCAAGTCCTTGGCCAGACTAATTTCGCGTTCCATCGGAACCGCTATAGTGGATACTTGCTCTCGCTCCTTGAGGAGGGGGAGGTCTTTGCCTGGAGCTGATATGACTACGACATCGAATCCTCGCCTGCGCATATAACCCAAATGGCCTTTTAGGAAGCTGTTTGCAGAACACGCCGCGGTCGTGATGTAAGCCAGTCGAATTCTCGCGGTCATCGTTTTCCTTCCATTCACGGCTAGTTGCTTGCGTTGGCCCGTTGGTAGAGCCGCAAGCTTGGCAGAGAAATGTCAACGGTTGTAAGGTGGGCGATTCTCAATGTGCCAGTCAAACATCCCCCACTGGCACCCTGCATAGACCAAGTTACCGCTGAGCGTCCATAGAAAGTTGACGCGCAGTGTTAACCGGTGAGGACTGGATCTGAGCAGGGGCTGATCAAATTCCCCTGCTTTATCGCTGCTAGGTGCAGAGGTGGAGAGCATGAAAGAAAGCGTTTCGACGAAACGGTCGTGGTGTTAGATCGGCGAACAAACTGTCGGCTACCGCATCCAAAAGCTGCATGACCACAAAGAAGCTAGGACCGAATTATCGGTGGTATATTGAACAGCCATCTCTTGCGACTGAAGCCGTTTGCGCCAGCGGATGTGATCTGAGAATACGGGTGACTATAGTCTGCATCATGGCGCAGCGAGACCCGGTCGAACACAAATCCAATCAGCTTCGAGCGTGCAGGGCCAAGCTTTTGGACCGCTTGAAAGACGATCTCTGCTGAAGTCTGAGGTGATATCACCAGGCAAATCGCCTGGACATGCCCGGCCAAGAGCAATGTGTCGCTTACCGCCTGGATAGGCGCGCTATTAATCACTACTCGATCGAATTTAGCTGTCGCCTCCGAAATAAGCTGGCCACACGCCTCACTCGCAAGCAGCTCCGCCGGTGTAAAGACTTGATATCCCGTACACAACACGGAAAGCTTGTTAATTCTGGTGGATTGGGTGGCCTCGTCCAGAACGGCTTCGCCCGTCAGGATCTCGGTTAGGCCCTTAATCGGTGCTTCTTTAAAGGCTTCATTGAAGAATACCTTTTCGACCGATGGCAGCCGGAGGTCGGCATCGATCAGCAGGGTTTCTAGGCGCTGCTGCGCAAAGGCTACGGCGCAGTTGATCGCGCAAAAGCTCTTGCCTTCCGAAGGGACTGCACTGGTGAATAAAAACGTAGTGCACAGCTCGTCTTGAGAAAACAGAGACAGTGAAGCGCGTAAGCTACGGAAAGATTCGGCGGCAGCGGAGCCGGGCTGCTTCACCAGGACTAAACAATCATCATCCGACTTTATTTTCCGAGCCTTCGGAATGTCAGCAAGCGCCGGTACTCCAAGGCGTCGCTCCGCTTCGTTGGGCGTTCTAAAAGATCGATCCAGCGTCCTCGACAGCACTGCAAGCCCGCAGCCAAGCGTCAACCCACCAAAAATGAATAGCAGAATTACCCATTTTTTGGGTGAAACGGGTCGCTCGGGCAGCAGCGGGTGTGAGACCGGCTGAATCGTGTCTTGAACCGCGTCTTTCGTCACATCGGTCTCCTTCAAGCGATTTAGAACCGATTCATACAGCATGCGATCCGCATCCACCTCCTGACGTAACACGTTGTATGCGATTGACATCTTACTTGACTGAAGGGCCAAGCCATCCTGCTCCCGGAGAGCCTCCTCCATCTTCTTTTCGTTCGCGGCCGCGGAATCATAGGCGTTGGTCACCTCCTCCGCCGCTTCAAGAATTGTCCTGTCCAGGCTTGCCTTTAGCTGCTGCAATTGCTTGACGGCGCCGGTGTGAATCGGATGTTTGTACATTTCGGTCAGTGCTGCGACCTCCGCCTCTTTTTCGGAGACGGCTTTCTCCAACGCGATAACGGGGGAAGAGGAAGCAATGGCCGGGATTGACAGCAGCCCCGCCGGCGGGTTGCGGCCGAGTTTTTTTATCTGACCGTAATCTGATTCCAGTTTGAGGCGGGCCGCTTTTGCTTCCGCGACCAGTCGATTGAGTGTGTGCAACTTTTCAACAACGGTGTTCTCTTTCTCCCCTAAAGTGCCTGCCTGATGTTCCTCCTTATAGGCTTGCAGCGCTTCTTCGGAATTCGCGAGTTTCGCTTTCAGCCGCTTTGCCTTTTCCTGAAGGTAGTTATACACCATCTCCGATGATTCGGTGCGCTGCTGGAAGTTTTCGTAAGCGTATTCCTTGATTAATAGGTCAGCGATCTTCTGTGCCAGAACCGGGCTTCGATCCTCCACTCCGATGTCGATCAGCCATGTGCCCCGCCTAACGTGCACGGAGATCTGTTTAGCGAGTTCCTCCACCACCCGGTTGTCCGAAGCGGGCCGTTTTAGCCCGGGCAGGAAAGCAGGATCTTTGTCGAGATCATTTCGCCTCACCAGCTGCAGCAGAAGTTCAGAGCTAGTCAGGGTCTGTTCAATGGTCTTGATGATCTCGTCATGGTTGAGGTCCAGAACCCTGTGCTCATCCTCTTTGAGAACTTCTTGGCCTCCTCGTTCCACTCGGATGACTGCTTGGGCCCGATAGATTGGAGGGCGCAGAATGATATAAGTAACGCCGGCAACTCCCGCCATGAGAACGCACAGGATGATCAGCCAAATTTTCTCTCGCAGCAGGAGCAATGTCGCACGGATATCTGAACCGAAAGATTCATCAGGACGTCCTTGGTAATCGCCGTTCATCGAATGGGTCGAAATGAAGTACGGCTGCGTAACTGGCAGTACCTCCGTTTCTGCTGCCGCTCTTTGTATTAATCGCTTGTCACTCGCACGCGGAGGTTTGCCATGCGCTTTAGGCTCGGTATCCCCTTCTCCGCCGTTTGTCTGTGGCTTCGGCGTTCCGTTCTCAAGCGACTCGTGTCTATCTGGCGAGTTCGGATCGTTGAGTGATTCGCTTTTCATGGCAGCTGATTTGGTCAGGAATGTTCTGGAGCGATTCCATGTAGCTCCGGCAGAACACCGGCGGGTCCTTCGCGAATGAATCCGCGGACCTCGACGCACGATGTTTCTACCCTGTTTGCAATGAATGGCGTATACTCCGGAGC
>JGI25614J43888_10000569_pt1 | contig 10240 bp, 7 predicted proteins | sample GraSoi_2013_60cm_FD_43888 | JGI IMG/M metagenome (IMG submission 43888) | reverse complement strand
GGATGCCGGCGAGCCTGAGAAAGTAATACTTGAAATAATTCAAATCCCACGAGATGGACTGGCGATCGAAGCTGGCGCGCGGATAACAAACTTTGTAATTCAAATCGCTGCTTGCTTCGACCTGAAACCGCGGCAACAGGGCAACAACTTTGCGATAGGCCGCGACTACCTCGGGAGCGACGGTCGCGCCGTTGCGATGCTCGGAGAGAAACTCAAAAAGAGTGGTGCTGCCAAGGTCTTCTTCTAGATATGCTCCGTGGCTTAAATCTTCTGCATAGATTTCCGGTACGGGAAGCCCATGCCGGCGAAAGTGTCTGGAAAATTCGAGGAAGGCGACATTCTCTTCGCGCACGTCGTACAAGATGCCAATCGCGCTGAGTTTTTCACTGGAGAGGCGGATGATTTTGCGGCCCGAACCTCCAAGCTCTCCCTGCAGCGGCTGCATCCGCTCGACCGGTGAGCGGAAATGGTGCTCAAAGAGTCTCTTCAGAACTTCCATGGATATGACCCAGCGGTTCAGTTTTGTGAGCCTCATAACGATAACATCGGATGCGCCGGCGAATGGAGTGCTGCGCGGCGAGGCGTTGCCAGCAACGAGGCACTACCTGTTCGCGCAACCGCCTTTGGCTCTGCTACCCTGCATACATCTATGCGCCATCACCCGAGCCTGTTTTTCATCGTCGCCGTAGTCAGCTCCGTTTTTGCCCAGAATCCCAAGCCAGTCGCCGACCGCCTCGCCGCTCAGAACGCTCTTTTTGAAGAGCAGTACGAGTCCGATCTCCGCAATTTTCCCGAGCGCGCTACCGCCTTCGGAGACTACCGCTACAACGACAAGCTCGCCGACCGCTCGCTCGACGCCATCGCCCAGTACCACAAGGCGGATCAGGCCTTCCTCGCCCGGCTTGAAGCCATCTCGAGCGCTGGATTCTCCGACCAGGACCAGCTTTCCCACGATCTCCTGGTTCGCGTCCTGCAGCAGCGTATCGCCGACTTCGACCTCAAAGAATACGAGATGCCAATCAACCAGCAGAATGGCATCCATACGAGCCTCGCGGATTTACCGCTGTCCGTTCCGCTCGACTCCGTCAAGCACTACGAGGACTACATCGCCCGCCTTCACCAGATTCCGCGCGTCCTCAGCCAGACCACGGAAGTCCTTCGCGCCGGCATGAAGGACAAGCTCATGCCCGTGCGATTTCTTTTGGAGAAGCTCCCCGTGCAGTGTCAGGGCATTATTGACGCCGACCCGTTTCTGCTGCCGACAAAGAAGTATCCGGGGACGGTCACTCCCGAAGACCAGAAGCAGTTGACCCAGCAGATCATTGACGCCATCGACACCGACGTCATCCCGGCCTACAAGACCTTCGCCACCTTCCTCCGCACGGAATACGCGCCTCAGGGCCGTACCACTCTTTCTGTCACCTCTTTGCCCGACGGCGAGAAGCGCTACGAAAACGATATCTATGGCCGGACTACCACTCGCATGAAGCCAGACGAGATCCATCAACTCGGTCTCCGCGAAATCGAGCGCATCCAGGCCGAGATGATGGTGATCGCCAAGAAGGAAGACTTTGCCGATCTTGCCGCTTTCCGGACCTCACTCAAAACGAATCCGAAATACGTTCCGACTTCCGCCGAGCAGATCCTCGAAGACTTCCGCCACTACATCGCCCAGATGGAGCCGAAGCTTCCGGAGCTCTTCACTCTTCTTCCGAAGTCGCCAGTCACCGTCGAAGCCATTCCCGCCTTCCAGTCCGCCGCCGCAACCCATTACGTCACCGGCACGCCGGATGGCAAACGCCCCGGCCGCGTCGTCGTCGCCACCTCCAACTTCGCGGAGCGGTCCCTGATCGATGACGAGGCGATCGCCTACCACGAAGGCATTCCCGGACATCACATGCAGTTGTCGGTGCAGCAGCAACTCACCGGGTTGCCGAAGTTCCGCCTGCATGGTCTCGGCTTCAATGCGTACACCGAAGGCTGGGCTCTGTACGCGGAACAACTCGGCAAAGAGGTCGGCTTCTATAAAGATCCTGTCTCCGACTACGGCCGCCTGTCCTCTGAACTCTTCCGCGCAGTACGTTTGGTCGTCGACACCGGGATCCACTCCAAAGGCTGGACACGCGATCAGGTGGTGGACTTCTTCCGCAAGTCCGGTGCTGTCGACGAGCCAACCATCCAGTCCGAAACTGACCGCTACATCGCATGGCCCGCGCAAGCCCTCAGTTATAAGCTCGGCCAGCTCAAGATCCGTGAACTCCGCGAACGCGCCCGTAAAGACTTGGGTCCCAGGTTTGACATCCGCAGATTTCACGACGAGATGCTCGACGGCGGAACCCTTCCCCTCGACCTCCTCGAGGCCCGCACGGACAAATGGATCGCACAACAAAGGTGATGAAGCTCGCAGCTGACAGCTGTCAGCTATCAGCTCTCGGCTGTCAGTTAGACAGGGCCGTGATCTTTAGTCTAGCCGAATTGCCGAAGGTACCAGCACCGTCGGGAACATCCGCGTGGCGGCCAATCTGACCTCGATCAAATTAACTCTCCTTTAACACTGCAGCAACATTGCCGCAACAGAGTCCCTCTAGTGTCAGGTTGAAGCTATCTATGTGAGCTCTACGAGAGCGCGTGAGGCTCTCCTCCTCGCCATGGATCATTTGGAGCCGACAGACAAACCGCGCTACCCGGATTTGATCTACGTCGTGGAAGACGATCCCGATGTGTCGCAGCTGATCGAGCACAACCTGCGAACCGCCGGATATCAGGTCTCCACATTTTTCTCCGGGGCTCCAGTGGTTCCAATGGCAGCCAAGACGCAACCAGCGCTGTTTCTTCTCGACATCATGCTCCCCGGGATGAGCGGCTTCGATCTCTGCCGCCAGATCCGTCAGCACGAACGACTGGGTAAAACGCCAATCATCTTTCTTTCCGCCAGAACTCAGGAACCGGATCGCCTTCAGGCCTTCGACGCCGGCGGAGACGGATACATCACCAAACCGTTCAGTCCGCGTGAATTGATTGCGCGAATCCGCAACGTTCTTCGCGTTCAACCGGATGCCCCCAGTCACGAGATTATTCAGTTGGGAGATCTGGAAATTGATATTGCTTCGATGACCGTGCGAGTGCAGGGCAAGACAGTCCTTACGACCGTCCGAGAGTTCCGACTCCTCGAATATCTGGTCCGGCACCGCGGACGCGTTTTTACCCGCGACCAGTTGCTTGACGCCGTATGGAAAGAAGGGTCCTTCGTGACGCCGCGTTCCATTGATGTATTTGTACGTCGTCTGCGAGAGAAAATCGAACGCGATCCACGGCATCCCCGCTATTTGAAAACGCTGCGCGGAGTCGGTTACCGTTTCGAATCCGGTCGCTAGCGGGGCGACAATATGGAAAGCGAGAGGTCAGGAGGGCGGAATATGGCCAGTTTGGGACAAGTGGATGCTGCTTTAGACAGGAGAACTCTCAACTATCGTGAGCATGTCTTGCACACGAAGACACACGTTTCCCTGGTCTTCGTTAGCGACCACGAATCTGGTATGGGAAAACTCATCGTGGAACATTTGGGGCACGAGGGCTTCGGAATTCATGCGCTTCCGCTGGCGACCGGCACGATTCAACGGTTGGAGCAGATCCACCCGGCCCTGGTAATCATGGCGATCTCCAGGGGGCCTGCCCTCGCGTTATGCCGTGCCATTCGATGGGCCGAATCTCTCGCCCGGACACCGCTGATTCTCCTTGCCGCCAATCCCTCGGAGGAGGAACGCATTCTCTGCCTGGAATCGGGCGCGGACGACTACATTGCTGGATCGTCCAGCGGGCGCGAAGTCGTAGCCCGTGTCCGCGCCGTGATGCGTCGCTTCGCGCGACAGCAGCGGCGCACGTGGATGCCTCACATATCACCACCATTTCTCCAGTCTTTTGTAGGGGCACCCAGTCCAACGATCAAGACGGGAGACATCGAGATCAATCCCTTGGCCATGAAGATCTCGGTTCGTGGCAGCGAGATCGTGACCACCAACCTTGAGTTTCGCTTTCTGTACTATCTTGTGCAGAACCAAGCGCGCGTGTTCACCCGCGAGCAGTTGTTGGACGCGGTGTGGAGCAGCCGGTACGTCGAATTGCGCAGCGTGGACGCATGCGTTCGGCGTCTTCGCCGCAAGATCGAAATGGATCCACTGCATCCGGTGTACCTGAGGACCGTTCGGGGAGCAGGATACTCTTTTCTAGTGGGCCCCGCCCAAGCCTGACAGGGCCGACAATGCCCGATATTGCGTCAAAAAACAAGCCAACTCAAATAATCACTTATGTTGTGGTTGCTGCGCCCCGGCGGCGTTCGCTGCTGGCCCTTCCGGAAGCATCCGAAGTTCTTGCTCCATCCATTCCAGGTTGACGCTGTTTTGAAAGGCGGCGTTGAACTCCTGCACGGTTTGGTAGAAGACGAAGGTTGCGCCGGCCGGAACTGCGGCCCGCACCTTTTCCTTAGCGGCTTTTGGAGTGTCGGTCTCGAAGATATTTTGCTGCATGCGGAATTTCTTTGCCTTAATTTTTGGCAGCCAGTCAACCGGTTCGAGCGCCGATGCTTTCTTTAAGAACTCCGGTTTTACGTAGTCCGCCCTTTCGTCCTCCGGCACAAAAGGAGAGGTTGCCATCCAGGTTGGCCAATCGCCCCATGGGTCCAGCACATCCAGCACCTTAATGCGCTGATCGGCTGCGGAAGCGAGGATCGCGATGCTTGCTCCCGACCCTTGCCCGAACATGGCCACGCGATCCATGTCGAGATCACCGCGAGTGGCGAGGTAGTTCAGCACCATCTGCACGTCGTGCGCCGACGTCGCCAGGCTCTCCTGCAGTTCACTAAGAAACCACTCCTTCATCGGCCGGTCGTGATAGCGATGTCCGGTGAGCGCGGAAACGAAGCCCACAGCGGCAAAGCCGTCCTTGGTCAAAGCCTTTTGAAAAGTTTCATTCTTGAACGCGTCTGTGTCGGCGGGATAGCCGTAGAGATGCAAGATCACCGGAGGTTTTGTGACTCCCTTTGGTTTCATTACATAAAGATCAAGTGAATCACCCCATCGCCACTGTAACTGGATGAGTTCTAAGGTGTAGCCAAGGCGTTCATCGACAACGCCGACGAGCGGCGGCACCGGCTTCAGATGGCTGCTACTCAATGCCGGCAAAGTCCAATCCTCGGTTACGCCCTGAAATCGAGCGTCGGCTGGATCGGCTATCGGCGTCGATGCCCGGAATTGGGCGGAACTGGTCGGCGCCAAAGATAGTAGTGCGATCCCAACAGCAAGAGTTCTTATCATAATGAATGCAAACAGATTGGACACTATCTTTCCCACAAGTAGAATGCTCTAAGTAAAGTATTAGGCGAAACGCACAAATGCTGTTACAGGATCATTTGACGACATTGACCATTAAAACTCCGCTGAGGCAATCCGCTCTAAGTAGAGCGTCGAGCCGGGAATCAACAATCTGATTCCCGGCGTCGTTTGCTATACAACCGCTATCTCTCGCTAGTCTTTATTTTGCTGGACTGAACGGGCGCGCGCCCGTCCCGCGCACAGGTCGTGCGGGGATAGTGCACTTGGCGGTGGAGCTGGTGAACTTGAATGGCACCGTGTAGTAAGTATTAGGGGTAGTGGTCTCGCCGGTGGTACCGCCGTCAATGAGGATGCCGGCGCATGAACTCTCCACCACGGTGTTTGTGGTGACCTTATTGTTGTCGCCTGTGGTAAGTCCGCCACTGCCGCAGGACGCGTCCAAATGTACGGCGGATTCTGCGCTATTGAAGATTGTGTTGCTCGTGACCGTGTTCCCGTTGGTGCAGAGATCGATAGCATCGTAGGTTTTCGTGCCAAAGATTTTGTTGCCGGTAACGGAAACACCGTCACCGGATGCCACCCCGCCAGCAAGGTCGGTGTAGAGCACGATGGGAAGCTGGCTATTGCCGAGTACGTTGCTGCTAACCGTAATTCCGCCGTTTTCCGCCGTGTCGTAAAGCAAAATATCCGCTGAGGCAGCAACTGTCGGATCTCCATAAATATTGTCGACCACCGTATTATTGGAAATCTTTCCCGCGGCTCCAAAGCCAAGCTGGATGCCGTTCTGAGCCGCACCAGGATAGGGAACGACGCCGGATCCCTGAACATAACTCCCGGTGACGGTTAGCGTCGTGCCGGTGTCATTTCCCGTGATTCCGTTCTTATTGTAATTGTGAACTGAACTATTTTGGACGATTACGGTAGAGGTGAAACCCGCGGCAGTCTGTACAAATATTGATTCGCCACTCTGACAACCACCCAAACCGGAACCCAGCGTCTGGTTGCGCACGGCGACGCGATTTACTGTACCCGAAGCATTCTGGAACAGAATGCCCTGCAAGTTGGGATCGCAACTGGTGATCCCATTCCCTGCGCCGTCCACGGTGAGATTACTGATCAGTACCGGCCCGGCGGTGCCCTGCACCAAAATCTGGGCCGCGATGGGATTGCCCGTGTCCACACTGCTTGTGTTCGCGACCATGCCGGTTGTGGGAGGCGCGATTATGGCGGCATCCTGAGTCGCAGAGGTAACTCCTACCAGCGTAATCGACTTATTGATTAGAACCTGTTCTCGATAGGTGCCGGGGCAAACTGTCACGGTGTCACCGGCGGAACTAGCATTTACCGCCTGTTGAATGGTTGGTGCGACAATACCGCTGGCGCAACTGCCGACGCCGATCGTAGATGAAAAGGCTCGTCCACTTAGAGCGACAAGCACAACCATGGCCAGCTGAAAGAGAGTGAAACCGCGAGTGGCGTTCATTGATGTCCTCCGAATGAGCTCTTCGTTCTGTACGGAAAGGGCGGGCCGACGAAAATGGCCCGCCCCACCCACGCTGTTGTTGAAACTCATGCCCAGTTACGGCCTTGCGATGGGACCCAGGTTAGAGTTGTCCGCCGTAGCGTTCTGAATCAGCCGTGTCTGTTTATAGGTGGTTACGCCGATCACGGTCGGGATTATGTAGCCGCCCATATCGCCACCTTTTTCCGGAGAGTTAGCAACCGGACCCGCTCCAAGAAGGACCCCGTTGCCGTCCTTTTGTTGATAGTGCGAGCGCAACAGTTTGAGACCGAGATCCAAGGTTCCACCCTGGTTGGGAACTGTCAGTGCGGGCACATAATCTGGAACGGTAGAAACAACGTACTTATTCGATGCTGAGGCTAGCGCCGACGCGTTGGCCCCATTCGTTCCAGTGCTCACGAGGCGCAGGAGCGACCATGAGCGGTAGGTGCCGTTGCGGAGGTTGGGGAAGGAGAACCCGTTCTTCCAGATGAGGGCCTCATTGCAGGGGAATGCGCCAGCTCCACCGGCACATGTCGCAGGCAGGTTAGCAGCGCCTGGTATCGTGCCCGCGGTAGTGGGCTGTCCGGCATCGAGCGTAGAACCGTAAGTCTGGAAAATCGGATCGATTCCGTTCAGTGTGAGGTAACCGTAGTTGGCGCTGTTGGCAAGAGAGCCTACGTTCCCGTAACTGAAGAACGTGTACCCGATACCATCGTGTCCATAATTAGCGACGGAGCCGTACACCCCTGTCGGGGACGACGACTTGCCGATTTCTTCGCCAGTACCAATTGAACGATACCGGGCGCCGGCGCCCGCCAAGCAAGTTCCCGCATTCGCTTTGAGCGGGTTATTCGTGCCCACATTGAGTTCCTGGCTCAACCCAAGAACCGCGCCTGGATAAACGGTGGGGCGACGGAATACTGTCGCTTCCGTGGCGTTCATCGTGCCGGAAAGCGCTTCGCGCAGATGGATGGCAATTGCGCCAGCACCCAGACCCGAAAACGCGCTCGCATCACAGTTCGTGCCCGAGAATACCTGTTGCAGTTCGATCTCGGAAGCATTCTTCAAGGTGGCGAGTTGGCCGCCATTGCGCGAAACGACAAACACGATTGGAGCGGCGCCCACCGCGTAAGTGCTGAATGCTGGGATCACAGTGTTGTTAAAGGGATCGTGGCCGGTGATGTTGAACGCCAGAACGTTGGCTTGAGCCGTGCTAGCACCTTGGCCGCTCAAGATCGGATTACCAACCAGCCGGTTTTGATTTCCGCCCGAAATAAATACTGGACACTGACCGGCGGGGTTGTTTGAGTTGTATCCCAGGCCGTCAACCCCGTCGCTGGAGCCGCCACCCGCTACCGAGGCGCCAAGCGCTGAGTTCACACGGCAAGCGGCGAACGCGGCATCTTCCGGACGAATATCCGTCGCTGCCGCGGTAATCAAAGTTCCGTTCTGGACGATAGTCTCGATAGCGAGCGGCATCGCACTGTCTGTGAACGAGCTGCTGCCAAACAGCGTCGCGGAGATCTGGTTCGAGCCGGTAGTCGTGAGATCGGCATTGGCACCATTGATGTTGCAGTGGGGTTGAGCAAAGTAGCAGCGGACTCCGACGACGGAGTCAACCTTGAGGTACGCCCATACGTTAGTAGTAACGTTGGCGCCCGCACCGTCACAGGTACCAGTGGTGTTGTTATCCCACACGACCCAGAGAGTACCGGGGTCGTTGTTGGTCCCTGCGGCCGGACGAGTGTCACTCAAGTTGACTTTGTTGGAGCCGCTTGTCCAGTGGCAAGTAATACCACCGCCACTAACGATGCTTACCTGGTTGTTGAAGGCGCCCAAGGCCATCGTCTGCCACATGGCCGACGATCCCGCAGCAACTACCTTCAACGTGATAGTTGGAGCGGCGTATGCCTGAGGCACAACGCCCACGATCGCGGTCAACACGAGAACCGCGAAGATTGATTTCATACGCGACATAAGTTGAATTCCTTTCGTCTTGGTTTCGCACATTACTTTTGGAACACGTGAGACATTGCGCCACACGCAGGAATAAACTTTTCACTAACTGGCTGACATTGTTCCGCAAGCGCTTGCTTGACCGCGGGAGCTGCGAACCTTGCATACACAACTCGCCGCATCGAACTTGGCTTTCAGAGCGCAGTGTAGCGGTTCAGCCGCCATGTGGTGTTAACAGTCTGTGATAAGTTCGTGAACATTGGATAAACAAATGCCGCTCGGAAACAGGTTAGTTTGCGACGCCCATGCCGGCCGCAATCCTAAGCGATCAGTAACAAATCACCTTTCGCTTCCGCGCTTCGCTTTTCGGGTCTTTCTCGACCTGGGGATGACGAGGATGACCACGTTCCTGCCTCCTTGATGCACACCCGGAGACAGGGAGGAAAACGGGAGGAGTATACCGTTCGCCTCGAACGATGAATGTTAAAACTCAGCGATAAGATTGTTAAGGAATGATGAATATAACTACCCCTGGTGAAGAGACAATCAGGCGAAAGGGTCCTGAGGCCCCAGATTTCACACGATTTTAATTTTTGAGTCACTAACCCGTCGTATAGAATCCGCGCTTGCCTTCAAACCCTGCAAAAGCGCGTTCCTCAGGAGTAACGAGTGTGAGAAGTTCGGTGCCTTTCGGATTTGTGCGCGTCATCGGTGTCCTCACGCTCTTGCTCGCCGGGTTGTCGTTTAGTGTCGCTCAGGCACAGACAAAGACTGAGCTGGGCTCCATTAGCGGAACCGTGACCGACCAAACCCAAGCTGTGGTAGCGGACGCCAAAGCTGTGCTAACTAATACTGCCGGGGAGAAGGTCGAAGCGACAGTCAATGACAAGGGCGTGTATTCGTTCACCGGGCTTAAACCGGGGACTTACAACCTGACGATCACAGCTCCCAATTTCGCTCCGACTAACTTTGACAAGGTCACTCTGACTGCGGGCCTTGAGTTATCGCTGGATGCCTCGATGGTGCCTGCCAGCGCCAAAACTGAGCAAGTGGAAGTGAAATCCGGTGGCGTAGAAGCGGTAGAGACTGAAAACGCCACCGTTTCCGGCACGATCACGGCAGCGGAAGTAGTGGAGACTCCGCTCAACGGCCGTAATTTCTCGAAGCTAATCGCACTTGCGCCCGGCGTGGGCGATGCGACCGGACAAGACGAGCCTAAGGTAGGTGTAGTCGGCAGCGTGAAATATACCGTGAATGGCGGCCGCGTCGAGTACAACACTTTCGAGGTTGACGGCAGCGACGTCCTTAACACGGGACTGAATGGCTCATCTACCACGCTCATGGTTTACCCCAGCCTGGATGCTATCCAGGAAGTGAAGGTACTGACCTCGAACTACGGCGCACAGTACGGTCGGACGGCATCCGGGACCGTGCAGGTGACCACTAAGTCCGG
>JGI25614J43888_10000558_pt1 | contig 10339 bp, 7 predicted proteins | sample GraSoi_2013_60cm_FD_43888 | JGI IMG/M metagenome (IMG submission 43888) | reverse complement strand
GATCGATCTGTAACATGGAAATGTTGCTGGTGCTGGGGTTGATCACGAAAAGAAAGCGGCCCGACCCATCGATGGCCATCGCGCCGCCCTGCAGGTTGTCGGCAAACGGCGAGCCGGCGACCGCGGAAAGAGCGCCGGTTTGTCCNTTCTTTGCATATGCGCCTACGCGCGACGTGGTGTTAGTGACGGGGACGGAGTCGAAGACGTATTGCTGCTGAGGAGTCTGGGCGGCGGCACTGGCGGCGAGCGCGGCCTGCAGAAGCAGGAGCCGCAAAATCCTGAGCGTATTCGATACTGGAAGCGATGCGTTAGAAACGGGCGCTTGCTGGGCCATAACTCTTCCTTGGACGGACGGAAAAAACCGGCGGTGAATCAGTTTTCCGAGAGGGACCTGCCGGCAAGATACGGCCAGGCTCCTAGATAAGTCAAGAAATTAGTTAACTTAGAAGGAAAATAGATGCAGCAGGAAATTCCCGATTTGGGAATTTCCTGCGGGTGCGATCGACGGATGGGCTAGCGTTCAGCTGGGTTTCCAGTTTGGGTGCGCTGTGAACAGACCGTCGACGACGCCGATCTGGTAGCAGACAAAGAGGCCGAAGGCCAAACTCAAGACTCCGGAGCCGATGACCAGGCTGCGGTTCAACCAGGCGAAGCGGTACCCAGCGAAAGAGAAGGGAAGAGCGATGACGCTGGTGATCAGCATCATTCCGGCAATGGTGCCAACGCCGAAAACCAACAAGTAGAGCACGGCCCATTTCGGCTCGCGAATGGCGCTCAAGACCAGCAGCGCCACCGCAGCGGAACCCGCGAGGCCATGCACGATGCCGACGAAAACAGGGCGCAGGGTTTGGTAAAGGCCGAGGCCCGCGAACGTTCGCTCCAGCGACTGAGGCACCGCAAGGCTCTCTGCGTGATGCTCNCTTGCCGGAGCGTGCGAATGCCAGTGGAAGTGCAGCTTTGCGTCGTGCTCGTGAAGGTGCGCGTGCTCTCCGGTGACGGGCGGGTGCGCAGGGGAGAATTTTTCGCTCATCCATTTCATCGCGCCGGTCAGATTCAGTACGCCCAGCAGGACCAGCATCAAGCCGACGCAGAATTCCATGGTGAGTCCCACGCGAGCGGGAATTGCCAATCCAAATAAAATAATGGCGGCACCGACGGCGAGAATCGTCAGCGTGTGGCCCAAGCCCCACAAAACGCCGATACATGCGGCTTTGGCGATGGAGCGTTCGCGGCTGACGATGGTGGAGACGGCGATGACGTGGTCCGGGTCAGTGGCATGCCGCATTCCTAGAAAGAAACCGATTGCGAGAATGGCCAATCCGCTGGTCATAACTTGCGCCCGAAGTGGCTGCTGCTCAGCAGCATACCGGAGAACGTGTGCGGGCGCACGCTTCACGGGTGTGCGAAGGCGGCTATTCCCCGTTGCGCAGGATGCGCATGAGCTCCGCGGCCGCATGCGGCAGGCGCGCGCCTCGGCGAGAGACCATGTAGACGTGGCGGGGCAGACTTAGTTGCCGCACCTTCACTTCTTTCATCCAGCCGCGTTCGATCTCCCATTGCACACACATCCGCGGGACGATGGCTACGCCCATGCCCATCTGCACAAAGCGCTTGATACTCTCGATGGTCGGCATTTCAATGGGCATGTTGAGCGTGGTGCGATTCCTGGCGAAAAGCTCGATGACGCGGCGGCGGAATGGCGATTCGACGATGTGCCCGATGAATGTTTCGTTACCGAGAGCTTCGACGTCCACTTCGCGGCGTTTGGCCAACGGGTGTTTGAGCGGGACGACGAGCGTTAGCTCATCTTTCAAAATTTCCGTAGCTTGCAATTGCGGGTCGCGGGGCACATACGAGATGGCGCCCACATCCAGCCGGTAATTCAGTACTTCGTGGGGAATGTCGCGAGAGAACATGCGGTGTACGCGCAGCTGAACGCCGGGGTGCATCTCGCGGAATTGCGAAAGCGCGGGCAGCAGCGCGTGGATGGAGCTTTCGTTCACGCCAAGGGATAGCTCGCCCCGCTTCAGCCCTTCGAGCTCGCTAAGTCCCTTTTTTACCTCGTCGCGCAAGTTCAGCAGGCGCTCGGCGTAGTCCTTCAGCAACACCCCGGCGTCTGTGAGGCGGACAGGTCGCGATCCGCGTACGAACAGCGGCTGGCCCAGGGAATCTTCCAGTTTGCGAATACCCAAGCTGATGGCCGGCTGCGTGCGATACAGGCGTTCGGCGGCACGCGAGAAGCTGCCTTCTTTGGCCACCATTAAAAATACCTGCAGTTCGCCGAGGTCCACCCTGCCTCCAGCCAGCAAGTATAAGGCAATATTATCAAAAGTAGAATAAAGATAAATTTGACCCACAGCCCCGGCTCTGTTTATCTATCCTAGGGAGACTCTATGGACTCCGTACGCATTTTTGACACTACCCTGCGCGACGGCGAGCAGTCACCGGGTTTTTCGATGAATACCGCGGAGAAAATCCGCATCGCGCGGCAGTTGGCCAAGCTCGGCGTGGACGTGATCGAGGCGGGTTTCCCGATTGCTTCGCGCGGAGACCTTGATGCGGTACGCCTGGTTGCCAAGGAAGTGCGCGACGTGCCGATTGCGGCTCTGGCGCGCGCCAAGAAGGAAGACGTTACCGCGGCGATTGAGGCACTGGAACCAGCGGCAGCCCCGCGGCTGCACATTTTTCTGGCCACTTCGGATTTGCATCTTCGCGTGAAACTGAATATGTCGCGCGAGCAGGCCCTCGAAGCGATTGCATCGATGATCCGTTTGGGCAAGCAGACTGTCGGCGAAGTGGAATTCTCCGCCGAAGACGCCGGCCGCACCGATATCCAGTTCTTGTGCCAGGTCTGCCGGGTAGCGGTCGATGCCGGCGCCACGGTCTTGAATTTGCCGGACACGGTTGGTTACGCCGTGCCGGAAGAATACGGCGCGATGTTCCGCCACGTGCGCGAATACTTGGGCGACCCGCAAGGCATCACGCTCAGCGCGCATTGCCATGATGACCTCGGCATGGCCGTGGCCAATTCGTTGGCCGCCGTGCGGGCCGGCGTTCGCCAGATTGAATGCACCATCAACGGCATCGGCGAACGCGCCGGTAATGCGGCGCTGGAAGAAGTGGTGGTCGCTCTCGCCGTGCGCAAGGAAAGCTTCGGAGTCACCACGGGAATCCGTCTCGAAGAGCTCTTCCCCACGAGCCGCATGCTTTCGGAAATCACCGGAGCTGTCGTGGCGCCCAATAAAGCGGTGGTTGGCGCAAATGCCTTTGCGCACGAAGCGGGAATCCACCAGGATGGTATTATCAAGAATCCGCTGACCTACGAAATTATTTCGCCGCAAACGGTAGGGGTCCCCGCGCGGTCCCTTGTGTTGGGAAAGCATTCAGGGCGCAACGCGCTGCGCTTGAGCCTGCGCGACCTGGGCTACGAGCCGAGTGACGCGGAACTCGCGGAGGTCTACCGGAGGGTCACTGCTCTCGCGGACCAGCAAAAAGATGTTCGACAGCGCGATTTGGTGGCTATCGCGCATGAAGTGATTCGCCGCGGAGCAGCGGCCGTCGCGGCGGAAGCGGCATCGCCCGCTTGAGCTTTTCGCAAGCATAGCTCGTAACGTTGGCGAGTTCGCCGCAGTTCTTTCGTAAAGCCGCGCGACGTATGTCGATTTTCTCGATCGGGGTCCTTGAAATGAAGAAGACCATTGTTTTGCTCCCGGGAGACGGCATCGGCCCGGAAGTGACTCGGGCTGCCGTCACCGTGCTTCGCGAAACCGCTCACGAGTTCCATCACCAGTTTGAGTTTGCCGAATTTCCGATTGGCGGCGCCGCGATCGACGACGCGGGAACCCCGCTTCCCAATGCCACGCTCGATGCTTGCCACAAAGCCGATGCGGTTTTTCTCGGCGCGGTTGGCGGGCCCAAGTGGGATTCGCTTCCAGTCGGCAAGCGCCCGGAAAGCGGGCTGCTGGCGTTGCGCCAGGGCCTGGGTCTTTACGTAAATGTGCGTCCGGTGAAGCTGCTGGAGCCGCTGCGCGGGATTTCGCCGTTGAAGGCCGATCGGCTGGGCGACCTGGACCTCGAAATCGTGCGCGAGCTTTCAGGCGGAATCTATTTCGGCGAGCGCGGCAGCGCCGTCGAAGATGGCGTGGAACGCGCGTTTGACACGGAATCGTATTCGACGTCTGAGATTGAGCGCATTGCGACTTTTGCCTTTGCGCGCGCCGAAAGCCGCTCGCGGCGCATTTGTTCGGTGGACAAGGCCAACGTTCTGGCGAGTTCGCACCTTTGGCGCCGGACCGTCACGGCCATGAGCGCGGCGTACCCGGGAATCCGGCTCGAGCACATGTATGTCGACAACGCAGCCATGCAGCTTACGCTGCGTCCCTCGCAGTTTGATGTGATGCTCACGACCAATATGTTTGGCGACATTTTGAGCGATGCCGCCGCGGCGTTGACAGGATCGATCGGGGTGATTCCGTCCGCCAGCTTTGGTTCGAGCGCGCCAATGTTCGAGCCCATCCACGGGTCGGCGCCGTCGCTGGCGGGCACGGATACGGCAAATCCTATCGGTTCGATTCTCAGCGTGACCATGATGCTGCGCGATGCCTTTGGCCTGTCGCTGGAAGCCGATTGGGTGGACCAATCGTTGCTGCGCGTTTTGAGCGGCGGCTATCGTACACCGGACATCGCCGAGCCCGGCGCGCGTACGGTCTCCGGCTCGGCGTTCACCGAAATGCTGCGCGAAGAGATGCAGCGCACTCTCGAGCACGCCGAGCGTTACGGCTGGGGCGTCTAACCGTCTGTGAGCCTGACCTCATCCGGCAACGTCCCGGTTTCGCCGCCCTCTAGTCGGTCTGCGAAAGCTCCGCGCGCCTTGCGAGAACCCGCTGAGAATGCTACTTTTTCACTTCCCAATTAGGTGACTGCTCACCTACGTCGGGACGATTAACCCAGGTGTGGAGGCGGAGCTGTAAGGGCGCTGGCCTCCAGGTCGTTCACTCATGTGCCCACATTATTCGTCCGCAACATTCGGGCTGGCTGCGGTGCGTGTGCTTGCCCGATAATCGTTTGTTGGTATGACGGAAACCATAGCCAAATTGAAGGACGCTCCAGCACAGGGTGCGCGGCAAAGCGCGACCTACTGGCGCGTGGAAGGCTCGCTGCTGGAAGTCGGCGCCATGCGGCTGGTCGGCTTTTTCACGTGGAATGCGCAGAGCTTCTCGGAGCGGTGGGCGCGGCGGTTGGGCATGGCGGCAATGGCCCTCTCGCGGCCCTTTGCCTATGCTGCTAGCCGCACCTTCGCTACCCGGCTTCTCCACACGCTGCTACGCGGCGTCAGTCAGGACCGCCTCGACTTGCTGGGCGAAGAGTATTTTCATTACGTGCTCAAGCCGCAATTGCGCCGGGAAGCCGCGGAGAAACTGCTGGCCGCCGTGCGCGGCGGGGAAGAGGTTGTGCTGGTGAGCCAGCTTCTCGACCACGTGCTGCGTCCTCTTGCCAATCACTTCGGCATCTCGTCATTTGTCTCCAATCGATTGGAATTCCGCGACGGGTCCGCCACGGGGCGGCTGGTCTCTCCAGTCGTGCGGCCGCGCGGACCTTTGGCGTGGATTGCCAGCGGCTCGACGGACGGCCGCGTGCCCCGTGAGAAATTGGTTTTGCGGCTTGGGTGGAAAGAGGCCGAGCTGGATGCGGCGACGCAGACTGCCGCGCGTCCTCCGGCGCCAGCCGGACGCGCGGTGGCCGCCTTGGGCGATGTTCCCCGCGTCGAGCGGCTCGTCGTTCGCGAGACGCTGGCGAATCGGCACATTTTGCTGGTGGGAGTCACCGGCTTCATCGGCAAGGTCTGGCTGGTCGATCTCCTCGAAAACGTCTCGAGCATCGGCAAAATCACGCTGCTCATCCGGCGCAATCGCACCACTTCCGCGCAACGCCGCTTTGAAAAAATCATCGAGGAATCGCCAGCGTTCGACACGCTGCAGGAGCGGCACGGCCGGAAGCTCGGAGCGTTTTTGAGGGGGAAAGTGGAAGTGGTGGAAGGTGACGTAAGCCAATCCGGGCTGGGACTGGACGAAGCGGCGCAAGCACGGTTGGCGAAATCGCTGGACCTGATTGTCAACAGTGCGGGACTGACCGACTTCAATCCTGATCTGCGCGAAGCGCTGGCCTCCAACGTCGATGCCGCCGCACATTTGCTCGCTTTTCTGCGCAAGTGCAATCATGCCGGTTTAATGCACCTTTCGACGTGTTACGTGGTCGGTATGCGCGATGGGCGCGTAGGCGAGGAGCTGCAGGACAACTACAACCCGGCGCAGGATTTCAACTTCGACGCCCAACGCGAGGTGGATTCGCTGCGTGAAATGATTGGGCGCATTGAAGCTCGCGCGGAAGGCCCGGAGCTGACTCGCGCGCTGCGACGTCAAGCGCTGGGCCGTGCCGGGGATCCATCCGCGGTGCCCGCGGAGGAGCTGGACGGAGTGCTGAAACGCAATCGCGTGCGCTGGGCGCGCAATAAGCTGCTACGCGTGGGCATGCGGCGCGCGCACCATCTTGGCTGGCCGAACACTTACACGTTCACGAAAAGCCTGGGTGAGTCGATTCTCGCGCGCCACGGACAGGACTTGCCGATCGCCATCGTGCGGCCGTCGATCGTCGAAAGCTCGACGCGCTCGCCATTCGCTGGATGGAACGAAGGCATCAACACTTCCGGACCGCTCTCTTATCTGTTGGGAACGAATTTCCGCCAGCTTCCCACGAACGAACGCAAATGCCTGGACGTGATCCCAGTGGACATGGTTTGCCGGGGCATGACGCTGATTGCTGCCGCCATCGTGGCGCGGCACAACGCGCGCATGTATCAGCTCGCTACTTCCGCAATCAACCCTGTCAATATGGGCCGCAGCATTGAGCTTACCGGGCTGGCGCACCGCAAGCATTACCGCACGCAGCAGGGCATCGAGCACTGGCTCAAGGTGAAGTTCGAGACCATTCCGGTGTCCAAGCAACGCTACGAGCGATTGTCCATTCCCATGCAGAAGGCGGTCGTCTCGCGCATCAATCGCGTTGCGGTGATCCTGCGCATGAAGAAGGCGCCGCTCGCCAGGCAGGAGCGGGATTTGTTGCGCGCTGAAAAACTCATCGAGCTGTACGAGCCGTTCATCCTGCACAACGAGCATGTTTTCGAGTGCGAAAATGCGCGCTTGCTTTCCGCCGCGCTTTCTCCCGAGGAGCGCGCGCTCTTCGGGTTTGATCCGGAATCCATCGACTGGTGGGACTACTGGATCAACATCCACATTCCGGCGCTGCGCCGTTGGTGCTATCCGCTCATGGAAGGGCGGCCGCTGGAGGCGCGCGCGCCCCGCGAACTAGACTGGTCCACGCAAGCAGCATGCGCCACCGCCAGCACCAACTCCGCGCCGCCGCCCGACCCTTTATGGCGATCTTCGTAACCGGCTCGACCGGCTATCTCGGCAGCTACCTCGCCGCGGGGCTGCTGCGGGATGATCGCGACGCCCTGAATCTGCTGGTGCGCGCAAATTCCGAGCAGGAGGCGCGCGAGCGGTTGTGGCAGTCCCTGCAGCTTCATTTTGAGTTTCAGGAATTCTTCGATCTCATCAATTCGCGCGTGCGCATCTTCCGCGGCGACCTTACCTCCGAGCGCTTCGGGCTTGCCGAAGACGACTATGGCGCGTTGGTTGACACCACCGACTCCATCATTCACTGCGCCGCTTCGTTGAACCGTAAGTCCGAAAAGCAGTGCCTCAACGTGAATCTGCGCGGCTCACTGGAAGTAATTCAGCTCGCGCGCCGCGCCCAGAACCGCAAAGGACTGCGCCGCTATTCGCACGTGTCGACCGTAGCCGTCGCCGGCCAGCGCCGGAATGAAGTGGTGGCTGAAGATTCGTCCATCGATTGGGCGCGCTCAGACTACGATCCCTACGCGCGCACCAAGAAGTTCTGCGAGCACATGGTCGCACAGCTTCTGCCCGATGTGCCGCGCACGATTTTTCGCCCAGCTATCGTCATGGGAGACAGCCGCCGCGCGGAAACCTCGCAGTTCGATATGGTGCAGGCTTTCGATTTGCTCGCGCGCTTGCCTGTTCTTCCGCTGCGTCCTCGCGATAAAATCGATATCGTACCGGCGGATTACGTCGGCAAAGCTATCGTGACCATTCATCAGAAAGAGCAAGCTGCGCACAGCATCTATCATCTCTCGGCGGGCGTAGGCTCGCAGACGTATCAAGAGCTGACCGACAGCCTCGCGGAAGCCGGCGTCTGGCGGCGACCTGTCTACGTGCCTTCGTTCGGTCGGCCGTTTTCCGCCACGGTGAACTGGCTGGCGAATCGTGGAGGCGCGGTCGGGTATGGCGCGTCACTGATGAAAGTCTTTTGGCCTTATCTCGATTGGAATACGGTCTTCGACAATTCACGCGTGGTTGCGGAGCTTGGCGAGTCGCCCGCCAAGTTTTCGAGTTATGCGTATCCTTTGCTGAAATTCAGTCGCGAAAACAAGTTTCGCTATCCGGCAAAGCCGTGGCCTTCCTCCGTTAGCGTGCCAACGAAAACAGTCGCGGGGAGCGCTCGCGCATGACCGATTTTCTCCTCGTCGCGTGGGTCAGCGCGCTGATCGAAATCCGGCGCGTCGGCTGGATGTTTGGACTCGGCCGCCGTTGGGAGCCCGGCGAAAAACTGCGCCTGCTCTTTGCCGGATACAACGGCACCCGGAACACTGGCTCCGACGTTCGCGTGCAGGAAATGCTTCGCCAGGTGCGCCACGTCCTGGGCGCCAGCAACGTCGATTTCAGCGTGATGACGCAGGATTTCAATCGCAGCCGCGGTTATTTCGAGAGCACGCGCCAGGTCTACCTGCCCGATGTTTTTCCGCCGTTTTTGTTCCACGAAGTGAGCCAGAATCACGGCGTCATCGCTTGCGAAGGCTCGATGTTCAAGAGCAAATTCGCCAACGCCCTCACGACCATGATGATCGGGTCTCTCGGTTTGGCTTCCGCGGAAAATAAGTTGTCCCTTGCCTACGGCGGGGAAGCCGGCCACATGGATCCACTGATTCGAGACATGTGCGCCCGCTACGTGCACGATTCGCTGGTCATCACGCGCAACGTGGAGTCGCAAGATTTGCTGCGCAAACTCGGCATCTCCACCGAGCTCGGTACTGACACTGCCTGGACATTCGAGCCGCATCCCCCGGAATACGCGCGCAAGACGCTCCGTGAAGCTGGTTGGGACGAAAAAACTCCCATCCTCGTGCTTTGCCCCATCCATCCTTTCGTTTGGCCGGTGAAAGCCTCCATTGCCAAATACATAGCGCGCGTCACCACCGGCGCTTACAAAGAAAGCCAATATCGCACAGTTTATTTTCACCAGTCCGGCGCCGTTGTGGACGCGAAATATCGCCGCTACATCTCGGCGTTCGGCAAAGCCACGGCTGCCTTCCGCGAGCGCCATCGCGTGTTTCCTGTTCTCGTGGCGATGGAGCGCCTTGACGCGCACGCTTGCCGCTCGATGCTGGAGTTTCTGCCCGGCGCGCCAGTGTTCACTTCCGATGACTACGACATGTTTCAGCTCGTCTCTATCCTCCGCGCCGGCTCGTACATGGTTTCTTCGCGCTATCATGGCATCGTCACATGCATGCCAAGCTTGGTTGCTTCGGCTGGCGTCACCATGGACGAGCGCATCCGCAACCTCATGCGCGAGCGCGGCCACGAGCATCTTTTCCTCACCGTCGACGACGCCGAGCTGGAGCCGAAGCTTCTGCAAATGATGGAAGCTCTTGTGCGCGAGGCGGACTCCGTCCGCGAAGGCATCGGTTGCACCGTCGTCCGCAACCTGAAGGTCATGGCGCGCATGGGCACTCTTCTCGAAGACGCCGTCCGAGGCACCTACCCGGAGTTTCCGCTGCGCTCCGGCGTGCTTTCCTGGGAAGAGTATCTGCCGCCGCTCAGCAAAACGTTGGTCGATTTGGCGGAGCGCTACGACACCAGCACAATCACGCAGCATTCCGTGGCTGGATCCGCGTCGCGATGAGCAAGCTGCCTGCTACGCCGCGCAAATTTAGCCCCTCCAACTGCTGAGCCTCATGCCCAATTTCCTCGACGCCATATTTGCTCAGCTCCACCGCAGCGCCGGGCGCGTGGTCCTGCGCGAAATTCACGGCGAACAGTTCGTCAGCGTCACCGGAAGGGAATTGCTCGATCAAGTGCGACAGGTGCGGGCGTACCTTCGTCGCTGCGATCTCCACCCCGGCGACCGCTGCGCTCTTTGTGCGCCCAACTCAATTCGCTGGGCCGCTTTTGACTTGGCGCTGATGGCGGAGGGACTTATCGTG
>JGI25614J43888_10000555_pt1 | contig 10370 bp, 11 predicted proteins | sample GraSoi_2013_60cm_FD_43888 | JGI IMG/M metagenome (IMG submission 43888) | reverse complement strand
ATAACGTCAGTGACCGTCCAGGTACCGGCCTCGGTCTGGTGATTGTAAAGCGCTGCGTCGATTTGCATGGCGGCAGTATTAAGGTGGAGAGCAAATTGGGTGAAGGCACGACAGTGACCGTGAGGCTGCCGATCTCTCGGCCCGCGTCCCCGTCCGGACGCGATTGAACAGGCCCACAGAGAAGCGACCGAAATCTGTGAGGGGCGGCGCCGAGAGGAAGCGTTCCTGTAAGCCAAGCCGATACGTTAAAAATTATGAAAAAAATTTTGGTAATAGAAGACGAACCAGAGATGCGTCGCAACCTGACGACCGTCCTCCGGCTAGAGAAATTTCGCCCGCTGCCTGCCGAGAACGGCCGGATCGGAGTCGAGTTGGCGAAGAAGGAAAAGCCTGACCTCATTCTTTGCGATGTGATGATGCCGGAACTGGACGGCTATGGCGTGATCGCTGCACTTCGCGCTGACACCGAGACCATCGCCATCCCGTTCATTTTTCTCACAGCCAAAGGCGAGAAGCCCGACATTCGCGCCGGAATGAACCTCGGCGCGGATGACTACCTTACCAAACCAGTCGCGAAACCTGACCTCCTTGACGCCATCCGCTCGCGTCTTGAGCGTGCCATCCAGCAAGCAGTGCCAGAGTTCAAACCTAACTTCCATTCTGCCAGACCGCTGGAGGAAGTGCTTGGCTTAACCCCGCGTGTCGCCGAAACACTGCTGTGGCTTGCCCAAGGCAAAACCAACGGCGAGATTGCAACCATCCTCGGCAACAGCGAATCCACGGTAAAAAAACACGTCCTCGAAATTTTCGATAAGCTCGGGGTCGAAACTCGAACCGCAGCCAGCCTGCGCGCCCTGGAAGTGCTCAGTTCGTCGGCGGCTCACGGATAGCCTCTCACTCAACGGGTCTGGGACCAACGTCGAGGCTTCGGCATATTAGCATCGTGAACTGCGCGTGACAGCGGCGGCCGTTCTGGTGATTGACACAGGCGGAGAACGCCCGGCACTGGATCTTTCGTTCCATTTACGATGATCAGCGGATGCTCTACGGATTAGGCCCGGAAACGCTATGACTGCCAGCCCCAATGCCGTACGACCCACCGACAATCAGCCGAATTTGAACGAGTTGTCACCCACCTCTCCCGCATGTGTCATCGAATTTTTCGAGGCACGTCACCGGTTGCTCACAGATTCTGAGAGAATCGCCGAAGAAAGCCAAATAAATCAGCTGGTTCAGGAGGCTGCTATCCGTCGAGAACGTTCTGTTGGTGTGGCTGATGCCCTCGAGGAAGGATGCTATTGGCTGATCTCAGCGGCGGTGCTCGCTTCTTTGGCCCTTGGAATCTTCGGTCTATAACACTCCACTTTGCCTGCGAACACCTCGATGTAGCTACCAAGCAGCGCCGACACATCTTCCTTACACCCCGACGCACTCAAACCCCACAGCACTGCTGCTGAAAATCGAAACGAAAAAGACATGATAAATATATCCAAAGAGAAAATCGGCAATCTTAAGAGCAAAGTGAAAGGTCAGATCGTTCTACCGAGTGACCCGAGCTATAACGAGGTTCGCCAAATTTGGAATGCGATGATTGAACGGCGACCCGCTCTCATCGTACGATGTGCAGAAGCCGATGACGTTCCACCGGCAATCGCGTTCGCGCGCGAGAATGGACTCGAAATATCAATTCGAGGTGCGGGACATAACATTGCGGGGAACGCTTTGTGTGATGACGGCGTAGTGATCGACTTTTCGACAATGAGGCTTGTGCGCGTCGATGCAGAGAAGAAGCGCGCCTATGTTGAACCCGGCGCGACGCTGGCCGATTTTGATGAGGCGGCACAGTCCCACGGGCTAGCCACGCCGGTCGGAATCAACTCCAGCACCGGGATAGCGGGTCTAACACTTGGCGGCGGATTTGGTTGGTTAACCCGCAAATACGGGATGACGATCGACAATCTGATCTCGGTTGACACAGTCACCGCGGACGGCAAGAGGATCCGAGCCAGCGAAAACGAAAATGCCGACCTGTTTTGGGCAATTCGAGGCGGCGGCGGTAACTTTGCGATTGTCACCCAATTCGAATTCAAACTTCATGAGGTGGGTCCTGAAATCCTGGCCGGGTTAATCGTTTTCCCGTTCGACCAAGCAAAGCAGGTGCTGACAGAGTATCGCGAATTTGTAAAATCCGCACCGGAGGAGCTCAACGTCTGGGCTGTCATGCGCAAGGCTCCTCCCTTGCCATTTCTTCCCGGAGATGTGCATGGCAAGGAGGTGGTTGTGCTCGTCACCTTCTACATTGGGGATGCTGCTCAAGGCAGAAAACTGATCGAGCCTTTGTTCCGTTTTGGCACTCCCCACGGTGAACACATCGGTGCTCAGCCGTACACGCAATGGCAGAAAGCTTTTGATCCTCTGCTTACACCTGGAGCAAGAAACTACTGGAAATCCCATAATTTCACAGAACTCAGTGATGATGCCCTCAACACGATGATCGAGTTCGCCGGCAAGCTACCCTCGCCACAGTGCGAGATCTTCATTGGGCTTATCTCGGGCGCAGCCAATCGCGTTCCGGAAAATGCCATGGCATATCGTCATCGGAACCCAAAGTTTGTGCTCAATGTCCACGGACGATGGAATGAGAGAACAGACGATGAGCGGTGCATTGCTTGGGCCCGCGCGTTTTTCCAGGCCTCTGCTCCATACGCCTCTGAGGGCGCCTACGTGAACTTCATGACGGAAGAAGAAGGCGATCGGGTGGCCGCCGCTTACGGCGCCAACTATGATCGCCTGGCACAGATCAAAAAAGAGTATGATCCAGAAAATCTGTTCCATCTGAATCAGAACATCAAACCGTCGCTTTGAGTTAAGGTGGTGTCCTGATTTGATTGGAGACTGGGAAAAATCGGGGGCTGAGCCGTCACTTAAACAGGCGAATCGCGCCTTTTGGCTTTTTAGTTCTGTTGACCGGCGTACGGGTGCCGGCGGAGGCGATCGAAAAGATAGGCTTATAGAAAAGTTCCACTGCAAGTGTGCGACCCCGAAAGACTCTCTTTTGCCAGCGGACGTCGGTTTTAGCAAAGTGTCCAAGCACTTTCGAAGCTTGGACACTTTTTGGGCTCTTTTCCGTGCTTTCCTGTACCTTCGTGACCTAATGCCGCAGGGTGTAGAAGAACGTGGAAAGCTTGTCTAGAAGCGGCATAACGGGTCCGTGTTAGTAACGTCGGGTCGCCCGCATCCCCTGCTCAGCTTTCAAACTACTGGTGGTATGTGGATGCGTTGGGGAAAGGATTATAGAGGCCCCGGCGATTCCGTTCCGGGGAGTACACAAATCCGTAGAGATCTTTCTTGATATCGACCGGCTCAAGGAGCAGGCCTTGGTTGCGAACACTCTTGGTGTATTCGATCAAAACTCGTGCGGTGCCTTTGATGCCCCACATCCTAAATCCCGTCCCAAGAAATCCGCCGTTAGGGTAAAGTTCTTCCAGTCCCGCCATCGCATGGAAACAATTGATCGCTACTCGATCCTTCCGAGCAAGGCGGTCATCGGCCCAATAACGGATCGTTCCTCGGTCGAGCAACTCCTTCCGTTTCACACCAAGATCAAACGTCTCTTTCTTGATCTCGTAAGGCCCCACATGCCGACGGCATTTTTTTCATTCACCGCGAGCTTCAGTGTCTCGTCCAGCCTGAAGTCTCTCCCGACGGAGATAGGACATTTGTTCAATTTCGGAAAAATGCGGCTACCGACGCCGTCGAAAACGCACAGATGCGGATTAGTATCGAAATCGTGAGGCAGCCAGCTGTTGTAAATGCTTCAAAATTCCGGTTCTTGTACCTCCCTCGTCTGAACCCCGATCTGAGGCTGGGCTGCTTGCCGTCGGCTAGCACCCGTATGACCGAGATGAACGAGTGCGAAAATTTCGGATTATTCCAATAGTTTTGGTAGGCGAAAGGAATAATAAAATAGCGGTCGTGTCTATTTACGCCTTCTCCCAAGCGCGCTGCAACCTTGGCCTTGATGCGGTTAACGATCTGCTCGTATAACGGCGCATCATAGTTCGTGAACTCGACATCAGCTTTTAGCAATCCTGCCTGAACGGGAACGCACGGGCTGAAAAGCAAAGCACAGGTTGCGACCCAAATAGCAAGAAGTTTGACGCGTCGGCTGATTTTCCACCGCACTCCGCGGCCGCTGGGCAGCAGCCACTCGCCTTGCTTATTCACCAACCCATTGGTAAGCCGGGCGTGGCTAGCCGCGCCTCCGTCGGTGTCATTAATGCGATTCATTGCCNCTAAGTTCCGAGCAGGCTATCGCCGCCGCGCTTGGTCTCGCTATTGCACCTTAGTCCCACGTGATTTGTCCAGCTCAGTTTCCAGGAAAAGCACCACTTCATAACTTTCCCTATTTTGCTTTTTCATAAACTCGCAGCTGTGTCTTAGCACGCGGACTTTTGGCCGCGCCAGCTTAGAGTTAGTTTTTTTGGCGGATGACCACAGATTGGCTATCCTGTCTGAGTGGGTCAGAGCTTACAACATTTTCTTGAGATGTATGATCGTCCCACATATTGGCTTCCAGCAGCTTGACGAAGCGTCGAACCGCCCTGGTCACAGCCTCATATGTACGCCGCCGGGCAATTCGCCCCGCTCTCGCAAGGTCTTGTCCGATAATTCCGCTAAGGTAGAACTCTGAAGAACTGATGTTTCCGTCCTTCTACGGCGAATGAATCTGTCGGGTCAAGCATCAGTTTTGTGCGAAAGGTTTTGAGAGAGGTTGAAGAGGAAGAAGTACCACCCGACGAGACCTTGTTTTGCCTCTGTCAGCGCAACCGATGCGTGCACACCCTTGGACGCTAAGTCGTTCAAACGCTCAAGAAACTTGCCGAGAGCCTCGAGCTCGGCCTTCAACAGCTGCTTGGATGTCGAGTTCTTTAAGCGCTCTGCGAGAAACTCCTGTAAACGGTTAAGATATTTGTCTTCTCCGAGGTCGCGTTCTTTACCATCGGCACAAGTTACCTTTTCGATGAGGATTATTCTTGCATCCTGAGCTGTTTAATGAGCCGGAAGAGAAAGGGCTCGGGATACCTAAGAGCCGGAGTGCGTCAATCGCTCTCGACTACGACATTAAATAGTTAGCTGTCCGTTACGCCCGGAAAAAGCCCTTCTGCCGAGTCTCTTAGACGTGAAGTTTTTTTGGAGCAATTATAGGAAGTTAACAACTATTGTTAGCAATGCTTCTCGCTTAAGCAAGCGTGCACGTCGATGGCTGCGGATGATTCGAGGCAAACGAGCCGGCCCTGGCGATTGCTTCTTCTTTCGCTCGCCTTGCGTCTTGCTAAGCTTCACTGTCCCATCTTCAGCACCGGCGAAAACCGCTGGCCTCCCGTCTATGTGGCATGCGTTTTAAAGTCTCGCCTCTTTTTATCGCGCGCATCCGATTTCGCCTGCATCTCCCCGATGCGGCCGTCAAGTGCCTTCTTCAATGCGTCGAAGTCGCTGAAGATGTTGGATTCGGGAACGACCGCTGGGATCACCTGCAGCTTTTCGAGAAGATCGAGGTGGGCCACGGAAATGCCCACCACCAGCACGCGCACGCCGGCCGCATTCAGTCTCGTCAGCGCATCTTTCAGTGCATAGACCCCTGTCTGGTCCATGTAGGAGATGCGGTCCATGCGGAGAACCAGGAGCCTGCTCTGGGCTGCTGCCTGACGGGCGATGTCGAGAAACTGGCTGGCGAAACCGAAGAAGAGCGGCCCATCGACGTGCTTGATGAAGAGCTTGTTGCGGATCGTCTCCGGGATGGTCACTTCATCCGCCCAAGGTTCATCGGCGACCGGCGTGAGCGTCGTCTGCCGTTCCGTGATGTCGCTTACCTTCTTCATGAAGACGAACGATGCCACGATGAGGCCGGCAGCCACCGCGATGATCAGATTGGTGAACACGGTCAGCACGAGGACGAAGAGCATCAGGAACGCATCCGACCGAGGCACCTTAAGGAGATGGCTAATGCCGCGGTAGTCGATGATGCCAATCCCGACGGCAACGAGCAGACCTGCAAGGATGCGTGGGGAACATGCTGGACGAGGCCCGACAGGCCGAGCAGCACGGCGGCGAGAAACAGGCCATGGATCACACCCGATAAGCGGCTTCGCCCGCCGGCCTCGACGTTGACGACGGTGCGCATGGTGGCGCCGGCGCCGGGAATGCCGCCGATCAGACCGGCGGCGATGTTTCCCAGGCCCTGCCCGACGAGTTCGCGATTGCTGTCGTGCTGCGTGCGCGTCAGGTTGTCGGCGACGAGCGACGTCAGCAGCGAGTCGATTGCCCCAAGGAACGCGACCTGGATCGCGGCGGCCATCAGCAACGGCAGCCGCTGAAAGTCGAGCAACGGCATCACCAGGCTCGGCAGCCCTGACGGTATCTTGCCGATCACCGAAACTTCAAGCGCCAGCAACACCGCCAGGGCAACGAGCGAGGCTGGAACCGCTTTCGTGAATCGCGGCAATATGAAAACCGTTGCGATGGTCAAGGCGGATAAGGCAACGGCGGCCCATTTGATGTTGCCGCCCAGCAGATGCAACTGGCGGAGGATCGACAACGGCTCCGAAGACGGCGGCTCCGCGCCCAGCATCGGGAACAACTGTTGAAGGATGATGATCACCCCGATGCCGGTCATGAACCCGGAGATGACGGGGTAGGGAACGTAGCGGATGTAGGTGCCGATCCGGAACAGCCCGAGAGCGATCTGCAAAAGACCGGCGAGAACAATAATCACCACAACGCCAGGAAGGTTCACCGCGCCGGAAGGAAGAGTGTTCGTCGCCACGATGCCGGCCACGACCAGCGTCATCGGCCCCGTCGGGCCGGTGATCTGCACAGGCGTGCCCCCAAACACCGCCGCGACGATGCCGGTTGCGATGGCGCCGTAAAGGCCCGCCACTGGCCCCAGTCCCGAAGCGACGCCGAAGGCGAGCGCCAGCGGCAGCGCTACGACGCCAGCCGCCACGCCGCCGAAGAAATCGCCGCGTACAACGTTCCAGGACGACGCGGGGGCCCGAGGATCATCGCTCACGCTCATGGCTTTGCGTACTCCATGATCTCTTGCCCGTCGGCGTTGCAGGCGTCACTTCGCCCACGCCGGGTCGTACGGCAGTGCGGATTTGTGCGTGCAGAGCCGCAACTTGCCGTCGCTGTTCCGGTTGGCACGGTTGGTGGNGTCCAGTNGGTTGGGGTATTCCAATCCGAGCTGCTCGGGGCGGCGAGCCAAGTCTCCTGGGCAGAGGNGGCAAAAGAGTAGAGGTACAACCCGGCCAGCAGCGCNGCTACTATCCTGGCTTTTCTGAGGCTTTTAACCCGGCGGTTCCTGGCGCCGGGACCGAAGCTAGCAGCCCGAAGCCTGGAGATAGTGGAGGGAGAGAAGAAAAATCCCGCCCCAGAAAATAGCAGGACCGATAAGCCTCTTTGCAACGGAACCTCCTTGGTCGCCGTGCATCTAGCCAAGGTTCGTGATCAATTCCAAGAAAATATTGAAATTATGCTTTTTTCAACCTCTGCGAGCCGGGGGATATTGAAAGGAATAGCGCCCTGGGAAAAACCCTTATCGCCGAGCTGGAAGCCAAGCAGTTTGATCTCTTAGAGTCACAATATAACTTTAAAAAACCAAACCTAACCAGACGCTACCCCCGAAGCTCTGGGTTTATTTCTCGATGTTTGATTTGTATCCGTCTTACTAACTACACGGCGTCGGTGCCACGCCGACGATTGTCCACGCCGCCAACCATTCGCGTCGAGTATTCGTCTGCGAAGCGCAATAGCGACTCCTGCACCTCCACGAGCAATTCGGCCTGCTTGTCCATTTTGCCCGATTTGCCAGGGAAGAGCCGGCCGAGAATCGGCACGGCACCTTGTAACACGCCGCAGTTTGCGCTGAGCGCGAGAAGCAGGAGGCTTAGATAAAGCAACCTGTGGCGAGTTCCTGGCCGCGGCCCGCTTCGCGTCGCGGAGGCCGCTCGAAAATTCTGCTGGTGAGTTTTCATTCGTTCGTTGAAGTAAGATGAATCCCGCCCTCTGAAGTGGGCCATACCAGGATGGTTGTCAGCGACGGGTAAATGTATTTTGAGCCGTCGCGGGAGTTGACCCACCTCAACGGTTCTTTTTTATTGTTCTGAATCCCGATGTCAGGCTAGGCTGTTTACCCTCGCCGAGCACGCGTATCACTGAGATGAACGAGTGCGACGGCTGCGGCTTAATCCATCTGTCTTGGTAAGCGAAAGGAATAACAAAATAGCGGTCCTGTGCATTGACTCCCGGTCCCGGGCGCGCTGCAACCTTGGCCTTGATGCGGTTGACGATCTGCTCGTATAACGGCACATCAAAGTTAGAGAAGTCGACATCAGCTTTTAGCAATCCTGCGTGAACGGAAACGCACGGATTGAAAAGCAAAGCACAAGTTGCGACCCAACTAGCAAGAGGGTTGATTCGTCGCTGGATTCTCCGCTGCACTCCGCGGCCGCTGGGGAGCAGCCACTCGCCTTCATTATTCACGAGCCCATTGAACAATCTCGAAAAGCGGTTCGCCATACTCATTGTCTGTGTCGGTGTTTAGAATTTTGCTAAAAAGGCCCCACCGACATCGCGAGTGCCGTAGTCAGCTGAACCACGCCGATTTCGGCATTTCGCGTTTCGTCAGTTGCGCACCGCCCCAGCGCCGCTTGTCAGCTTATCCATCACCTGGTTAATGCTAACCCTGGCATTGTAGCCATTGTACCACGAATGCCTGCGCAGGAACCAGCAGGAAAACGCGCAGCCGTGTGTCTCTGAGGGTATTTGCTTCCCGTAAAACCAGCGTGTTAGGTTGGTCGTATCTACCGGCTGCCAACGAAAACGAGAACGCCAGCGGCAATTCTGAACGCTGCCTTCTGTTGGACTTTATTTCCATTAGACGGCACGGCAGATGGTACTCTAATATCCGAACCGAATGCATGATCCGTTTAATTCGGCAGATAGTTCTATCGGCACCCGGCAACTGATGGCGGAACTTAACTATCTGTATAAATGCGACGAAAAGCGGCATGCATATGTCGCTCGAACCGCTCTGGAAAGTGGGGCGGTCATAGAGGATAACCGTCCGTTTCTGATAATCCTGCAATCAGAGAATGATCAGGCGACGGGCCAATACTTTCCCATTGGGACAGGACTCTATAACACCATAAATCTTCGATTCCATTGGGATAAGGTTTCGGTGCCCGATAGGCACAGACACAAAGTATCCGAACAGGAGTTCTACACTCGGACACCCGGCAACAATCCTTATCTAGTCAAATTATCACGTGCTGGATTGTTAGGGTGCCAAAGGATATTATTTGGGGTCACGGCGGACTGTGGAGCGACAACTCTGTNGCCATGTTGGGCGCTCTTTTCCGCATGCATTTCCCGCTGGANGGCGGACGCATCGCGGTGCCTCCTCAGCGCCCTGGCGTTCCAACGAGTCCGGATCTGCAAGAGTTAAATCAAGAATAGCTGCGTTGACAAACACGGTCGTGATCGGACTCAACAGACTTCGTGAGCGCTCAGAGGGCGATTGACAATTCGGCGAGCTGTCACGTATGGACCGACTCTATTCAACCCCCAGTTGGCAGCTTGCGATAGCGCTGTTTATCATTTTGCTGGGCGGAATGTTTGTTGGTTTCCTGCTGGGCAAAAGCGCGGCCCAGCGTGGAGAGCAAGAATCCGGCTCAGCCGATTCCGCTGTAAAGGGGGCAGTGGCCGGCTTGGCGGCATTGCTGCTGGCGTTCTCATTTTCATTCGCTGCGGGTAGGTACGACCAACGTAGGACGCTGGCTNTTCGCGAGGCGAACTCGATTAGGAACACATGGCTCCGCGCGGATCTCCTGGAGGAACCAACGCGGGGCTCACCTGCAACAACTGCTTAGCGACTATCTCGAGGCGCGACTCAAGTATCTCGNGGCGGGATTTGATCAGGCGCAAATTGCGGCCTCCGCAGCGACCTCCAAGCAGCTTCAACAACAGATCTGGCAACTCATCTCCGAGCGGTCGCACATTAACCCGCAGCCTGGAAATGTCTCGACCNTAGTACCGGCTTTGGGCGAAATGATGGACGCCGGCGCCGCGATTGACGCGGCGTATTCGAACACCGTACCGCCAGTCGTGCTCGTGCTGTTATTCGGGGCGATCATTTTCACGGGGCTGTTGGTCGGGCATTCATTTGGTCGCGCTGGTCGCCGCCATGTGCTCACTGCGACGGTTTTCGCATTGCTCGTGACTCTCGTAGTATCCGTGATCCTGGATCTCGACCGCCCGCGCAGAGGAGTGATTCGAGAAAATCTCGGTCCATTCGAAAATTTGCGAGA
>JGI25614J43888_10000553_pt1 | contig 10383 bp, 5 predicted proteins | sample GraSoi_2013_60cm_FD_43888 | JGI IMG/M metagenome (IMG submission 43888) | reverse complement strand
TGGCGTGAAACGTTCCCCACCAGTTACGAGGGTCAGAAAACGGTTCATAGCGTACACTCCAGGTAATGTCTTTCAGAGTGTTGTCGGAAGATAGTACCAGGCGAGCACTACTAGCAAATGGCATGGGCCAGTAGAGATTATAGTCGAGCCCTGTTTTGCCATCTCCCTTAGCACCAGCCAGCAAGCCCTGCACTAACGGACGTCCAGCTGGTTGATAGACACCAGCGCCATCACCTACGAGAAATTTAATAGGCGCATCAACAGCGGGTTCACTCGCTCCATCCCAATAAATACGCAAACGCGTATTGCCAAAGCGTACTTGCTCTCCCAGGGGCACATGAAATGAGAGCGCGCGTATCTGACCTGGGCCTGATAACGTTGTTACCGGTGTTTCACTTCCCCCAACCAGGTTCACACTCCCACTTTGCCTGGCCACGCCGCTGCCGGGCGCAATATCACTACCGGCACAGCGTAACAGATTCACCACGTCACTGGCAGGTGCGGAGCCGTCCCACGTGGACAGCGGCGTCCCATAGGGCAGCTTACGATAGAGTGCATAGAAGTTGCCGTTTTGTCGGCTCGATGTCCATTGCATGCTCTTCTGGAAAGGAATGGCTGAAGCAATAATACTACTGCCCTGGCTCTCCTGCTGATTAAGCGAAAGGGGATAGGGGAAAGCCTGAGCGGGCATATTCGTAGGATGCATCTGTCCCAGATCACCTGGGCCTATTGTCGTCCCTGCATTACCATCCAGGGTGAGCTTCCATGGTCCGCCATAGTTCTCCTGCATGCGCATAAAAGTGACCATAGCCGGGCCAAGCTGGTCAAACAGCACATACTTACCGCCTGGCAGCACACGTAAATTGTGAGAACTATCAAAATTGCTGCCGCCAGGATCAGCCGTAGACTGCTCACTTACCCGGTCACCTAATTCAAGATAAGAGAGTTTATCCAAATTGCGATACGCATCCAGGCCGAGATAGAGCGGTGGTTGGGAGCTATTGCTGCCTGCAGAGGCTGCTGCTGCTGTACAGGAAGTCGGCCCATCACCGGAGGAAGAGAATTGCCAGAGTATAAAAATAGTGCTGACTAGCAGCAGCAGAGCGATAAGTACAGAAATACGAATACGTATTTTTCGACTAAACATGCTCTGTTCTCCCACTCAAGGCAAACTTATCCGCCATTTCAAATTTCAATATGATTATGGTATATCAAATTGCAGGATCTAAAAATAGCAGCATATACATTGCCTATTCTGGAGTATACGAACTCTATAACTTGCGTGTCAATGATATTACCAAACTTACTGTTGCACCGCACAAAAAAACGTTCATCGGCTGCAAGTCGCACAACAAAAAAATACCCACTATCAAGGACATATTTCTGTCCGATAGTGGGTTGCTTTCTATAACTCTCTCGCCCTCCCCATGATGAGTTACAGCAACACCTATAAATAAATCACTTTCAGTATGCGCTACGCGAGGCCATTGATGACCTCGCCTGCACGAGACAGGGCTTCACGGCGAACATAGTAGTATGCCCACAGACCCTTCTTGCGGCAGTCTACCAGTCCAGCATCACGCAAAATACGCAAGTGGTGAGAAATTGTCGGCTGCTCGAGTGTAAAGCTCTCTACAATCTCAAAGACACACACTTCCCCCTCATGCCTGCTCAACAAGCTGAGTATACGCAAGCGTGTTGGATCAGCTAGCGCTTTCAGCAAACGAGCCTGACCAACTGCGTCATCCTCAGTTAGTGTTGGCGCGAATTTTGGTGCNGTGCTAACTGTTGTGCTTCCAATACTCGCCTGGCGATTTAGAACACTTAACGAAGTTGCTGAACCAGTAGATACAGGTGCATTGCGTACTGAATTTACTTGATTTATTGATGTCATTGTCTTCTCCTTCATCCTCCCAACCTAACTTCAAACCTCAAACCTCAAAACGAATATGTTTTTGAGAGAACCTCTAAGTCCAGTATACTGGTCTATCCAAATCTAGAGGTAAATATATCTTGACAAGAGACCCTCATCAATAAAGGTGTCACATGCGCCACCTTTATTGATGAGGGTCTCTTGTCAAATCCTGAGTGAGACGAACTTAGCGTTTTTCCTCTGTTCTAAGGCGCAAGTGGAGTTCCTGCAGTTGTTTATCATCAACCGGAGAGGGGGCTCCCATCAATAAATCCAGGGCGCTCTGTGTCTTAGGGAAGGCAATGACCTCACGAATACTATCTTCATTCGCTAACAACATGACGAGGCGGTCCACACCAAGCGCTATACCTCCGTGGGGAGGTGCGCCGTACTCAAAGGCCTCCAGCATATGCCCAAACTGCTCCTTGATCTGCTCATCATCCATCTTCATCAACGCAAAGACTTTACGCTGGATCTCAGCTACATTAATACGAACACTACCGCCGCCAATCTCATAGCCATTGCAAATGATATCGTACTGCTTCGCACGAATATGCAAGGGGTCTGTATCAAGGCGCTCAATATGCGCCTCGTCCATACCGGAGAACGGATTGTGCTCAGCTTCATATCTCTGACCTTCTTCATCAAAATGCAGCAGAGGGAAATCAACCACCCAGCACAATGCCAGTTCATCAGGATCAATGAGTTGCAAGCGCTCAGCCAGCTTCACACGCAGTCTAAACAAAACATCGTTGCATATCTTGGCGCTATCAGCAACAAAGAGCAACAGATCGCCGGGCTGGCCTTGCAGGCGCTCAATAATCGCCTGCACCTCCTCACCCGTCATAAACTTGATCAAGGGAGATTTCACTTCACCTGTGGCAGCAATAGCCAGGGTTACAAGTCCTTTCGCCCCCAGCATACGAGCGAATTCAGTAAGTTCCTCGATCTCCTTGCGCGTATAATTAGATGCACCAGGCACGCGGATACCTTTGACCAAACCATCAGCCGCCAGGGCATGCTGGAAAACGCCAAAAGTCCCTGCCCGAGCCAGGTCCGATATCTCTACAAGGGGTAAGTCAAAGCGCAGGTCGGGGTGATCTGTACCGTAGCGATCCATCGCTTCCGCATAGCTAAGGCGCGGGAAAGGTCGTTCCTTGATGTGTTTCTGCGTCGTTTTCTCAATCAGATAGATTAACAATCCTTCGATCAAGTTCATTACATCTTCCTCAGCCACAAACGCCATCTCCACATCAAGCTGCGTAAACTCTGGTTGACGATCTGAACGCTGATCTTCATCGCGGAAACAACGCGCAATCTGGAAGTACCGATCTAAGCCGGCCACCATCAACAATTGCTTCAACTGTTGGGGTGATTGCGGTAGAGCATAGAATTCGCCTGCATAAAGACGACTGGGTACCAGGTAGTCACGCGCACCTTCCGGCGTGCTCTTCATGAGAATAGGGGTCTCGATCTCCAGGAAACCACGTTCATCCAGGTAATCGCGCATAGTCTTCACCACGCGATGGCGTAATACCATGTTTTCGCGCATGGTTGGACGGCGCAGATCCAGGTAGCGATACTTGAGGCGTAGTGCTTCATCAACTGAGATATTGTCCATAATTGGGAAGGGCGTGGTTCGCGCAGGGTTCAAGATCTCAATGCGCTCAGCAGAGACCTCTATCGCCCCGGTACTCAAATTGGGATTCTCAGTACCAGCCAGGCGTGGTACAACCTTCCCGGTCACCTGTACTACATACTCTGAACGTAGTTCCGAAGCAACGCGATGGGCCTCTGGAGAACGTTCAGGGTCACAAATAACCTGTGTTATACCATAGCGATCACGGATATCCAGGAAGACTAAACCACCATGATCTCGCCGCCGATTGACCCAGCCAGCCAGAGTTACCTGCTGACCAATAGCATCTGTATTTAGATCGCCACATGTATGTGTACGATAATGTGCTTCGAAAGCCACGATTTTACTTGCTCCTTAGAAATGACACCAAAAATAGATGGGAAAAATCCCACCTATTTGATGGAAAGGTACTTCACTATTATGCACAGCCAATTTGTGAACTGGCGCTGAAAGAAATTAAATTCATTTGAGACGCATTTTGCGTGACGACATCGACCTGTACACTTTGAGCATCAAACGCTATACTCTTCACCTGGGCAAACAGGGTAGATGAGGTATACTGCCTTGCCAGGAGCAGCATGACAGAGCCAGTCACTCCACCGCCAACCGTGGTCGTCGAAGTAGATGGGGGCGTTGCTCCAGTGGTTGGAGTCGATGTTCCAGCCGCATTGTCAGCAACGACTAAGTCGAGTACACGATGCAGACCCACATCCATTATATAGAGGTGTGACACATTGTTCACCATCCCTACAGCCAGCGCGTCTGATAGCGTCGTCCCAGGAATAGACAGCGCATTGGTCCCTCCGGGGGTTACCGTTGGTACAGGGGTTGTCGAGGTGAAATCTTTTGCACTGACCGGCAGCGGCTGCGCAATCTCTTTCTGTAGCAGGACGTTGGTTGCCTCCTGATTGCTAGCATTTGTCAGGGTAACGCTCTGTACCAGACCAGCTGCACTCAAAAAGAACAGTTGGTGATTCGGAAAGGCTGCCATACTTTCAACAATCTGAGAGAAAGAGAGCGTTCCCTGCAGTCCTAAAACCAGAGGGGTGGGCGCACGTGCACCCTTCGCCGGTGGAGTGTAGTCCAGGATTGCCGTGGTCGAGTTCTGCGTCGAATTGGAGGCCAGCAAGACGTAGATATCAGGCGACACCGCGCTGATCAAAGTCGGAGCCAGACCAGATTTGATAAAAGGAGACGTAATAGGAATGGTATCTACCTTCGTATTCAGCTCAGGAGTCAAGAGAACCAGGCTATAGGTCGTTACACCAGAGCTACTTGATTGGGCAACGAGCAGCACTAATTGCGTGCCATTGCCGGTGATATCTACAACTTTCGCAGATTTCAGAGACGCGGGTAAGCTTACAGGGATCAAGCTATTGTTCTCNACCCGGTACAGTTTATTCTCTACTCCCAGGGTGTACAATATACTATTTTTCCCTGGCACTTGCACTATAGTGGTAGCTTTGGTCTGCGTATCCGTTGTACCCACATTCAGTCGAGCCACCGGTGGTGTATCCGTACAGGGTAATGAAGTAATCGATGAACGTCCATTATAGCTTGCGATTGCAGCCTGCGTGGTTGTTGTAACATCACCTTGCAGAAGATTATGAACTTGCTGACGTTGATTAGCGGTCAATGAGCCATTTTGTTGCAAACCACGTAAATTACTCTGAGCAGCCGCCAAATGGCTTAAGGCCAGGGCAGGGTTGGTAGCCACTTCGCTCTTGGCCCGCCTAATTAAAGCCTGCGACTGACTGATGCTTTGGTCAGCGTTTGCCCCTATAGTATTATGTAAATAGAAATATGTTCCACCAGTTGCCAAAACAACGAGCATGAGCAGGAGTAATACCAGGGTTGTATAAAATAAACGGCCACGTTTACTAGGAGCAGCCTTTGAAATAGGTTGTGGTGCAGTTATACTTTCCGAGAAAGGGAGAGGACCACTAGAATAGTGTGAAGGGCTAGAAGGGACACGATTATCGCTATACATGCCAGGCACCAGAGCGCCAGATGTCGTAGGAGGCAACCCCAGCACAGCCGTATTTTCACCGCTTTCACGCCCCCCGACAAAAGCCGGATGCCTCACACTCGGTGGTTCTAAGCCAACCTCCAGAACTGATACGACGATGGCAGTAATGTTATCAGGGCCACCATTTGCATTTGCGCTTTCTACCAGATGATAGACGCTCTCCTGCGGTGCCGATTGATCGACAATTCTCCGTATCTCATCATCGCTCACAAGGCCTGAAAGGCCGTCGCTACACAACACTAGCGAGTCTTTTTCTTCCAACGGTTCATGAAAGACATCTATCTCGACATCAGCTTGTGTGCCTAGAGAACGAGTAATAACGTTGCGTTGGGCATGAGTACGTGCCTGATCCTCGGTTAATAAACCAGCGCGGACCTGCTCAGCCACCCAGGAATGGTCCTGTGACACCTGCTTGACCTGACCATTACGCACAAGATACGCACGGCTATCGCCCACATTGGCGATATAAGCCATATTGCCACGCAATACAGCCGCCACACAGGTTGTTCCCATCCCACTACGCAGCATATTTTCAGCGGCCCGCTGATGAATCAGCGCATTCGCGCGTTTAATAGCATGCAGAAGTGAGACAGACACATCATCACTTTCATCCTGGTAATACACGTAGCTAACAGTATCTACAGCAATTTCACTTGCCACCTCTCCCGCTGCATGACCCCCCATACCATCGGCCACAATGAACAACGCGCCTTTCTTCGCCATCACCTGTTGATCTTTAGGGATAACGTAGGCCATATTATCTTCGTTATGTTCACGCTTGCGACCAACGTCTGTTAGCTGTGCAACATCGAGACGGAGTTGTTTGTTGTTAGCCAACGCACTTTTCTCCCGTATTTAGTAAGTCATAATTGGTGCGATATGCACACTAGTCACTTGCTGGAACTTTAGGCTATAATACACCGATGCAGAGAAAAACGCAATGGATTGTCGATTCTGCGCGTAATCCCCTACCTTTTACCTGTATAAATCTGAGTATACTCTCTCATTACAGAGCACGCAAGAGATTTACTAAGCGGTACTAGGCTAATCATCAAAATGAGGCTAAAAAAGACGATGCCTTCAGATCAGGCAACTCTTTTTACATTTATTAATGAGCTATCTCCTTCCTAATATACTGATACAGGATTAGAGACACTCAGTACTCTGAAAACGAGAACACCAGCGTTTAAACACGTAGTAGCCAGGCCATGGCCGAATGTAATATATCGCTAGCAAAAGCCAGGCGGAACATTGATGATGCCAGTGAATGGCTGGGGTGTATACTAGAACATGTACTGCTTGCTAATAACAAAGCCCACCCCACTGCGAAACACTGCGTGCAGTAACCCAAATTCAGAACACGGGTATAGTTTATAGCATAATATGAATAGCCTATGCCTGTTACCTTGCCAATCGCAAGGACGTTATACAGCCATGAGGAGACTGTCTGAATGCATATCGGTATTAATGCTCAGTTGCTGTCCTTCAGCCAGAATTATCGCAATGGCGGCGTGAGTCGTTACATAAGATATCTGCTGACGGGGCTAGCCAAGAACCCTGGCAAGCACGAATATACAGTTTTTGTAAATGGGCAGGATGTAGTAGAACGACTTGCAGCTCAGCATCCACAAATTACCTATATTCCAGCGCCCTGGTCTGAGTCGCATCCAGCGGCAAGAGTGGCCTGGGAGCAATTAACACTCCCGTCACTCATACGACAAAAACATATTGATCTCTTACATTCGCCGGTGAATGTATTGCCGCGCTTACTGCCACAGCAGTGCACCGGGGTAATCACATTGCATGACCTGGCGTTCTTACGTTTTCCGAGCGTCTTAACGCGGGCTAAACGCCTGTATCATCGTACATTTACAGTACGCAGCATCCGCCAGGCAACGAGCATTATTACCGTATCAGATAGTACCAAGCGCGATGTAATCGAGCTGATAGGCATACCTGAAGAACGTCTACAAACAGTTTATCCCTGTATCGATTCGCGGTTCTCAAACGTCCTAACATTAGAAGAAATACAGGTATTCCGTCAGAAACAAGGCCTGGTGGATGGTTATTTACTCTACCTTGGTACGTTAGAGCCGCGCAAGAATATCATTACACTGATTGAAGCATATGCTCAGTTACGAAAAACTCATACTATACGCGAAAAACTTGTGCTAGCCGGTGGCAAGGGCTGGCTCTATGATGCAATTTTCGAGCGAGTACAACAGTTAGGATTAGAAGCCGAGGTGATCTTCCCCGGTTTTGTTGCAGACACCGAACAAGCATTGTGGTATAGCGCCGCTGCGGCCTTTGTCTATCCATCACTCTACGAAGGTTTTGGTATACCTGTCGCGGAAGCCCTGGCATGTGGCGTACCGGTAGTCACATCAAATATTTCCAGTTTGCCAGAAGCGGGTTCTGGCCTCGCATTGTGTATCGATCCACACAATGTAGAAAAGCTGGCAGGAGCACTATATAAAGCATTGACCGACGAGGAATTGCGGCAAACATGTCGNAACATGGCACCTTCCGTGGCCCAACAATTCTCAACGCAGAGAATGGTCGAGCAAACTATTCACGCGTATGAGCGAGCCACAACATTACATACTGCCTCGCAAGGACGTACTCAAGATATTTCGTTCGTTCGATAGTGTAGGATGTAGGATAGAACTCAAATCGTGATGAACAGTAGTAAATTATCACAAACAACCGATATCAGTCCAGATACGGATAGGACGGGAGTCCTGGATATGACGGTGGGAGCAACTGGGCCAATCATGAAGGCCATCTCCAGGCGGCGGTCTCATCGCCACCAATGGCGCATCTTCGAGTGTATTGCTATGCTCCTTTTAGATGCCACATTAATTGATGCTTCGTTCCGCCTTGCGCACTTTATGCGCTATAACGTTTTATTTAGAAATAGCCTGCTGACATTCTTTCGCAACAATATCGAAAACAACAATCCTACGAAAGATATCTATGCATCGCTGAGCAGCTTTACAGGACTTGAAATCGGTGTTGTAGTTGGACTTGTCGTTATATTTGCATTTCGTGGCCTTTACAATATTCGCCTTACTGGCAGCTGGTTTCGCCAGGCCTGGACAATTGCCAGTTCCGCGACAGTCGGCCTGGCCTTCTTAGTCACGTATTTCTTTGTCTTTCAACCTCCTTCAAGTTCGCGCTTGCTCGTGCCGTTTATATGGATCATGGCCATTGTCGTCCTTTCGAGTGGACGTTTGATTGTTTCGGCGGCTATGGGCATGCTTTATCGGCTTGGTCTCGGTGAAACGCGGCTGCTCGTGGTTGGCTCAGGACGACTGGGCAAGATGATTATGCAGCACATCGCGGCGAATCCCAACCTGGGTTATTCCATCGTCGGTTTCTTGCATGATATGAACGAGCCGCCAAGTGACTTTGGGCGTTTCAAGATGCTCGGCACGCTGGAAGACCTGGGTTTAGTCATTCGCTCTATGCAGGTAGATGAAGTTATCATTGCCCTGCCATCCAATATGCACCAGCAGTCAATTAAAAGCGTACGCCTGTGTGAGCGCCTGGGTGCCTCTTTTAAACTTGTACCAGACCTCTATGAGCTAAGCCTTTCGCGTATTGATATGGAAGCCATAGAAGGTATACCTCTTATCGGTATCAAACAAGTCTCACTAAATACTATCCAACGCATGATTACACGCGCTGTAGATATCACCGTATCGTTATTCTTAATGATTGTAGGCTCTCCCCTCTGGTTATGCATTGCCCTGGCCGTACGTATCAATTCACCCGGAGTGATTATATACAAACAGAAACGTATAGGCTTGAATGGACGTCCCTTTCAGTTTTATAAGTTCCGCTCAATGTACGAAAATGCGGATCAAATGCTGGCTGCATTGTGGACAAAAAACGAAGCGCAAGGTCCAATTTTCAAAATGAAAGAGGACCCGCGCGTTACAGCTACCGGGAAACTTTTGCGGCGCACCAGCCTGGATGAGTTCCCCCAGCTTATCAATGTGCTCAAGGGTGAAATGAGCCTGGTAGGACCCCGTCCGCCTCTTCCCGACGAGGTCGCACAGTATGAGGAGTGGCAAAAGGGCCGTTTAGCTATCAAGCCAGGTCTGACCGGATTGTGGCAGGTGCGTGGTCGCAGTAATCTAAGCTTTGATGAAGGCGTACTGATGGATCTCTACTACATCGAAAACTGGTCCTTACGCCTGTACTTCCAAATTCTCTTCCGGACTATTCCAGCGGTCGTGTTCAGACTAGGAGCTTATTAAGTATATGAAAGTGGCGTTGGTTCACGATTACCTTAATCAAATGGGTGGGGCAGAGCGCGTACTTATGGCATTTCATGAGATATTCCCTGACGCGCCCATTTATACCTCTATTTATGATCCGCAGCGTGTTGACCCGGCTTTTCAAAAGATGGATATTCGCACCTCTTTCATGCAAAAGTTTCCGCTGGTCACCAAACATCATCAACCATACCTGCCCTTTTATCCATTTGCTATGGAGAGCCTGAATTTGCGTGGCTATGACCTTGTGTTAAGCAGTTCCAGCGCCTTTGCCAAAGGTGTAATTACCCGGCCTGAAACCATGCACATTTGTTATTGCCATACCCCCATGCGCTGGTGCTGGAACTATGATGAATATGTTGAACGCGAGCAATTGGGTGGCATGGCACGTCGCGTGCTCCCATTTTTAATTACAGGACTGCGCATCTGGGATCAGACGAACTCAATGCGCGTAGACCACTTTATTGCGAATTCACCAGTAATTGCGGAACGCATTCAGAAGTATTATAGGCGTGAAGCT
>JGI25614J43888_10000549_pt1 | contig 10438 bp, 8 predicted proteins | sample GraSoi_2013_60cm_FD_43888 | JGI IMG/M metagenome (IMG submission 43888) | reverse complement strand
GCCGCGGCGACGTGCATCAGGCCCGAATCGTTGCTCACCACGCGCTCGGCGCCGGCGATGATATCGATCGCCTCGTCGAGCGTGGTTTTGCCGATGAGGTTCCGGCCGCCGATGCCGGCGGCGGCGCCGGCATCATTCGGCGAGCCGAGCAGCACCACCGCAGTATCGAGCCGCGCCGCCAGCTCGGCGAAAAACGGCCAGCGCTTGGCCGGGCCGTACTCCGCACCGGGGCAAAGCACGATATAGCGGCCTGCGATGCCGAAACGCGCGCGGGTCGCCGCGGCCTGCGGCGCATCGACGCGCAGGCGCGGCTCGGGCAGCGGCTGGCTCGGCTCCTGCCCCGGTGCCTCGGCGAGGCGCGCGTAGTGCTGCCGCATCGCCTTGTCGCCGCCGCGGTAGAGCAGGTTGAGCAGTCCGTAGCGCGACTCGCCGACGTAGCCGCTGCGCAGCGGAATGTCGGCGAAAAAGGGCACCAGCGCCGCCTTCCAGCTGTTCGGCAGCACGATCGCCTGGCGATAGCCGCGCGCCTTGAGCGCGCGGCCGAGCTTCCAGCGGCTGGCGAACTGCAGCGCGCCGTGGCGGAACGGCGCCGTGATCACTTGGTCGACTTCCGGCATGCGGCGCGCCACCGGTGCCACCCATTCGGGCGCCAAGAGATCGAGCTGCATGCCGGGACGTTTTTCGCGCAGGCGCGCAAGCAGCGGCTGCGCCATGAGCGCATCGCCGATCCAGTTGGGTGCGACAACGAGAATGCGGGCCACGGGGGTGAAGTGTCCCCTCAGTGTCCTTTAACCGGTGCCCCTTTGTAAACGTAGAGCGTGCCGCAGTAGGGACAGCGCGTCTCGCCTTCCTTGGCGACGTCGAGGAACACGCGCGGATGGCGCGACCACAGCGGCGCCCCGGGCAGTGGGCAGTGCAGCGGCAATTCCTTCTCCGTGATATCGACCTGCTTGGCGGTATCGGCCGTCATTTGCCCTTGGTTTTCACGGGCGTGAGCCAGCTGCGGTGCTTGCGGTCCTTGCCGGTCACGACGTCGAAGAATGCCTTCTGGATCGCCTTGGTCACCGGCCCCGCTTTGCCGGCGCCGATCTGCCGGCCGTCGAGCTCGCGGATCGGCGTCACNTCGGCGGCGGTGCCGGTAAAGAACGCCTCGTCGGCGATGTAGACGTCGTCGCGCGTCAGGCGCTTGGCGCGCACCTCGTAGCCGAGCTCGGTGGCNAGCTCGATCACCGAAGAGCGCGTGATGCCGGTCAGCGCCGAGGTGAGCTCGGGCTCCCAGATCTTGCCGTCCTTGACGATGAAGATATTCTCGCCCGCGCCTTCGGCGACGAAGCCGTCGACATCGAGCAGCAAGCCTTCGTCGTAGCCGTGTTGCGTCGCTTCCAGGGTGGCGAGCACCGAATTGGGATACGTGCCCGACATCTTCGCACGCGCCATGGTGACNTTGACGTGATGGCGCGCATACGAGGCGGTCTTGACGCGGATGCCCTTGGAGAGCGCGTCGGGTCCGAGGTAGGCCCCCCAGGGCCAGGCGGCGATCGCCACATGCACCTTGGCGCCGATCGGCGATACGCCCATCTTCTCCGAGCCGTAGAACGCGATCGGCCGGATGTAGCAGGCCGCGTGCTGATTCGCGCGCACCACCTCGAGCTGCGCCTGCATCAGCCGCTCGCGGGTGAACGGGATCTTCATCATGTAGATGTGCCCCGAGGCCAGCAGGCGATCGGTATGCTCCTGCAGCCGGAAGATCGCGGTGCCGATCGCCGTCTGGTAGGCGCGCACGCCTTCGAACACCGCGAGGCCGTAGTGCAGCGAATGGGTCAGCACGTGCGTGGTCGCCGAGCGCCACGGCACCAGTTTGCCGTCGTACCAGATCCAGCCGTCGCGCTCGGCCATCGATACCGGGGCGCGCGGTGCTTTCTTTCCTTGGGCCATGGCGCGGCATTCTAACGGCGCGCGAAGCGATCGCAACCGTTTAAACGATTAACAAATGGGTTAAGCTTCCGCCGATGCACGCCGACCGCATCTTCGAGGCGCTCGCCTCCGGCGCGCGGCGCCAGATGCTGCGCCGGCTGGCGCAGGCCGAAATGACCACCACCGAGCTGGTGGCGCACTTCCCCATGAGCGCGCCGGCGGTGTCGCGCCACCTCTCGGTGCTCGAGAACGCCGGGCTGGTCGCGAGCCGCCGCGATGGNCAGCGCGTGCTCTACGCGCTGGTGCGCGACACCGTGATCGAGGCGCTGAGCGGCTTCGCCGCCGAGTTGAGCCGGGGGGCGCCCGAAGCCGCGCGCACGAAGAAGCAGAAGCAGCGCGACGCCATCTAGCCCGGGGGCCCGGCACTCAAATTGCTGTACCTGTCGGGCACATGAGGCCGACAAGACCCCGGTCGTGGTTCACGCGCTTCGCCAAGGCGACCGCGAAGGCCGCCGGCCGCCCGCTGGCCTTCACCATCGCGGCGCTGGTGATCGCCGTGTGGGCGATCACCGGTCCGCTGTTCGGCTTCAGCGATACCTGGCAGCTCGTCATCAACACCGGCACGACCATCGTGACCTTCCTGATGGTGTTTCTGATTCAGAACACGCAGAACCGCGACGCCGAGGCGATCCAGGTGAAGCTGGACGAGCTCATCAGGCTGTCGAGGGGCGGCCACAATGTGCTGCTCGACCTCGAGGAGCTGGAGGACGACGAGCTCGACCGCATTCGCCGGAGCTATTGCGAGATCGCCGAAGCAGCGCGCGAAAAGCTCCGGCGCGGCCAGCGCGACACGGACGTGCCTGAGGTAACGCACCAGGTCAAGCCGGGCTGAGCGGCAGCACCGCTGCCCACAAGGCCTTGACCGCGTCGGCGTGGCGCGCCACCTGCTCGTGCGGCACGCGCGCGTACTGCGCCCCGTTCAACCGGAGCGTGTGCTGCAGCCGCCGGAATTCGCGGTAGGCGTCGCGCGAGCGCTCGGCGAGCTCGGCATCGATCAGGCCGTGGCCCGCGGCGATCTTCAGGAGCGCGATGTTGCCCAGGTTGGCGGTGAGATCGCGGTGGCGGTGCGCATGCGCGAGCACCAGGAATTGCACCGCGAACTCGATGTCGATCATGCCGCCGCGGTCGTGCTTGAGGTCGAACAGGCCGCTGGTGTTCGGATGCGCGGCGTGCAGCTTTTCGCGCATCGCGGCGATCTCCTGCGCTAACTCCTTTGGATCGCGCTCGCGCGTGAGGATCCGGCTGCGGATGCGTTCGAAGGCCCCGCCGATCGCCGCCTCCCCCGCGCTATAGCGGGCGCGGGTGAGCGCCTGGTGCTCCCAGACCCAGGCGCTGCGCTCCTGGTACTGCTCGAAGGCGCCGACCGACGAGACCAGCAGGCCCGAAGCGCCGCTCGGGCGCAGCTCCAGATCGGTTTCGAACAGCACCCCCGAGGTGGTGCGGCTCGTGAGCCAGGTGTTGATGCGCTGGGCGAGGCGCGCGTAGACCTCGATCGCCTCCTCGTGTGCGTCGTCGTAGAGGAAGATGATGTCGAGATCCGAGGCGTAGCCGAGCTCCTTGCCGCCGAGCTTGCCGTAGGCGATCACGGCGAACTGCGGCGCGCCGGCGCGGTGCTTGCGCGGCAGGTCCGCCCAGGCGCACTCGATGGTCAGCTCGAGGATCAAATCGGCCAAAGCGGAGAGGTGATCGGCGAGCCCCTCGACCGTGAGGCGCCCGGCGAGATCCTGTGCGAGGAAGCGAAACACTTGCGCCTGGTGGGCCTCGCGCAGCAGGTTCATGCGCCGCTCGGTGTCCCCCGCGGCCTCTGCCAGTCGCTCGCGCAGCGCGGCCGCAAAGCCCGCGAGCTCGACCGGCGCGTACAGCAGCCGGTCGTCGAGCAGCTCGTCGAGCAGCAGCGGATGGCGCGTGATGAACTCCGCTGCCCAGCTCGAGGCGCCGATGATGCGCGCCACGCGCTCGAGCGCATCCGGATGCTCGCCGAGCAGCGCGAGATAGGCGGCGCGGCTCGCGATCGCCTCAAGGAGCGCGATGCCGCGTGCCAGTGTCGCCTCCGGATCCGGCGTAGCCGCGGCGGCCTTCGCCAGCGCCGGCACGACGCGATCGAGCCGCCGGCGCGAAGCGTCGGGCAGTGCGGCATAGCGCTGGCTCGCGCGCAGCGCCTCGAGGCGCGGGTGCTGCGGCCACTCATCGTCGTTGCCGCGCTCGGCGAAGGTGTTGCCGAAGTGCGCTGACACCCTGGCGCGGTGCCCGGCGAGCTCGGTCGAGAACGCCTGCCAGGAGGCAAAGCCCATCATGCGCGCCACCCGCGCACGATCTTCGGCGTCCTCGGGAAGATCGTGGCGCTGCGCGTCGTCGAGGTACTGCAGGCAGTGCTCGACACGCCGCAGGAACACATACGCCTGACCCAGTTCCGCCGCCGCCGCTGGCGGCAGCTGGTTCCTCTGTGCCAATAGGTCGAGGACCGCGAGCGTCGGCCGCGCCGTGAGCGCGCTGTCGCGGCCGCCGCGGACCAGTTGCAGCGCTTGCACGACGAACTCGATCTCGCGAATCCCGCCCGGGCCGAGCTTGACGTGATCGGCAAGCTCGCGGCGCTCGACGTCGCGCCGCACCTCGGCATGCAGCCGCCGCATCGCGTCGAGCATCGCGAAGTCGANGTANTTGCGGTACACGAACGAGCGCACGATGCCCGCGAGTTCCGCGTGCCCGCCGCCGCTCATTTCTCCTGCCACGGCGCGCGCCTTGATCCAGGCGTAGCGTTCCCATTCGCGTCCCTGCTCGACGAAATAGGATTCGAGGAAGTCGAAGCTGCAGACGAGCGGCCCGGACTCGCCGTAGGGGCGAAGCCGCAGGTCGACGCGGAATACGAAGCCATCCTCGGTGGTCTCGGCCAAGAGCCGCATCAGCCGGCGCGCCGGGCCTTCGAAGCGGTGCGCGCCCTCGGCAGCCGGATGCAGGAACACCAGATCGATGTCCGAGGAGACGTTGAGCTCGCGCCCGCCGAGCTTGCCCATGCCGACCACCACCAGCTCCGCGGCGCCGAGCCAGTCGAGCGCGGCGCCGATCGTCGCTTCGGCCAGATCGCTCATCGTCGCACACACCTCTTCGAGCGATGCGCGCGCGATGAGGTCGCGCGCCATCACGCGCAGCAGGACGCGCTCGCGCAGACGGCGCAGGCGCCGCTTGAAGGCGGCTTCGTCATCGCCTTTCGCCCCTTCAAGCGCCTGCGCCATCTCCGCCCGGGCGAACGCCACGGGCTTGGCGAGCTGCGCGGCGAGCTCGGGCCGCGCCGCGAGCACGCGCGCCGCGAAGCGGGAAAGCGATGCGAGATCAATTGCCTGCGACATTGCGGATTAAAATGCGGTCCTGAACGTCCATTCCAACATGAAGCGACTGTGGCGAATCCTGGAAGTGCTCGCCTGGGCTGCGTTTTTCACGCTAGCCGCGGCGCTGCTCGTGCTGCGCTACGTGCTGCTGCCGCAGATCGAGCGCTACCGACGGAAATCGTCGCGCAAGTTGCCGCCACCGTGGGGCAGCCGGTGAAGATCGGCCGCATCGACGCGGAATGGCTCGGGCTGCGGCCGCAGATCAACCTTTCCGATGTCCGCATCTACGACGCCGAAGGCCGCGAAGCGCTGGTGCTGCCTTCGGTGGAAAACATTCTCTCATGGCGCTCGCTCGCGCACGGTGGGCTGCGGCTGCACGCGCTGCGCATCGAAGGGCCGCGGCTGGCGATGCGGCGCGACGCCAACGGCGTGCTGTACATCGCCGGCATGAAGCTGGCGGCCTCGGGAGAAGGCGGCTTGAGCGACTGGCTGCTCGACCAGAAAGAGATCCAGATCCGCAATGCCGAGATCGAATGGCGCGACGAAAAGCGCACTGGCGCGCCGCTCATGCTTTCCGGGATCAACCTGCGGCTCACCAACCGCGCCGAGCACCACTCCTTCGGACTTACGGGTCGCCTGCCCGAGGCGCTCGGCAGGGCCGTCGAGCTGCGCGCGGAGCTCACCGGGCAAAGCGCGGCGCAAATCAGCGGCTGGGACGGCCAGCTCTACGCCGAGCTCGGCTACACCGATCTCGCGGCATGGCGGCCGTGGTTCGATTACCCGATCGACTTGCGGCGCGGCCAGGGCGCGCTGCGCCTCTGGGGCAAGATCGAGCACGGCGCGCTGCGCCAGGCGACCGCCGACGTGGCGCTCGCCAACGTCGTGTCGACGCTGGGCGAAGAGCTGCCGGCGCTCGAGCTCGCGTCGGTCAGCGGCCGCCTGCACGCCGAGCTGCTCGCCGACGGCTATCGGCTGACGGCGCGCAAGCTCGAGATGGCGCCGGAAGGCGGGAAGCCGCTCGCGCCGGTGGATTTCCAGCTCGCCTGGAAGGCCGAAAGCGGCGTGTTGAGCGCGAACATGCTCGAGCTCGCGCCGCTCGCGCACTTCGCCGCGGCGCTGCCGCTGCCGGCGGAGCTGCGCAAGCTCGCGTTCGAGCTCGAGCCGCGCGGCCAGCTCGGCGACCTGGCCTTCGAATGGCAGGGGACGATCGCGGCGCCGGCGCAGTACCGCGCGCGCGCCCGCTTCTTCGATCTCGGCCTCAAGCCGCGCGAGACGCTGCCCGGCTTCGCCAAATTTGCCGGCAGCGTCGAGGCGACCGATGCCGGCGGGCGCCTGCGGCTGCAAGCGCGCGGCGCCGAGATCGACCTGCCGCGCGTCTTTCCGCAGCCGCGCCTGGTCTTCGACACGCTCGACGGGCAGCTCGACTGGCGGCGCGAGAACGGCGTGTTGAGCGTGCAGGTGGCGTCGCTCACGTTCTCCAACGCCGATCTCAGCGGCAATGCTTTCGGCAGCTACGCCTACCAGGGCGAGGGCTCGGGCAGCATCGACCTTTCCGCGGTGATCAACCGCGCCGACGCCAGGAACCTTGCGCACTACCTGCCGCTCGGCGCACTGATGGGCGAGGGGCCGCGCCAGTGGCTGGTCACAGCATCCTCGCCGGGTACGCGAGCGACGTCGAGCTGCGGCTGAAGGGCGATCTGCACGACTTTCCGTTCGCCGATCCGGCGCGCGGGCAGTTCATGGTCAAGGCGCGCTTGCACAAGGGCCTGCTGCAGTACGCCCCCGAATGGCCGCGTATCCAGGACATCGAGGCCGAGCTCACGTTCGATCGCAACCGCCTGGACATCGCCGGGCGCAGCGCCAGCGTGCTCGGCGCGAGCCTGCACGACGTAAGAGTGAGCCTCTCGGAGCTCGGCGTGCGCACGCCGCGCGTGCTGGTCAATGGACAGGCACAGGGGCCGACCGCCGAGTTCCTCAGGTTCCTGCGGGAATCGCCGCTGCGCGCGAGCGCCGGGCGATTCACCGAGGCGATGAGCGCCACCGGCGAGGGCCACCTGCGCCTGAAGCTCGAGCTGCCGCTCGACGCGCTCAAGGCAGCCAAGGTCGCCGGCGAGTACGAATTCACGGGCAATGAGCTGGTGCTGGCGCGCACGCTGCCGCCGCTCGAGCAGGCTCGCGGCAAGCTCGCTTTCACCGAATCGAGCTTTGCCGTGCGCGAGGGCCGCGGNCAGATCTTCGGCGGTTCCGTCAGCGTGGTCGGGGGCACGCGCCCGAGCGGCGCGTTCGAGTTCGTGGCGCGCGGCGAAGCGCAGCCCGCGACGCTCGGGCCGCTGTTCGATCATCCGCTGCGCCGTTTTCTTTCCGGCTCGAGCCTTTACGTCGCCACTGTCAGCCTGCGCGAAGGGCAGCAGCGCGTAGTGGTCGATTCCTCGCTGCGCGGCGTTGTAAGCAGCCTGCCGCCACCGTTCGAGAAGCCCGCCGCCGACGCGCTGCCCTTGCGGGTGGAATTCACCAGCACCGAGGGTGGCGCGCGCGAGCGCATCGTGATTTCCGCCGCGCGCGTGGCGCTGGCCGAGATCGACCGCCGGCGCGAAGGCGACGCGATGCAGCTGCGCCGCGCGGCGCTGTTGTTCACCCCCGGCGGCCAGTCGCTTCGCCTGCCCGAGCGTCCCGGCGTGCTGATTTACGGTTCGCTCGCTGCGCTCGACGCCGACCGGTGGCGCTCGGCGCTGCCACCGGGAGAGGGCTCGCTGCCCACCACGCTCGAGCTCAAGCTCGGGCGCCTGGACGTCTACGGCAAGCGCATGAATAACGTGGCGCTGCGCGTGGCCGCCGAGGCCGGTGCCTGGTCGGCGGTCGTCGACGCCGATGAAGCCGCGGGGCAGCTGACCTATCGCGCCGAAGGCGCCGGCAAGCTGGTGGCGCGCCTGCTGCATTTCAGCGTGCCGCGCAGCGTCGGAGACGCCAACGCCAGTACGGCCGCCAAGCCGGCCGACTTCCCGGCGATCGATTTCACCGCCGAGCGTTTCAGCCTGCGCGGCAAGCAGCTCGGGCGCGTCGAGCTCGCCGCGCAGCGCGATGGCGAGGACTGGCGCATCGAAAAGCTGAGCATGGAGAATCCCGACGCGACGCTGCGTGCGAGCGGCCGGTGGCGCGGCGGCGCCACGCCGACCAGCGAGCTCGAGTTCGCGCTCGAAGCCACCGACGCCGGCAAGTTCCTCACCCGCGTCGGCTATTCCGGCATGGTGCTCGGCGGAAAAGCGCAGCTCGACGGCGCGGTGCGCTGGCTCGGCGACCCGACGACGATCGACTACCCGAGCCTTTCCGGGGACCTCAAGCTGAACGCCGAGGACGGCCAGTTCCTCGAGATCGATCCCGGGGTCGGCAAGCTGATCTCGCTCATGAACCTCCAGGCGCTGCCGCGGCGCATCGGGCTCGACTTCCGCGACGTCTTCTCCAAGGGCTTTCGCTTCGACCGGATCGACGCCGTGTCGCGCGTCGAACGCGGCACGCTGCAGTTGAGCGAGTTCCACATGGCCGGCCCGGCGGCCGACGTGGCGATGTCGGGACAGGTGGACCTCGCGCAGGAGACGCAGAATCTCAAGCTGCGCGTGGTGCCGAGCCTAGGCGGCACCGCGTCGACCGCGCTGGCGATCGTCAATCCGGTCGCCGGCGTCGCGGCCGCGCTCGCGCAGCGCGTGCTCAAGAACCCGCTCGGCCAGATCTTTGCGCACGAGTTCGAAGTCACCGGCAGCTGGGTCGATCCGAAGGTCGCGAAGGTGGCGGTGCAGACCACCCCGAGCGAGACCGCGAACCCTTGAGCAAGACGCGCGTTGCTGCGGTGCAGATGGTTTCCGCGCCCGAGGTCGGTGCCAATCTCGAGGCCGCGGCGCGGCTGATCGCTGCCGCGGCGGCGGCGGGCGCGCGGCTGGTCGCGCTGCCCGAGAACTTCTACCTCATCGGCCGCCACGAGGGCGACAAGGTCAAAGTGCGCGAGCCCGACGGCAAAGGCCCGATCCAGGATTTTCTCGCCCGCACCGCACGCGCGCATAAAGTGTGGCTCGTCGCGGGCACCGTGCCGATCGCCTGCGGCGATGCACAGCGCGTCCGCGGCGCATGCCTGGTGTACGACAGCGACGGCAAGCGCGTCGCGCGCTACGACAAGATGCACCTGTTCCGCTTCACTTCAGGTGACGAGCGGTACGATGAAACGCGCACCCTGGAAGCCGGCGATCGTCCGGTGGCGGTCGAAAGCCCCTTCGGCCGCCTCGCCCTCTCGGTTTGCTACGATGTGCGCTATCCCGAGCTGTATCGCGCGCTTGGCAGCTTCGACGCCATGTTCGTCCCTTCCGCCTTTACCGTGCCGACGGGCGCTGCCCACTGGGAAACGCTGCTGCGCGCGCGCGCCATCGAGAACCAGGCCTATGTGATCGCGCCGGCGCAGGGCGGCGAACACGCCAGCGGGCGGCGCACCTACGGCCACAGCATGATCGTCGACCCCTGGGGCGAGATCCTTGCCGTGCAGCCCGAAGGCGAAGGCGTCGTGCTTGCCGAAATGGACCTATCGCGCATCCGCGAGGTCCAAGCTGCACTGCCTGCAAACGCTAACCGGAGAATGCATTGATACTGGACACCGCCAAAAGCACCTTGCTCGCGCCTTTCGAATTGGAGGCGGGCGAGCTTGAACGCGTCTTCGGCACGCTCGCCGTGCGCAAAGTCGATTACGCCGACCTTTACTTCCAGTACGCGCGCTCCGAAGGCTGGAGCCTCGAGGAAGGCATCGTCAAGTCGGGCAGCTTCAACATCGAGCAGGGCGTGGGCGTGCGCGCCATCTCGGGCGAGAAGACGGCGTTCGCCTACTCCGACGAGATCAGCTTCGACGCCTTGCAGGACGCGGCAAAGGCGACGCGCGCCATCGCCAATGCGGGCCAGGCGCGCATCGTGAAAGCCGGCGCGCGCAAGCTGCCGGTGCCCCTCTATCCCTCGATCGACCCGATCGCCTCGCTCCCCTCCGCCGAAAAGGTCGCGCTGCTCGAGAGAATCGAGCGCAAGTGCCGCGCGCGCGATCCGCGCGTCACGCAGGTGATGGCGAGCCTCGGCGGCGAATACGAGGTGGTGCTCATCGCGCGGGCCGACGGCCA
>JGI25614J43888_10000547_pt1 | contig 10464 bp, 10 predicted proteins | sample GraSoi_2013_60cm_FD_43888 | JGI IMG/M metagenome (IMG submission 43888) | reverse complement strand
TGGCCGATTACCCGTTCACCACGCTCAATCCGTCGCTCGGCGTGGTGCGCGTGGGCGAGTCGAGCTTCGTGGTCGCCGATATTCCCGGACTGATCGAAGGCGCCTCCGAAGGCGCGGGCCTCGGCCACCAGTTCTTGCGCCATCTCGCGCGCACTCGCCTCCTGCTGCAGCTGGTCGACCTGGCGGACGAAGAGCCGGCAAACGCGGCGCGCACCATTGCCGGCGAGCTGAAAAAATACGACGCGGCGCTGTTTCGCAAGCCGCGCTGGCTGATCTTCAATAAGATCGACGCCGTGAACGACGCCCCGGAGCGCGCCGCGAAGGTGCTGCGACAGCTGCGCTGGAAGCGGCCATGGTTCGCCATCTCGGCGCTGACCGGCGAAGGCTGCCTGGCGCTGACCAAGGCAATNGCGAAAGAGCTTTCCTCCAATGAGCCCGCTCGCAGCCGCTAAGACGCTGGTCGTCAAGGTCGGCTCGTCGCTCGTCACGGCGGCCGGACGCGGGCTGGACGCGGCGGCGATCGCGCTGTGGGCGGAGCAGATCGCGCGCCTCGTCGCCGGCGGCCGGCGCGTGATCCTGGTGTCGAGCGGCGCCATCGCCGAAGGCATGCAGCGCCTCGGCTGGACGCGGCGTCCGCAGACGATGCACGAGCTGCAGGCCGCGGCGGCAGTCGGCCAGATGGGNCTGGTGCAGTGCTACGAGAGCTGCTTTCGCGGCCACGGCCTGCACACAGCGCAGGTGCTGCTGACGCACGCCGACCTCGCCGACCGGCAGCGCTATCTCAACGCGCGCTCGACACTGCGCACGCTGCTCGAGCTCGGCGTCATCCCGGTGATCAACGAGAACGACACCGTGGTCACCGACGAGATCAAGTTCGGCGACAACGACACGCTCGGCGCGCTGGTGACCAACCTGGTCGAGGCCGACGCGCTCATCATCCTCACCGACCAGCAGGGGCTGTTCGACGCCGACCCTCGCGTGGCGGCCGGCGCCAAGCTCGTCGAGGAGGCCGATGCGCTCGATGCGCGCCTCGAAGCGATGGCGGGCGGCACCGGCAGCGCGCTCGCCAAGGGCGGCATGCTCACCAAGGTGCAGGCTGCGCGCCGCGCCGCGCGCAGCGGCGCGCACACGGTGATCGCCGACGGGCGTGAGCGCGANGTGCTGGTGCGCCTCGCCGCCGGCGAGCGCCTGGGCAGCCTGCTCACCGCGAAGACCGTGCCGCTCGCGGCGCGCAAGCAGTGGCTGGCNGACCACCTCACGGTGGCCGCNCGCCTGAAGCTGGACGCCGGCGCCGCCCGGGCGCTGAAGAGCGCCGGCAAGAGCCTGCTGCCGGTCGGCGTCACCGAGGTCTCCGGAGAATTCGAGCGCGGCGCGGTGGTCGCCTGCCTCGANCCCGACGGGCGCGAAGTGGCGCGCGGACTGGTGAACTACTCCGCCGCCGAGGCGCGGCGCATCATGCGCCGTCCCTCGAGCGAGATCGAATCGATCCTCGGCTACATGGACGAGCCCGAGCTGATCCACAGGGACAACCTGGTGCTGCTCTAGCGCCCGCTTTCAGGGCGCACGCCGCGCTCCAGCGCGCGCACACCCTCTCGCGCCGAGGCGACCGGCTCCTTTTGCGGGCACAGGAATTCACGGAACAGCGTGATCTGCCGCGGCTGCGCCGCGGTGATCGAGTGCCATCCGCTGAAGGACCGCGCCCAGGTGCCCTCAGTGCCGCCCATGGCGCGGCCGAGGGCAAAAACACGGTGCTCGCCAGTGGCGCAGCGGAAGCCTTCGAAGCTCACATTCTGCGCAGCCGCGCTGCGCGCCACCAGCACGTAGCGCACCACGCCGTCCTTGCCGACGCTGAGCGTCGCGCGATCGACGAAGTAGCGAAAGCCGCCGGGGTCATCGATGCTGAACTCGACCAGGTTGCTGGCTACCGGATACGCCGGCAGCGCCACGCTTTCATCTGCGGCGGGTCGCGCAGCCGGCTCGCGTTGCGCCTGCTCGCGCTCCCAATCGCTCAAGGACCGGTCGGCCGTGGCGCAGCCCGCCAGCAGGAGCAGTAAAACAAACCTCAATCGAGGTCGGCGGCGAGCGCGGCGCGCACTTCGGAGCCGAGCTCGGCGTTGGCGCGGTACGCCGGGTGCTCGACGCCGANGATCACCTGCGCGCCGGCGCGCAGCGCCTCGCGCATCGGCGCGGAGAATTCGAAGCGCACGAAATGCACCGCGGAGGTCTTCTCGTCATTCTCGCGCTCCAGGTCCTCGTCCGCGATGGCGCCGACACGCTCGCATCCCTCGACCTGCACCCAGACCTGGCGCTCGATGCCCTTCATGCGAGCGAGCATGCGCTTGCGCTCCTCGGCGTCGGGATATTCGATCAGCATCGTCGCCTTCCAGTTGCTGCCGTCGGGCAGCAGCGGGTTGTAGGCATCGAGCTCGCCCTGGATGCCATCCTCCTCGAAGATGCGCTCGATGCGCAGCATCTCCTGCACCTGGTAGCGGATGGTGAGCTCGTCCTCGAACTGCAGGGTGAGGTGAGCGCCCAGGTGCACCGTGCGGCGCTTCTTGTGCTGCATCACTTTGGCGCGGAACTCGTTGCGCTGGCGCGCGTAAGCCTCGAGCGAAAGCAGCGAGCCGCGCTCGATCGGCGCGCGTTCAGTCCGCAGGGGCATCGAGCGCTTTCTGGAAGCGGTTGGCGTGCGTCTTCGTGCCTTTGAGTGCTTTCATCGGGTCTCGCTACAGTTCGACTTACTTGATGGCGGATTCGATTTCCGAAAAGGTGCGCGCCACCTCGCCGACGCTCGGCACCGCAACGCCCAGCTGGCGCGCGATCTGCGAGATCGAGAAGATACCGCGCACCATGTTGCGCCCGTCGTCGTGTTCCACCACCAGCGCGTGCTGGCGGCCGGCGCGGCGCAGCGTCTCGAGCACGTGGCCGACGCGCGCGCCCTCGACGTCGGCGTAGGCGATGACTTCGACCTGCTCGGCGCCGGTCATGACGTCGCCGACGGTGAGCTCGTCGCGCCGCATGCCGCGGTCGATCGCCGCGCGCATCGGGCGCTCGGAGAGGATGTCGGTCGCGGTGATGACGCCGAGCACGTTCTCGTGGTCGTCGGTGACCAGGAGCAGGCGCACGCCGCGCGTGATCATGAACTGATTGGCGCCCGCGAGCGGCGCCTGCGGGCGGATGGTGGCGGGCGCGACGCGCGTGAGATCGGTCATCACCTGCGCCGCGGGCGACTCGGCGCTGACGCGCGCCGACTGCGGCTGGATCGGGCGCCGGAAGCCGGCGTTCGCACCCAGCTCGCGGATCGGCAGCGGCTGGAAGTCACGCTCCATGGATTCTCTTACGGATGCGCCGCTTCGAGGCGCCGCGCGCGGACGCGGCGGTGGTCGGCCTGCAGATAGCGATGCAGCTCGATCAGCGCCTGGCGGTAGACCTCGCGCTTGAAGTCGATCACGGTCTCGAGCGGGATCCAGTAGTCGTGCCAGCGCCAGGCGTCGAACTCGGGATGGCCGCTCGCGCGCAGGCGGACGTCGCAGTCGCGCCCGGTCATGCGCAGCAGATACCAGATCTGCTTCTGGCCGCGGTACAGGCCCTTGCAATCGCGGCGCATCCACTTCTCGGGTACCTCGTAGCGCAGCCATTCGCGCGTGCGCCCGAGGATGCGCACGTGCTCGCGCTGCAGCCCGATCTCCTCCTCGAGCTCGCGGTACATGGCCTGCAGCGGGGTTTCGCCGTGCTTGATGCCGCCCTGGGGGAACTGCCAGGCGTGCTGATGGACCCGCTTGCCCCAGAACACCTCGTTCCGCGGGTTGGCGAGGATGATGCCGACATTCGGACGGTAGCCTTCCTTGTCGAGCATGGCCTGCACCGCCTACGTTAGAATCCTTATCGATTTTTCCACAGCCCACCGGTAAAGACAATGCTGGTGCGGGCGCATGAAAACCTCGAAGTTTTTTATCGCGACGCAGAAGGAAGTGCCCGCCGAGGCCGAGATCGTGAGCCATCGGCTGATGCTGCGCGCGAGCCTGATCCGCCGCCTCGCCGCGGGCATCTACACCTGGCTGCCGCTCGGCCTGCGCGTGATGCGCAAAGTGGAGGCGGTGGTGCGCGAGGAGATGATCCGCGCCGGCGCCATCGAGCTCCTGATGCCGGTGGTGCAGCCCGCCGAGCTCTGGCAGGAGTCGGGGCGCTGGAAGGAGTACGGGCCCGAACTCCTGCGCTTGAAGGACCGTCACGAGCGCGACTTCGTGATGCAGCCCACCTCCGAGGAAGTGATCACCGATCTTGCGCGCAACGAATTGAAGAGCTACCGCCGGCTGCCGCTGCACTTCTTCCACATCCAGACCAAGTTCCGCGACGAGCGCCGGCCGCGCTTCGGTGTCATGCGCTCGCGCGAGTTCGTCATGAAGGACGGCTATTCTTTCCACGCCGACGTAGCGGATCTGGAGCGCGAGTACCGCAACATGCACGACACCTACACGCGCATCTTCACCCGTCTGGGGCTGAAATTCCGCGCCGTGGCGGCCGACACCGGGGCCATCGGCGGCACCGGCTCGCACGAATTCCACGTGCTCGCCGACTCCGGCGAGGATGCCATCGCCTTCAGCCCGCAGTCGGACTTCGCGGCGAACGTCGAGCTCGCCGAGGCGCTCTCGCCCGGCGCCCGCGCGGCGGCCAAGGAGGCGATGCAGAAGCTGCCGACGCCCGGAAAAACCACCTGCGAGCAGGTAGCCGAGCTCCTTGGCCTACCGCTGCAGCGCACGGTGAAAGCCGTAGCGGTGATGCACGAGCGCGAATTCGTCCTGCTGCTCGTGCGCGGCGACCACCAGCTGAACGAGATCAAGACGCAGAAGCTGATTGGCGCCTTCCGCTTCGCCAGCGAAGCCGAGATCCGCGAGCATCTCCACTGCGCGCCCGGCTACATCGGCCCAGTGGGTGCAAAGGCGAAGGTGATTGCGGATCGCACGGTGGCAGCGATGGCCGATTTCGTCTGCGGCGCGAATCAAGAGGGCTATCACCTCNCCGGAGTGAACTGGGGCCGCGACCTCGCGGAGCCCGAGGTGGCCGACATCCGCAACGTGCTGGCGGGCGATCCCAGCCCCGACGGCAAGGGCCAGCTCGAGATCGTGCGCGGCATCGAGGTCGGGCATATTTTCCAGCTGCGCACCAAGTACTCCGAAGCGATGGGCGCGACCTTCCTCGACGAGAAGGGAGCGACGCAACCCTTCGAGATGGGCTGCTACGGCATCGGGGTGACGCGCATCGTTGCCGCGGCCATCGAGCAGAACCACGACGCGCGCGGCATCATTTTTCCGGCGCCGATCGCGCCGTTCGCGGTTTGCATCGTGCCCATCGGCATGCACAAGAGCGCCGCGGTGCGCGAGGCCGCCGAGCGTCTGTACCAGGAGTTGGTGAAAAGCGGCATCGACGTGCTGCTCGACGATCGCGAGGAGCGGCCCGGAGTGCTGTTCGCCGACATGGACCTGATCGGCATTCCGCACCGCGTGGTGCTGGGCGAGCGCGGGCTGGCGGCGGGCAATGCCGAGTACAAGGGGCGGCGCGACGAAAAGCCGGCCGACGTGCCGCTCGGCGAGATCGTGCCGTTCCTGGTCAAAAAGCTCGCTTGAGAAGCCCGCTCTTCATCCTGCTGCTCGTGCTGCCATTGACGTGCTCGCCGGAGCGCAGCAATACGAGCCGCTCGCCGACTCGGTGCGCGCTCGGCTGTCGCGCCTGGTCGCCGACAAGGCGGTGCCGTCGATGGCCTTCCGCTCCTCGAGCGACGCGCAGCGCTGGCTGAACGACATGGATGTGCGCCTCGAGAAGCGCATCCCCGACCGCAAGCAGCGCCTCGAGCTCCTGCGCACGGTGCACTACGAGGCGACGCGCGCGCGGCTCGATCCGCAGCTGGTGCTCGGCGTGATCGAGGTCGAGAGCGGCTTTCGCAAGTACGCGGTGTCGCGCGCCGGCGCGCGCGGCTACATGCAGGTGATGCCCTTCTGGGTAAAGCTGATCGGCCAGCCGAACCACAATCTGTTTCACCTGCGCACCAACCTCGCCTACGGCTGCGCCATCCTGCGTTTCTATCTCGACCTGGAGAAGGGCGACTACTACCGGGCGCTCGGGCGCTATAACGGCTCGCTCGGCCAGCCCGAATATCCGAACCTGGTGCTCGCCGCGTGGCGCGGGCGCTGGAAGTACGATGGACCCACTGCATGATCGGCACGCTGCTCGACAGGCACCCCAAGGTGGCGAACTGGATCTACGGCTTCACGCCGCCCGAGCGCGGCACGGTGGTGCTGGTGCACCGGCGCGTGTACATCGTGCCGACGCAGCTCGGCTACCTGTTCGCCCTGACGCTCCTCATCCTGCTGGTGGGCTCGATCAATTACGCGCTGTCGCTCGGCTTCGCGCTGACCTTCCTGCTCGCGGGGATGGCGCTCGCAGGGATGGTGCATACCGCGCGCAATCTCGCGCGCACGGCGGTGAGCCACGGGCGAGCCGAGCCGGTGTTCGCTGGCGAGGCGGCGCAGTTTCGCCTGTACCTCGACGCGCGCGCCGACTTCGACCGCCCGGCGATCCTCGCGCGGCATCTCGCGTCGCGCGCGCAGCTGGTGGTCGATGTGCCGGCCGGCGGCATCGCCGAGGTGGTGCTCGGCGTGCCGGCGGCGCGGCGCGGCTGGCTGGCGCTCGGTCGCGTGATGCTCGAGACGCGCTTTCCGCTCGGCATCTTCCGCGCCTGGAGCTACGTCGAGCCCGACGCCCGCTGCCTGGTCTATCCGCGGCCCGAGCGCTCGCTGCTGCCGCAACCGTCCGCCGAGAGCGCGCGCGGCGTGCTGCGCTCGCCCACGCCCGGCAACGACGATTACTCCGGCCTGCGCGCCTACCAGCTGTCGGATTCGCCGCGCCACGTGGCGTGGAAAGCCGTGGCGCGCAGCGAAGACATGCTCACCAAGCAGTTCACCGGCGAGGCGGCGGCCGAGCTGTGGCTCGACGCGGCGCGCCTTGCGCATCTCGGCGTCGAGCAGCGCCTTTCGCGGCTCGCCGGCTGGGTGCTCCAGGCCGAGCGCTCGGGCGCGCAATACGGCCTGCGCCTTCCCGGCAGCGAGATCCCGCCGGCCCACGGTGAGCTGCACCGCAACGCCTGCCTGCAGGCACTCGCGCTTTACTCCGGGGCATGAAGGCGGCACCACACCCGCTGTCCGCCGAGATGCGCCCGCTCACGTTGCGCGATCTGGGCTGGCTCACCGCGTCGCTGGTGATCGTCATCGCGCCGCATGCGCTGCGCGCGCCGTGGTGGCTGACGCTCCTCACGCTGTGCCTTTACGGCTGGCGCTTCTATTCCACGATCAACCGCGCGCCGCTGCCTTCGCGCTGGCTGGTGATCGCGGTCGCGGGCATCGGCCTGCTCGGCGTGTGGCTGGAATACCGCACGCTCTTCGGCCGCCAGGCGGGCGTGATCCTGCTGATGCTGTTCTCGGGGCTGAAGCTGCTCGAGTCGAGGACCCACCGCGACGGCGCGGTGGCCGCCTTTCTCGGCTACTTCCTGATCATCACCAATTTCCTCTACACGCAGTCGATCCCGACCGCGCTGCTCATGTGCGTCGGCGTCTTCATCATCACCGCCACGCTGGTCGGCTTCAGCGCGCCGCAGCGCGCGCTGCGCGCCAACCTGCGCACCACGGGCCTCATGCTGCTGCACGCGGCGCCGGCGGCGCTGGTGCTGTTCGTGCTGTTTCCGCGGGTGCAGGGGCCTCTGTGGGGATTGCCGCAGGACGCCTTCAGCGGCATGACCGGCCTTTCCGAGACCATGAGCCCGGGCAATCTGTCGCAGCTCGCGCTCTCCGATGCGATCGCGTTTCGCGCCGCGTTCGAGGGCGAATCGCCGCCGCAGCCGCTGCGCTATTGGCGCGGACCGGTGCTGTGGGACTTCGACGGGCGCACCTGGTCGACCGGCGTGAGCTTCCTGGTCCCGTTCCGCGAGCCGCAGGGCGGCAGCGCACGCTACCAGTACTCGGTAATCCTGGAAGCGCACAACCGCTACTGGATGTTCGCCCTCGAGACCGCCGCGAGCCTGCCCGAGCGCTCGCGCATGACCTTCGATGGCCAGCTGCTGTCGAATACGCCGGTGCGCAGCCGCCTGCGCTACGAGATGGCCTCGGTGATCACGCCGGAGCGCGAGGCGAGCGAAGGCCGCAGCGCGCTCAGCCGCGCGCTGCGCCTGCCGGAGGAATACAACAAGCGCACCGTTGCCCTCGCCAACAGCTGGCGCGCGGCCGGCGGCCGCGACGTCGACATGCTGAACCGCGGCCTCGATCTGCTGAGGAAAGGGCGCTTCACCTATACGCTCGAGCCGCCGCTGCTCGGGAGCGACTCGGTCGACGAGTTCCTGTTCGATACCAAGGCCGGGTTCTGCGAGCACTTCGCCTCGGCATTCACGGTGCTGATGCGCGCCGCCGGTGTGCCGGCGCGCGTCGTCACCGGCTACCAGGGCGGCGAGTTGAACCCGGTCGATAGCATCATCACCGTGCGCCAGTCCGACGCGCACGCCTGGACCGAGGTGTACATCGCCGGGCGCGGCTGGCTGCGCATCGATCCGACGGCCGCGGCGATGCCGCGGCGCCTCGACGGCGGCCTCGCGCGCGCGCTGCCGCAGGACCAGGCGCTGCCGCTGATGATGCGCCCCGAGATGGAATGGCTGCGCAGCGCGCGCTATCGCTGGGAGGCGGTGGCGCACAAGTGGAACGTCTGGGTGCTGGGCTACAACCCCGAGCGCCAGCGGGACCTCATGTTGTCGCTCGGCATGCGCGACGCCGACTGGCAGAAGCTCACCGCGGTGCTGTTCACCTTCCTCGGCGCGATGACGGTGGCGCTGCTCGTCTGGTCGCTGCGCCGCCTGACGCGTCCCGACCCGGTGCAGAACGCCTGGCAGAAGTTCTGCCGCAAGCTCGCGGCGCGCGGCGTGGTGCGCTCGGCACACGAAGGACCGCGCGACTATGCCGCGCGCGCGGCGCGCGCGCTGCCTGCGGTGCGCCGCCCGATCCTGCGCATCGCCGCGCTCTACATCGCGCTGCGCTACGGCGCGAACGCCAGCAAGCCTGGCATGGCTCGCTTGAAACGCCTGGTGCGCCAGCTCGAGATCGCATGAGGCTGGCGCTCGCCTCGCTGCTGGTCGCGCTGGCGGCGCCCGCGTTCGGTCAGGGGTTCGTTGAACGCCCCGAGGTGCAGGCGTTCATCGGCGAGGTGGTCGAGCGCCACGGCTTCGTCGAGGGCGAGCTGAAGAAAGTGTTCTCGCGCGTGCAGCGCGTCGAGCCCGCGCTGCAGTCGATCGTGCCGGTGGAGCGCCCGTCCTGGGACGACTACCGGGCGCAATTCGTAAACGAAAAGCGCGTCAACGGGGGCCGCGCCTTCTGGAAGGCGAACCGCACGGTGCTCAAGCGCGCCGCGCAACGCTACGGCGTGCCGGCGCAATACATCGTCGCCATCATCGGCGTCGAGACCAACTACGGCCGCAACATGGGNCGCTACCGCGTGATCGACGCGCTCGCCACGCTCGCCTTCGACTATCCGCCGCGCGCGCGCTTCTTCCGCNGCGAGCTCGAGCAGTACCTGCTGCTGGCGCGCGAGGCCGGGCTGGATGTCTTCGCGCTGCGCGGCTCGTATGCCGGCGCCATCGGCATCCCGCAGTTCATGCCGACGAGTCTCAGGCGCTACGCGGTCGACTTCAACGGCGACGGCAGGATCGACCTCACCGGCTCGAGCGCCGATGCGGTGGGCAGCGTCGCCAATTTCCTGAAGGAGCACGGCTGGCAGCCGGGCGAGGCGGTGCTCTACCGGGCNAAGCCGTCGCCCGAGGCGCTCGCGCGCTTCGTCGACGGCTCGGTCGAGCCGAAGACCCGGATCGCCGACCTCCTCGCCAGCGGTCTGGAGCTGGACCCCGTTCCGTCGTCGCCAGAGGCGCTCGGCGTGCTGGTCGCGCTGGGCGCCGAGTACCGCGTCGGGCTGCAGAACTTCTACGTCATCACGCGCTATAACCGCAGCGCCCTGTACGCGTCGGCGGTCAACGATCTCGCCGACGCGCTCGCCGAGCGCGCGCCAGTCGCGGGCAAGTAGCTACAGGCCCGGCAGGAATTGCTTCGGATCGAGCGGCCGGCCCGACTTGCGGATCTGGAAGTGGAGCATCGGTTTCTCGGTGTCGCTGGTGCCGATCTCGGCGATCTTCTGGCCGCGCTCGACCAGCTGCTGCTCCTTGACGAGGATCTGGCTGGTATGGGCATAGACCGTCAGGAATTGCTCGCTGTGCTGGATGATGAGCATCTTGCCCAGCCCGCGGATCCCCGAGCCGACGTAGGTGACCTTGCCCTTGGCCGAAGCCACCACCGGATCGCCGACCTTGCCGCCGATGTCGACACCCTTGCCGCGCGTCTGCTCGAAGGCGGCGATCACCTTGCCCTTCGCCGGCCAGACGAA
>JGI25614J43888_10000544_pt1 | contig 10491 bp, 10 predicted proteins | sample GraSoi_2013_60cm_FD_43888 | JGI IMG/M metagenome (IMG submission 43888) | reverse complement strand
CCCCGCTCGCCCATTGTGGGCATCGTCAGCTTTCGCGCGCACGTCACCATTCCGCCGGAGGGGCGCCCGTTTGAGCAGGAAGTAATACTCGTCGGCGATTTCGGCATTGACGAGGGGCGCTTCACCAAAACTGAGACGCAGAAAAAAGTGGAAGGCCTCAGCGAGCGTGCGCAAGGCAAGAAGGCCGACGAAAAAGACAAAAGCCAGGGAGACGACGAGGAGGATGACGAGGATTCCTCGCGCGTGATTTCGGGCCTGAAAGGGCACGTGGTGTTGAAAGATGGCGTGGCCACGCTCACGAATATCTCTTTCAGTGTTCCCGGCGCCGTCGCTTACATGCACGGAACCTTCAACCTGCTGAACGAACGGATTGATTTTCACGGTGTGCTGAAAACGGACGCGGAATTCTCCAAAGTTGGAGGTGGCGGAATCAAGTCCATCTTCCTGAAACCTTTCGACGCCATTTTCAAGAAGGACCCGAAAGGCGCGGAGATTCCGGTGAAATTAACGGGGACGTATGCGCACCCACAGCCGGGCCTGGAGATTACTGGCGGCAAAAAGGCGGAAAAGCCGGGAAAATAGGGTCAGGCGCAGGTTGGATCAGGGGATGGTAACGATGGCGGGATGAAGCTCCCATATCGTGGCCACTTGGGCGGAGCCGCGCGAGTGATCGAAGTCCTCGAACGCCATGCCCAGCACCTGAGCAGGCAAGGCTTGCGGCAGCTCTCCACCGTGCTGCGAATCCAGCCGAAATCCGTGCTTTGCGAGCTGTGCTTGTGCCATTTGGCGGGCGCTGCAATATTCGCTATCCACCGGCGTCTCGACNATGACACGAGGCGCATTTTTGTCCGCCGTCTGGGAAATTTCGAAGTGCACGTCGCAGTCAGCGGCATTCACACTGGCCTCCTGCACGAAGGCGTTCGCGATGTGAAAGACTTGGAGTTCACGTCCAGTCCGCGGAGCGTCCGGCGCCACGAAGGCGTCCTGTGTCCAACTCAAAATAGTGTCGACTCCGATTTCTTGGGCGGCGACAGTAGGGATGGCTACGTGCTTGGCGATGTGGCGAAAGTCGGCGATGTCCGGCTCAATCGGGAGGCACTTGCACAGATCTTCGGGAGTCGGCTGCAAAACTCCGTAATTGCTTCCGTTGCACGAGCCGATGCCAAACCATAGAACGATGGCGCTGCCAAGCCATAAAGCTGTTTGGATCCGAAGACGCACTTGCTGGTTAGATGCCAAGCGGGCGCGGGAAGGCTATCCCGGCGCGCCTGAGCAAGATCAATTTCGGAGAGGGGCGGGTAGCGAAAGGATGGACTAGCGTTGCGGCATGTAATCAGTTTCGCCGCTGGCGGTTTTGCGCCAGGCCGATTCGGGTCCGTTGGGGCGCGCCGTGTAACTTCTTTCGTGCTGTCTTCTTCTGTAATGCTCCTGAAAGCCTGGCAGCACTCCTTCCATCAGGCTGCCCAACCTGCTGCCCGCGACGGCCAGCACAGCGGCGCGAATGTCGCCCCAAGTCGTTGACGCCTTTTTCTCCCATTCCTGTGCCTTCGGTTTGCTTAGTTGCTCGGAAGGCTGCGATTCGCGTCTCTCTCGGTCGCGCGACCATCGCCTTGAGGAGCGGTGCGACGTGTGCCCTCCACGGAACAGCATCGACAAGAGTAAGCCGCCGCCAAATGCTAGGCCCATCATGGTCATGGGCCGCCGATCAAACTGCGCGCGCCAATCCACCGCCGTTTTTACTTTTTGTTGCAACTCGTGGATGTTTTCGCCCAGCTCGTTGCGCTTTTCGTAGATATGGCGCTCTATCTGATCTGGTGTTTCGCCCATTGGACGTTCTCCTTCACGGTCTCGATTGTTTTCTCCGGGGCCTTCACTTGCTTAAACCGCTTTCGTCCGATGCTTACTAGAACCATGGAAGTGATCAGTACTGTGACACCCACAATCAGCGACGCCAGCCACGCGTCCATCACCGTGGACAAAGCATGAACAATTGCCAGCAGGAGGAAGCCGAATCCATATAGCGCCAGAAGCGCGCCGATACCCAGTGGTACAGCGGAACGCAACGCTTTCGCCGTTTCTTCGTGGATTTCAACTTTCGCCAGTCGAAATTCGGAACGAAAGATTTCCTGGATATTCCCGACGATGTCTTGCAGAACTTCCGTCATGGACCTGCCGTTCTGCAAATTTTGCATGGCCATAACGCTGTCCCCTCCGCTCCTCAGTCGCCGTTGCGGAGAGCGCGGCCTGCGAAGAAGCCCACGACCGCGGCAGCAGCGAGTGCTTGCCCCGGATAACGCCGTACCAAACCCTCAAGGTCTTCCATCATGGCCCGGGCGTCGTGGTCACGGAGATAATCGGCTGCAGCGTGCATTTTGTTTGCCGTGGCGTGCGCCGCGTTCGATGCCGTGGAAGCTAAGCGATCTCCCCCTTCGTGGAGCGCCGAAGCCGTGCTGTCAAGGGTGCTGGCCGTGCGCACTCGCTGTTCGTCGAGCTTGTCGCCGGCTTTTCTTCCCAAGTCCGCGACGGTTTCTTTTATTTGCGCCGCTTTCTGGCTGGCATGCTCTGTCACTCGCGTTACGTCGCCCGCAGAGTCTCGTCCTTGTGCGTCCATTTCTTTTTCCCTTCCTTTGCGCTGAATTTATGCCTTCTTGCCCACCGCGCACGTCGTCCCCACCGTGCACTTCGTCCGATCTTGCGCTCCCTAGAAGACTATTGATTGTGGCCGGCAGCCATCCGGCAAATGCTCCAGTTCTCGGGGCGCTTCACCCGAGCACGTCTTAGAGGCCCCCGCGGGATTCTCAGTTCAATGCCGTTAGCTTCAGGCTTGAATCTGGTAGACTGTGCGCGCTTTGTCGCATAGCACACGACGACGCTTTCTCGCGCAGTCCGCCCTCGCCGCGGCGGGAGTTTCGCTGTGCCCTCGGTGCGCCTTTTCCGCAGACAGCGGCCCCCATGTTCAATTTCCCAGCGAGGCTCGGGAGCGGGTTGCCATCGCGTCGTATCCGTTCCGAGACTTCATTTTGGGTTCGGGTGACGCCGCTTCGGCGCAGAAGATGGATCTAAAGGACTTCGCTGCTCATTGTGGCGAGAAATTCAATGTCCGCAAGATTGAGCCGTGGAATCGGCACTTCCGCTCCACGGATGCAAAGTACCTGGAGGCATTTCGCGGCTCTATTGAAAAGACGGGCGGCACGGTTGTGAACATCGCTGTCGACGGCGACCACAGCCTATATGCCGCGGATGCTTCGGAGCGCGACCAGGCAGTAGCCTTCAGCAAGAAGTGGATCGACGTCGCGGTGGCGATTGGCTCGCCCAGCGTGCGGACGAACATAGCCGAAGCCAAAGATTCCAAGCCGGACCTGGACCGCGCCGCGGAGAGCCTAAAGCGCATGGTCGAATACGCCGCTACAAAAAATGTCGTCGCGTACCTGGAAAACGACAACGCCGTCACCGAAGATCCTTTCTTCCTGGTGCAGCTGATTGAAAAGGTGAACAGCCCCTGGCTANACTCCAATCCCGACTTCTGCAATACCTTGGCAGCGGGCCGGGAGGAATACGCCTACAAAGGCATCGCCGCCATGTTCCAGCACGCTTACGGCATCTGCCATGTCAAGGACATGGAGACCAANGAAAAGGGCGAAGTGTTCCGGGTCGACATGGCCAAAACGTTCGGAATCCTCAAGCGCGCCAACTATCGCGGGTACTGCTCCATGGAATTTGACACTCACAGCGACCCCTATCCCGGAACCGCCGCGCTGATAGCACAGACCCTGCAGTATCTCGGTTCACGTGCATAAAATGGCGTCGCTACATGTGCAGGTTCGCTTGCCGCGACGGTTTAGGATTTTTGCCAGCGTGAAGGTCGCCGTTGCGTTCAAAAAGCTGAGGCGTCGGCNGGACGCTGGGCTTTTATTAGCGCCAGAACTTCGGCGTGCCGGCCCATGGCACGGGCGCCCACTTTGGTGCAGCACAGCGCGGCGCAGGAATTGGCGAAGAGAGCGGAGTTAGGGAGATCCCAGCCTTGCAGAAGGCCAAACGAGAGGCCGCCCATGAAGGCGTCCCCGGCACCGGTGCTGTCCACGACGCTGACGTTGAAAGCGGGAACGTGGTCCATGGTGTTGGCACTAGCGAGGAGTGAGCCTTCCGCGCCCATCGTCACGGCTACAATTTGGGGGCCGAGAGCGAGCAGCTTGGCGGCCATTTTTTCATAGTCGGTCTCGCCGGTGATTTCCCGGGCCGCCGCCTTGCACGGCTTCAGAACATCTACCAGTTGCAATGCTTCGAGCAGATCGTTTTCGGAGCCAAGCTGGGCCTGAGCAAAATAACTGGGCGCAACATCAAGATCGAAGATCACGCGGACGCCGGCTTCGCGCGCGATACGCATTCCCTCGCGGATAGGTGGCAGAGGAAGCTGCGAGGCTTCCGTGTGAAAGTGCCTGGCCTTGACAATGTGCGCGGCAAAGCGCGTGCGCACCTGCTCCGCGCTCAATTTGCCGTTCACATTAGGAAACATGTAGATGCACCGCTCGCCCTGAGCATCGACGGGAATCCACGTGAAAGTAGATTTTTCTCCGGCGATAACTTCGATTCCGGAAAGATCGAGGCCGTCTTCCGCAAAGGCGCGCGTAATCAAGCGGCCACTCTCGTCGTCCCCGATCAGGCCGAGCCAGCCTGCTTTGGCTCCGAGACGCGCCACTTGCGTAAGGTTATTGCCCGTGACGCCGCCGGCGTGAATTTCGATGCGCTCGGCGTTGATTTTTTCCTCGGGTCCGAGCAAGCGCGGGACGATGGCGAAGTAATCGATGCCGCAACTTCCGATTCCTACGACCGTAGTCATGGAGGGCAAAGTATAAGAGTTAAAGGTCTAAGAGCAAGAGTTGAATTTCTGATATCTCGCACTTTCACTTTTGTGCTGCTGCACTTCCCCTCGGCTATAATCTGGCGCGTGAAAACCATTCTCGAAGGCATTCGCGTGATTGAGCTTACCGAGGCGCTTGCCGGTCCCTACTGCGCGATGCTGCTGGGCGACTTTGGCGCGGACGTGATCAAAGTGGAGCGCCCAGGCACCGGAGATCAGGCACGCGGCTGGGGACCGCCGTTCGTGGGCGGGGAGTCCGCCTACTTTTTAGCGGCGAACCGAAACAAGCGCTCGATCGCCCTCAACTATGATGACGCGCACGATGCGGAAATTCTGCGGCGGCTGATCGCATCGGCGGATGTGTTTCTCAGCAATCAGCCGTCGCTCGATTCGTTGCGGAGGCGCGGGCTCGATCCGGAAACCGTTCGTTCGAAATATCCGCGGCTGATCTATTGCAGCATCACCGGATACGGCTTCAGCGGACCCAAAGCGGGTCGCCCTGGCTACGACATTCTGGCGCAGGCGGAATCCGGATTGATGAGCTTCACGGGCGAGCCGGAGGGCGGCCCGATGCGTTATCCAATCGCTATTGCGGACATGACCTGCGGGATGTACGCGGCGATGGGCATTTTGGGCGCGCTGTTTGCGCGCGAAAAGACGGGCCTAGGGCAATTTTTGGACATGGCGCTTTTCGACTCTCAGCTTACGTGGTTGGCCAATGCGGGCAGCAGCTACCTGAATGCCAATGCGGAACCTCGACGATGGGGAAACGCGCATCCGAACATCGTGCCATACCAGGTGTTTCGGGGACGCGACGAGAAATACTTTGTCGTCGGAGTAGGCACAGAAGGGCTGTGGAAGAAATTCGTGGACGTGTTGCAGGCCCAGGCGTCGCTCGGCAAGGACGCGCGGTTCACAAGCAACCCGTTGCGCATCGAGCACCGTGTGGAATTGGTGGCGCTGTTGCAGGAGCGTTTCGATGCGGAACCGCGAGACGCGTGGCTGGAGCGTCTTGCGAAGGCTGGCATTCCTGCGGCGCCGATCAACGGAGTACCAGAGGCGTTGCGCGACCCGCAGGCATTGGCTCGAGGATTGATTGTGCAAATTGAGCACCCGGCTTTGCGCGAGGTTCGCAGCATCGCAAATCCGGTCAGGTTTTCGGATATGCCGGTGAGTTATCGTTTGCCTCCGCCGATGTTGGGAGAGCACACGGCCGAGATTTTGCACAGTCTTGGGGCTGGTTCTTAGGTCGCAGTCGTCGGTTCTTAAGTCAGCGATAGGTGGCCAAGAGTTCGCCGTTTTCGATTCTTAGGTCGGAAATTTCTCGGGGCAGCTTTAGCTTTTCGCGATTTTCCGGCGACTCCATCNTTTTTTGTACTGCCGTCTCCAGCGCCGATTGGGGAATCGGCAACGAACCGAAANGACCGCTCACCGGCTCGAAGCGCAGATATCCGTTGGCGGCAGTAAGGCGACCTTCGAGCTGTAGGGTCATGTCTTTGCCGTGGAAATTGAAGACCACGTAGGCGCGGACGCGATCTTCGACAAGTTCGACCTTTACATCGCGCACGGAGGAGCGAACTTGCTCGATTTGCTCAGCGGGAGTGCCGGACGGCGTGGGGAGATTGGAGTTGGCATCGCCGGTGGGAGTGGTGTTCGGCGCAGTCTTCGCTGGAGCGGTGGGAGAAATGTCCAGATGCGAAGCGAGATACGAGTTCAATTCGGTCTGATCCAGGCGAAGCGTCCCAGACTGGCCGCTGGCCACGGCTCGTTCCACGGCTTCGACTTTCTGTTCGACGCGGGCCGCCGCCTGCGGGCTGGTGACGATGACCGGGGGAGGCGCAGCGTGAAAAACCATCAGCAAGGTGATAATTGCCGCGGCGTAAGTGGTCCAGCGGATGACGCGGAACGCGATGCGCCAGGGACTCAGCTTGCGCGGCGCCAGATCATCGGAGCGCTGACCGCTGCTGGGGGTGGCCGGGGCATTCATAAATGCGGCTCCTTGCGGGGCGAAGCAGGATCCTCACCTTATGCAAACGTAGAAGGTTGAAGTGTTTACCACAAGAGAGAGCCGGCGAAGGCGCGACCAAACGGATAAGCCCGGAAACGAATTTGCGAATGGGTCGTCTACAGCTATAGCGGCGCGCGACATAGTTGGGTTTTAGGAGCGCGACGGGAGAGGTTACGATGAGAAAAGTTTTGCTCGTTTGCGGTTTCGCGCTGGCAAGTGTTTGCCTGGTTTTCTTCTCGCGGGCAGCGGGCCAGGCGCAAATCGTCGCGCCGCAATTTACGGCGGACGGAAAACTGTTGCGGCCAGAAGGGTATCGAAAATGGGTGTACGTCTCGTCGGGATACGGTATGAGCTACAGCCAGAGTCCGGACGGGATGCAGATGTTCACCAATGTTTTCGTAACGCCCGCCGCGTATGACTACTTTGTGGCCAACGGCAAGTGGCTGGACAAGACCATGTTCGTCCTCGAGGTCTATGGGTCGACGTCGCGCGGCTCGATCAACAAGCATGGCAGCTATCAAACGGAGTTTTCAGGCTTGGACGTGGAAGTGAAGGACGAAAGGCGCTTCGCGGATAGGTGGGCATACTTCAATTTCGACGGCGCGACCAAAGCAGCAAGCGCGGACTCACCCAGCAAGAACGACTGTTGGAAGTGCCACGAGCAGAATGCCGCGGTGGAGCATTCGTTTGTGCAGTTTTATCCGGAGCTGCTGAAAATTGCTTGGGCGAAGGGGACAATCAAGGCTGGAGTGCGATTGGATGAGTGAATTCTTGGCCAGAGGCGCCATGGGGCAAATCTTGGAAGGGCAAACAGCGATTGTGACGGGAGCGGGAAGCGCGGACGGCATCGGATTTGCGATTGCCCGAAGGCTGCTGCGCGACGGCGCGCAGATCGCAATCACCTCCACGACCGAGCGCATTCACGAGCGCGCGCGGGAATTGGACGCGAGCGGCAAGAACGTTGTGGCGGTTGTCGCGGACTTGACCGAGGAAGGCGGGGCGCTCCGGATCGTCGAAATGGTGATGAAGCGGAGCGGCCGGATCGACGTGCTGGTGAACAACGCGGGGATGGCGCAGACGGGGCGCCCGGTCGAGGGGAAGACCTTGCGCGAGAGTTCGTACGCGGATTGGCAGCGGCAGATTGAGATCACGCTGCACACTGCCTTCTTGATGACACGCGCCGTACTACCGGTGATGACGCAGAGAAAATACGGGCGCATCGTGAATGTGTCTTCGGTAACCGGGCCGCTGGTGAGCAATCGCGGGTCGGCCGCGTATGGGGCGGCCAAGGCGGCGATGGACGGCATGATGCGGGCAGTAGCGCTGGAGACCGCGCTCGACGGAATCACGATCAACGCGGTAGCGCCGGGATGGATTGCAACAGCCTCGTCGACCGAAGCGGAACGCATTGCAGGATTGCATACACCCGTGGGGCGCGCGGGGACGCCTGACGAAGTTGCGGCGGCGGTGTGCTTCCTGGCTTCGCCGGCGGCTTCGTACATCACGGGGCAATCTTTGGTCGTAGACGGCGGGAACATTCTGCAAGAAAACAAATCAGTCTGATTCTGAAACTCTTCCGAGGTCCTGTCTTGCTGGAAGTGCGAGCCTGCTACACACTTACTTCCAGCTCTGACCTGTTCGCATTTTCTCGGAGGACCTTGATGCGCCGTGCTTTTTCCTTTCTTGTGCTGTTTGTGCTTCCCATTTTTGCCACTGCGCAAGAACCAGCTACTCCGCAAGGCGAGTCTCGGACCCCGGCGAAGCAGCGCCTGAAGATTGGCGTGGCCCTGGAGGGCGGTGGTGCGTTGGGGCTCGCGCACATTGGCGTGCTGCAGTGGTTCGAGGAGCAACACGTTCCGGTGGACTTCGTCGCGGGCACCAGCATGGGCGGACTGGTNGGAGGCTTTTATGCAACAGGACTCAGTCCGGAGGCGATGAAGAATTTGATCGAGAGACTCGATTGGGATGAGATCCTGCGCGACCGCACGCATTATGAGGATTTGTCGTTCTTGCGGAAGCAGGATCAGCGCGCGTATCCGAATTCGCTGGTGCTGGGATTACGGAAGGGTTTGTATCTGCCTGCCGGGCTCAATGCGGGTCACCAGATCGGGTTGCTGATCGATCGCGAGACGCTTCCTTACTTTGGATTGCCGTCGTTTGACGCGCTGCCGGTGCCGTTTCGCGCGGTGGCCACGGATTTGGTGAGCGCAAAGCAATTTGTGTTCAAGGACGGGTCGCTCGCGGAGGCCCTGCGCGCCACGATGTCGATCCCTGGGGCGTTTACGCCCGTGCACGACGGGCAGCGTGTGTACGTCGATGGGGGATTGGTGAACAATTTGCCCACCGACGTGGTGCGGCAGATGGGTGCGGATATCGTGATTGCGGTGCACCTTGAAACGCAGCCGCCGGAGGCAGGAAATATTCAGTCCCTGGTGAGCGTGCTTGAGCAATCCGTCCGAGCGGTCATTTCGGAGAGCGAAGTGCGCGGGCTGGCGCAGGCCGATGCTGTCGTGTCCGTGCCGCTCGGGCATTTTCTGATGCGCGATTTCAGCAAGAACGGTCCCATCATGCAGGCGGGATACGACGCGGCTAAAGGAAAATCGAAATTGCTGGCCGGGTTTGCGCTGGACGATGCCGGCTGGAATGAATATGTGCGTGAGCGCGACAGTCGCAAGCGGACGACTACTGCCGTGCCGCAATTCATTAAGGTGCAGGGGACCAGCGCGGCGGCGCAGGAGGATATTCGGCGCTACCTGAAGAATTTCGTCGGGAAGCCCCTTGACGCAGAAAAGCTGGACCCGGCGCTGACGCAACTGACCGGCGGCGGGCGTTACGACACGCTGAATTACCGCATCGTGGAGCGTGACGGGAGGCAGGGCCTGCTAATCGTCGTGAAGGAAAAAGATTTTGCCCCGCCGACACTGCAGCCCGCCTTTGAAGTGGACGGGTCGGAAGCGGGGGACATTGAGTTCACGCTGGGCACGCGATTGACGCTGATGGACGTCGCGGGATTCCGATCGGAGTGGCGCACGGATTTCCTGTTCGGGAATACGTATGGAGTGTCGAGCGAGCTGTATCGACCGTTCAGGGCGGAGAGTAAGTGGTTTGTTGCGCCGCACGCCAGCGCCAGCGACAGCACCTTCCAGATTTATGCGAAGAATGATCCGCTGGCGGATTATCGGTTTTACCGGACGAGTATCGGGGCGGACCTTGGTTACACATTCAGCCGCTTCAGCGAAGTGCGCGTGGGCTACGACGTGGGGAGCCTCAGCACGAAATTGCGCCTGGGCACGCCTCAAATTCCAATGGTGGATGGTCGCGTAGGTGCGGCGCACATGCGTTATTTAATGGACCACGCGGATGATCCGGTGATTCCACGGCGTGGCTTCCGCGTGGAGTCGAATTTTCATTGGTTTGACACCAGCCCCGGTGCCACGAGTTCGTTTCCGGTGTTAGATATGCGGATCGAGTTTTTTCAGCCCGTGTCGCGAGCCGCATCCTTTTTCTTGAGCAGCGAAGGCGGCAGCACGTTTGGTTCGAGAAACACGGGCGTCCCGCAATTTTCCCTTGGCGGACCTGGGCGCTTGAGCGCTTACGGCGTGAATGAGTTGTTCGGAAACCAGTA
>JGI25614J43888_10000539_pt1 | contig 10526 bp, 10 predicted proteins | sample GraSoi_2013_60cm_FD_43888 | JGI IMG/M metagenome (IMG submission 43888) | reverse complement strand
TGATATTATGCGAACTCCGCGACATGTCCACACAGATTCTGCCCCGCCTCTCACTCGTAATTCCGGCTTACAATGAGGCGCGGCGATTGCCCGACACCCTGCTGGAGCTGCACGATTATTGCCGACGTTGGGCTTTTTTGTTTGAGGTTATAATCGTTGTGGAACCTAGTAGCGACGAGACGCTCGCCTTGGCTCAAGCCAGCGCAAAAACGTTTCCCCAATTGAAGGTGATCGGAAACCGGGTACATCGAGGGAAAGGGTTCGCGGTGCGGACAGGGATGCTAGCCAGTGCAGGGGAGCTGGTATTTTTTACTGACGCCGATCTAAGTACTCCGTTATACGAGATTGATCGCGCTTTGGCGGTTTTCGGCTCCGACCGTGATTTGCACATCATAGTAGGAAATCGCCAACATCCAGACAGCGAGATTATTCGGCATCAAAGTTGGATCCGTGAGCGCATGGGTAAAACCTTTAATGCCCTGGTACGCTGGTTGGCCGGAGTCGAGATTCGGGATACGCAATGTGGCTTCAAAGGGTTTCGGCAGGTCGCATCTCGGGCCATTTTTGAACGGCAAAAAACGAACGGCTTTTCCTTCGATGTCGAGGTATTACTACTGGCAAAGGCGCTGGGTTTTGGCGTGAAGGAGATCCCGGTGCATTGGTCTAACTCCCCAGACTCCAAGGTTCGGGTGGTGAGCGATAGTCTGAAAATGTTGCGGGATGTGGCGGTAGTACGCTGGCTGGTAAGGCNTACCCTGGCTGAGCAACCCTACGTTCGTACTCAACCGGCTGCCATGCGGTGAAATTTGGGGAGGGCTCACAGCCTGTCCGACAAAGCCGATCAACGGTTTGCTATGCTACGATTCGCGAGGCGACGTCGGATCCTCGTGCGCTACGGATCGCGAGGAGGCGATTTGCTCACCGCGATTGGACGTTGAGCGTCTTTGGGTTCGAGAGCGCGTCCACGGTCTTCCGCTTCCACCGCGATAGCCTTGCAGACGCTTCGCCAACCGGGAAAGCGCCATTCGTTGGGAAACCCCGTACATTGAGCCGGTTTAACGGAGTGAATGGTGCAGCCTTTTCCATCGAGAAAAACGCAACTACCGTCCGCCTAGTCCTGCAGCGCTAAGCCATCACGGTGCGGCCTGAGCCGTGTGTAAGTCTGAATGAAGCGAAATTCAGATTGTCTCAGGTAAGCGGCAATTCTGGTGATGTCTTCGTTTGTCAACCGGACAAAACCGGGCNAGCGGCAACAATTTGTACAGCGCTGACAGATGTATTTGGGATCGGGCACAGGGAGTTTGCTACCGCCAGCCTGGAGGCAATCGAGCCTTGGACCATCCCGCAGCCTTTGCTTTTGGTACCTTCACGTGCAAGCATACTACTTGTGAGTCAAACGCGAACTATTGATCCGGACCTCANGATGTCCGACTTGTTGCAGGAGTTTCCTGGCGCCCAGAGAGCTTTGTTTCGGGCTTATCATATTGGCGGCTGCTCGAGCTGCGGTTTCCGCCCAGACGAAACCTTGGCCCAGGTCTGCCAACGGAACAACGATTTGCCGGTCGAAGAAGTGATCGAGACCATTCTTTCTGCGCATGAATCCGAGCAGAAAATGCAGATTGAGCCGGAGGAGCTATCACGCAGGCTCCAAGAGGAGCCTGGGACGTCGATAGCGTTGATTGATGTGCGAAGCCGCGAAGAATGGGACGCCGTGCACCTGGACGAGTCACAGTTCTTAACCCAGGAGCTGATGCAGGAAATCCTGTCCTCCTGGCCAAAAGAGCGCGAAATCGTATTCGTTTGTCACCACGGAGTCCGGAGCATGGATGCAGCTGCGTTCTTTGCCGGTCACGGGTTTACCGGGGCGAAGTCTCTGGCCGGTGGCGTTGATGCTTGGAGTGTTCGGATCGATTCCTCGCTACCCCGTTACCATCTGGAATAGAAATGAGTGCTCCCGANGATTTTTCACGCCGTATCGAAGAAGCGATCAAGAGCCCGAAGAANCTGGGCGAACTAGAGGGTGCAGACGCAGTCGGCACCGTGGGCAACGCTGATTGCGGCGATATGCTNCGGATGTGGATTAAGTTCAAAGAGGAAAACGGCAAGAGGGTGATCGATCGGGCGACCTTTCAGACTTTCGGTTGTGAGACGGCGATTGCCGTAGCGAGCGTCGCTACGGAGTTGATTGCAGGTAAGACCGCCGAAGAGGCCCTGGCCATGGGAGGCAGTGAATTGTCCGGGCCGCTAGGGCCGTTACCGCCGGTGAAGATCCATTGTGCGCAACTGGTTGAGGGCGCGTTGAGGTCGGCCTTGTCCCCAGAGAATANTCCGCCGTCAAATCAAGCCGTTGCTCCGACTTTACTGCAACAGTTTCAGGCGCAGTCTCCAAAGAAAATAGTTTTAGAGCCTTCCAAATGAGCGACCACAACGAAATCGAACTGTTGCGGGATTGTGAAGCGATTCAGATTCCCGCCGGCCTAAAGACCACGATTCCCAAAGGAACCAAGGTGATTATCACCCAGAACCTGGGCGGAAGCTATACGATTGCATGTGATTACGGCCTCTTCCGAATCAATGAGCAGGACGCTGACGTTTTGGGCTTGGAGCGGACATCGAGCCAAACGGAAAAGGAACGATCCAATGGCGACGTNGCCGAAGAGGAGGTATGGGATCAGCTCCGGACAGTTTATGACCCGGAAATTCCGGTGAATATCGTAGATCTNGGATTGGTTTACGATTGTCAGGTCACAAAATCCCCGGAAACCGGAACCCGCGTGGATGTGAAAATGACCTTGACCGCTCCAGGATGCGGCATGGGGCCCGCCATAGCCCAGGACGCCAAGCTCAAGATTCTATCAATCTCAGGGGTGGACGAGGCGTCGGTCGAATTGGTTTGGGATCCACCCTGGAACCAACACATGATCAGCGAAACCGGGAAAATGAAACTCGGACTGATCTGATGGAATCAGCCGTCACATAGGCTTGACGAAATCGGGAGCGTATCCCTTTTGCCGAATATTTGCAATTGGTCGTCGCTATGGTAGTTTCCGCGCTCCAATCGAGGTAATTTCATGTCACAACACCGGAGTCTTAAAGGGGCCAGTACGATCCAGACGAAACGTAACGTGCTTAAGCGCTTTGAAAGGGTCGAATTATTGAAGAAACGTGGCGTTTTCAAGCCGGGCGATCGGGTTATCGGCCTGCCGAAGACCAAGCCGGACGCTTAATTGCTCCGAACAAATTTACGAAGGCGCCGGCGGTAACCCGGCGCCTTTTTATTTCCATGCGCCTCAATCGATTTCTCGCACTAGCGGGCGTGGCGTCCCGCCGTGGTGCTGAACAGCTCATCCGATCTGGCCGAATTTCCGTGAATGGCAAGATCTGCGCCGAGCTGGCGACTCAGGTCACGAGCGAAGATCACGTACGAGTGGATCGCAAGATCGTTAAAGCAAAGGAATTCGTTTATCTTTTGCTGAACAAACCAGTCGGATATGTGACCACGAGGTCGGACGATCGTTCGCGTCCGACGATTTATGATTTGTTGCCAAAGCATTTACCCAAGCTCGCTCACGTTGGTCGATTGGACCTGGAGTCTGAAGGATTGTTGCTGCTAACAAACGACGGCGAGCTGACGCTGAGGCTGACTCATCCCCGTTATAAGTTGCCCAAGGAATACCTGGCAACTCTCGATCGGGAATTTGACATGGCGGAATCAGCGAAAGTGAAAAAGGGAATCTACCTGGCGGAAGGGCGAGCCCGGTTTGACGCAATCTACAAGATCAATCCTCGTCAGGTGCGAGTCGTATTGACCCAGGGAATCAAACGACAGGTGCGCCGAGTGTTTGCCGCCCTGGGCTACAAAGTGAAGCGATTGGAACGAACGAAGATCGGTGACCTGTCCGATGCGACCCTCAAGCTTGGCGCATACCGGATGCTGAAAAGGGCAGAGGTGGAAAANCTCNGGGCGAGGGACAAGAAGCCGGCATCTGGAAATTAGAATCTCGAAAGCTGCGCCGGTGAACCGCCAACTTTCCAACCGGTAACTTTCAACCTGGAACCTGTTACATGGACTACGTTATTAGCTCGGACCCGAGTTGGGTTGAGGTCGACGTCGTGTGGCGGTTTCTCTCCGAGGAGAGCTGTTGGGCGCGCGGTGTCCCGCGCGAGACCGTTTTAAAGTCGCTGGCCAACTCGATTCCCTTCGGTGTTTACGAAATCGGTCCACAGTCCCGCCGAGAACAGGTGGGATTTGCGCGGGTAGTCAGTGACCGGGCCACGTTCGCCTACCTGGCGGATGTTTTCGTTCTGACCGAACACCGTGGTCAGGGGTTATCCAAGCGTTTGCTGGAAACTGTCCTCGCTCATCCGGAACTTCGGGGTTTGCGGCGCTGGCTGCTTTTCACGGCAGATGCCCACACTCTCTACGGACAATTTGGCTTCGTGCGAACCATGTATCCCGAACGGATCATGGAGATACGTCGACCGTACATCGGTGACCAGTAATCAGTGATCGGTAATCAGTGATCGGTAATCAGTAAGGATTCTCACCATTATCTTCGGTAGCGGTGAGTAGCCTGTCCGACATAGTCTGTCGCCTTTCAGGTGGTGGCCTGTCGCACCCAGATGGCGTCGGATCCCCCCACGACTTTGGTTTGGCGCGTCCTCGAAATTGACTCGGAGCTGCTCGGTTGCCGGTTTCACAAACCGCAGTCGCCATTTTTGTCATCGTGCCGCCGCACGGCTCAGACCGAGCCTGATTAAATGTTCAAGATCGACGCCGATGTCGTCGAAAACCACGCGTGCTCTGATTTTGATTAAGCAATCGACAAGCGGCCCAATTGAGGTTCGAGCCGTCCACGCACGTTGACGAGTATGGCGACTGCGGTTTGTGGAAGCGCCAAGCGCGCAGCTCCATGTCAAATTTCGAGGACGCACAAAACCGGAGTCGTATCGGGACAGTCGCCGCTATCGAAGATAATGGTGAGAATCCTTACTGATTACCGATTACTGATTACCGATTACTGATTACTGGTCAGTCCTTCTTGGTACAGCTCGATTATATCCGACAAGGGGAGATCCGGAGCAATGGGGGTATACGGCTGGGCTCGAAACCAGGTCAATTGCCGCTTTGCATACTGGCGTGTTGCTTGTTTCATCGCCTCGGCGCACTGAGCCATTGTAATCTCGTTGCTCAAATATTGCCGAATCTCTGCGATACCAATCATCCGAGATGCGGTTACACCGATCGGACCCGCGGTAGCGACCTCCGCGATTGCACCTGCTGCCAACATTCGATCGACCCGTGCGTCGATCCTGGCATAGAGCTCATCTCGTGGCCAATTTAGCCAAAGCGCAACGAGCTTTGCCTCCGAGACAGGATTGTCGAAAGAAGAGAAAGGACGACCGGTGAGCCTGCAGACTTCCAACGCGCGCTCCACCCGTCGGCGGTTGTAACGATCGATTCGTTCAAATGACAAGGGATCGAGCCGGCGCAATTCTTCTAAGAGGGAAGGAAGCGGCGTAGAAGCAAATTCGCTGCGCAGACCGCATTTCGTGCGGGAAGATCGGGAAGCGGATGGGTCAATGCTCTCAGATAGAACCCCGTTCCACCGACCACCAGCGGTACCTGACCGCTCCGGTTCAGCTCCCGGATCGTTGCGATGGCCAATCTGGCGTAACGTGCGGCGTCGCCGAGCTCGCTCGACGGAAGCACACCGATCAGGTGATGCGGTACGCGTTGCCGTTGAACCGAATCCGGTTTTCCGGACAGGATGTCGAACCCATGGTAAATCTGATAAGCATCGGCTCCGATGATCTCAGTCTTCAGGTGCTCGGCAATCTGAATGGCCAGCTCGCTTTTGCCGGAGGCGGTGGGCCCTGCGAGGATCAGGAAATGCAAAGGAGCCACGGGACAAAAAAAACCCGCTTTCAGTGGATCTGAAAGCGGGTTTTATACTTTTATAAGGAGGGAGGAATCAGGCCGCGCGCTCCATATCTGGAGTCTTGGCGCCACTTACCACTAGTTTGCGTCCTAAAAACTCTTTGTCGTGCAGCTCTTTTACTGCCCGTCTTGCTTCTTCGATGGTAGTCATCTGAACGAAAGCAAAGCCTTTGGAACGCTGAGTATACTTGTGGCAAACCACCTCGGCATTGCGCACTTGACCGACTCCGTTGAAGAGGTCAAACAAATCGCTTTCAGTAGCATCAAATGAAAGGTTACCTACGTAAAGTTTGGGAGAGGTAACCTCAACCAGCTCAGGTTTGCGGCTGATTTTTTCTTTCGGAGCGACGGCGGTTGCGGCTGCCGGTTTCTCGCGCGGTTTGGGCGGGGCGATAGTGGTCTTTTTAGTATCGCCCGCGAAGAAAGCGACGATCCGCTGCCAAAACGTCAGCTTCGGCTTTGGCGTGGTCGCTTCTCGACCTGTACTTGAATCTGAACTTGAACGTCTGCGGCGTCCTCGGCGAGAGCGGCGTCCTGAGTAATGCATTGATTGGGATTTCATTGGTCACGATTTTTGGTGCTTCCGGTGAAGGGCATGCACTACGCACACTGAGAAAGAACAGTTTGGGCGGAACTTAACCCTTCAAACCCAAGGCCTTCACCAAAACTTCCAGGAGAATCAGGCCTGGAGCGAAGTGAGCGCCTAGTAGAGCTGCCCTTTAGCCAGGCGACCGCAATGTTTCTGACTTAAAAACGAAGCTGGAAATCGTGCGGTATTGCCCACTAGATTCCTGGGCTCACTAACTCTCTTTGCCCTGGATCTCCCGTGTTATTACAACATATATAGATGAGGGACAGAGCTCCGGCAACTTTTTTGGTCGCCCCGCGCGAATTAAGACCGCCGAACCGGTGGCGGCAGAGCTTTCCGAGCTAATGGCAAAAGCGTGGATTCTGTTGGGGTTGAGAAAGTTAAATGGATTTGATGTAATCTTTCCGGCGCTTACGGAAACGATGTTTCTGCAAGCCCTACGGACTAGGCTATCTCGAGTGGCAGCTTCGCCATTCAGGATCTCCCATCAATTTCGGTGAGCGAGGGCGATCGTCCCACTCCGCCGAGACTAGGCGAGCCTACGCCACGCGGCCGTGGCAGTTCTTGTATTTTTTGCCGCTGCCACAGGGGCAGGGTTCATTGCGGCCGACCGATACTGTCCTCTGCCGAACGGCCGGAATCACCAGCTCTAAGTCATTGTTTCCGTTTTGGTCGGCTATTTCCCGGTCATCGGCCATCTGCTCGCGTCGTGGCATGGAACGGGCACTTGGACCGGAGGGTACTGGACCACCAAGGCCGGGCAGATTGAGTCCGACCGGCAAAGTCGATAAGAACTGCTCGAACGCCATGAGGTTGGTTGTGCTGCGGAACAAATTGTTCAGCACTTCGCTTTTAATACCAGCCATCAGTTGGCTAAACATTTCGTATGCCTCGGTCTTATACTCGATCAGAGGATCTTTTTGTCCGTAGCTACGCAGGTAAATGCCTTCGCGTAGGCCGTCCATCGCATACAGATGTTCTTGCCAGAGACGATCGATCGCGTTCAGAAGGATATAACGTTCGAGACCCGAAACCGCTTCGCTCTCCTCCAAGTTGATTTTCTGTTCGTAGGATTTCTTGATCTTGTCGACAACGAATTTCTCGTTTTCCTCGAACGTTCGAGTTTCCAACTGAGCAGCGGCCGCGCTCAATCCGAGCGGAAATGTCGTATTGAGCCATTGCAATAATCCTTCCGGATTTGGATCAGAGCCGTCTGGCGGTTGCAGATGTTCACGGACACGTTCGGGAACGATTTCGTCAACGATCTCGAAAATCAGCTTGCGCGGTTCGGATGTCTCCAGCGTCTCGTTGCGAAATGTGTAAATCACTTCGCGCTGCTTGTTCATGACATCATCAAAATCGAGTGTGCGTTTGCGGATCTGGTAATTTCTCTGCTCGACCCGTTTTTGCGCGGTCTCGACGCTTTTATTGAGCCACGGATGCTCGAGTTCTTCGCCATCCTTCAGGCCAAAGCGTTCCATCATTGCAGTCATCCGTTCCGAAGCTCCGAAGTTACGCATCAAATCATCTTCGAAACTCACATAAAATCGGGATGATCCTGTATCGCCCTGGCGAGCGCATCGGCCACGCAGCTGCCGGTCGACACGCCGGATTTCGTGTCGTTCTGTGCCGACCACATAGAGTCCGCCCAACTGGGCGACTCCGTCCCCGAGTTTGATGTCAGTTCCGCGCCCGGCCATGTTCGTGGATATGGTGACCGTTCCGCTCTGACCTGCCCGAGCGACAATTTCGGCTTCCTGACGGTGGTATTTAGCGTTGAGAACGTTATGGGGGATCTTTTCCCGCTTCAGCATGCGGGAAAGCAGTTCTGATGCTTCAACCGAAGCCGTACCCACCAACACCGGTTGACCACGGCCGTGCGCATTTTTTATCTCCTCCAGAACCGAGTTATATTTTTCTCGGCGCGTCTTATAAATTCGATCGTTCCAGTCTTTGCGGATTACTGGTCGATTAGTGGGAATGACCAACACGTCCAGCCGATAGATGTCGTGAAACTCATTGGCTTCGGTTTCAGCAGTTCCGGTCATGCCGGCGAGTTTGTCATATAATCGAAAGTAATTTTGGATGGTAATTGTGGCCAGCGTCTGCGTCTCCCGATCGATCTGAACTCCTTCCTTGGCCTCGACTGCTTGATGCAAGCCATCACTCCAACGCCGGCCTGGCATCTTACGGCCGGTGTTCTCGTCAACAATGATGACCTTATTCTCCTCAACCACATAATCGACGTCCTTCTCAAACAGGCAGTACGCTCGCAGGAGTTGAGAAATGTTGTGAATTCGCTCCGCCTGACTGTCGCAGTACGTTTGGCGCGCTCGCTTCCTTTCTTCCTTCTGTTCCGGAGTCAGCGATTCATCTAAATCGATCTCGGTGAACTCACTAATGAGGTCGGGCAATACGAAAGCATCGGGATCGTCCGGATTGAGGTAAGAACGCCCCATTTCGGAGAGGTCCGAATCCTGGTGCTTTTCGTCGATAGTAAAATTCAGTTCTTCCTTCAATGCGACCAGGTCTTCTTTGCGAGAGTCCTGGTAGAAGGAAAGTTCCGCTTTATCGAGCGCTCGGCGATTTTCCGGATCCTCCATCAAGCGAAGCAACCCTTTGTTCCTCGGCTGGCCCAGTTTGACCTTGAAAAGTATCCTACCACCCTGTTCCAGGTCGCCGCGTTCCAGCGCTTCTTTGGCTTCCGAAACGAGCCGGTTACATAACATGGTCTGCCGCTTGACCAATTGTTCAACAATCGGCTTGAACTTATCGTACTGATGGGAAGAGACCGTCGCTGGACCGCTGATGATGAGTGGAGTCCGCGCTTCGTCGATCAGAATGGAATCCACCTCGTCGACGATGGCAAAGTAATGACCACGCTGAACCTGCTGGTCTTTCGAAGTCGCCATCCCGTTGTCACGCAGATAGTCGAATCCGAATTCACTATTGGTGCCGTAAGTGATGTCGCAATCGTATTGCGCCTTGCGCTCCGAAGGCGACTGATCGTGCTGGATACAGCCAACCGTTAGCCCCAGGAACTTGTAAATTTCGCCCATCCATTCGGCATCACGGCGAGCGAGATAATCATTCACCGTTACAAGGTGAACACCACGCCCGGATAATCCATTGAGGTAGAGGGGACAGGTAGCAACCAAGGTTTTCCCTTCGCCGGTTGCCATTTCCGCGATTTTACCTTGATGGAGCGCGATACCGCCGATGAGCTGCACATCGAAGTGAATCATGTTCCAAACCTGTGGTTGGTCGCAGACCGACCACGATTTATCCCAAAGACGGCGAGCCGTATTTTTGACCGCAGCAAACGCCTCGGGTAAGAGCGCGTTCAACCGTTTAGCCAGGAGGTCCGGATCGTGAATCGCCGACAATTCTTGCTTCCACGCTGCACTCTTGGCTTGAAGGTCTGCGTCACTGAGCGCCTGATAATCCTGCTCAATCCGATTGATCTGTTCGACCAATGGACGGAGTCGTCGAACTTCGCGCTGATTTTTCGAACCTAAGATTTTCTTTAGAAGCCAGTTCACCATAAGGCCATTCCTCCTACCTGCTTCCAGGTTTGATCGCCGGTACGTCTCTTAGGTCCGGCGGCAACTGGTCCGGAGNGAAAGTCTCTACCTGAAGTTGCAATAAACCCTNAAATTTACACCCAAAATCCGGTTTGTCTTGGCCGCTTCGATCTACGATCGAACCCACCACTACCACCTCGCCACCGTGTGAACGCACGATTTCGATCGTCTCAAGCACTTTGCCGCCACGGGTAACAACATCTTCTGCCACAATGAATTTCTCCTTAGGGCGGATCTGGAAACCACGCCGGAGAACCAGTTTCCCATCTTGTTTCTCGGCAAAAATATGCCGTTTCCCCAAGTGGCGCGCCACCTCTTGACCGACAATGATTCCCCCGAGGGCTGGAGAGATGACCGAATCAGCACCGCTGTTTGCCAGCTTGGCGGCCAGACACGCGCAAATCTCGGACGC
>JGI25614J43888_10000527_pt1 | contig 10625 bp, 9 predicted proteins | sample GraSoi_2013_60cm_FD_43888 | JGI IMG/M metagenome (IMG submission 43888) | reverse complement strand
TCCAACGCCTCAATGCTCATGGACATCACCGTCTTAGACCTCTCCGCCTACGTCGGCCTAACCGCCGTAGGAGCCGTCACCCTAAACATGCTGCTCGGCACCCTCATGGCCTTCCGCTACAGCCCTGTCCGCCAGTGGCCGCATCGCCACTTCAACTATTTCCGCCTGCACAACATCTCCGGCTACGTAGCCCTCTCGCTAGCCATCATCCATCCCATCGTTCTTCTCTTCGACAAAACCGCAAAATTCCGCGTCATCGATCTCCTCTACCCCGTCCATTCCCCCAGCCAGCCGCTCGAGAACTCGATCGGCGCAATCGCCCTTTACGTAGTCGCCATCGTGGTAGTCAGTTCCTATCTCCGGATCCGCCTCGGCCGCCGCCTCTGGAAATCCTTCCACTTCACCATCTACATCGCCGCTACCGCCCTCTTCTGGCACAGCCTATTCACCGACCCCGCCCTAAAAAATTCCCCAGTAGATTGGTTCGACGGCGGCAAACTCTTCGTCGAAGCGTGCCTCACCATAATTATCGTCCTAGTCGCCCTCCGCTACCGCCACTCCCTCAACAAAGCTCACCGGCGTGTGGGGCACGACATGCGGGAGGTGGAGTAGGGGTGCGGCTCGACAACGTTTTCATGTACTCAAGTCGCGTGTGACCCGCGCAAGACACCTCTACGCAACGCCCGCTCCTTCATGACAGCGAAGAAAACGGGCACGAGAATCAGCACGTGAATTGTGGATGTGATCATGCCACCAACAATTGGAGCCGCGATGGGCTTCATCACATCTGCGCCAACGCCAGACTCCCACAAGATGGGTATCAGACTGGCCAGAACAACGCAGACCGTCATGAGCTTGGGTCGCAACCGCTGCACCGCGCCTTCAATCACTGCTGCCTCGACATCCTCATGTTTTAGGGGCTCTCCTGTCGCGAGCCGGCGGTTTAGAGATTCGTGGAGATACACGACCATGACGACGCCCGTCTCCACGGCAATTCCAAACAGAGCGATATAGCCGACCCACACTGCGACACTAAAGTTGTATCCGAGAAGCCTTTGCAGGATAAGTCCCCCGGTAAGAGCGTAGATCGTCGGAAAAATAAGCACAGCTGCTTCGGTGACCGAGTGAAACACCATGTAGAGCAGCAGGAAGATGACAAAAAAGACGACCGGCAGAATTAGCTCGAGGCGCTCTTTCGCCCGCAACTCAAACTCGTATTCGCCTGACCATTTGTAAGTAAAGCCAGAAGGCAGAGCGAGTTTTTGCTTGAGCAAGTCGCTCGCATGCGTGACGAAGCCGCCGTAGTCTTTCGTGTTCAGATCGATGTAAACGTAACCGGTCAGCGCGCCGTCCTCATCGCGGATCATTGAGGGTCCCCGAGAGAACGAGATTTTCGCCACTTCGGAGATAGGAATCTGTGCGCCAGAGGGCGTACCAATTAGGACGCGCCGCAATTCCTCGACGTTGTCCCTAAAGTCGCGGCTGTACCGGACATTGACTGGATACCGCTCGCGGCCCTCGACGTTTTCAGCGACCATTTCGCCGCCGATTCCCGAAGTGACCGCCTGCTGAACGTCAGCGATAGTCAGACCGTAGCGAGCTGCCTCCGGCCGATTCACTTCGACGTTGAGATAAAAACCTTGCGAAACGCGTTCGGCAAAAATGGAGCGCATCTCAGGAATCGCAGAGAGGATCTGCTGTACCTGCGCACCAACTTGCTGGATGCCCTCAAGATTTGGCCCCTGAATCTTCAAGCCGAGAGGCGTCTTGATGCCCGTTAATTCCATATCGAGACGGTTCTCGACTGGCATGGTCCAAGTGTTTGAGAGGCCCGGAAACTGGAGTTTCGCGTCCATCTCCTGAATGAGCTTTTCGTAAGTCATTCCCGGTCGCCACTGAGTGCGTGGTTTGAGCATGATCGTCGTGTCATACATATCGAGTGGGGCGTTATCGGTGGCGCTGTCGGATCGTCCGATGGAACCGAATACGGTTTCGACTTCCGGAAAGGTGCGAATGATCCCGTCTTGTTCCTGAAGCAGTTGCGACGCCTGTCCGATGGAGATTCCGGGCAAGGCCGTCGGCATGTATAGGACCGAACCTTCAAAGAGCGGTGGCATGAATTGACTGCCAATGCGGAGTGCGAGCGGAAGTGTGACGATCAGAAAGAGCAGGTTGAGCAGCAAGGTGGTTTTGCGGAACCGCAGGCAGAGCCGCAGAACCGGCAAATAAATAGCCTGGGTGATTCTTGAAATTGCATTCCGCGATTCAGGTATCAGCCGTCCGCGGATGAATAGAATNATGAGTACGGGCACAAGCGTGATCGCCAAGACGGAGGAGAAGCCAACNGCCAGTGTCTTCGTCCACGCAAGGGGGCGAAACATGCGTCCCTCCTGTGCCTCCAATAAGAAGACGGGCAGGAAGGAAACCACGATGATCACCAGCGAAAAGAAAATAGCGGGACCAACTTGTTTCGCTGAATCCAACAGGATTTTCCGTCTCTGTGGTTCGGGAAGAGGCCCCGCTTCGGAGGATTGGTGCTCCGAGAGCTGCCGGTATCCGTTTTCGACCATGACGATGGCGGCGTCGACGAGGACGCCAATCGCCAACGCCAAACCGCCGAGCGACATGATGTTCGAGGTGACCTGGAGGTAGTACATCGGAATGAAGGCTGCGACTACGGCGATAGGCAGCGTCAGTATCGGAATCAGCGCCGAACGGAAGTGGAATAGGAAGACTACGATCACGATGCTGACGATGATCGCTTCTTCGAGCAAGTCGCGTTGCAGAGTTTCGATGGAGGCGTGAATCAATCCTGAGCGGTCGTAGCCCGAGACTATTTCCACACCCGGTGGCAGCGAGGGTTTGATTTCCAAGAGTTTCCGCTTGACGCCATTGATGACGCTGAGGGCATTCATCCCATCGCGCATCACGACAATCCCGCCAACGGTTTCCCCTTCGCCTTGCCACTCGGCAACACCTTCGCGGATGTCCGGCCCGAACGTAACTGTCCCTAAATCACGGACGAGCACCGGGGTGCCATTCTTGGTTGCTACAGGAACTGTTTCCAGGTCGCTCAGCGAATGCAAATAGCCGAGTCCGCGAATCATGTATTCGGCCCCGCCCATTTCAAGCAGGCGTCCACCAACTTCATTCGTACTTGCTCGAACTCTTTCGATGACCGTCGAAAGAGGGATTCCGTATGCGCGAAGTTTGTCGGGGTCCAAGTTGACCTGATACTGGCGCACGAATCCGCCGATGGTGGCTACCTCGGCCACTCCGGGAACCGTTTCGAGCTGGTAACGCAGGTACCAATCTTGAAGGCTTCGCAAGTCGGCCAAACTGCGTTGATGGCTGTGGTCCACAAGCGCGTATTCATAGACCCATCCTGCGCCAGTCGCGTCCGGCCCGATAACAGGATGGACGCCTGCTGGTAAACGCCCCGTAATCTGTTGCATGTACTCTAAGACACGCGACCGTGCCCAGTACAAATCTGTATTGTCTTCAAAAACGACAAAGACGTAGGAGTCGCCAAACATGGTTTGTGCTCGCACGGCCTTTACATGCGGTGCCGCAAGAAGCGTAGTGACGATCGGATAAGTAACTTGGTCTTCTATGATGCTAGGGGGCTGACCCGCCCAAGGCGTGTGGATAATCACTTCCACGTCGGAAATGTCGGGCAACGCGTCGAGCGGAATATGCCGCAAGGCCCAAATGCCTGTGAGCACAAGGAGGAGTGTTCCCATGAAAACGAGGAAACGATTTCGCGCGCACCAATCAATCCATCGGGAGATCACGTCACATCCCTCCCGTGGCGTTCATGCTCAGTTGCTTGGTTGCGATGAGTTGGCCGTTCTTTTTTGCAAGGATTGTGGCTTGCCAGGTTCCTCCGCTCTCAAGCTGTCCAGAACCTTCATAGAGGCCGTTGCCCTTGTCGCTGAGAGTGACGGGTGTACGCATCGACGCCATGCCCATCGCGGGCATCGCCGGCATGAAAAACGTCACGCTGACTTCCGCTGCAGAAATGGGCGCTCCACTCGCATCTGTAAGTTTCACGCGGAAGACGTTGCCGCCTTTATGGGGCGGATTTGGGTCCGAACTCAATTCGACATTTCCTCGCGGGGCGCTGGTAGTAGACGCCGCGCCCGCGCCGGGTGGAGGTGGAACGAACGAACCGAGCGCGGCCTGAAGCTGGCTCTCGGAGTCGATCAGGAAGTTCGCGGAGGTGACAATTTGCTCACCCGCTCTCAACCCCTTCAACACGATAAATTCGTCACCCACGCGGGAGCCCAACTGCACCTCGCGCGGCTCGATGTATCCGTCGCTCCGCTCCACAAAAGCAATCTCGCGAGTGCCGGACTGCAGGACGCCGGTTGCGGGAATAACAAGTTGGCTGCCCATCGGAACCTTCAGACTCACGTTGACGAACATACCGGGTTTGAGTTGCAGTCCAGGATTAGAAAAGACAACGCGCACTTTGGCCGTCCGCGTTTCCATATCCACCTGCGGGTAGATAAAATCCACGCGGCCAGTGAACGTCCGGCCCGGGTAGGTATTCACCGTGAGCGTTGCTGGAGCGCCGACCTTCATCCGTTCGAGATCGTTCTGGAAAACCTGTGCCTGAACCCAAATGGTCGAAAGATCGGCGATGGTGTAGAGGCGCATTTCCGGCTGAACGGCAACAGTGGGTAGAGCATTGCGTTCGGTGATGTACCCAGGGATCGGCGAATCAACTTCAAGTTCCTGTTGTACTTGGCCGGTGGATTCGAGCCGGGCAATTTCTTTTTGCGGCACGCCCCACTGCTTGAGACGCTCCGCAGCCGCGTCGAGCAGCGATGCTGCACTAGAGGCGACACCGGGCACCGTACTCCGCGCCACTTGCTCCTGATTCTCCTTGGCTACTAAGTATTCGCGTTCGGTGGCCACTAGTTCCGGACTGTAAATTGTGAACAGTGGCTGTCCCTTGCGAACGTATTGATACGTCGCGTCGGCAAAGACTTTCTGGATATAGCCGGAAAACCGCACTTGCACGTAGGCCAGTCGCCTTTCGTCGACAGCGACACTGCCGGTGGTGCGAATCTCGTCTGCGACCGATTTCCGTTNCACCTTGCCGGTCTTCACTCCGATGCTCTGCAACCGTTGCGGCGAGATTTGCACCGGAACCAGCGGCGCTTCCGTCGATGTTGGGGGTGTAGCCATGGAAGTGGCCATCGAATCTTCCGCGAGGGAAATCAACGGCTTGGCTTCCGCATCCGCCATCGGCTTCGCTGCGCGGTAGTGCAGCCACAACCCGGCGAGGACGACCGCGAGTACGATGTTTCCAATCAATGCAAGCAAGAACCCTGTGCGATACGTTTTCATCTCTTCGCCCCCTCCTCGCGCAAGGACAGTCCCGTGAGTTGTTCGAGCCGCGCGATGGCTGTCTCGTATTCGGCGATGTTCTGCCAGTAGTCCTCGTCAAGATGCAGGACATCGAGAAACGCAGTTAGCAGTGCCTGAAAATCCTGTTTGTTGGATTGGTAGGCCGCGAGACCTGCTTGAAATTCCGAACGCGCCTGCGGAGACAGTCCTTCGCGGTGAATCTTAAGCAGTTCGGAGGTCTGCTGGACGATGACGTATTGCGAGCGCAAATTACCAGCGAGTTGCTGCGATTGCGCCTGGAGTTCGCTTCGAGCACGAAGCTGCTCCGCTTCGGCCCGGGCCAGTTCGGGGCGCTGTTTGCGTCCGCGATAAATGGGCACGCGCACGCCGAAAGACAGCATGTAGTAGGCGCGGAACTGTGTAGGATCGGTCCGTTGCCACATATACTGCACATTGAAGTCGGGATAAAAGTCTTTGCGGGCGAGGTTCACCTGCAACGACTGCCTTTCGATCATCTTCTTTGCGCTAGCGATTTCCGGATTCTGTACTTGCGCCGCGGCCAAGAGATCGCCATAGGTTTGGGCGAGAGGTGTCTCCGTGAGATCGGCCGGCTCTATGTCCGGTGATTCCTGCGAACGGTTGAGGAGTTGTTTGAGCCGGGCTTCGAGCTTGCCGACCTGAAGATGATGCATGGCGATTTCGCGAAGCAGCTTTGTTTCTTGCAGTTGCGCCTGGACGACGTCCTGCTGCGTTCCCATGCCGGAACGGTACCGGGCGTCGGCCGCCTGTTCCACTTGCTTGAGAAGTTCGCCGTCCTGTTCGAGGATCGTGAGCGTTTTAGAGAGATACGCGAGCTGGAAATATATGCCTTTGAGCTCAGCGAGGACGGCGCGGCGCACGGATTCGACTTGTTGTTGCGAAACATCCGCCTCACGTTTCGCAATTTCACCCTTCAGGCGCAACTTGCCTGGGTATGGAATATCTTGCGAGACGCCGAGACCGATGTAGGCAAAGTCGCTATTCGTGTACCCGGCGAAGGGACGCGGACTGCCGACGCTGAAATGCTGCAGAGTAAATTGCGGATCGGGCAACGTCGAGACCTGGGTCGGTACCTGCTTCGCCGCTTGCCAGCCTTGCCGCGCCGCTTCAATCTGCGGATTGCTCTGCTCTGCTTCCCGTAGCAACTCGGATAGTGGGGTCGCCCCCTGCCCTTGATGAGGCGTGAGCTCCTGCGCGTAGTTTGCGCTGACGAGGACAAGGGAAAATAACAGAGCGGACAAACTAGTTTCAATGCATCTGAAAAAGAATCTAGTCGTCCCGCTCTTTCGCATCATCAATGACATAGCCTTCTCCTAGGAGTACGCCATCGGCCTGCGACAAATAGAGTGCGCCGCCGATTAGGCGTGGCGCTTCAAATGCCAGAGTTAGATAGAGGGATAGAACGCGGTGCGGCAGCGCACCGTGGAGAGGCGGCTAGATCAGAAGAGAAGAATGAAGAGTGTACAACTCTGGAGGTGAGTGCTGAGGTGCCTCAGATCTCACGCAAGAAACCGGTGTGAAGATGGGGACTTCGGGGGTAGAAAAATGATCGACAACTGCCGTGCGAGGAACGCTCAAAGTGGAGTGTTGTGCCGGCAGCACGTTCGCTGCGTCCGCAGAAACCATCGTCTTGCAGCAGTCGTGAGACTGATTGATAGGATTGCAAGGCATCGAGCCGCAGCACTGCATCGTCTCATCGTCAGCCGACACGGGGGACAAACAGTCCGCAAACTGCAACCCAAAGAGCGCGATCAGCGCTAAGACCGACAATGTCGACCGGGGAATCATCAATTTAGACTCTAGGGTGATTCATCCTATGAGTCAAGCAGCTACGCTTCTACCCGCCCCCAAGGCCGTTCACCATCTACATCGCCGCCGCCGCCCTCTCCTGGCACAGCCTCTTCACCGACCCCGCCCTAAAAAATTCCCCAGTAGACTACCTCGACGCAGGCAAACTCTTCGTCGAAACCTGCATCCGAATCGTTTCGTGACAGGTTCGTCACGACAGGTCGAAAGATAAATCGATTTATCTATACCTCTTGACACGTCAGATTTGCTGCGTCACCACTTAGGAGGTGGAATGCGGGTCCCCCGGGCTCTTATCTTTCTCAGTATCTTTGCTCTTTCTCTTCTAGCTTCAGCCGCTCAGCAAACTCCAAGCACAAGCAGTCCCCAAGCGATTCAACTGTTGCAGCGCGCCCTGCTTGCGCTCAGCAGCGGTACGCTCCCTGCGGACAAACCTTGACCGGCACCGTCCGCCGCATCGCCGGCTCCGATGATGAAACCGCCGACCCCGCGGGGCGTGTTTCCGGTCTGTAAGGAGTAGGGTGCCGACGAATGAAAATTCTTCCTTATCGACTCTGGCTTTACTTCCTCGCAATTTTCTACGTTTCTTGGACAACGTATAAGCTCTGGACTGACGCGGCGGATAGGAATCCCTTCTTCGTTTCGGGTACGCTGGTCTTTTTTGTCCTGTATGTCATCCCTTTTACTGTTTTTCAGGCCAAAGTCGAATCGAAGCCCGATGGCTTGCATGTGTTGCAGTACCGATCCGTCGTCATCCCCTACTCCGATGTCAAGAGATGTATGGGCCTGTTCCTTGTTCCTTTTCAGGTCACTATCGTTGTCACGAAACGCCGCTTTCCGCTCAACCTGTTGGTCACGGGTGATCATTTCAAAGGTATTCCAAAATGGCTTATCCAAGACGGCGAACTGGCAAAATCCATTAAAAGCATGATGGCGGCTGGCCCATCGCCAACCCTTTAAAGACCTGGCGTGATGGCTGAACGCGGCGGACACGGGGGGACGGACACGGGGGGACAGACGGAACGTTTTCCAGTGTCTCATTCGGTTAAGTATTGCGAGCCGGTAAGGGTAGCGTTTCAAAGGCCGGACAAAATAGCAGAAAACGCCCCGTCTGTCCCCGAGATTCATGGGCCTGACTACGAAAGCCGCCTTGGATTGGATTCCAACAAGTGGTAATGGCATTGTTCTGGCACAAAATGGGGCGGGCACCTATTCTGGCGTTAGGGCAACAACCACGACCCTTGGAGCGACGACTGCCGGGAAGGCTTTAAGCACAGCCCTAGCGAGTCTTGCAGCAGTTAAATTAGCTGCTGATGGGGTGAACTACTTTCGCGCCCTTGTTGCTTGCTCGCTGGATCCTTCTAAGCAGTGACCTTTAGTGAAGAAGGAGGAATTTTTTCACCCATGCAGTTCTTAGGAAAAGTATGGAAGCTATATTTGGGAAGATTTGGTCTCACGGGGAATGAATACCAGGGTATCGGTCGTGACATCGCCTTGGCGATTCCTATGGGGTTTGCTGCGCTCGTGTTGATTGTATATCCGTCTGAAAGCCATCCGTCAGAACGCCTAAAGTACGCGGCCGTCATTTCGTTGCTTGTATTGATTGGCGGACTTGTGTTGGCAAAGCGTAGGTTAATTGTCGTCGGGTGCATCGCGGCCATTGTTGGCTTCAAAGGTCTAATCGCGGTTGCTCAAGGTGTCTGGCAAGGTTTAATAATCGCTGGCGTCGCAATCGTTGTAGCCGTCTTTTGTCTTCGGAGTTCACCTACCGATTAAGATGATCGCTATAGAACGACCGGGGCTCGGGAGAAAGTAGGCGAATCTCGGGGACAGACGGGACGTTTTCTGCTATTTTGTCTGGCCTTTGAAACGCTGCCCTTGGCGGCTCGCAATACTTGACCGAATGAGACAGTGGAAAACGTTCCGCCTGTCCCCCGTGTCCGTCCCAAGATGTCCTGGGGAACCGCGGGTGGCCCAGACCTAGCTCGGAAGATGAATTTGGGTGCCCCACGTGTCGGGGTTACACGTGGGTCTTCGCTTTTCTCTGCGCTTCNGCTAGTCGACGGGATTTAGAGTCAACTCATCGCAACGTGAGCCGCTCGTAAATACAATATCAGGCGAGCCTACGGCCGATCCTGATCGTCATACTCCTTCGGGACATCATCCATCGGGACCTCGTGCGTCCGCACTTCGCTTTGGTCCGCGTTCGCAGCATTCTGCACGCCGCTAACGACGCCCGACTCAAAGGTCTGCCCCTCCTCCAGCAATTCCTTGGGGCTCTCAGAATCCGCACCTTCGACCACCGAAACTCCTCGGTAATCGCCCGCTCCGCCCCCAACTCGCGCCGACCGCGCTTTCGGCCGTATCGCTGACAGAGGCACCTTCTGAATGCCTTGGTTACTCAGCACATCTTGGTTCTCGCGGACTCGTCTCCTCGGCGCCGGTCGCTTGCGTTTGGTCGCTCCCTTTTTCGGTCCGCTCCCCGCGCTCAATTTTGCTTTCGCCGAAACTCTGCTCTTGCTCGCTGCCCGCTTCTTGCCGCTCTTCTTGTTCTTTTTTTTCATCTTCGCTCTCCGTAACCGCGCCGCCCAATCCGAAGGAATCAGAACCCGTTTTGAACCGCCACGCCTCACTTCACTCTACGCTCTTTTTCCAAATCGACAAACTCCACGCTCAACGGACTCGCTCCCAAATCCAGCAGCGCCACCGTAATCGGCAGGTTGAATCGCCGCGGCCCCGCGCTCCCCGGATTTATGTACATCACTCCATTCCGCTCGCTGCGCCCAGGTTTGTGCGAATGCCCGCTCACCACAACCTGAAATCCCGCCGCCCTCGGATCCAAGTCCAGCGCGTTCGAATCGTGCAGCACATAAATATTCACTGCTCCCGCTTCCACCACCGCTGACTCCGGCAGCGATTTCGCCCACTCTGCCGTGTCCACATTTCCTCGCACAGCCACCACCGGAGCAATCTTCCGCAGCGCCTCCAATATGTTTGAATCGCCGACGTCGCCGGCATGAATAATCAAATCCGAGCCGCGCAGCGCCCGCAGCGCTTCTTCGCGCAGCAATCCGTGTGTATCCGAAATCAGTCCGATTTTTTGCGGATTTTTTCCAGCCGCGTTACGCGGAGTTTCAGCGTGGGATTTTCGCGCAGGGGGCACGGCAAAAAGATAATACAAATCGGCGGCGCGAAGATATCGGGGTCTCGCCCGTTCAAAGGAAGAGCGGACAGAGCGCCCTGCAGTGGATTCGCAAATTGCGCGGGTTCGCGATCCGCGCGGATTCGCGGTTATAGCGAGGAAACTTTGGAGGAAATTGGGCGGCGCATTGGCCTTGCGCCCGGCACCGGAAAGGCCATGTGCCAGAAATTCGGATTCCTGTCCGTGAATTCGATCGCGACGTAACGCTTGCCGTCGCGCG
>JGI25614J43888_10000526_pt1 | contig 10652 bp, 9 predicted proteins | sample GraSoi_2013_60cm_FD_43888 | JGI IMG/M metagenome (IMG submission 43888) | reverse complement strand
GGGGGGCCTATGCGAAAGGTTATGTATGAAGCCGCCAAACGCCGCGCTTTGGCGCGCAAACCCTTCCTTAAGACGGACGGTCGCTATCCCTCGCGCGAGGAGTCACATAACCGTGACGCTCTACGCATTTCGCAATTGAGACAGCGTTAGTGGAGTATTGCGGAAAACGTGCCGGCGGCGACTAGCGCGGAGACGGCCTCGATCTCAGCGGCCAGGGGGCGGTCCTGCACAACCTTAGCGGATTTTGCGCGCACCGCCTCGTAGGCCTTCTTCGCCAGCGCACCAGTTTGCAGCGGGGCAAGCAGATCGATGCCTTGGCAAGCGCAGAGCAGTTCGATGGCGATGACGTAACGCAGGTTCTGCAGCATGCGGTCGAGGCGCCGCGCGCCGCTCATGCCCATCGAGACGTAGTCCTCCTGGTTGCCGGAAGTTGAAATCGAATCCACGGAATGCGGGACGGCGAGCGCTTTGCTCTCGCTGACCAGCGCCGCCGCGGTTACCTGCGCGATCATGAACCCAGAGTTGATTCCGGGCTCCGGNGTCAAGAACGCGGGCAACATGCTAGTCAGCGGGTTGGTCATTTGCTCGACGCGCCGTTCGGAAATTCCCGCCAGCGTGGCAATCGCTATTGCGACTTGATCCGCGGCCATCGCCAGCGGCTGCCCATGAAAATTTCCGCCGCTGATAATGTCGCCACTGCCGTCGCCGACAAACACGAGCGGATTGTCCGTGGCGCTGTTCAACTCTACAGCCGCCATCTCGCGCGCCTGCGCCAGCGAATCGCGCACCGCGCCGTGTACCTGCGGCGTGCAGCGCAAGCTGTAAGCATCCTGCACGCGCGCATCTTTCTCCGCGGAGCGATGGGACTCGCGGATCTGGCTGCCTTCGTTCAAGTGCGCGAGGTTGCGCGCGGTCATCGCCGCGCCGGTGTACGGCCGCGCGTGCATGATGCGCGCGTCGAAGGCGCCGGGACTCCCGCGGAGCGCGTCCAGCGACAAGGCCGCGGCCACATCCGCGGTGTCCACCAGCGTGTCGGCGTCGCGCAGTGCGAGGCTCAGCAATGCAAGCATTCCTTGCGTGCCGTTGAGCAGCGACAGCCCTTCTTTAGCGTCCAGCGCGACCGGAGTAACGCCTGCGCGGCGCATGGCTTCCGCGCCAGCCAGCGTTTCACCGCGGTACGCGGCGCGGCCTTCCCCAATCACAACGTGCGCGAGATGCGCCAGCGGCGCCAAATCTCCCGATGCGCCAACGGAACCTTGCGATGGAATCACCGGATGCACNCCGGCGTTGAGCATCGCGCAAAGCGTTTCCACGATTACCGGACGAATGCCGCTCAAACCTTTGGCCAGCGCGTTCGCCCGCAGCAGCATCATCGCACGCGTCTCGGTCTCGGTCAGCGGCGGGCCCACGCCGGATGCGTGCGAGCGCACCAGGTTCACCTGAAGCTGGCGCACCTGCTCGGCTGAAATGCGCACGGAGGCAAGCTTGCCGAACCCGGTGTTGATTCCGTAGGCCGTAGCGCCCGAAGCCACCACGCGATCGACCACCGCGCGGGACGCTTTCATGCGTTCGACAGCATCCGTCGTGAGCGTCACTTTCTCGCCGCGCAGCGCCACAGCGTACAACTGCTCGAAGGTGAGATCGTTGCCGCTGACGGCAATCGTCATGAATGGCTCCGCAGTGCGTCTGACACTGACGAAGGTGAAGTCGTCCCAAGAATCGCTCGATATTTTTCCGGCAAGAGCTTGGGCTTGCCATTGCTGCCGCAAATCACGTGCAGCGTTTCGCCGACGGCAAGGAGTTCCTGATCGGTGTCGCGAAAAACTTCGTACGAGAATCGAATCGTGCGGTTGCGCGACTCCGCGATGCGCGTACGCACGCGCACCACTTCGTCATAGCGTGCGGAAGCGTGGTAGCGGCAGCGGACGTCGGCAACAACGATATGGCAATCGTCCTCGATTTCCATGCGCTTGTATTCAATGCCCAGCGCGCGCATCAGCTCCACGCGGCCGACCTCGAACCAAATCAAGTAATTCGCGTGATAGACCACGCCCATCTGGTCCGTCTCGGCGTAGCGCACTCGTACCGTGGTGTCGTGATGTTCGAGGATTGGCATGATCGCGGTTATTCCGGCTTGCCGTGCCAGACTGGCTTGCGCTTTTCGAGAAAGGAAGCGACGCCTTCCTTAAAATCGGGCGTGCAGCGGATGCGCGCGTTTTCCAGAATCGCGCGCTCTAAATCGTGATCCACTCCAGCGGCTGCAGCGGACGTCAGGAGATGCTTCGCGCGCGTCAAGCTGCTCGGACTCGCTGCAATGAGGTCGTTGGCGAGCTCAAGGGCGCGTTCCTGCAGGCGATCGGCGGGAACCACTTCCGTCACCATGCCAAATTCCTTTGCTTCCGCTGCTTCGATGATGCGTCCAGTCAGCAGGAGATCGCGCGAACGCTTGTCTCCGATCTGCCGCGTGAGAAACACAGAAACGATTGCGGGCAGGAATCCGATCTTCACCTCGGTGTATCCGAATTTCGCCTCCGGCGCGGCCAGCGTGAAGTCACAGAGCGTCGCGATGCCGCAACCGCCGGCGTAGGCAGGTCCATTTACCGCCGCGATCATCGGCCGCGGGAAACTCCAAAGGCGTCGCAGCATTTTGGCGATGCGACGCGAATCTTCCTGATTTTCCGCTGGCGACTGTTTCGCGATGGCGGCGAGCATGTCTAGATCCATACCGGCGCAAAACGACGTGCCCGCTCCGGTGACAATCACCACGCGCGAGTGGCTTTTCTCGATGGTGTCCAGCGCCGTTTGCAACTCCGCGATCATCTGCGCATTGATGGCATTGCGCTTGTCGGGACGGTTCAGGGTAAGCTTCGCGATTTCGCCGCTGAATTCGAGAATCAGTGTCGAGTGCATGGAAAAAACCTCGCTAATTTACAACTGGTGCGTGCGCGTATTTCGCGCGGATCTCGTTGGCCATCGCCAGCACCTTGGTGAGCCGCGCGTTGTCGATACCCGGATCGGCGCCCGCTTTGCGCAGAGCCGCGAGAACCTGTTCCGTGGCGATGTTGCCAACCAGATTGTCTCCCGCAAAGGGGCAGCCGCCAAGCCCCGTCAGCGCGCTATCGAAGCGGCGGCATCCCGCCTCGTAGGCGGCAAGAATTTTCGCTTCGGCGTTTTCCGGCCGGCTATGAAGATGCACGCCCAACTCGATTCCCGCCACGTGATCCTTTACTTGGCGAAATAGATCGCCGACCAGTTGCGGGGACGCCGTGCCCACCGTATCGGCCAGCGAAACCGTGCGCACGCGAACGTCTTTCAACCATTCCAGAGTGTCCTGAACGATCTCCGGCCCCCAAGGCTCGTCATAAGGATTGCCAAACGCCATGGAGATGTAAATGACCAAGTCACGATTCGCCGCTGCGGTCTCTTTCTTCAGCGTTTCGACCAGCGCGCGCGATTCCTCGCGAGTCATATTCGCATTGGCCCGCCGAAAATAAGCCGAGATCGAATACGGATACCCGATCGTAGTAACGCCGGGAGTCGCCAGCGCCCGCTCCAGTCCCTTTTCATTCACTACAATGCCGATGATCTCTGGCCGCTCGGTTCCGGTGGGAAGGGAAGCGCTAACTTTAGCCATGACCTCTTCGCTGTCCGCCATCTGCTTCACATGCTTGGGCGAAACGAAACTTACGGCGTCGATGTGGCGGAATCCGGCGCGGACAAGCTCCTTCAGATAATCTGCTTTGAGCTCGGTGGGAATAAAATCTGCCAGTCCCTGCCACGCATCCCGCGGACACTCGACGAGCTTCACATGCGAGGCGGCGGTGTTCATCATTGAGCCCGTGGCTCCGCAAAAGAATCACCGGAAACTGGAATAAGCTCGACAGCTTCCGACCCAAGTTCAATCATTCGACGGCTTTGAAAGCAAATTGCCAAGTGAAATCGGTCGGTCATCTCCCAAACAGCACGTATGTGCGGGTCAGCGTGATCAACGCGAGGATCCACCTTTAAAATCTCGGAGACACAGATGTCTTCCGTGAGCGGCAAGTCTGGGTCGCGTGGACTCAGGCGGATGACCTGCAAACCGGTGAAACGTAGCTGCATCCCTGCGAACTTGTTTTCATTACAGCCCCAAGGGTTCGGCCCTTTGGGAACGCTCCAACTCATCAAGGCGATGTTTTCCGTTGGAATTATCGCTAGTCCTAGAAAACGAGCGAAATTATGAAGATCCCAAAACAATCCTGCGGACTGGAGCTCTATGGAAGAAGAGATCTCAAAATTCTGTAATCTCATTCCTTCACCATGCTCGTGAGCTTAATGGGGGAGTGATGATCATGTCTGTAAAACTCCGGTTTTGAATTCGCGGATCTCTGGGTTCAGGGCGGCGGCTTCTAGTGCCTGGATTAGGGCGTCGCGGGTATGCGCGGGATCGATGATGGCGTCGACCCATAAATGGGCTGCAGCGTACCGTGGATCGGTTTGGTGCTCGTACGTCGCGCGGACGGATTCGTACAATTCTTTTCTGGCTTTCTCGTCGACTTTCTTGCCTTCGCGCTCCAGTTGCTTCAGTTTGATTTCGACTAGGGTGCCTGCGGCTGCATCGCCGCTCATGACTGCGTAGCGCGCCGTAGGCCACGCAAAAATGAAGCGCGGATCGTATGCTTTGCCGCACATGGCGTAGTGTCCGGCTCCAAAGCTTCCGCCGCAAATCACGGCAATCTTCGGCACCACAGAATTCGCTACGGCATTCACCATTTTCGCGCCGGCGCGGATTATGCCGCTCCACTCCGCGTCCTTGCCGACCATGAAGCCGTTCACGTCGTGCAGGAAAATCAGTGGCACACGGTTCTGGTTGCAGTCCAGAATAAAGCGCGCGGCTTTTTCCGCAGCCTCCGTGTAAATTACGCCGCCGAATTCCATGCGTTTCTGGTCCGAGCCGGGCACCGGCGCCTGCACATGCTTTTTCTGGTTCGCAACGATGCCGACGGCCCAGCCGCCGATGCGCGCGTAGCCGCAAAGCACAGTTTCGCCATATTCCGCCCGATATTCCTCGAACTCGCTTGCGTCCACGATGCGAGCGATGATTTCGCGCATATCGTATTGCTTCGCGGCATCGCCGGAGAAAATGCCGTAAACCTCCTGCGCGGAATAGAGCGGCTGCCGCGCGGCCACGTGACTAAACGGGGCAGGGTTCGCCGCTCCCATTTTGTCGGCCAGAGCGCGAATTCGCGCGATGCACGCATCATCGTCCGGCTCACGAAAATCCACGGTGCCGCTGATCTGCGCGTGCATTTTCGCGCCGCCCAAATCTTCCGCCGAAGTTTTCTGCCCGATGGCCGCCTGCACCAGCGCCGGGCCGGCCAGAAACAGGCCCGAGCCTTCGGTCATCAAGATGTGATCGCACATCACCGGCAGATACGCGCCGCCGGCCACGCACATGCCCATGATCGCCGCAAGTTGCGGAATGCCCATGGCGCTCATCACCGCATTGTTGCGGAAGACGCGGCCAAAATCGTCGGTATCGGGAAACACATCTTCCTGCAAAGGAAGAAAGATGCCCGCTGAATCGACCAGATAAATCGTGGGGATGTGATTGTCGATCGCGATGTTCTGCGCGCGAATCACTTTTTTCGCGGTCATCGGAAAAAACGCGCCGGCCTTCACCGTAGCGTCGTTGGCGATAATCATGAAAGTGCGGCCGCAAACCCGCGCAAGGCCGGTGATAGTTCCCGCGGACGGCGCGCCGCCCCACTCTTCGTACATTTCATACGCAGCGTAGGCCCCCAGCTCGAAAAATTGCGAGCCCGGATCGATCAGCTTCGCAATGCGTTCGCGCGCCGTCAGCCGGCCTTTCTTGTGCTGCGCTTCGATAGCTTTCGCGCCGCCGCCCTGGCGAATCTGCTCTTCCTCATTTTTGATTTGCGTAACGAGATCAATCATCCGGCGGGTATTCTTTTCAAACTCAGGGGACTTCGTATTGACGTTCGTTTTGAGAATCGACGCGGCCACTAACAGACCTCACCTAAAAGTAGCGGCGCAAAGCGATGAATGCCTGTTGTAGCAGCGCGCCGCAAACGCCCCAGTATACGGTCTCCGCAAGCATACTGCGAGCGCCGCGCGCCTTTCACCAGACTCCGCCCATGTTTCCATTCCGCAGTGTTACGCATAAGACGCACAAGGGAGCTGCCGATCCCCCGCCGCACAACTTTTTTGGTAAAAAAGTGTTTATACGCACAAGAGACATTGGGCGCGATTCCGCGCTCTCGGCAAAGCAATTGGACGGAAAAAACGCTGCACTAGAGAGGTTACGATAATGCGAATCGTAAGATCGCTTGGACTATTGCTGTTCACCGCGGTGATCCTAGGCATACCTGCAGCATCCAATGCACAAATAGCGATAGGCGTATCTGTCCGAATAGGCCCTCCCGTGCTACCGGTGTATGCCCAGCCGGTTTGCCCCGGGCCGAGCTACATCTGGACGCCCGGATATTGGGCGTATGGCGACGACGATTATTATTGGGTGCCCGGAACATGGGTGATGGCGCCGGAACCCGGTTTCCTGTGGACTCCTGGTTATTGGGGATTTGCCGAAGGTGTGTACGTTTGGCATGGGGGTTACTGGGGACCACACGTCGGCTTTTATGGTGGGATTAATTATGGTTACGGCTACACGGGCGTCGGTTTCTATGGCGGCGAATGGCGTGGCAGAGAATTTGTCTACAATCGAGCGGTGACCAACGTCAACGTGACGGTGATTCACAACTACTACAACCGCACGGTGGTGGTGAATAACGTCAACCGAGTCAGCTTCAACGGCGGACCGCACGGAATTCAAGCGCGCGAAAACGAGCACGAAAGGATGGCGGCGCGCGAGCACCACGTCGAAGCCAGGCGAGAGCAGATCGAGCACGAACATGCGGCGCACGCGGATCGTTCGCAGTGGGCTTCTGTAAATCACGGCCGGCCGGCGGTCGCTGCCAGCGGGCGGGCCGGTGATTTCCATCGCGATGTGGTGGCAGCGCGCAACGAACGGGAAGCAGAGCATCGCGCGGATCGTCCAGCGGAGCGTCGAGATGACCGTCGCGGAGATCGCCCCGCCGGAAATTCTTCTGCGACGAGCAGGAGTGTCGGGCGGAACGATCGTCCGACGAACGCGGTGAATCGCGATAACGCGCCGTCCAGGATGAACTCGGCACCCTCTAACAATGCNCGCCAGGCAAGAGAAGTGCGCCCGGTGCCAAATGCTTCGGCCTCCCGAGGACCTCAAGGCGAGGCGCGGGGCAANCCGCACGTTGATCGTGCGCCCGCGCAGCATTCCAATGCGCCGCACGAAAACGCGCCGCGTTCCAACAACAAGCCTGAGCAAGGCAGGCCCGAACACGGCAAACCCGAGCATCCGTAATCTCAAACTAGGAGCCAACCAAAGTCTTCCCAGGCCGGACGCTTTCCGTCCGGCCTTTTTGTTGTGAGCACAAGTGCCTCGAAGAAGCTTGCGAGCCGCAGTCAGCACGCCTTCTCTACGTGCGTTGCTCCTTCTAAATTGGTTCGCGCACGTATACATTTGATAGGAGCGGACCGCATTCTTGTGCGACGGGAGAAGAGCAAGTGTCTTTGAAGGAATTGGGATGGAATTCATATTTTGATGCGCTGTGGCAAGCGCGTGAGCAAGCCGAATGGCTGCCTGCGCGGGTGATTTCCCAGCAGCGAGGCCTTTGGCGTATCGCTGGAGACTTTGCGGAATGCTGGGCGGAGGCTTCCGGCACGCTGCGCGCCGCGGCGGAAGCGGGCGGAGACTGGCCCGCGGCAGGAGATTGGGTTGCCGTGGAAATTCTCAGCGGCGGCGGCCGGCCGCTGATACAAAAAGTGCTGGCGCGCCGCAGCAAGTTCGTGCGCAAAGTTGCCGGGCGGCGCCTAGAAGAGCAGGTGATCGCCGCGAACGTGGACACGGCGTTCGTNGTGATGGCGTTGGATGGCGACTTCAATGTGCGGCGGCTAGAGCGATACCTCGCGCAGTGCTGGGAATCGGGCGCGAAGTCGATTGTCGTCCTCAATAAGGCGGACGATCGCGACGATGTTGCTGCTCGCATCGCGGAGGTCGAAGCCATCGCCGCCGGTGCTCCGATTTTTGCGGTGAGCGCGCTCAGTGGAGTTGGCCTGGAAGCGCTGGACGGCTTTCTTGCGCCTGGGCAGACAATTGTGTTGCTAGGTTCGTCGGGGGTGGGGAAGTCGACGCTGGTGAATTATTTCTTGCGGCGCGACGCACAGGCGGTGCAATCCGTCCGGGCGAGCGATAGCCGCGGCCGTCACACGACGACAAGCCGCGAGCTCTTCGCGCTGCCCGGCGGCGCGCTCATGATCGACACGCCGGGTTTGCGGGAGTTGCAGTTGTGGGGTGTGACGGACGGTGTGGAGCAAGCGTTTTCGGACATCGAGGAGCTTGCGGCCCAATGCAAATATGGCAATTGCGGGCACACCACCGAGCCGGGATGCGCGGTGCAAGCGGCCATCGCGGAGGGCCGCCTCGACGAGAATCGGCTGGAGAATCAGCGCAAACTCGAGCGCGAGCAGGAGTCTCTGCGACGCAAGGTAGATCCCGAAGCGCAAAAGCAAGAGAAGGAGCGCGTCAAGCAGCTGCACCGCGGCGCCAAGCAGAAATATGACCAGCGGCGCAAAGACGGCGGCAAGCAATGAGCATTGAGCAACGGATGCACCGAGGCGAAATCACACTATTGCGATCGCGGCGTCCTGTCCCTCCAGGACGGAAACGATGAGGCCCTAATGCGCGATTCGTTTGTGAATGAATTCGACGATGTCTTGCGTGGAGGTGCCGGGAAGAAAGATTCCGGCGATGCCGACTTTTTTCAGGGCCGGGATGTCGGCTTCGGGGATGATTCCGCCGAGCACCACGGTGACGTCGTCCATGCCTTTTTCGTGCAACAGGTGCATGAGTTGCGGGCAAAGCGTGTTGTGCGCGCCAGAGAGAATCGAGAGGCCGATGACGTCGACGTCTTCCTGGACGGCCGCCGAGGCGATCATCTCCGGCGTCTGACGCAAGCCAGTGTAAATCACCTCCATTCCGGCATCGCGCAGAGCGCGCGCGATGATCTTGGCGCCGCGGTCATGTCCATCCAGCCCCGGTTTCGCAATTAAAACTCGAATTTTCTTCTCTGGCATGAAGGCGGTCAGGTGATGGCGATTTCTTCGTAGGTGCCGAAGACTTCGCGCATGGCGTCGCAGATTTCGCCGAGGGTGGCGTAGGATTTTACGGCGTCGAAGATGTACGGCATCAGATTCTCGCTGCCCTGCGCCGCTTTGCGCAACGCGCTGAGCCGGCGGGCGACTTCGTCGCTCGAACGTTCGGCGCGCAGTTTGCTCAGGCGCTCGGCCTGGCGGCGCGCCACTGTCTCATCGATTTGCAACGTGTCCAGCGGTTTTTCTTTTGTGACGAAGTCATTCACGCCGACAATGATCTTTTCCTTCTTGTCGACCTCGACCTGATAGCGGTACGACGCCTCTGATATTTCGCGCTGCGGGTAGCCGCGTTCGATGGCCGCCACCATGCCGCCGAGCGCGTCAATTTTTTCGATGTAGTCCCACGCGCCGCGCTCGACTTCATTGGTCAAAGTTTCGAGAAAGTACGAGCCCCCCAGCGGATCGACGGTGTTGGTGACGCCAGTCTCGTGCGCGATGATCTGCTGCGTGCGCAACGCGATGGTCGCCGCGAATTCCGTAGGGAGCGCCCAGGCTTCGTCGAGCGAATTCGTATGCAGCGATTGCGTCCCACCGAGCACCGCCGCCAGCGCCTGAATCGCCGTGCGCACCACATTGTTGTAGGGCTGCTGCGCGGTCAGCGAGCAGCCGGCCGTCTGCGTATGGAAGCGCAACGCCCAAGAGCGCGGATTCTGCGACTTGTAGCGCTCCACCATGGCTTTGTGCCAGATGCGCCGCGCCGCGCGGTATTTCGCGATCTCCTCGAAGAAATCATTGTGCGCATTAAAGAAAAACGAAAGCTGCGGCACGAACTCATCGAGCTCGAGGCCGCGACGCATGCCCCATTCCACGTACTCAAGTCCATCGCGCAGCGTGAACGCCAATTCCTGAATCGCGGTCGAACCCGCTTCACGGATGTGATAGCCGCTGATGGAAATGGTGTTGAACTTCGGCGTGTTCTTGACGCCGAACTCGAAAGTGTCGATGACTAGCCGCATCGACGGCTCCGGCGGGTAGATGTATTCCTTCTGCGCGATGTATTCCTTCAGAATGTCGTTCTGCAGCGTGCCGGAAATTTTCTTCCAGTCCGCGCCCTGCTTTTCCGCCACGGCCAGATACATCGCCCAAATCACCGCCGCGGGCGAATTAATGGTCATCGAAGTGGTGACGTTGGCGAGCGGAATCTTGTCGAAGAGCACTTCCATGTCCGCCAGCGAGCTGATCGCGACTCCGCATTTTCCGACTTCGCCTTCGGAAAGCGGATGATCGGAGTCGTAGCCCATCAAGGTCGGCAAATCAAAAGCGGTGGATAGGCCGGTCTGCCCCTGCGAAAGCAAGTAGCGAAACCGCTGGTTGGTGTCTTCCGCGGCGCCAAAGCCGGCGAATTGCCGCATGGTCCAGAGGCGCCCGCGGTGCATTGTGGAATGTATCCCGCGCGTGTAGGG